>Ga0307412_10000432_pt1 | contig 25242 bp, 25 predicted proteins | sample DK1Cmetagenome_3_FD_203823 | JGI IMG/M metagenome (GOLD analysis project Ga0307412, IMG submission 203823) | Maize rhizosphere microbial communities from greenhouse at UC Davis, California, United States - DK15-C-1 | ecosystem: Host-associated > Plants > Roots > Rhizosphere > Soil | place: USA...
CCCCCAACCTCAAGAACCCAGAGTCCTCCCCAATTCTGTCCCCATTTCCCCAAAGATCTACTAGCTTTCCCCCATTTGCGATCCCCCCACTTCAGGTATATATTTCAAGCCTAAACTATCCAGACCTAAATATCCGCGGCGCCCCGCTCCAGATAAACGAGCGACTGTCGCGTACCTCGGAGCGTATACGGCAATGAAAATAGTCTGCATCGGCGGCGGTCCCGCCGGCCTGTATTTTGGTCTGCTGATGAAATTGCAGAACCCCGCGAACGAGATCACCGTCATCGAACGCAACCGGCCCTACGATACGTTCGGCTGGGGCGTCGTGTTCTCCGATGCCACCATGCAGAATCTGCGCGAAGCAGACCCCGTTTCCGCCCAGACCATTGGTGACGCGTTCAACCACTGGGACGACATCGACATCCACTTCAAAGGTCGCAGCATCCGCAGCAGCGGCCACGGCTTCATCGGCATCGGGCGCAAGAAACTGCTGAACATCCTGCAGGCGCGGTGCGAAGACGTCGGCGTCAAGCTGGTGTTCGAGAACTTCGTCCAGGACGACCAGGCCATTGCCCGCGAATACGACGCCGACCTCGTCATCGCCTCCGACGGCATCAACAGCCAGATCCGCACCCGCTACGCCGACACCTTCCATCCCGACATCGACCAGCGTCGTTGCCGCTTCGTCTGGCTCGGCACCAAGAAAGTGTTCGACGCCTTCACCTTTGCCTTCGTGCAGACCGAGCACGGCTGGTTTCAGGCCCACGCCTACCGCTACGAAGATGGCATGTCCACCTTCATCGTGGAAACGCCTGAAGAGACCTGGCAGGCCGCCGGCATCGAACAGATGAGCCAGGAAGAGGGCATCGCCTATTGCGAAAAGCTGTTCGCACCCTGGCTCGATGGCAATGCGTTGATCAGCAACGCCTCGCACCTGCGCGGTTCGGCCATCTGGATCCGCTTCCCGCGTGTCATCTGCAACACCTGGGTCCACTGGAACACGCTGGAAACCGCCCGCGGCCAGCGCCGCGTGCCCGTCGTGCTGATGGGCGACGCCGCCCATACCGCTCACTTCTCCATCGGCTCTGGCACCAAATTGGCGCTGGAGGACTCCATCGAGCTGGCGCGCTGCCTGAGCGGCGCCGAGGGCAGCGTGGAACACGGCTTGCAGCACTACGAAGAAGTGCGCAGCGTGGAAGTGCTGAAGATCCAGAACGCGGCCCGCAACTCCACCGAATGGTTCGAGAACGTCGAACGCTACGCGGAACTGGAACCCGAGCAATTCGCTTATTCGCTGCTGACCCGTTCACAGCGTATCTCGCACGAGAACCTGCGCCTGCGCGATCCCGCCTGGCTGGAAGGCTTTGAGCGCTGGATCGCGGAACGCGCCGGTGCGCAGGCGGCGCCGGGCAAGCGTCCGGCCATTCCGATGCTGACGCCCTACCAGGTGCGCGGAGTGCGCCTGAAGAACCGCATCCTGGTGTCGCCGATGGCCATGTATTCCTGCCAGGACGGCGTGCCGGGCGACTTCCATCTGGTTCACCTGGGCGCGCGCGCCATGGGCGGGGCAGGGTTGGTCATGGTTGAAATGACCTGCGTGTCGCCCGACGGCCGCATCACCCCGGGCTGCCCGGGGCTGTGGAACGACGAGCAGACGCAGGCCTTTGCCCGCATCGTGAATTTCGTGCACGGCAACAGCGATGCCCGCATCGGCGTGCAGCTGGGCCATGCCGGCCGCAAGGGCTCGACCCAGCTTGGCTGGCAGAAGATCGACCACCCGCTGGCCGAAGGCAACTGGCCGCTGCTGTCGGCGTCGGCCTTGCCCTACATCGACGGCGTGTCGCAGACGCCGCGCGCCATGACGCGCGCCGACATGGACCAGGTGCGCGACAACTTCATTGCCGCCGCCCGCCGTGCAGCGGAAGCCGGTTTCGACTGGCTGGAACTGCACTGCGCGCACGGCTACCTGCTGTCCAGCTTCATTTCGCCCCTGACCAACCACCGTGAAGACGAATACGGCGGCAGCCTGGAAAACCGCCTGCGCTTCCCGCTGGAAGTTTTCCACGCCGTGCGCGCCGTCTGGCCGCAAGACAAGCCCATGTCGGTGCGGATTTCCGCCAGCGACTGGGTCGAAGGCGGCATTACCGCCGACGACGCGGTCGAGATCGCTCGCCACTTCAAGACCGCCGGCGCCGACATGATCGATTGTTCGTCGGGCCAGGTCAGCAAGGAAGAAAAGCCCGTCTACGGCCGCATGTTCCAAACCCCGTTCGCCGACCGCGTGCGCAACGAAGCCGGCATTCCCACCATCGCGGTGGGCGCCATCTTCGAGGCCGACCACGCCAACGGCATCATTGCATCCGGCCGTGCCGACCTCTGCGCCCTGGCGCGTCCCCATCTGGCCGACGCCTCCTGGACGTTGCGCGAAGCGGCGCGGGTCGGCTACACCGACGTGGCGTGGCCCAGCCAGTACTTTGCCGGCAAGCGCCAGCTGGAAACCAACTTTGAACGCGCCGCCGCGATGGCGCAACTGGATATCAAATGACGACGACTCCGCACCCCCTCGCCGGACGCCACGCGCTGGTGACGGGCGGCGCCCGCGGCATCGGCCTGGCCAGCGCGCGAGCGCTGCTGGCGCGCGGCGCTCGCGTCACGCTGCTGGGCCGCGACGGCGCCTCCCTGGACGCCGCCGCCGACAGCCTGGCCAGCCTGGGCCAGATGCAGACGGTCAGCGCGGACATTGCCGACGAAGCGTCGGTGCGCGCGGCGTTCGCGCAAGCCGAAGTGACGTTCGGCCCGGTGCTGGTGCTGGTGAACAACGCCGGGCAGGCGGTCAGCCAGCGTTTTGATCGCACCGATGCCGCGCTGTGGCAGCAGATGCTTGCCGTCAACCTGACCGGCACGTTCCATTGCATCCAGGCGGCGCTGCCGGGCATGCTGCAGGAAAAATGGGGGCGGGTGATCAACGTGGCCAGCACGGCTGGCCTGATCGGCTACGGCTACGTCAGCGCCTATTGCGCCGCCAAGCACGGCGTGATCGGCCTGACCCGGTCGCTGGCGCTGGAAACCGCGCAAAAGGGCGTGACCGTGAATGCGGTGTGCCCGGGCTATACCGAAACCGACATCGTGCGCGGGGCGGTCAGCAACATCGTGGACAAGACCGGCATGACGCCGGAAGCCGCCCGGGCCAAGCTGGCCGAGCGCAACCCGCAGGGCCGCCTGGTGCAGCCCGAGGAAGTGGCCGAGACGGTCGCCTGGCTGGCGTTGCCGGCTTCCGCGTCCATCAATGGCCAGGCCATCGCCGTGGACGGCGGCGAAGTGATGACCGGCTGAGACCGGCGCGTCCCATCAACCCAGGATAACGAACGGAGACACCATGAGCACCCAGTCCGAAGAGCACACCATGAAGCACCACAAGCGTCCGCTGGCCGGCTACCAGGCCAGGACGTTCCTGTGGCAGGTGTCGGCCGACGGCAAGATCGGCACGGTCACCTTGAACCGGCCGGAACGCAAGAACCCATTGACGTTCGATTCCTACGCCGAACTGCGCGACCTGTTCCGTTCGCTGGTGTACGCCACCGACGTCAAGGTCGTGGTGGTGACGGGCGCGGGCGGCAACTTCTGCTCGGGCGGGGACGTGCACGAGATCATCGGGCCCCTGACCAGGATGACCATGCCCGAACTGCTGGACTTCACTCGCATGACGGGCGACCTGGTCAAGGCCATGCGCGCTTGCCCGCAGCCCATCGTGGCCGCGGTGGACGGCGTCTGCGCCGGCGCCGGTGCGATGGTGGCGCTGGCCGCTGACATGCGCCTGGGCACCCCGGCCGCGCGCACGGCGTTCCTGTTCACGCGGGTGGGCCTGGCCGGCGCCGACATGGGCGCCTGCACGCTGTTGCCGCGCATGATCGGCCAGGGCCGTGCATCCGAACTGCTGTATACCGGCCGCGCCATGACGGCGGACGAGGGCGCCAGCTGGGGCTTTTTCAATGCCCTGCATGATTCGGCCAAGCTGGGCGAGGCCGCCCAGACGCTGGCCGCGCAATTGGCCGCTGGCCCCACGTTCGCGCACGGCGTCACCAAGAAACTGCTGCACCAGGAATGGAACATGGGCGTGGACGAGGCCATCGAGGCCGAAGCCGAGGCCCAGGCCATCTGCATGCAGACCCGCGATTTCCATCGCGCCTACGAGGCCTTCGTGGCCAAGCAAAAGCCGGTCTTCGAGGGGAACTGATGATGCGTGACGCAAGCTGGCTGGACTGGCCCTTTTTCGACGACGCGCACCGCAAGCTGGCGCACGAAGTCGATGCCTGGTGCGAAGCCTCGTTGGGCGACGTCGACCATCACGACGCCGACGCGGCCTGCAAGAAGCTGGTCAAGGCCATGGGCCAGGCCGGTTGGTTGCGCTACGCGGTCGCGGGCGGCCCGGGCGGCGCGTGGGGCGGTGCATTGCCGGAAGTCGATTCCCGCGCCGTCTGCATCCTGCGCGAAACGTTTGCCCGCCATGAGGGCCTGGCCGATTTCGCGTTCGCGATGCAGGGCCTGGGTAGCGGCGCGATTTCGCTGATGGGATCGGACGCATTGCGCCAGCGCTACCTGCCGCGCGTGGCAAGCGGCGACGCGATCGCCGCCTTCGCGCTGTCAGAACCGGACGCCGGCTCGGACGTGGCGGCGTTGTCGTGCGAGGCCAGGCTGGACGGCGACCACTATGTGCTGAACGGCGCGAAGACCTGGATCTCCAACGGCGGCATCGCCGATTTCTACGTCGTCTTCGCCCGCACCGGCGAGGCGCCGGGCGCGCGCGGTATCAGCGCCTTCGTGGTGGATGCGGACGCCGCTGGCTTCGCGGTCAGCGAGCGCATCGAATTGATCGCGCCGCATCCGCTGGCCACGATCACGTTCGATAACTGCCGCGTGCCGGTGTCGCATCGGCTGGGCGATGCGGGCCAGGGGTTCAAGCTGGCCATGATGACGCTGGACATCTTCCGCGCATCGGTGGCGGCGGCCGCGCTGGGCTTTGCCCGCCGGGCGCTGGACGAAGGCCTGGCGCGCGCCAAGTCGCGCCGCATGTTCGGCCAGACGCTGGCCGATCTGCAACTGACGCAAGCCGCGCTGGGCGACATGGCGACCGCCATCGACGCCTCGGCGCTGCTGACGTATCGCGCCGCGTGGATGCGCGACGTGCAAAAGCTGCGCACCACGCGTGAAGCGGCGATGGCCAAGATGACGGCCACGGAATCGGCGCAGACCGTGATCGACCGTGCTCTCCAGATGTTCGGGGGCGCGGGGGTGGTGTCGGGGATGCCGGTGGAGAAGCTTTACAGGGAAATCAGAGCGCTGCGTATCTACGAAGGCGCCACCGAAGTGCAGAAGTTGATCATCGCCCGTGAATTGCTGAAGGCGTAAAGGGCCATCGAGCCCTGGCCATTCCGCAACGCCAACCACACCGCACCGCATAGCAAGGGGAATTTTATGGAAAGCTCCGCCCACATCGACACTTTCGCCCGGGACAATCTGCCCCCGGGCGACCAATGGCCCGAGTTCCTGCTGGACGGCCCCGACGTGGCCTATCCAAAGCGGTTCAATTGCGCCGTCGAGCTGGTCGACGCCATGGTTGGCCGCGGCTTCGGCGAGCGCGTCGCGCTGCGCTGGCGCCAGGACGGCAAACCCGCCGCGATGACTTACCGGGAGCTGGCCGCGCTGACCAACCGCATCGCGCGCGTGCTGACCGAAGACATGAAGCTGGTTGCCGGCAACCGCCTGCTGCTGCGCGGGCCGAACAATCCGATGATGGCCGCCGCCTGGCTGGCGGCGATCAAGGCGGGCCTGGTGACGGTGCCCACGATGCCGCTGCTGCGCGCCAAAGAGCTAAAGCAGATCATCGAGAAGGCAGAGATCCAGGCGGTGCTGTGTGACGCCCGCCTGAAGGACGAAGCCCAGTTTTGCGCGCAGCCCGGCCACGAACACCATTGCGCCGGCCTGTCGCAGATTGTGTATTTCAATGACGCCGCGCCGGACGCGCTGGACGCGTTGGCCGCGGCCAAGCCGGACGACTACACGGCCTGCGACACGGCGGCCGACGACGTGTGCCTGATCGCGTTCACCAGCGGCACCACGGGGGCGCCCAAGGGCTGCATGCACTTTCACCGCGATGTGCTGGCGATGTGCGACCTGTTCCCCAAGCACGTCATCAAGCCGGGGCCGGACGACATTTTCTGCGGCACGCCGCCGCTGGCATTCACGTTCGGCCTGGGCGGCTTGCTGTGCTTCCCGCTGCGCGTGGGCGCCAGCACGGTGCTGGCTGAAAAGCTGACGCCCGAAAGCCTGCTGGAACTGATCCAGGACTTCCGCGCGACTATCGTTTTCACCGCGCCCACGTTCTACCGCCAGATGGCGGCATTGGTCGGCAAGTTCGACCTGTCGTCGCTGAAGAAGAGCGTGTCGGCCGGCGAGGCCTTGCCGGACGCCACCCGCCAACTGTGGAAGCAGGCCAGCGGCATCGAGATGATCGATGGCATCGGCGGCACGGAAATGATCCACGTGTTCGTGTCCAGCCCGCCGGAGTCGGTCAAGCGCGGCGCCATCGGCAAGGTGGTTCCGGGTTATGTGGCGCAGGTGGTGGACGACGACATGAAGCCGGTGCCCAACGGCACGGTGGGCCGGCTGGCCGTCAAGGGGCCGACCGGCTGCCGCTATCTGGCCGACGAACGCCAGCGACGCTTCGTGCAGCAGGGCTGGAACCTGCCGGGCGACACCTTCATGCAGGACGATGAAGGCTATCTGTTCTACCAGGCGCGCAACGACGACATGATCGTGTCCGCCGGCTACAACATCGCCGGCCCGGAAGTCGAAGACGCGCTGCTGCGCCACGAAGCCGTGGCCGAATGCGGCGTGGTGGGCGCCCCGTGCGACGAACGCGGCCAATTGGTCAAGGCGTTCGTCGTGCTCAAGCCCGGGTACACGCCCAGCGATGAACTCGTGGCCGCGATGCAGACTTTCGTGAAGGCCAGCATCGCGCCCTACAAATACCCGCGCGCGATCGAATTCGTGGCGGCGTTGCCCCGTACCGAGACGGGCAAGCTGCAACGTTTCGCGCTGCGCAAGATGGCTTGAACAGGTAACCGGGAAATCACCATGGCCGCTCCTTTCACAAGCCAGGTAGAAGTCCGCTTCCGTCATTGCGACCCGGCGGGCATTGTCTTCTACCCGCGCTATTTCGAAATGATCAACGACTTTGTCGAGGAATGGTTCGACAAGGGGATGGGGCTGCCGTTCCACGCGCTGCACGTCGAGCGCCACATCGGTACGCCGATGGCGTCGGTGACGTGCGACTTCAGCGCGCCCAGCCGCTGGCACGAGCGCTTGCGCCAGACGCTGGAAGTGCAGCGCATCGGCGGAGCGTCGTTCAAGGCGCTGGTGCGGTTCGAAGGGCCCGATGGCCAATTGCGGTTGTCGGCGACGCTGACGATCGTGACCGTGGATCTGCGGACGATGAAGTCGATGCCGATGCCTGCGGACCTGCGGGAACGCATGCACGATTATCTGGCTGGCGCGGTGTAAGCGGCGCGGGCCACCCTGTAGTTTGTTTTCTTAAAAATAGGATGAGACGTTATGAAGATTCTGCAACCGCCGGATTGGATGGCGCCCCGGGGCTATTCGAATGGCGTGCTGACCGAAATGACGGTGGGCAGCAAGCTCGTGTTCGTTGGCGGGCAGGTGGGGTGGAATGGCCAGCAGCAGTTCGAATCGGATGATTTGGCGGACCAGGTTCGCCAGACGCTGTCGAACATCGTGGCGATCCTGGCCGAGGGCGGCGCGAAGCCCGAGCATATTGTCCGGATGACGTGGTATGTCACCGACAAGGACGAATACGTGGCGGCCTATCCCGCGATCGGCAAACACTACCGCGAGTTCATCGGCCGGCATTTCCCGGCGATGACGGCGGTGGAAGTGGCGGATCTGGTGGAGGACCGGGCGAAGGTGGAAATTGAAGTGACGGCGGTGGTGCCCGCCTGATTTTCCGGCGCCTTACGCGCGCCGCGTTTCTCTCGGTAGTTCGCCGAAGCGTTCCCGGTAGTACTCCGAAAACCTCCCCAAATGCCCAAAGCCTACGGCCAGCGCGACTTCGGTCACGCTGGCGGCCTGGCCTGCCTTCAGCTTTTGCCTGGCCGTGTCCAGCCGCAGCGCCCGTAGCGCGTTCATGGGGGTCGTGTCGCGGTGTTCCTGGAACAGACGGGTCAGGGCGGTGGCGCTGGCGCCGGCGTGGCGGGCGATGTCGGTCAGGGTGAGGGGGGCGGACAGGTGGTCGCGCATGTAGGTTTCGGCCAGCGTCAGGCGGCGGGGGATGGACGGGGCCGGACCGGCCTGCGACTGCCAGGTGTTGGGCTGGTTGTACAGCAGGTGCAGGATCAGGCTGTCTTCCATGTGGGCAAGCCAGGCCGCGGGAGGGCGGGGAGCCCCGTCGTCCAGCGTGGGCAAGAGGTGGATCAGGGCGCTCATCATGCTGCGCCACACTGCGCCGATGGGCGTGTCCAGGCGTAGCGCGGGGCTGAAGTCCAGCGGACGGACCGCGGCGTCGCCGAACGCGCGTTGACCGATGGTTTCCAGCTTATCGCGGGGGATCTTCAGCAGCAGTTGCTCGCAGCCGCTTTCCCAGTGCAGGCGCAGCGGGCGGTTGGGAGCGATGACGGCGGCGCAATCGGGGTTGGCGTCGACGCGTTCATCGCCGCATTCAATGCAGGCACGGCCGCGCAGCGGCACCTGCACCAGCATGAAGTCTTTCAGGCGGTCGGGTTCGATGTGGACTTCGGCGCCGTAGCGCAACGTACAGAAGGTCAGCGAACCGAACCGGCCCCGATTCAGTTCGGCATCCACGCGCCCGCCTTTCCAGGTCAGCCGGTGTTCCTTCAGCGTTTCGGACACGAGCGTGCGGGTCTCGTCCTGCTGGGTGGAGCTGAACACGCGCCGTTTCAGCAAGGGCGCAAGGGTGAGTCGGGACCAGCCGTGCATGGGTGCCTCCGGGACGGGAACGCTCCCGTATCTGCGGCCAGAGTAATTTAATCGTCCCGGGTTGGGAATTAAGTGAATCCCGGATAAAACTGACCATATTCGGATAGAGCGGGGTGGCCTGTCGGCATACGCTGGGAGGCGGCAAGGATCGGCAGCACGCATGAACCGACGACAGACGGGTTCTGTCAGCTTTCCGCCAGCGTGGCTGGCGGTGGAAACGGGGTGGCTCATGAATCGAAATCTCTGGAGCCGGCGCGCGCTGGCGGCGCTGGTCTGCATGGCAGCCGCAGCGGGGGCCTCGGCGGCCGACAAGGTCAAGGTGGGCTTGCTGACGACGCTGTCCGGACCGGGTTCGGCGCTGGGCAACGAGATCCGGGACGGTTTCAATCTGGCGTTGCAGCATACGGGCGGCAAGCTGGGCGGACTGCCGGCGGAAGTGGTGGTGGCCGACGATCAGCAAAAGGCGGACACGGGCCGTCAGGCCGTGGAGCGTCTGCTCAAGCGCGACCGCGTGGACATCATGACGGGCATCGTGTTTTCGAACGTGTTGCTGCCGGTGATGCCGGCGATATTGCAGTCGGGCACGATCTATCTCAGCACCAACACCGGGCCGGAAAACTACGCCGGCGCGGGCTGTAATCCGAATTTCTTCGCGGTGGCGTGGCAAAACGAAGACATCCCCGCCGCCATGGGCAAGTACGCCGCCGACCAGGGCTATAAAAGCGTGGCGTTGATCGCGCCCGACTATCCCGGCGGCCGCGAGTCGCTTAACGGATTCAAGCGCCTGTACAAGGGCGGCCTGTCCGAAGAGATCTACACCCAGCTTGGCCAGTTGGACTATGGGGTCGAGATCACGCGGCTGCGCGCCAGCAAGCCCGACGCGGTGTTCTTCTTCCTGCCCGGCGGCATGGGGGTGAACTTCATCAAGCAGTTCAACGGCGCGGGCCTGTCGAAAGACATCGCGTTGCTGGCGCCTGGCTTCTCGGGCGACGAGGACACGATCGCGGCGGTGGGGGCGCCCATTCAGGGGCTGCGCAATACCTCGCAGTGGGCCGCCGACCTGGACAACCCGGCCAACCGCAAGTTCGTCGAAGACTTCAAGAAGACCTACAACCGCAGCCCGACGCTGTACGCCTCGCAGGGCTATGACGCGGCCATGCTGCTGGATAGCGCCGTGCGCCAGACGGGCGGCAAACTGGAGGCGGACGCGTTGCGCCCGGCCTTGCGGCGCGCCGACTTCAAGTCGGTGCGGGGCGATTTCAAATTCAACCGCAACCAGTATCCGATCCAGAACTACTACCTGCGCGTCATCGAGGCGGGCGCGGACGGCAAGCTGGCCAACAAGCTGACGGGCACGGTGCTGACGCAGTACCAGGACCCCTTCGCCGCTTCGTGCCAGATGAAGTAGGGCGGCCCGTTTCACGCGATACGCATCACGCATTCAAGGAGAACCGCATGACCCTGAACATCACGACGCGCGAGGTCACGATTGCCTCGCACGATGGCAAGTCCTTTGGCGCCTACCTGGCCGTGCCGGCCGCGGGCCACGGCCCCGGCCTGGTGCTGTGCCAGGAGATCTTCGGCGTCAACGATTTCATGCGCCGCGCGGCGCAGTTGCTGGCCGAAGAAGGCTATGTGGTGCTGGTGCCCGACCTGTTCTGGCGGCAGCAGCCCGGCATCCAGCTGACCGACGGCCCGGCCGACATGCCACGCGCGTTCGAGCTCTACCAGGGCTTCAATGTCGAGCTGGGCGTGAAAGACATCGCGTCCACGATCGCCGAGCTGCGCAAGCTGCCCGAGCAGCAGGGCGGCGTGGGCGTGCTGGGCTATTGCCTGGGCGGCAAGCTGGCTTATCTGGCCGCCTGCCGTACCGATGTGGACGTGGCCGTGGGCTACTACGGGGTGGGCATCGAAGACTGCCTGGAAGAGGCGTCCGCGTTGCGGGGACGGCTGGTGCTGCACATCGCCGAGCGGGATGGCTTCTGTCCGCCCGCGGCGCGCCAGCGCATCCTCGAGGCGCTGGGCGGCAAGCCGGGCGTGGAACTCTATGTGTATCCCGGCATGGATCACGCGTTCGCACGCACTGGCGGCGACCACTACGACAAGCCGTCCGCCCTGATGGCGCACCAGCGCAGCATGGCGGCCCTGCAGCGCGCCATCGGCCCCGAGTTCGATTATTCGGCCTTGTGGGACAAACACTGCGAATATGAATTCGGCACGCGCGACGTGGCGGCCACCATGGCCACGATGGTCGCCGAACCCTATGTGAACCATATCCCGACGATGACGGGCGGCGTGGGCCACAAAGAGCTGTCGCGCTTCTATCAGCACCATTTCGTCAACAGCAACCCGCCCGACACGCGCCTGATCCCGTTGTCGCGCACCGTGGGCGCCACGCAGATCGTGGATGAACTGCTGTTCTGCTTCACGCACACGACCGAGATCGACTGGCTGCTGCCCGGCGTGGCGCCGACCGGCCGGAAGGTGGAGATTCCGCTGATCGCCATCGTGAAATTCCGCGGCGACAAGCTCTATCACGAGCACATCTACTGGGACCAGGCCAGCGTGCTGGTGCAGGTGGGCCTGCTGGACCCCAAGGGCCTGCCCGTCGCGGGCCGTGAAACCGCCGCGAAGCTGCTGGATGAGACCCTGCCGTCCAACACGCTGATGGCGCGTTGGAAAGACAGCGAGCACAAGTAGGAGGGCGACATGTCTTACTCGCAAGAACAACTGGCCGCGATGGTGCGCGGCGACAGCGTGCACCGCGGCGTCTACACCGACCCCGCCATCTTCGACCTGGAGATGCAGCGCATCTACGGCCAGGCCTGGATCTACGTGGGCCACGAAAGCCAGGTGCCCAAGACGGGCGACTACCACACCACCCGGCTGGGCGACCAGGATGTGCTGATGGTGCGTGCCACCGACGGCAATGTGCACGTGCTGTACAACCGCTGCCCGCACAAGGGCGCGAAGATCGTGGCCGACGGCGAGGGCTGCGTGGGCAAGTTCTTCCGTTGCCCCTACCACGCCTGGACCTTCAAGCTGGACGGCAGCCACCTGGGCGTGCCGCTCAAGCAAGGCCTGGAAGGCACGTCCTATGATCCGGCGGACCCGTCGTTTTCGATGCGCCGGCTGGCGCGCGTGGAAAGCTATCGCGGGTTCGTGTTCGCCAGCCAGGCCAAGGCAGGGCCGGCGCTGACGGATTTCCTGGGCGGCGTGCGGTCGTCCATCGACAACCTGTGCGACCGTTCGCCGGTGGGCGAGGTCGAGGTCGCAGGCGGCATCTTCCGCGTGATGCAGCGATCAAACTGGAAGGTGTTCTACGAGAACCTGCACGACACGATGCATGCCCGCGTGACCCATGAATCGTCCTACGCCGCGGCCCGTGACGAGGCCAGGGAGATGGGCGAAATGCCGCTGGAGCTGCACATCATGGACGGCAACGGCGAACCCTATGAATTCTGGGAAAAGCTGGAATTGCGCGCCTACGACAACGGTCATGGCTACATGGAAGGCATTTTCAATCCCGGCGCCGCCGAGCGCGATCCGGTGTCGCGCGCGCACTTCGAGACGCTGACGGCGGCCTACGGCGAGGAACGCGCCCGCGAGATCCTGGGCATGAACCGCCACAACACGGTGATCTACGGCAGCGGCTCGCCGCATACCGTGTTCCAGCAGTTCCGCGTGATCCGCCCGATCGCCGTGGACCGGACCTTGATCGAGATCCAGACCTTTCGCTGCAAGGGCGCTCCGGACGGCGTGTTCAAGCGCGCCATGCTGTATGCCAACGTCATCAATTCGCCGTCGTCCAACGTGATGCCGGACGATATCGAACTCTATAACCGCTGCCAGGAAGGCAACGCCACGCGCGGGGGCGAATGGGTCAGCATGCATCGCTACCACGGCAGCGACCGCAGCGACGCCGACGGCATGGTGTCCGTCAATGGCACCAGCGAATTGCCCATGCGCAACCAGTTCCGCGCCTGGAAGACCTACATGGAAGCCGGCGCGGCGTCGAACGCGCCCGCCACGGGAGAAGGCACATGCTGCTAGACCTGGATTTCGACGTTGCCACCACCGGTTTGTCGCCAGCCGATGTGCCGGCGGACGCCTATCACCGCATCGCCCAGTTCCTGTACCGCGAGGCGCGGCTGCTGGACGAACGGCGCTATGACGACTGGCAATCGCTGTGGACGCCGGACGGCATGTATTGGATGCCGCGCGTGCCGGGCCAGCAAAGCCCATACGACCATATTTCGCTGTTCTGGGAAGACCGCATGTTGCGCGACGTGCGCATCCGCCGGCTGGAGCATCCCCGCAACTGGTCGCAGCAGCCGCCCACGCGCAGCGTGCGGTTGGTGGGTGGCGTGCAGGTCGAAGGCGTGGACGCAGGCGGCAACCTGGTGGTGCATTCCGCGTTCCAGATGACCGAATGGCGCAAGCGTCAGCCGCGCCAGCTGGCGGGCCGGTACACCCATAAGCTGGCGGCCGAGGGCGACAGCTGGCGACTCCGCATGAAGCGCGTGGACCTGGTCAACTGCGACGACGCGCACGACGTGTTCGAGGTGTTTGTGTGATGGAATCGGATGCCGCGGTGCTGGCGCTGCACTACCAGAACGACGTGTTGCATCCCGACGGCAAGATCCGTGTCGGGTTGGACGCCGACAGCGGCGCGCGCGCGCGCCTGCTGGACAACGCCGCCGCCCTGCTGGACGGCGCGAGGGCGCGGGCGCTGCCTATCGTGCACGTGCGCATTGCCTTCCGGCCCGATTACGCCGACCTGCTGCCCAACTGCGCGATCTTCCGCAATGTGGCGACGATTGGGGCGGTGCCTGAAGGCCAGTGGGGCAGCGCGTTCTACGAGGGTCTGCAGCCGCTGGCCGGCAGCCCGCGTGAATTCGTCGTGAAGCACACCCGCATCAGCGCGTTCTATGGCACGCCGCTTGAAGAAACGCTGCGCGTGATTGGCGCGCGCCGGCTGGTCGTGGCCGGCGTGGCCACGCATTCCGTCGTGGAGGGCACGGTGCGGCATGCCGCCGACATCGGCTTCGAGGTGATGGTGGCCGAAGATGCTTGCGCGTCGGCGGACGAAGCCGTGCACCGGGCGTCGTTGGCCAGCATGCGCTTGATTGCGCAAACCGGCTCGGTGGCGGAGGCTGTGCGCTGGGCCGCCGCGCCGCATTGATCAAGGACTATCCATGGACTTTTCAGGTTTTCCCGGCTTGGCCGGCAAGACGGCCATCGTGACCGGCAGCACGCAGGGCCTGGGCGCCGATATCGCGCGCGGCCTGGCCGCGGCGAGCGTCAATGTGGTGCTGGTCGGGCGTAATGCGCAGGCGGGCTTGGCGCTTCAGCAGGAACTGGAGGGCCGGGCGCTGTTCTGCGAGACCGACATCGGCGAAGACAGCCAGATCCAGCGTTGCATTGATGCCGCGCTGGCGCGCTTTGGCCGGCTGGATGTGCTGGTCAACAACGCTTGCCAGTACGCGGACCGGGGGCTGGCGTCCTCGCGCGCGGAATGGCACAGCACGCTCGATACGAATCTGGTGTCGGCCGCGATCTTCACGCAATTGGCGGCGCCGCACTTGCCGCGCGGCGGCGTGGTCGTGAACCTGGGCAGCACGGGCGGCAAGTTCGGCGCGGCCGGGCGCGCCCTGTATCCGGCATCCAAGGCGGCGCTATTGCAAATCACCAAGAATTTCGCGGTGGAACTGGCGCCGGCCGGCGTGCGCGTGCTGGCGGTGTCGCCGGCCTGGACGTGGTCGCCTTCAGTTGAACAGTTGTCGGGCGGCTCGCGAGAGGCGGCCGACGCGGTGGGGGCGCATTTCCATCCGCTGGGCCGCGTGGGGTCGGGCAGCGAAATCGCCGCCGCGGTTTGCTTCGCGTGTTCGGATGCGGCGTCGTGGATGACGGGTGTGGATATCCCGGTGGACGGCGGATTCTCCATCCTGGGACCCGACCGCGGCATTTCGCCACGGGTCTGGTTCACGGAACTGGCGCCCTGATCGGGCCTGCCGGCGGCACGGTCAGCGGATGACGATCTCGCCTTCTTCCAGCCCGGCTTTGCCGCCGACCTGGTCTTCCAGGAATTCCTGCATCTTGTTGCCCAACTGAATCTTCGCGCCGCTGCAAAAGCGCCGCGTTGCCGTGATGACGGCGGTGTGCAGCGGCTGCAGGTCGCGAACCAGTTGCGCTTCTTCCGCGTCCAGCGCCAGCAGGTCGCCACTGAGCTTGCCGTGGGTGTTGCGAGCACGTTCCACCACGTCGCCGGGGGCGCGCTGAGGGTTGGCCTTCAGGAACATCAGCAGTTGTTCCAGTTTGGCTTTTTCCTCGTTCATTTTCAGGCGCTTGCGCGTCAGCGCGGAACGCTTGATGTCGGCATGCGGGTCCAGCCCGGCCTGCACCATCGTCGGAATGCCCGACGGCGAACCGATGGTGCCAGCGCGCACGGCGTTCAAGGCGCGGGTCTGTCCGCCGGTGATGGCGCTTTGCTGCGTGTTGGGCGGGCCAACCAGCACGCTGCCGCCAGCGGCGATGCTGCTCTGCCGGATCTCGCGTTCCACTTCCACGTCCTGCCCCGCGCTGATGATCGCGTTCTCGATGAACTTTGCTTTCAGCGCGCCGCCACAGACGATGTGGGCGGTGCGGGCGGTGGCGGCCGCGTCCTGCAAGGCTTCAGCCATGCCGATGACGCCGCCTTTGACGGTCACGCTGCCGCCGGCTTCCACCAGCGCGGCCTCGATGGTGCCGTTGACGACCACGTCGCCCGTCACGCGGACTTCCATGGTGGCGGCGATGTCGCCGCGCACTTGCAGCGACCCTTCAAACGTGATGTTGCCCGTGGACAGGTTGACGGCGTCGACTTCCACCATCGGGTTCACCTGCACGCCCTGGCTGATCAGCTTGGGCGTGCCGGCGATCGTGGCGCGCAGCAGCAGCGGATCTTCGGGGTCGATTTCCACGCCCGAGATGTCCTTGGAAAAGGGCGTATCGGGCATTTCGTCCGGCAGGACGGGTTCGCCCAGCACGTTGGTGCCGTCCACGCCAGGCAGCGGAGGCACCCGGCGCATCAGCGGCGTGCCGGGCGACACCAGCAGCAGGCTGCCCAGGTCGCGGTAGTCCACCTGGGCCAGTTCGTCGATTTCCTGCGCGCGGGGCTTCAGGCGGTCCAGCAGGCTTTCAAAGCGGGTCGGGGTGCCGCGCGTGGGCGGCGTGCCTTGAGCGATCACCACGGTGGCGGCGCGACCCTGTTCGATGGCATCGGCCATGGCCTGTGGCAGCACGCCATGCACGATGCCGCGGTCGGCGACGGCGTGGCACAGCGCGTCCAGGGTCACGGGCAGACCGCCTTTGGGCGGGTACAGGGTCAGCAGCGCGGTCATGCGGGTGGGGTCGAGTTCCAGCTCGAACGAGCCGTCCACCACCTGCCCCACGGGGAATTGCACGGGCTCGACGGCACTGCGGCACCGGTCGATGAAGGCCAGCACGGCGTGGTTGTCCAGCGCGTCGGCGCTCAAGCCTTGCGCGACGACGGCGGCGGCGAGCGTGTCCCAGCTGGGCAGGTCTTGGTTGACGAAGGGGGCGGCGTCCACGGGGACTTCTGCCTCGGCGTCGGCGTCCGGTTCCTGGTCGGCCTGGCCGCCAGCCGTGTCGGCGCCGCCTAAGGCCTCGATAGCCTCGGCGGTGGGGGGGCCATCATCGTCCGCGGGTGCCTCGGCGGAGCGGGGCGGCGGCGTATAGATGGCCGTCAGGACGTTGGTATTGGCGTCCAGCACCAGCTGGAGCGTGTTTTCTGCGTCCATCTCAGCCTCTCCTGCCTGGCGCTCATGGGCTGCCAGGTTCATTCATTTGGTAAATAAACGAAATATTGCGACATATTCTATAGTAATCGTCCGACGTATGCGGTAGTTTCGGCCCTGTTTTACATAGGGAAATCGAGCGGTGGCGCCGGACTAGGGCGAAGGGCCGAGCGACAAACGCGGTTCATCGCCGCAGCATAGGGGCTCGCCAACCCGTCTTCGGACGCCGCCTCCGCCCCGCCCCATGCGCCACCATCCCTTTTCCCTCTTGCCTGCCCTACGCGCCTTCGCGGCGCGGGGCGCAGGCATGGCGGCGATGATGGCCTTGGTGGTGGGTGCGCTGGCGCTGGCGCCCGCCCGTCCCGCCCAGGCCAGCGAGATCTACCGCTACAAAGATCCGTTTGGCGTCTGGCGCGCCATGAAGGTGCCCACGGGCTATGCCAAGTATTACAAGCGGGCGCAGGCCCGCACCGCGTGGCGGGGCAACGGCATCAAGGCCTGCCTGGACTGTCCGCCTCGGGCCGGTGACGGCGCGCGGTTGAGCGCGCTTGCGCCGACCTCGCGGGCCTTGCGCTGGGGCGACGCCAAGCCGTCCACCGCCCACGACGGGCTGATCGCTCGTGCGGCGCAGGACTCGGGGGTGGACGGGGCCTTGCTGACGGCCGTTATCGCCATCGAATCGGGGTTCCGCAGCGACGCGCGGTCACCCAAGGGGGCGCTGGGCCTGATGCAGCTGATGCCGGCAACGGCGGCTTCGGTGCTGTCGGTGGACGATATCGAGCGCGCGCTGGTGGATCCGGCCACGAACGTGCGGGCAGGGTCGCGCCACCTGCGCCGGCTGATCGACCAGTACCCGGGCCGTCTGGACCTGGCGCTGGCCGCCTACAACGCGGGGGAGGGGGCGGTGCGCAAATACGACGCCGTGCCACCCTATGCGGAAACCCAAGCCTATGTCAGGGACGTGACCGCCCTGTACGAGCGCTACAAAGCGCCCTGAGCCTGCGCGCCCGCCGCTTACATCGCGGCGAAGACCTTTTCGGCGATATCCAGCGTGGACGTGATCACGGCGTCGTCGTGCGTGGCCGAGACGAAGCCTGCTTCGAACGCGGACGGCGCGAAGTGCACGCCGTGGTCGAGCATGGCGTGGAAGAAGCGATTGAACGCCGCGGTGTCGCACGTCGAGACTTCCGCGAACGAGGTCGGGACCTGGTCGCTGAAGTAGATGCCGAACATGCCGCCCACGGAATCGGCCGAGAAGGCCAGCCCGGCGGCGCGCGCGCGTTCTTGCAGCCCTTGGGCCAGCTTTGCGGTCTGGGCCGACAGCTTGTCGTAGAAGCCGGGTGCCGCGATCAGGCGCAACGTGGCCAAGCCGGCGGCGACCGCCACCGGGTTGCCCGACAGCGTGCCGGCCTGATACACGCCGCCCAGCGGGGCGATGTGTTTCATGATCTCGGCGCTGCCGCCGAAGGCGCCCACCGGCATGCCGCCGCCGATGACCTTGGCCAGCGTGGTGATGTCGGGCTTGACGCCGGTCAGGCCCTGCACGCCCTGGGGGCCGACGCGGAAACCGGTCATCACTTCGTCGAAAATCAGCAGCGCGCCGTGTTGCGTGCAGACCTCGCGCAGGCCTTCCAGGAAGCCGGCCGTCGGCTTGATCAGGTTCATGTTGCCGGCTACCGGCTCGACGATGATGCAGGCGATGTCGTCGCCATGCTGGGCGAAAGCCTGGCGCACGGCGTCCAGGTTGTTGAATTCGAGCGTCAGCGTGTGCGACACGAATTCCGGCGGCACGCCGGCCGAACTGGGGTTGCCGAAGGTCAGCAGGCCGGAACCGGCCTTGACCAGCAGGCTGTCCGAATGGCCGTGATAGCAGCCTTCGAACTTCACGATCTTGGCGCGGCCGGTGGCGCCGCGCGCCAGGCGGATCGCCGTCATGGTGGCTTCGGTGCCGGAACTGACCAGGCGCACCTGCTCCAGCGAGGGCAGGCGCGAAATCAGCACTTCGGCCAGTTCGATTTCGGCTTCGGTGGGCGCGCCGAACGACAGGCCGTTGACGGCGGCTTCCTGCACCGCACGCACCACTTCAGGGTGCGAATGGCCCAGGATGGCGGGGCCCCAGGAGCCCACGTAATCGATGTACTGCTTGTCGTCCGCATCCCATACGTACGGGCCTTGCGCGCGCTTGATGAACCGCGGCGTGCCGCCGACGGAGCGGAAAGCGCGCACGGGCGAGTTGACGCCGCCGGGGATGCTGCGGCAGGCGCGTTCGAAAAGCTGTTCGTTACGGGACATGGCGTTCAGGGCTTGCGGTTGGGGTTGACGATAAAGGGCGCGGAGCAGGCCGCAGCGGCGGCCCGGATGCTGGGCGCTTCGAAAAGTGCGGTGATGACGGCAACGGCGTCGGCGCCCGCCTGAGCCACCAACAGCGCGTTGTCGGGCGTGATGCCGCCGATGGCGATCACCGCGGGCCGGGGCGCGTCGCGCTCTTCGACCAGGCGGCGGGCTTCGGTCAGCACCGACAGGGGCGCGCGCACGGTGTCCGGCTTGACGGTCGAGGCGAACATCGCGCCGAAGGCGATGTAGTCGGCGCCGGCATCCAGCAGTTCGCGGGCGCGGGTCAGGTCGTCGTAGCTGGAGCCGCCCAGAATCAGGTCGGGGCCGGCTTCGGCGCGGATGCGCGCCAGGCTTTCGTCTTCGCGGCCGACGTGGGCGCCATCGGCGCCGACGTCCAGCGCCAGACGCCAGTCGTCATTGATCAGGAACACCACGCCCAGTTCGCGGCACAGCGGCGCCAGCGCGCGGGCCTGCTCGGCACGCACCGCGTCGGGCACGTTCTTGCGGCGCAGTTGCAGCGACCGCATGCCGCCCTCGGCGGCTTTGCGCACGGCCTGCATCAGGCGATCGGTATCGTCCCATTCAGGGGTGACGCCATACAGGCCGGCGGGAAAACGCAGCGGTTTCATTGCGGTTGGATCCGGTTGGGGATGCGCCGGCCCATGCCCGGCAGGAAGCTGGCGGCCACCGAGGCGTCGGCATGCGCCAGGCCCTGGCGCACGGCGTCGGGCATTTCCAACCCGCGCGCCAGCATGGCGGTGATGGCAGTGGCGGCCAGGCCGCCGGCGTCGCCGTTGCGGTCCGGGGGCGCCTGCCACGGCCAGGTGTGCGTCTGGCCGCTGGGGCCCAGCAGCACGTTGGCGTAATGGCCGGGGCGTTGGGGGCTACCCAGCACCAGCACCCATTCCGCCCCGGCCGCCACCAGCGCATGCATGGGCGTCGGTGCGTCCCCGATATCGATGTCGCCATCGGCATGCCACTGGGCCAGGCGCAGGTGTTCGATGACCAGCAGGTCGGTCTGTGGCAGCACCAGTTCAAGGGTGGCGGCCAACAGGTCGTCGGCGTCGTCCTCGTCGGCGGCATCCACCGGCAAGGGCGCGCGCTGGCCCAGGTGCAGCACCAGCGGAACCTGGCTGTAGTCGGCGGCGACCTGGGCGACCACGCTTGCCGTTTCAGCGGTGTATAGTCCGCCCACCTTGATCGCCTGTACGGACATGTCTTCCAGCAGGCAACGGGCCTGATCGTCCAGCATGTCGGGCGAAACAGGATGGATTTCTTCGATGCCGGCAGTGTCCTGCACGGTCAGCGCGGTAATGGCCGCCAGGCCGTGACAGCCCAGACGGGCGCAGGTGACGGCGTCCGCGGGCAAGCCGTCGGATCCCGAGGGATCGAGCGGGCCGAAGACCAAAACGAGAGGGGGAGTAACGGGGGCCACGTGGACAGCGCTTGAGTGAGGGTGCCCGGACTCATTTTGAGGTGAATCAGGGGAACCCCTATTGGGTTTCGGTAAGATTGTCCCCATTCTAATGGAAGCCCCCCACCTTTGCCCCGCCACGGGGATGAAGGCCGGGAATTGATGTAAGAGAGAACTATGCGTACTTGGATGTGTCTGATTTGTGGCTGGGTCTATGACGAAGAGGCCGGCCTGCCCGACGAGGGCATTGCTCCTGGCACCCGCTGGGAAGACGTGCCGCCGAACTGGGTCTGTCCCGAATGCGGCGCCCGCAAAGAGGACTTTGAATTGATGGAAATCTGAACCCGATCCGCTGACCTATTCCGCCAGGGCTCGTACGATGGGGCAAGCCCCCATCTCTCGTAACCGCAGGACGGTCTGCCACCAGGCAAGCAGGGCCGCGCATGGCGCGCGCCCCGTCCTCGGTTCTTTCAGACTACCCATGAAGGGGTTGCCATGACGGAAAAACACCACGAAGCCGCCTCGACGCAGGCGGCCAACTTTGCCAATCAGTTCCTGATCGCCATGCCGGGCATGGTCGAGGGCAGCTTGGCCGGTTCTGTCATATACGTATGCGAACACACCGAGCGCGGCGCGCTGGGCCTGGTCATCAACCGGCCCACCGACCTGACGCTCGGCACGCTGTTCGAACGCATCGAGCTGACGCTTGAAATCGGCCCCATCAAGGACACGCTGGTGTTCTTCGGCGGCCCGGTGCAGACCGACCGCGGCTTTGTGCTGCACGCGCCTGCGGGCGACTACAGCTCGAGCATCAAGATGGGCGCGATGGCGCTGACGACTTCCCGCGACGTGCTGCAAGCCGTGGCCGACGGCAACGGGCCCGCCCGCATGCTGGTCACGCTGGGGTATGCCGGCTGGGGCGCCGGGCAACTGGAAAGCGAAATGGGCCAGAATGCCTGGCTCAGCGTGGGCGCCGACGACCACATCATTTTCGATGTGCCTCCCGAAGACCGCTATCCGGCCGCACTGAAGCTGCTGGGCATCGATCCGGTCATGCTGGCGGGCGACGCGGGCCATGCCTGAAGAGACCCTGCTTGGTTTTGACTTCGGCGAAAAGAAGATCGGCATCGCCATCGGCAACACGCTGACGCGCCAGGCGCGTCCGCTGGAAATCATCTTCAGCGAAATCCGCGACGCGCGTTTCGGCCGCATCGCGGCGCTGCTGCAAGAATGGCAGCCCCACCGCGTGATCGTGGGGCTGGCGCTGGACGCCGATGGCGGTGAGCAACCGGCCACGGCGCGTTGCCGGCGCTTCGCCAACCAACTGCACGGCCGCTTCGGCATCGCCGTCGAACTGGTCGACGAACGCGGTTCCAGCATGGAGGCCCAGCGCCTGCTGGGCACGCACGCGGCCGACGACGCGATGGCCGCGGCTGTTATCCTGCAACGATACCTCGACACCCTGCCTGCGTCCTGAAGCACGCGGCCCGGCCTGCCTATGCTCAATCCGCAACTTGATCGCCGCGGCGAACTCATTCATCTGCTGACAACGGAAGGGTTGCCACGGCGCCATGTCGAGCGCCTGCTCGACGCGGCGCGCGTGCTGGCCGAGAACGCGGCCCCGGCCGCCGCGCCGCTTCCCGTTTTTCTGTCCCTGCCTGACGACCCCGCCTGCCGCGACGCCTACGCCGAGGTGGCCGCGCGCCTGTCCCTGCTGCCTGTCGTCCTGGACGCGCCGGGGGCGGATGCCCAGGCGGGCGACGCACTGGCCCGGACGGTGGCTGGCCTGGCGCCGGGCGTGCTGGTGCTGCGCCATGCGGCAAGCGGCGCGGCCCATTGCGCGGCCGCGCATGCCGCGCCGGGCCTGCGTGTCGTCAGTGCCGGCGATGGCTGGCATGCGGACCCGCTGCCGGCGCTGGCGCTGGTGCAAGCGATGCGCGACATCAAGCAAGACCTGACCCATCTGGCCGTGACGCTGGTGGGCGATATCCGCCATTCGCCCGTGGCGCGCTCGGTGATCCACGTCATGACCACCCTGGGGGTGCCCGAAGTGCGCGCCGTCGCGCCGCGCACCCTTTTGCCGGACAACCTGCCGCAACTGGGCGTGCGCGCGTGCGCGACGCTGCAAGAAGGCTTGCAGGATGCCGATGTGATCATCGTGCTGCCCCTGGACGTCGAACGGATCAGCGGCGCGCTGCTGCCGTCCGCACGGGAATACGCCCAGCTTTACGGGCTGACGCCCGCCGCGCTGGCCGCCGCCAAGCGCGATGCGCTGCTGCTGCCGGCCGGCGCGTTGACCCCCGGCGTGGAAGTGGATGGCGACGTGGCCGCCAGCCTGCCGCCCATCGAGGCGCAATTGGCCGGGCAGCTTCAGTGCTTGCGCGTGGCCACCCTCCACGTACTGACGGAAGACGCGCCATGAGGCTGCACATTGCAAACGGCCGCCTGATCGACCCCGCCAACGGCGTGGACGGGCGGCATGACATTTACACGGCCGATGGCCGCGTGGTGGCCGTGGGGGCGGCGCCGGACGGCTTCCAAGCCGACCGCGTGCTGGATGCCGACGGCCTGGCCGTGCTGCCGGGCCTGGTCGATCTATCGGCCCGGGTCTTGCAGCCCGCCGGGGCAGGCGGCGTGGCCACGGGCGCCGCCTTCGCGCCTGCGGAGCTGCGCGCGGCGCTGGCCGGCGGCGTGACGCGCCTGGTGCTACCGCCCGAGCCCGACGCCGCGCTGGATGAGCCGAGCAAGGTCGACGCGCTGATGCGCCAGGCGGATGCCGGGCAGGCTCGCATCCATCCGCTGGGCGCGATGACCGTGGGGTTGGCGGGTGAAACGCTTGCGGAAATGGGCCTGCTGGCCCGGGCGGGCTGCATCGCTTTTTCGCAGGGCGAGCAAGGCGTTGCCGATACGCGGGTGCTGTGGGGCGCGATGCGCTACGCCAGCGGCTCGGGCCACACCTTGTGGCTGCGCCCGCAAGATCCGTGGCTTGCGCGTGGCGCGGTCGCGGCCAGCGGCGCCTACGCCGAACGTCTGGGGCTGGAAGGCCTGCCGCCGGAAGCCGAGACCGTGGCGATGCAGACGATTTTCGAACTTCAGCGCGCGACCGGCGCCCGCGTGCATCTGACCCGCCTGTCCACCGCGGCGGGGCTTGCGCTGCTGCGGGCGGCCAAGCGGGAAGGGCTGCCCGTGACCGCCGACGTGTCGGCCCACAACCTGCACCTGACCGACGTCGATATCGGCTTTTTCGATACGAATTTCCATCTATCGCCGCCGCTGCGCGGCCAGCGCGATCGCGACGCCATTCACGCGGCGCTGGCCGAGGGGCTGGTCGACGCGTTGTGCTCGGACCATACGCCGGTTGATGCCCGGGGCAAGGCGGCGCCGTTCCCGGCGTCGGCGCCCGGCGCGACGGCGTTGGAGTTGCTGCTGTCGCTGACGCTCAAATGGGTGCGCGACCGCCGCCAGCCCCTGGTTGATGCATTGGCCCGCGTGACATCGGGCCCGGGCGCCGTGCTGGTCAGGCTGACGCCGGACGCCGCGCAGGCGGGCCAGTTGGGCGTGGGCGCGCCGGCGGACCTATGCCTGGCCGACCTGGACGCCGAATGGCTGGTGATGCCGGCAGCGCTGCAAAGCCGCAGCGTCAGCACCCCGTTCGCGGGTATGATGCTGCCCGGTCGGGTACGCGCCACCGTGGTCGGTGGCCGGCTGGCCTGGGAGACTTCAGTTTGAAGCTGCTGCGCTTTGTCTTACGGCTGGCACTGGTGCTGCCTTTGATTGTTTTCGGCCTGTTTTGCGTAGGAGCGGTCTACCCTTTCCTGCGGCCAACATCCCGTGCATGGCTGAACCGCACGTGGTCGCGGGCGTTGATGGCGGCCTGTGGGCTGCGGGTCGTCTTCAAGGGCGAGCCGCGTCTGACGGGGCCGGTGCTGATGGTGGCGAACCACGTTTCCTGGATCGATATCTTCGTGCTGAACTCGGCGCGCGCGACGTCGTTCGTGGCCAAGAGCGAGATCCGCGGCTGGCCGGTGATTGGCTGGCTGGTGGCGGGAGCGGGCACGCTGTTCATCGAACGCGGACAACGCCACGCGGTGCACGCGATGGGAGAGTCGATGCAGGTGCGCTTCAAGCAGGGCGACGCGGTAGGCTTGTTCCCGGAGGGCACGACGAGCGAAGGTTTCGATCTTCTTCCTTTCCACGCAAGCCTGTTCGAGCCGGCGCGTTCCGCGGCAGTAGAAATCCAACCCGTGGCGTTGCGGTTTTTGCGCGACGGCAAACGTGATGGATTCGCGGCGTTCATCGGCGAAGAAAGCCTGGTGGCAAATCTCTGGCGCGTGATGGGAACGACGGGGCTGTCTGTCGAAGTGGTGTTCTTGCCTGTGTTGCCGGCAAGGCATGCAGACGGGAGTTTGCCGACGAGGCTGGAGCTGTCGCATCAGGCTCGAGATGCGATTCTTGAGGTGCTTACTTAAGTGGTTTTTTAGGGCTACTTATGTGGTTTTTGTGGTGGGTGGCGGGGGCGTCGTTGGTGCTTGGGGCTTCGTAGGTGTCTTGGGCTTTGTTGGTGCATTCGTGGCTTCGTGGGACGCTCGTCGCCGGGGTCGGGTGGGTGGCGCGCGCCCACGATTGCGGTCCGGAGCCTTCGCTCCGGACTGCCCTCTCGTCATCTTCGTTGCGGCCTGCGGCCGC
>Ga0307412_10000433_pt1 | contig 25242 bp, 22 predicted proteins | sample DK1Cmetagenome_3_FD_203823 | JGI IMG/M metagenome (GOLD analysis project Ga0307412, IMG submission 203823) | Maize rhizosphere microbial communities from greenhouse at UC Davis, California, United States - DK15-C-1 | ecosystem: Host-associated > Plants > Roots > Rhizosphere > Soil | place: USA...
TCGCCTGGGCGTCCACCAATGGTGGCGCACCCAGCCGGACGGAGCGGATCGTCAGCGAAGTGCTCGCGCTCTCGCCGGGCGAGGCACGCGCGCAGCTGGAGCTCGTCCTCAAGGATTTCGAGGCGCGGCACTGGCAGACGCGCCGCGTGTTCATGACGCGCTATGACGAGATCGAGGCGATGCTCGGGCTCGACGGCGCGTCGATCGGCGACGAGAAGCGCCAGTTGCTCGGCGCCTATTTCTGCCACGAATACAGCTATGCCGCCGCCGCGCTGATGAACCCCAGCGCCGTGCCGCATTACGACCAGACCGGCATGCCGCCGGGCAGCATGCGCATCCTGATGTCGCTGCGCGCGGTGGGCGAGGGCCATATCTCCTCGGTCGCGTTCCGCGAGGGCATCATCACCGACGGCAGCGAGCTGGTGCTCGCGCCCGAGCCGCCCTTCGCCACCGCCGCCGATGCCCGCGCGCCCGATGAGCGCATGGCCGACGGCCCGGTCACCGTGTACCGTCACCGCGATTCGACCCTGTCCGGCACGGTGATCTTCCCGATCACCCGCGCCCAGTCCAACGGGCTCGAGGATCTGCGCATCTGCCACTTCACCCATGACGACGGCACGCCCGAATGGATCGGCACCTACACCGCCTATAACGGCTCCGTGATCCAGTCCGAGCTGCTGCGCACCCGCGACTGGCGCGCGCTCGATCTGGTGCCGATGACCGGCAGCGCCTCGCGCAACAAGGGCATGGCGCTGTTCCCGCGCAAGGTGGGCGGCAAGTACATGATGCTCGGCCGGCAGGACGGCGAGAACATCTTCCTACACACCTCGGACGATATCACCCATTGGGAAGGCGGCGACCTGATCATCAAGCCCCAATTCCCTTGGGAGCTGGTGCAGATGGGAAATTGCGGCCCGCCGATCGAGACCGATGATGGCTGGCTGATGCTGACCCACGGCGTCGGCGCGATGCGCAAATACTCGATCGGTGCGGCGCTGCTCGACAAGAACGATCCGTCGAAGGTGCTGGCCCGATCGCGCGAGCCGCTGCTGGCGGCGGCCGACCAGGACCGCGAGGGCTATGTGCCCAACGTCGTCTATACCTGCGGCGCGATCCGCCACGGCGACAGCCTGTTCATCCCGTACGGCGTGGCCGACAGCTCGGTCGCGTTCGCCTTCGCACCGATCCAGGCGCTGATCGACCAGATGGAGTGAGGCAACGGTGCCGGCGCGTCAGCGCGCGACCGGCACCCCGTCGCGCAGTTCGTGGCTGCACAGCTGCGCTTCGGGCGTATCCTCCACCTCCAGCGCCGCGACTGTCACCCAGCCCTGGGCGCGCAAGCTTGCGCCGATCGCCGCACCGGTGCCGAACGGCAGGAACAGGCGACGACGTTCGTCGGCGCCGATACCGGCGTCGAGGATCGGATCGGCATAGAGTGAGAAGCCGACCGCCGGCTCCTCGCGGCCGCCATCGTGCACCACCGTATAGGTGCCGCCGCGCCCGATCTCGCCGCGTGCCCCACGCGTGAAGATCGAGAAACCGAGCCAGGTCTGATATTCGAAGCCGTGCCGCTCGGTGGGATCGAGCGTCAGCGCGACGCCCGCCGGGATGCTCGCGGCAATCGCGGCGAGGCCGTCGATGCGGCTCGCCAGCGCCTTGCCTGCATCGATCGCGCGGAGCTTCGCCATCGCGCCGTCGAACGGACCGGCGGCCTCGATCAGCGGCAGATATTTGGGATCGATCGCCGCGACGCCGCCCGCGTCCTTGGCGTCCAGCCGTTCGCGCAGGGCGGTGAGCGTCTCGCGCGGCAGGCTGTCGCCGGCGAGCGTGTCGACCAGATCAGGCAGTGTGAAATCGAGCGCCAGCCCCTCGACACCGGCCGATTGCAGCGCCTCGATCGCGACGCGGACGATCTCCATCGCCGCCGCCACGCTGTCGCGACCGATCAGCTCGCAGCCGATCTGGCGCATCGCCCGGCGCGGATCGAGCGCGGGCGCCTTGAGCTTCAGCACATGCCCGGCATAGCAGAGCCGCACCGGCCGCGGATGGTGGCCCATCCGCGTGGCGGCGATGCGGCCGACCTGCGCGGTGAGGTCCGGCCGGATGGCGAGGCTACGCTGCGACACCGGATCGACGAACCGCACCGCATCGCGCACCGCGCCGGTCTTGAGCCGCGTCGCCAGTTCGTCGGTGAATTCGGCGAGCGGCGGATCGACCTGTTCATAGCCATAGAGCCGGGCGAGCCCCAGCACGCGCGTCTCGAGCCGCGTCGCCGCATCGGCGGCTGGCGGCAGTCGATCGTGAAACCCTTCGGGGAGGAGACCAGTCATGGGCGCCTCCCCTAATGGCTTCAGAAGCCGAGCGCCATGGCGGTCTTCACGCCCGGCAGCGCGCGGACCTTCGACAGCAGCGCATCGTCCACCGACTCGTCGACCGAGAGCAGCAGGATCGCCTCGCCGCCGGCCGAGCGGCGGCCGAGATGGAAGGTGCCGATGTTGACGCCCGCCTCGCCCAGCGTGGTGCCGAGCCGACCGATAAAGCCCGGCGCGTCCTCGTTGACGATGTACAGCATCGGGCCGGCGAGATCGGCCTCGACCTTGATACCGAACAGCTCGACCAGCCGCGGCGCGGCGTTGCCGAACAGCGTGCCCGCCACCGAGCGAGCGCCCGATTCGGTGCCGACAGTGACGCGGACCAGCGTGTGATAGTCGCCCTCGCGATCGTGGCGCACTTCGCGCACGTCGAGCCCGCGCTCCTTGGCGAGGAACGGCGCGTTAACCATGTTCACCGTGTCCGAATGGACGCGCATCAGGCCGGCGAGCACCGCGCTGGTGATCGGCTTCTGGTTGAGCTCGGCCGCCGCACCCTCGACTTCGATGGCGATGCTCGAAAGTTCGCCATGCGCCAGCTGGCCGACCAGGCCGCCCAGCTTCTCGGCCAGCGCCATGTACGGCTTGAGCCGCGGCGCTTCCTCGGCCGAGAGGCTCGGCACGTTGAGCGCGTTGGTGACGCCGCCGGTCATCAGATATTCGGCGAGCTGCTCGGCGACCTGGATCGCCACATTGACCTGCGCTTCGGTGGTCGAGGCGCCGAGGTGCGGCGTCGCCACGAAGTTCGGCGTGCCGAACAGCGGATGCTCCTTGGCGGGCTCGACCGCGAACACGTCGAGCGCGGCGCCGCCGATATGACCGCTCTCCAAGCCTTCCTTCAGCGCCGCTTCGTCGATCAGGCCGCCGCGCGCGCAGTTGATGATCCGCACGCCCTTCTTGGTCTTGGCGAGATTTTCGCGGCTGAGGATGTTGCGGGTCTGATCGGTCAGCGGCGTGTGCAGCGTGATGAAATCGGCGCGCAGCAGCAGATCGTCGAGCGACATCTTCTCGACGCCCATTTCCAGCGCGCGCTCGGGCGTGAGGAACGGATCGAACGCGATCACCCGCATGCGCAGACCGATCGCGCGGTCGGCGACGATCGAGCCGATATTGCCCGCGCCGATCAGGCCCAGCGTCTTGCCGGTCAGCTCGACGCCCATGAAGCGGTTCTTTTCCCACTTGCCGGCCTGGGTCGAGGCGTCGGCCTCCGGCAGCTGGCGGGCGAGCGCGAACATCAGCGCGATGGCATGCTCGGCGGTGGTGATCGAGTTGCCGAACGGGGTGTTCATCACCACCACGCCCTTGGCCGAGGCGGCGGGGATGTCGACATTGTCGACGCCGATGCCCGCGCGGCCGATCACCTTCAGGTTGGGCGCGTGCTCGAGAATCTCCTTGGTGACCTTGGTCGAGCTGCGGATGGCGAGGCCGTCATAATTGCCGATGATCGCCTTGAGCTCGTCCGGGGTCTTGCCGGTGATCTCGTCCACTTCGACGCCGCGCTCGCGGAAGATCTGCGCGGCCTTGGGGTCCATCTTGTCGGAAATCAGTACCTTGGGCATGGAATTGCTCCTGTGCACGGCGGTACTCCTGCGAAAGCAGGAGCCCATAAGTTTCTGAGGGAATCGCGTATGGGCCTGGGCTCCTGCTTTCGCAGGAGCACGCAGGGATCAGCCCGCCTTGGCGGTGGCGTAGGCCCAGTCGAGCCAGGGGCCGAGCGCTTCGATATCGGCGGTGTCGACGGTGGCGCCGCACCAGATGCGCAGGCCGGCCGGCGCGTCGCGATAGCCGGCGACGTCGAGCGCCGCGCCTTCCTTTTCGAGCAGGCCGGCGAACTTCTTGATGAAGTCGGCATCGGCGCCCTCGACCGTCAGGCACACGCTGGTGCGCGAGCGGATCGCCGGATCCTCGGCGAGATGGCCCAACCAATCCCGTTCGGCGACGATCTTGTCGAGCGCGGCGGCATTGGCATCCGAGCGGGCGATCAGCCCATCGGCGCCGCCGAGGCCCTTGCCCCATTCGAGCGCGAAGATCGCGTCTTCCACCGCCAGCATCGACGGGGTGTTGATCGTTTCGCCCTTGAACACGCCCTCGGCGAGCTTGCCCTTGGAAACGAGGCGGAACACCTTCGGCAGCGGCCAGGCGGGGGTGTAGGTTTCGAGCCGCTCGACCGCGCGGGGGCCGAGGATCAGCACGCCGTGCGCGCCCTCGCCGCCCAGCACCTTCTGCCAGGAGAAGGTGGCGACGTCGATCTTGTCCCAGGGCAGGTCGTACGCATAGACCGCCGAGGTCGCGTCGGCGAAGCTCAGGCCTTCGCGGTCGTCGGCGATCCAGTCGCCGTTCGGCACGCGCACGCCCGACGTGGTGCCATTCCAGGTGAACAGCACGTCGTTCGACCAGTCGACTGCGTTCAGATCGGGCAGCTGGCCGTAATCGGCGCGCAGCACGGTCGGCTCGAGCTTGAGCTGCTTGACCGCATCGGTGACCCAACCCTCACCAAAGCTTTCCCAGGCGAGCGTGGTGACCGGCTTGGCGCCGAGCATCGTCCACATCGCCATTTCGAACGCGCCGGTATCCGAACCGGGCACGATGCCGATGCGGTGCGTGTCCGGCAGTCGGAGCAGCTCGCGCATCAGGTCGATGCAATATTGGAGGCGGTTCTTGCCCAGCTTCGAGCGGTGCGAGCGGCCGAGCGACTCGGTTGCGAGTTTCTCGGGCGACCAGCCCGGGGGCTTGGCGCAGGGGCCGGAAGAGAAATAGGGGCGTGCCGGCTTGGTAGCGGGCTTGGCAGGCGCAAGGGTGGCGTCGGCGGCAGTCAAATCAGTCATGTAGACTCTCCTCACAGAGAGCACGCGCGGCGTTGGGACCGCGTGGCCCGTCGACGGCCCTAGCGGCGGGCGACCGAAAGTCAATCGCGCACATCGTTTCGGTGGAACAATGTTGTGCCTCCGGAGCTTTTCCGGACAGTTTTGCAGAACATCTGGGAGATACAAACATGCGGACCATTTTGGCGGCCGGGCTTGCCGCAATCCTGCTCGCGGCGCCCGTTTCGGCGCAGCAGCAGAAGCAGAGCGTGGGCGATGGCGCCCAGGCGCCGCTGCGCGACCTGCGCATCAATGAGAAGAAGATTCCGGACGTGCTGCTGCTCGCGGCCTCCGCGCCCTATTCTTCGCAGGGGACGAAGAACTGCGCGCAGATCCGCACCAGCATCGCCGATCTAAACGCCGTGCTAGGCACCGACGCCGACGCGCCCGGCGCGAAGGGCGGCAATGGCGGCGCAATCGCGGCGGCAGGCAGCCGCGCCATCGTCGGCACGCTGATCCCGGGCTTTGGCCTGGTGCGCATGGTCACCGGCGCCGACAAGCAGGAGAAGCGGGTGACCGCGGCGCTGTATGGCGGCACGATCCGCCGCGCCTATCTGAAGGGCCTGGGCGTCTCGAAGGGCTGCAGGCCGCCGGCCGCGCCGACCGCGACAGCGCGCGCGGCGGTGCCGACCCTTCCGGTCGACGACAAGAAGGACGACAAGAAGGACTGATCGTCCAGCCTGCCAACATTACGGATACGCCTTTGGGCGGGTCTGCCGGATCCAGCGGGACGAACATCCCGTTGGATCCAGGAGAATCGCACCATGCCCCGTCCCACCCCGGAATGGCTCGGCGAACAGGCCAATGCCGCGCCGCAGGGCTTCGTCCACGCGCCGGACACCACCGCCGGCTACTGGCACCAGCGGCCTGAGAATACGCTGCCGCCACCCGACTTCTGGAGCCCCTATGCCCGCAACCGGCCCTTGCCGACGCCGGGCGTGGAAACCCGCAGCGCCTGGATCGTCGGCAGCGGCATCGCCGGACTCGCGGCGGCCTTCTACCTGATCCGCGATGGCCATATGCCGCCTGCCAACATCACCATCCTCGATGCCGGCGCGATCGAAGGCGGCTCGCTCGATGGCGCCGGGGATGCGGAGCGCGGCTATCTGATCCGCGGCGGCCGCGAGATGAACTGGAACTACGACAATCTGTGGGACCTGTTCCAGGACGTGCCCGCGCTGGAGCTTCCCGCCGGCTACAGCGTGCTCGACGAATATCGTTGGGTGAACGATCGCGACCCCAATTATTCCAAGGCCCGGCTGATGCACCAGCAGGGCGTGGTGCAGGATTTCCACACCTTCGGGCTCTCGACCAAGGATCAGTGGGAGGTCGTCCGCCTGCTGCTCAAGCGCAAGGACGAACTGAACGACCTCACCATCGATCGCTATTTCAACCCCGGCTTCTTCGAGACCAACTTCTGGGCGCTGTTCCGCACCATGTTCGCCTTCCAGCCGTGGCACAGCCTGCTCGAGATGAAGCTCTACCTCCACCGCTTCCTCGATTCGGTAGACGGCTTTGCCGACATGTCGGTGGTGGTGTTCCCCCGCTACGACCAGTTCGACAGCTTCGTCCGGCCGCTGACGGGGATGCTGCGCGAACAGGGCGTGCGCTTCCAGTTCGACACCCGCGCCTATGATCTCGATTTCGCGGTGGACGGCGAGCAGCGCACCGTCACCGGCATCCGCGCGATGGTTGGCGGCGCGGCGACCGTGCTGCCGGTCGCAGCGCGCGACCTCGTCTTCGTGCTGCCCGGATCGATGACCGAGGGCACCGCCTATGGCGACATGGACGAGGCACCGGTGCTGGAACGCGGCGCGCACGATCCGGGTGCCGACAGCGACTGGACGCTGTGGCGCAACCTTGCGGCCCAGTCGCCTGTGTTCGGCACGCCGGACAAGTTCTGCGGCGACGTGGCGCGCTCGATGTGGGAATCGGCGACGCTGACCTGCCGCCCCTCGCCGCTGGTCGATCGGCTCAAGGAACTGTCGGTCAACGATCCCGCATCCGGCCGCTCGGTCACCGGCGGTATCATCACCTTCACCGATTCGAAGTGGCTGCTCAGCGTTACCTGCAACCGCCAGCCGCATTTTCCCGACCAGCCCGAGGACGTGCTGGTGCTCTGGGCCTATGCGCTGCGGATGGATCAGCCCGGGGACAAAGTCGCCAAGGCGATGCCGGACTGCACCGGTCGCGAGATCCTGGAGGAACTCTGCTTCCATCTCGGCATCGGCGACCACGCCGAAGCCGTGGCGCAAGCGACCAAGGTGCGCCTCGCCCTGATGCCGTACATCACCGCCGAGTTCATGCCGCGCGCGGCGGGTGACCGGCCGGCGGTGGTGCCGCAGGGCTGCACCAATCTCGCGCTGGTCGGCCAGTTCGTCGAGACCGCGAACGACATCGTCTTCACGATGGAAAGCTCGATCCGCACCGCGCGGCAGGGGGTCTACACGCTGCTGAACGTGCTCAAGCAGGTGCCCGACATCAGCCCCACCCAGTATGACATCCGCAACCTGCTGCGCGGCGCGCGGGCGCTCAACAATGGCGTGCCCTTCCCCGGCGAGCGGCTGCTCCACCGGCTGCTCGGCAAGACCTATTTCGCCCACATCCTGCCGCCGCTGCCCGAAAAGGACGGCGATGCACTCCACCGGGTGGAGGCGGAACTGTCCGGGCTGTTCGGGCGGGGGAGCCAGGTGGTTAGCGAGGCAGCGGACACGGTGCGCGGCTGGATGAAGGGCCTGAAGGAGCGGTAAGCCTCTTTCCCATCCCCTCTTCTTGTCCCCCTCCCGCTTGCGGGAGGGGTTAGGGGAGGGTGCGTGGGGGAAGCGGGCAATATGTTCTGGGAAGCGCACCACGCTTCTTCACCGCCCCGCTCGGCTTCCGCTACACACCCTCCCCCGTCCCCTCCCGCAAGCGGGAGGGGCGCGCAGGAACCGCAAGCATCGCGCCGAGGACGGACACAAAAAAAGGGCCGGCGGATCGCTCCGCCGGCCCCTCTTTTTGCGTCGAGCGCGGACTTAGAAGTCCATGCCGCCCATGCCGCCCATGCCGCCCGGCATTGCCGGCGCCGAGGACTTGTCCTCAGGCAGTTCGGCAATGGTGGCTTCCGTGGTGATCAGCAGGCCGGCGACCGAAGCCGCGTTCTGCAGTGCGGTGCGCACCACCTTGGTCGGATCGATCACGCCGGCAGCCACGAGGTTCTCGTAGGTGTCGGTCGCGGCGTTGAAGCCGAACGAGGTGTCGTTCTGGTCGAGCAGCTTGCCCGAGACGACGGCGCCGTCCTGGCCAGCGTTCTGCGCGATCTGACGGACCAGTGCGGTCAGCGACTTGCGGACGATGTCCACGCCGCGGGTCTGGTCTTCGTTCGCGCCGGTCAGGCCTTCGAGAGCCTTGGTCGCGTACAGCAGGGCCGTGCCGCCACCGGGGACGATGCCTTCTTCGACGGCTGCGCGGGTTGCGTGCAGCGCGTCGTCGACGCGGTCCTTGCGCTCCTTGACCTCAACCTCGGTCGCACCGCCGACCTTGATCACGGCCACGCCGCCGGCGAGCTTGGCGAGACGCTCCTGGAGCTTCTCACGGTCGTAATCGCTGGTGGTGACTTCGATCTGCTGGCGGATCTGCTCCGTGCGGGCCTTGATCGAATCGGCTTCACCGGCACCATCGACGATGATGGTGTTGTCCTTGTCGATCGTGACGCGCTTGGCGGTGCCGAGCATGCCGAGCGTGACGGTCTCGAGCTTGATGCCGAGGTCTTCGCTGATCACTTCGCCCTTGGTCAGGACGGCGATGTCTTCCAGCATCGCCTTGCGACGATCGCCGAAGCCCGGTGCCTTGACCGCTGCGACCTTCAGGCCGCCGCGCAGCTTGTTGACGACGAGCGTGGCCAGAGCCTCACCCTCGATGTCCTCGGCGATGATCAGCAGCGGGCGACCCGACTGCACGACTGCTTCGAGGATCGGAAGCATCGACTGGAGGTTCGACAGCTTCTTTTCGTGGATCAGGATGTACGGATCGGCGAGCTCGACCGACATCTTTTCCGGGTTGGTGATGAAGTAGGGCGAGAGATAGCCGCGATCGAACTGCATGCCTTCGACGACGTCGAGCTCGAATTCGAGACCCTTCGCCTCTTCGACGGTGATCACGCCTTCCTTGCCGACCTTCTCCATCGCTTCTGCGATCTTCTGGCCGACTTCAACGTCGCCGTTCGCCGAGATGATGCCGACCTGGGCAACTTCCTGCGAACCCGACACCGGCTTCGAACGTGCCTTCACGTCCTCAACCACCTTCACGACGGCGAGGTCGATGCCGCGCTTCAGGTCCATCGGGTTCATGCCGGCGGCAACCGACTTCATGCCTTCGCGGACGATCGCCTGCGCCAGAACGGTCGCGGTGGTCGTGCCGTCGCCGGCGATGTCGTTGGTCTTCGAGGCCACTTCGCGCACCATCTGCGCGCCCATGTTCTCGAACTTGTCCTTCAGTTCGATTTCCTTCGCGACCGACACACCGTCCTTGGTGATGCGGGGCGCGCCGAAGCTCTTCTCGATCACGACGTTGCGGCCCTTCGGCCCCAGCGTGACCTTTACCGCGTCGGCGAGGATGTCGACGCCGCGCAGGATGCGCTCACGAGCGTCGCGCGAAAATTTTACGTCCTTGGCTGCCATGGGACTGCCCTTTCGATTTCGTAAGTTTAGAAAGTTTAGGGGTTCTGCGTGAGGTCAGCCGACGATCCCGAGGATGTCGCTTTCCTTCATGATCAGCAGGTCTTCACCGTCGACCTTGACCTCGGTGCCGGACCACTTGCCGAACAGAATGCGGTCACCGGCCTTGACGTCGAGCGGGGTCACCTTGCCATCTTCGGCCTTGGTGCCGGTGCCGACGGCGACGACTTCGCCTTCCTGCGGCTTTTCCTTGGCGGTGTCGGGGATGATGATCCCACCGGCGGTCTTTTCCTCGGCTTCGACGCGGCGGACGAGCACGCGATCGTGCAGCGGGCGGAAGTTCATTGCGCCTGATCCTTTTCAGGTTGATTTCGGTGTTTAGCACTCGGTCCCCCGGAGTGCTAACAAACGGGATATGTGCAGGCCCCTGCGCTTCGTCAACGGGTCACCCCGGAACTTTTTGCAGCGTGTTGGCCCGATAGGACGGGTCGTTTACTCCGCCCGGCGCATCCGGTAGCAGGTGAAGCGAATACGCTTTAAGGAGCCGCCGGTGAAGCTGGTTCGTACCGCCTGGAAGATACTCGTCGGAATCAAGGACCTGCTCGTCCTGATCCTGTTGCTCCTGTTCTTCTCCGCGCTGTTTGCAGCGCTCTCCCACCGCCCGACTCCGGCGACAATACGCGATGGGGCGCTCGTCGTGGCGTTCAACGGCGCGCTGGTCGAGCAGGAGAGCGAGGCCGATCCGTTTGCCGGCGTCACCGGCGCCCGCGCCGCCGGACAGATCAGCGCCCGCGACGTGATCCGCGCGCTGGACGCCGCCAAGGGCGATTCCCGCGTGAAGGCGGTGGTGCTCGATCTCGACAGCTTCCTGGGCGGCTATCCCGCCACGGTGAGCGAAGTCGCCGCCGCGGTCGGCCGCGTGCGCGCCGCCGGCAAGCCGGTGCTCGCTTATGCCACCGCCTATACCGACAGCGGCTACCAGATCGCGGCCAATGCCAGCGAGATCTGGGTTCACCCGATGGGCGGATCGCTGTTCATGGGCCCCGGCGGCCGCCAGCTCTACTACAAGGGGCTGACCGAGAAGCTGGGCATCAACGTCCATGTCTATAAGGTCGGCAAGTTCAAGTCGGCGGTCGAGCCCTATATCCGCGCCGACATGTCGCCCGAGGCTCGCGAGGCAAACACGGCGCTGTACGGCGGCCTGCTCGACCAGTGGCGCGAAGGCATCCAGAAGGCGCGGCCCAAGGCGCGCATCGCCGAATTCCTGATGAAACCGGACGTGGCGATCACCGCCGCCAAGGGCGACATCGCCAGCGCCAACCGCGCCTATGGCCTGGTCGACCAGCTGGGCGACCGGATCGCCTTCGGCCGTCACGTCGCGCAGATGGTGGGTGCGCCGAGCGGCGCCCGCGCGGGCAATTTCAACCTGATCAAGCTGGCCGACTGGTTGCAGGCGCACCCGCTGCCGACCAGCGGCGACGCGATCGGCGTGATCACCATCGCCGGCGAGATCGTCGACGGCAAGGGCGGTGCCGGCAGCGCGGGCGGCGACACCGTCAGCAAGCTGGTGCTCGACGGTCTGAAGGGCGGCAAGCTCAAGGCGCTGGTGGTGCGTGTCGATTCGCCGGGCGGGTCCGCCATGGCCTCCGAACAGATGCGCCAGGCGATCCTCCAGGCCAAGGCGCAGAAGCTGCCGATCGTCGTCTCGATGGGTGGCCTGGCGGCGAGCGGCGGCTATTGGGTCTCCACCGCCGGCGACGTGATCTTCGCCGAGCCGAACACGATCACCGGATCGATCGGCATCTTCGGCATCATCCCAACGTTCGAGAACAGCATCGCCAAGATCGGCGTGACCACCGACGGGGTGCAGACCACGCCGCTCACCGGCCAGCCGAGCATCTATGGCGGCACCAACGCCACCGTCGACACCATCCTGCAATCGGCGATCGAGTCGGGCTATGGCCGCTTCGTCGGGCTGGTCGCAGCCTCGCGCAAGCTGACGCCGCAGCGGGTGGACGAGATCGGCCAGGGCCGGGTGTGGATCGGCGGCATCGCCCGACAGATCGGCCTGGTCGATCGCTTCGGCGGGCTGGACGACGCGATTGCAGAGGCGGCGAAGCGCGCCGGGATCGATCCCGCCAAGGTGCGGCCGGTCTATCTCGCCAAGCAGCCCAATGCGTTCAAGGCGGCGCTGGCAGCGGGCCTCGGCTCGCTCGGCGGCGATGACGAGGACGACGGCAACTGGGCCGATGCGCCCGGCGGATCGGACACCTACGCCCATATCGCCGGCGAACGCCGCGCGCTGCTCGCCCAGGCACTGGGGGATGCCAAGCGGCTGACCGCGAGCGGATCGGTGCAGGCGCGGTGTCTCGAGTGCATGGCACTCGGCGTGCCGAGCGCGCAGCCGAGCGATCTCGCGCTGCTCCAGTTCGCGCTGGGAGCCGCCAAGTGATCGGTATCCGCGCAGCCACGCCCGACGATGCCGCTGCGATCGCCGCCATCTACGCGCCGAACGTGCTGACCGGCACCGCCTCGTTCGAGATCGAGCCGCCCGACGCGGCGGCGATGGCCGGCCGCATGGGCGCGAGCGAGGGCTATTATCCCTGGCTGGTCGCCACCAATGGCGACGGCATCGACGGCGGCGTAATCGGCTATGCCTATGCCAACAAGTTCCGCGATCGCCCGGCCTATCGCTATGTCGTCGAAAGCTCGATCTACATGGCCGATACCGCGCAGCGGCGCGGCGCCGGGCGGCTGCTGTACGAGGCGCTGGTCGATACGCTGCGCGCGCAGGGCTTCGTCCACGCCTTCGGGATGATCACGCTGCCCAACGACAATTCGATCGCGCTGCACGAAGCGGTGGGCTTCCGCCGCACCGGCGTGTTCCGCGAAGCCGGGTACAAGCACGGCCAGTGGATCGATGTCGGCATCTGGCAGTGCGAGCTGAACGAGCCAAGCCGCCCGCCGGCAGAACCGCGCCCGTTCCGCGAGCTTGGGGTGGTGCGGGCCTGAGCGATGGCGGGCAATCGGTGTCGCCCTATCAGGTAGGGTTCGACATCAAGCTCGACCGGCCACGTCGGTTGGTGACGGTGACGCTTGTCGGCATCCCCTCGCCCGAAGATATCGGCTGGATCGCCGAAGAGGCGCGCGCCGCGATCCTCAAGCTCGGCCCCGATGCCGGGCGACACCGGACGCTCTACGACGCGCGCGGCGTGCCGGTACTGCCCCAGGCGACCGCCGACTTCGTACTGCAGAATTTCGCGGATGCGGAAACGACGCAATGGGCGCGGCGACTGGCCTTCGTCGCATCGACGGCACTCACCCGTCGGCAGATCCGACGCATCGCCGAAGTGCGGCCCGGATCGATGCTGTTCGACGACCTCGACGCCGCCCGCGCCTGGTTGCTGGAATCGGAGTGAAGGGGGCGGCGTGGGGCCGCCCCGGGGGCGATCAGGCCAGCGCGATGTCCGGTGCGTCTTCGGCCTTCATGCCGATCACGTTATAGCCGGCATCGACATGGTGGGTCTCGCCGGTCACGCCCGAGGCGAGGTCCGACAGCAGGTACAGACCCGCGCCGCCGACATCCTCGATCGTCACGTTACGGCGGAGCGGCGAGTTCAGCTGGTTCCATTTGAGGATATAGTTGAAGTCGCCGATGCCGCGCGCCGCCAGCGTCTGAATGGGGCCGGCCGAGATCGCGTTGACGCGGATATTCTCCGGCCCGAGATCCATCGCCAGATATTTGACCGAGGTCTCCAACGCCGACTTGGCGACGCCCATCACGTTGTAATGCGGCACGACCTTCTCGGCGCCGTAATAGCTGAGCGTCAGCAGGCTGCCGCCGTTCGGCATCATCCGCTGCGCGCGCTGCGCCACCGCGGTGAAGCTGAACACCGAGATGTTCATCGTCATCAGGAAGTTTTCGAGCGTCGTATCGTAATAATGGCCGCGCAGCTGGTTCTTGTCCGAGAAACCGATCGCGTGGACGACGAAGTCGATCGTCGGCCAGCGCGCCGCCAGCGTCTCGAACGTGGTGTCGAGCGCCGCCATGTCGGACACGTCGCAATCGATCAGGAAATCGGAGCCGACTTGCTCGGCAAGCGGCTTCACGCGCTTGAGCAGCGCATCGCCCTGATAGGAAAAGGCCAGCTCCGCACCTTGAGCGTGCAGTGCCTTGGCGATGCCCCATGCCAGCGACTTATCGTTGGCGAGGCCCATGATGAGCCCGCGCTTCCCTTGCATCAATCCGGTCACTTCGTCTGAATCTCCTGTCCTTGCTCTCCCTCTAGACCGGCTTCGGGCACTTCCGCCAGAGCGGCGTTGAGTTCCGCGCCAACCACGAGGCCGAGCCCCACCAGGAAGAAGAAGATCAGGGAGACCATCACGCCGGCGAGGCTGCCATAGGTAGCGCCGTATCCACCGAGCGTCGACAGCACCAGAGGCAGACCGGCGGTGACGCTGAGCCACCACAGCGTCGTGCATAGCGCGCCCGGCCATTTGGGGTAGCGGCGCGAGCGGTAGCGCGAGGGGGTGAGCGCGTAGAACAGCACGTAGAGCGCGCCGAACAGCGCGAAGGCGGGCACCGCCTTGCCGGCGGCGGCGAAGCGCTGCGCCTCCACCGCCAGTGGCAGCACCCGGTAGAGGAACTGTTCGATCGCGGTGAGGATCACCTGGAAGGTGAAGGCCAGCATCACCAGCACGACGGCAGCAACGATCATCCCGATCGACGCCAGCCGGTAGCGCCAGAACGGCGTGCTGGAGCTGACGCCATAGGCCTGGCGCAGGATGCCGCGAATCGTCTCGATGAAGCCGGCGGTGGTCCACAGGCCGACCAGCCCGCCCAGCCACAACAGCGCGCCGGTGCGGCCGTGCAGCACTTCGATCACCGGATCGCGCAGCAGCTTGGCGACGTCGGGCGGGACGGTCTGCAGGAACGCCTCCAGCGCGTGGACGCCGGTGCCGGTGCGGCCGACCAGGCTGGCCAGCGCCGTCGCGACGATGAAGAACGGGAACAGCGTGACCAGCGAGAGATAGGCGAGGTTGCCCGCGTAGGTGAACCCTTCGTTGAAGGTGCCCACCGCCACGCGCTTGACGACCTCGAACATCCGCTGCGACACGCCCATGTCGGCGAGCCGCTTCGGCACCGCGCCGCCGACCCCCAGCCGGCGCGCCTCCGGGGATTGGGGCGAGATCGAGGAGGCCGTCCGATCATCCACAGGCGTCAGACGCCCATGCGTCCCCGCGGGTTCCCCTGGTTCTTCCATCCTTGCGCGAATTCGATGAGCGCATCGTCATCGACCGGCAGGTCGACCATCAGCGTCACGAACAGGTCGCCGCGTCCGCCGCCCCGCTTGTGGAAACCGCGGCCCTTGAGCCGCAGCACCTTGCCCGAGCTGGAGCCCTTGGGCACCGTCAGCATCACCGGGCCGTCGGGGGTGGGCACGCGCACCTGCGCGCCGAGCACCGCCTCGGCCAGCGTCACCGGCAGGTCGAGCTTGATGTCGTCGCCGTCGCGTACATAGAAGCGGTGCGGCTGGATCTCGATGGTGACGATCGCGTCGCCGGCGCCGCCAGGGCCTTCCTCGCCCTTGCCGGCAAGGCGCATCTGGGTGCCTTCCTCAACACCGGCGGGCAGCTTCAGGTCGATCGTCTTGCCGTCGCGCAGCGTGATGCGCTGGGGCGCGAGCTTTGCGGCATCCTCGAACGAGACCGCCAGCCGATAGGCGCTGTTCGCGCCCTTGGGCTGGGCACGCCGGCCGAAGCCGCCGAAGCCGCCGCTGAAACCGCCGCCGCCGCGCTTGTTGCCGCCGAACAGGCCCTCGAAGATGTCGCCGATATCGGCCTCGCCGCCGCCGAAGTCGAACTGGCCGCCGCCGGGACGGAAGCCGCCGGGGCTGCCACCCCCGCCGCCATAGCCGAACGGCGCGGCGGGGTTGCCGTCGCCATCGATCTCGCCGCGGTCGAAGCGGGCGCGCTTGTCCTTGTCGGTCAGCAGGTCATAGGCCTGGGTAACCTCGCTGAACCGCTCGGAGGCCTTGGGATTGTCCTTGTTGCGATCGGGGTGCAGCTCCTTGGCGAGCTTGCGATAGGCCTTCTTGATCTCGTCCTCGCTCGCGCTGCGCGCCACCCCGAGCGTTACGTATGGATCTGCCACCAACTTCCCCAATGCATCCAATGCCAATTGCCCGTCCCTTACAGGACGGGGGTTAAAGCCCAAACATCGGCGTGCGGATCGTTTCGCGCAAGGGGCCCGGGGCTATCCGGCTGCACCGCATTTCACGGGGCGGAGGGTGTAGCGGGCGAACGGCGTCTGCTTGCCGGCCTTGTCCCTGGCGACGATCTGCCAGTCGAGGCTGTCGTCATGGAGGCGCCACTGGTTGACGAAGTCGGCGTCGGGATAGGGATAGGTGATCGTGAACCCCTCGGCCGTGGGCGCGCCCTTGCCGGTGGCGGTATAGGCAGGACCGAAGCTGTCCGCCCAATAGCCGAAGATGGCGCCGTCCTTGCCGCCAGCGCCGAACAGCAGGTGCGCGGCATAGCGGTCCTTGGGATCGGCGGTGGCAACGCTCTCGGCATCCACCGCGAACATCGCCCCTTCGACGATCGGATAGACGGTGAGCTTGAGCGTTACCGGCTTGCCCATCACCGCGCCGTCGCCGCGCCAGCACCCGCCGATCGCCGCCACCGCGTCCGGCACCTTCGGCACGTCCTGCGCCGATGCCGCCATAGGCAGCAGCAGAAGCGCCAGCGCGGCGCCCAATTTGTTCGTCATGCTACGTCCCCCGTTCGGGAAAGGCGTATCGCCTTTTCAGCCTAGAGCAAGGCCCAGGCGCCGCGCAGATCGGCGACGAAGTCCTGATAGGCCTGCGCCGCCGCATCGGCATCGGGCAGGCGCAGCAGGTAACTGGGGTGCACCGTCACCCAACCGATACCGCCCTCCGGCAGCGCCAGCCGCTGGCCGCGCAGCTTGGAGATCGTCGCCGCCTTGCCGGTGATCTGGCGCGCGGCGGTGGCGCCCAGCGCGACCACCAGCTTGGGGCGGACCAGCGCCAGTTCCTGCTCGTACCACCAGCGGCAGGCGGTGATCTCGCCGGCATCGGGCTTGGCATGGATGCGGCGCTTGCCGCGCGGCTCGAACTTGAAATGCTTGACCGCGTTGGTGACGTAGACGCGGGCGCGATCGATCCCCGCCTCGTCCAGCGCGCGGTTCAGCATCTGCCCGGCGGGGCCGACAAAGGCGCGGCCGGCGAGATCCTCCTGGTCGCCCGGCTGTTCGCCGACCAGCATCATCGCCGCGTCGAGCGGCCCCTCGCCGAACACCGTCTGCGTCGCGGGCTTGTAGAGCGGGCAGCGGGTGCAGGCGGCAGCCTCGTCGCGCAGCGCCTCCCAGGCACCCGCGACATTGCCGCCGACCGAGCTTCGCGCCGTCTCCACCATCGCCGTCTCCCGCGCCCGCGCACCTGCCACGAGCTCCTTCACCAACGCGGTTTCGGGCATGTTTTTCCAGTATTTGCGCGGCATCTCCTTCAGCATCGCGCCCGTCTTGAGGCGGGCGGGATTGAAGATCGAGGCATAATAGGTCTTCCACACCGCCTCGACCGGATCGTCGGCGGGCGCGTCACCGCGCGTCGCAGCTGGCCCTTCGCTCAGCGTCTCGCGATCCCAGTGAACCGATAATTCGGGCGTGAGGATCGACCAGCGCATGCTCGCGAACCGCTCGACGAAGAAGCGGGCATTGGCGCGGACGATATGATGCTCGGGCTCGAACCACGCGATGAAGCGCGGACCGGCCTCGTCGACGATCTCACGGAAGCGGACAAAGGCGCGCATCTTGTGGATGTCGCGCCGCACCGCCTTGGCCATCAGCTCCAGCCGACGGACCAGTGGATCGGCGCGATCCTCGATCCGGTGCGGATCGGTAGCGAGCAGCGTGTAGAGCAGGGCAAAGCGATGCGGGTCGGCATGCAGGATCACCGACTGGGCCAGTTCGACGAACGCCCTCGGCACCCGAAGCTGCGGCCCGCTCGCGGCGGGGAGCGGGGAAGTATCGGCGGCGAACAGGTCGCCGCCTTCCCCTACTCGCCACACCACGTCCGGCGGCGGCACATGCGCCTGGGCGAGCGCCCGGGCGGCATCGCGCCAGCCGTCGAAATCATCCTCGGCGGAAAGCGTGATCGCCCGCAAGGTTCAGTCGCGGTCGTCGCCCGGCGGATGAGCTTCGGCCCGCTCCAGCTCCTTGGGCTTGCGCTTTTCGAAGATCTTGCCGAGCCGCTCTTCCTCTTCCGACGAGAGCTCCTTCTCGGCGGTCGGGAACATCTCTTCCTCCTCCTCGTCGATATGGTGGAGGTAGCGATCCTTCATCGCGCGGAATTTGGTGAGCCAGCCCGACGACGCCATGTCGACATCCATCAGTTCGCCGAGCATGTCGTCGACTTCCTTGTGCTCGGACACCGAATGCCGCGCATCCTCGCGCAGCTCGGGATTGGCGAGCATGGTCGCGTAGAGCGACTCTTCCTCGGCCGCGGCGTGCGACTGGAGCTCGAGGCGAAGCTGCTCGAACAGGTCGCGGCGCTCGGCGCTGTCGCCCGAGGTGGTGTCGATCCGGGCGATGAGGTCGCGCTGGCGGTCATGGTCGGCGATGAGGTCGGCGAAGATGCGGGGCTGCTTAGCCATTGGGTGTCTCCCTGGTTTCCCATGCCCAACCGGCCGCGCTGCACTAGGTTGCTCGCGCGAGTCGTTCGCAAGGCTGCGCTCACGCCGCAAATAGCTCCAACTGCTCGGTTTTCGGCGCCACCCAGGCGCGCAAATCGGCCTTGTCGGTCAGCGCCAGCGGCCGCCAGTCGGCAGTGACGATGAACGGGCGGATCTTGGCCAGCGATACGGTGAGCCGCGCGACATCCTCGAGCCGCAACCGCCGCCATTTGCGCGCGGCGAGGATCGAGGCGACCGCCTTGGTGCCCAGCCCCGGCACGCGCAGCAGCGCCTCGCGCGGGGCGCGGTTGAGGTCCACGGGAAAGCGATCGCGGAAGCGCAACGCCCAGGCGAGCTTGGGATCGATGTCGAGCGGCAGCATCCCCGTCGCCGGGTCCACCGCCTGCGCCACTTCGTCCGGGCGATAGTCGTAGAAGCGCATCAGCCAGTCCGACTGGTAGAGTCGGTGCTCGCGCATCAGCGGCGGGCGCTGCAGCGGCAGCACCGCGCTGGCATCGGGAATCGGGCTGAACGCCGAATAATAGACGCGGCGCAGGCCGAAGCGATCGTACAGGCCCGCCGCCCGGCCGATGATGTCGCCATCGGTCGCTGCGTCGGCGCCGACGATCATCTGGGTCGATTGGCCGGCGGGTGCGAACTTGGGCGCGGAGCGATAGCGTTTCCGCGCATCCGCCCCGTCCTCGATCGCGCTGCGCATCCCCAGCATCGCGCCTTCGATCTGCGGCGCGGATTTCTCGGGCGCCAGCCGCTTGAGCCCCGCCACCGTCGGCAGCTCGACGTTGATCGACAGGCGATCGGCGTGGAGCCCCGCCTGGTGGATCAGCGCAGGATCGGCGTCGGGGATCGTCTTGAGGTGGATATAGCCGCGGAAATGATGGTCTTCGCGCAAGGACCGCGCCACCTCGACCATCTGCTCCATCGTGTAGTTGGACGAGCGGATGATGCCCGAGGAGAGGAACAGCCCCTCGATATAGTTGCGCCGGTAGAAGTTTAGCGTGAGGTCGACCACCTCGGCCGGCGTGAACCGCGCGCGGCGCACGTTCGAGCTCTTGCGGTTGATGCAGTAATGGCAATCGAAGATGCAGCTGTTGGTCAGCAGGATCTTGAGCAGGCTGATGCAGCGCCCGTCCGGCGCATAGGCGTGGCAGATGCCGTTGCCCGTGGTGGAGCCGATCCCTTTGCCGTCTTTCGAGGTACGCTTGCTCGTCCCCGACGACGCGCATGAGGCGTCATATTTCGCGGCATCCGCAAGGATCGCCAGCTTCGCACGGGTGTCGAGTTGCGCCATGCGTTCCTTCTATGTTCTCATGCTGCTGCTGTCCAGATGGACGCTCGGCCATCGGCCCTGTACCAGCGGCCGGCGGAGGGATTTGGATGATTCAGCGGATCGACGGACGCGTGCTGGCGCTAGCGCTTGGCATGGCACTCACCTGCCTGCTGGGCTGGCTGTTCAAGGCGCATTGCATGCGGCATGGCTGGGTGGACGCCATCCAGTACACCACCGGCTGCTATAGCGACGCGGTGCCGTTCTGGGGTCAGCGGCACGTCGACGAGGGCCTGATCCCCTATTTCCAGACGCCGATGGAATATCCGGTGCTTACCGGGCTGCAGATCTGGATCGAGGGCGGGCTTGCGCGCGCGCTGTTCGGCCCGTCCGCCAACGATGCGACCTTTCTCGGTGCGGTGACGCTGGTCAATGCGCTGCTGGCCGGCCTGATCCTGTGGATGTTCGTCCGCGCCGGCATGGACCGGCTGCGCCTGTGGCTATGGGCCGCCGCGCCGCCGCTGATCCTCTATATCGGCCATAACTGGGACCTCGGCTCGGCAACGCTCGCGGTGGCGGCGATGCTCGCGGCACGGCGGCAGCGGCTGGTGCTGGCGGCTGCGCTCGCAGCGCTGGGCACGGCGGCCAAGCTGTTCCCGGTGCTGCTGCTGCCGCTGATCGGCCTCGCCGCGCTGTTCGCGCCGGACCGCAGCTGGCGCGACCGGATCGGCACCGCCGCCGCCTGCACGCTGGTCGCGATCGGCGCCTGGGCCGCGGTGAACCTGCCGGTGGCGCTGGCCGCGCCGGAAAACTGGTCGGAATTCTACCGCTTCTCGCAGGAACGCTCCGGCACCGCGGGTTCGGTGTGGGAAATCCTGTCGATGCAGGGCATCTGGGTCACCGGGATCGAGCAGCGCAACCTCTACGCGACGCTCGCCTTTGTCGGCGGGGCGGCGGCGATCATCGGCCTCGGCTGGCGCCAGCACCGCGCGCGGCTCTGGGTGCTGTTCACGCCGGTGCTCGCCTGGTTCATGCTGACCAACAAGGTCTGGTCGCCGCAGTTCGACCTGTGGATCTACCCAATGCTGGTGATGACGGCGCCGCGCATGAAGCCGCTGGCTCTGTTCGTGATCGGCGACATCGCCGCCTATTTCGCCGAATTCTGGTGGTTCGCCGGCATGTCGAATGCCTGGCCCTATGCCACCCCGCACGACATCATGCTCGCCGCGAGCGTGCGGGGTGTGGCGATGCTGTGGCTGATCGCCGATACCGTCCGCCTGCCGGCGCCCGCATGGATCACGCGCGCAACGGCGTGAGCGATCAGGGCAGCGGCAGGTCTGTCTCGGCCTTTTTCTGTTCACGACGCTCGGCCCGCGCGGCAGTGGCGCGCTGGACGAAGCAACCGGTGCCGCCGCTGGCGCCAACGGTGGTGCAGCTGCCGGTACCGAAATTGCCGGTGGTCAGCGCATCCTGCGAGCGCACCGCCCAAGCCTGGCCCTTTTGCGGCGTCGTCGGCGTGGTATCGCGGATGTTCTTCGGGATGCGGAAGCGCTCGCCCTCGTCCAGCCGCTGGCAGACGACGATTTCCTCGCCATTCTTGTTGGTCGGGCACTTGTCGTTGCCGTAGATGATCAGAACGCCGTTCTGAACGGCGTTCTGGGCGTGCGCCATGCCGGGCGCAAGCAGCGGGGCCGCAGCCGCCGCGGTGATGATGGCGATCCTCTTGAGCACCCTGTTCCTCCTGTTTCCGCACCCGACCATGGCCTGGCGCGCCTGAATAGCCGCTGTCATATCCGCTTCGACACGCCGATCGCGAACCGGCAGCCGCCGCGGATCAGCGCCGACAGCACCGGATAGCCGGGCGTGCTTTCCGCGCCCGAGGCGATCGCGGTATCCCGATGCTCGATCTCCTCATCCCGGAATCGCGCGACGGCGTCGCGTAGTTCCGGATCTTCATCGCCCAATTGCTCGAGCTGCTGCTGATAGTGGAGGTCGATCTCGGTTTCGATCGCGGCGGTACACGCCATTGCCGCCTGCGGACCCAGCGCGGCGGTGACCGCGCCCAGCCCGAATCCCGCCACGTCCCAGAAGGGCTGAAGCAGCGTCGGCCGCACGCCGCGCTTGGCGATCATCGCGTCGAAAAAGGCGCGGTGATACGCTTCCTGGTTGGCCATGCCGTTGATCGTGCGCGCAGCGGTGGTGCGGTCGCCCATCACCGCGAGTTGCCCCGCATAGATGCGAGTCGCGCCATATTCGCCCGCCTGGTCGACGCGGACCATCGCGTCATGGCTTTCGCGTCGATCGCCCGGCTTCCAGCTCATCGTACCGACCTCCGCGTTGCCAGCAGCGCGATAACCAGCGCGCCACCCAGCGAGAAGATGGCATTATAGCCAGCCAGGCTGAGCCCGAACATCGTCCATTGCGGCACGTCGCACCGCACGATCGGCCGGCGGAGCGCCTCGGTCAGCATGTCCATCGGTGAGCCGTGCGTCGGTGCGGCGGTGCAGGCAGTGATGCCCTGCCACCAATGATATTCGGTGCCGGCATGATAGATGCCGATCGCCCCGCTCAGCGCGATCAGCAGCGCGGCGAGCAGCACCAGCGCCGCGACCTGCCGGCGACCCGGCACGAAGAAGGCGAGCGCGGCCACGACGATCGCGGCCAGATGCGGCCAGCGCTGCCACACGCACATCTCGCACGGCACCAGGCCGCCGATGAACTGCGACCCGATCGCCCCGCCGAGCAGCGCCAGCGGCAGCAGCAGCGCGATCCAGCGCGCGAGCACCGGCACGTTCCGCGGCATCGCGCTCACTTTGCAGCCCCCGCGCTCGCCGTGCCGGTCTTGCCCAGCCGGGCGATGGTCTGCACCGCATAGCTCAGCTGGAAGTCGGTGACGCCCTTCTTCTTCAGCTCGTCCGCCGTGGCGGCGAAGCGCGGATCGCTGCCCGTGTCGTCCTCGAGCACGCTGTCGTCCACCTTCTCGGCGTTGATCAGATGGCGACGCAGATCGGCCTCGCGCAGCTCCGGCCGTCCCTTATAGTCGGGATCGGAAAGCTGCGGCACCTGGACGTCCGGCTTGATGCCGCCCTCCTGCACCGAATGGCCCGAAGGCGTGTAGTAACGCGCCGTGGTAAGCCGCAGCGCGGCGCGCTGGCCCATCGGCAGGATCGTCTGCACCGATCCCTTGCCGAAGCTGCGCACGCCCATCACCAACGCGCGGTGGTGGTCCTGCAGCGCACCGGCAACGATTTCGGAGGCGGACGCGGTGCCGGCATCGGTCAGCACGATCACCGGCAGGCCCTTGGCAAGGTCGCCCGGGAACACGCTCTCGGCATAATAGCGCTCGATGTCGGTCTTCTCACGACCGCGCTGCGAGACGATCTCGCCATGGTCCAGGAACACGTCGGAAACGCCGATCGCCTCGGTGAGCAGGCCACCGCCATTGTTGCGCAGATCGACGATGTAGCCGAGCGGCTTGTGGCCCAGCTTCTTCTCGATCTCCTGGATCGCCAGCGCGGTGTCGCCGCCGGTGTGCGCAGTGAAGGTGCTGATGCGGATGATGCCGACCCCGTCCTTCACGTCCGCCTTCACCGACTTCTGCGTGATGATCGCGCGCGTAAGGGTGAATTGCAGCGGCTTGTCGGCGCCGGGACGCACGACCGTGAGCGTGATCTTGGTGCCCGGCTGGCCGCGCATCTGGGTGATCGCCTCGTCGAGGCTGCCGCCGACGATGAACTTGCCGTCGAGATGGGTGATGTAATCGCCCGACTTGATGCCCGCCTTCGCCGCCGGCCCGTCGTCGTTCGGCGCGATCACCTTCACCGCGCCTTCCTGCTGGGTGACAGTGAGGCCGAGGCCGCCGTAATTGCCTTCGGTCTGGATCCTCAGATTGTCGAAATCGAGCCCGTCGGCATAGCTGCTGTGCGGATCGAGCGCCGCCAGCATGCCTTCGATCGCGCCCTTCACCAGCGTCTTGTCGTCGACCTTCTCGACGTAATTGGCCTTCACGGTGTTGTAGACTTCCATGAAGGTATCGAGCTCGCGATAGCTGCTGGTATCGACCCCCGCCATGGCGCCGGATGTGATGGGAATGATCGCGAGCGCGCCGACAGCGGCGGAAACCTGTAGAAACGAACGCAGCATCAAGAGACTTTCCGGAAGGGCGACCCTGGTAATGTAGGAGACGATAACCGGTTTTGCACGACGTGTCAGTCGAGCAATTGGGTCAGGTCCAGCGGCTGCCCGCGGCGGCGCAGCTCCACCGTAATGCGCGGTGCACCGGTGGCCGAGGCCGTGCCGAGCGTCGCGCCCTGCGCTACCGTGCCACCCGGACGTACCTTAAGCGTACCGAGACCGGAGAGCAGGCTGGTCCAGCCCTTGCCGTGATCGACGATCACCACGCCGCCATAGCCGGCGAACGGCGCGGCATAGGCAATGGTCCCGGCGGCGGGGGCGGTCACCGGCGCGCCGGGCTGCACGGCGAAGGTCAGGCCCCGCGCGCGAACGCCGGCGGGGGAAAGCGCACCGAAGCCGGTGACGAGCTGGCCCGTAACCGGCAGCCGATAGGGCGTTGCGCCAACGCTCGCCGGTGCACCGCCGGGACGCGGCAGCGGGGCCGGCAAAGCGCGCAGATCGGCCCGGACCTGCGCGGCACTCTGGCTGCGGTCCTGTGCGGCGGCGAGGTCGCGTGCCGTTTCCCCCAGCGCCAGCGCGCGATCCGATTCCACCAGCGCGTCGCGGCCCAGCGTCATCGCGCGCAGCCGATGCTCGGATTCGAGCTGCAACGCCGCCAGCCGTCGGGATTCCAGGTCGGTACGTCGTTTGCGCAACGCCGCCGCGGCATTGGCCTCGGCGGTGCGGAGACCACGCGAGCGGGCAAGGTCCGCCCGTACCCCTGCACTCCGTGCCTCGATCGCCGGCAACAGGCTGGCGAGCGTCGCGCGGACATGGACGAGGTCCTGGGCGGAGCCCGGCTGGGCGAGCGCCAGCACCGCCGGTCGCCGCGCCATGGCCTGCAACGCCGCGACGAGCGACAAGGCGGGCCGCTGGCGCTCGGCAAAGGCGGTGCGCTGGCGGGCGAGCAGGCGGTCGAGCAGCGCCACCCTGGCCTCGGCCACCGCCTGTTCGGCCTCGGCAGCCTTGATCCGCTGCACTGCGGCTGCCTGTTCGGCACGGGCGCGGGCTTCCAGATCGCGTTCGGCAGCGGCGGCGCGGTCGAGATCGGCCGCGCGGGCCTCGGCGGCCCTGGCGGCCTGCGATGCCTCGGTCAGCGCCTGCGCCGTCTGCTGCGTGGCGTCGGGATCGGGCTGCGCGAGCACGCCCGTCGCGCCGATCGCGACCAGCGCCGCCGCCACGATCAGGCTGCGTCGCAGGTCCATCAG
>Ga0307412_10000434_pt1 | contig 25242 bp, 26 predicted proteins | sample DK1Cmetagenome_3_FD_203823 | JGI IMG/M metagenome (GOLD analysis project Ga0307412, IMG submission 203823) | Maize rhizosphere microbial communities from greenhouse at UC Davis, California, United States - DK15-C-1 | ecosystem: Host-associated > Plants > Roots > Rhizosphere > Soil | place: USA...
TGGCGCGTGTGCGCCACGCCTTCTTCAAGCGACTCCAGCATGCGCCGCGCGGATTCCAAAAACGCGGCGCCCGCCGGCGTCAATGCCACGCTGCGGTTCGTGCGTTCGAACAGCGTGGCGCCGATCTCGCTTTCCAGCCGGCGGATGGCCTGGCTGAGCGGCGGTTGCGCCATGTGCAGGCGCTCGGCAGCCCGATTGAAATGCAGCGTTTCGGCGACGGCGATAAATTGCCGCAACAAGCGCGTTTCGATCATCGGGACACCACCGCCGCCGCCCGGGTTCAGTCCAGCTCCGCCCGCGAGAACAGATCCTGGATCAGTCTCCAGTCCTCGCACGCGGCCTTGAAGCCGACAATGAAAGTCTTCAGGGCTTCGCTGTCGGAAGAATAGGCGCAGAACGTGTCCGCTTCGGGATCAAAATCAATCTGTTCAGCGAGCTCGGGCTTTTTCTCATTCAGGAAGACCAGCGCCAATGACGTCCAGTCGTAGCCCGAACCCACAAAACCCTCTTGCCTGCGGCGGCGAAAGACCTCTTCCTTGTATTCCCCAACGGTGAGGATGACTGAAAAGCTGCCCTCGTATTCCATCCAGGAAAAAGGCTTTATTGATTCTTCGAAATCGATGGTCACTGCGCTCAAAGCTCCTTGAACAACTTGCTGCCACGATGGCGGCAAGGGTCGGCACCGCGCAAATATACCTTTGCGCGACGCCGATTGCGCGACCATTAAAGGCAATTATCGGATTTCACGCAACGTGAGGGCCGAATCGGGCGCTTCGCGGGCCTTCCAGGGAGAAAACAACAGCAGGCTGATCGCAGCCAGAATCAACGCGCTGCCGACGCCGTAAGCCATGACCCATCCGAACCCCGACAACAGCGCGGCTTGCAGAGTGCCGGCCGCCACGTCAGCCTGCGGCAACAGCGCCTGCCGGTCCAGCGCTGCCATGTCGCCGGCGGAGATCTTTTCCGTGAACTGGCGCAGCGCGTCGCCGTCCGCCACTGCCAGCGCTTCTGACAAGTGCGTCGCGACGCCCTCGACCAGCGCCAGGCCCATCAAGGCGATGCTGAAGGCCAGCGACGTCATTCTTGCACTCATGTCGGTTCCGGACGCCATCCCAGCTCGCTCGGACGACACCGCGGCCGTGATCGTGTTCGCTACCGGCGTGTTCGTCAGCCCAAGGCCGACCCCGGCGATGATGCAGCCCGGCAGGACCCACCAGCCCGGTTGCGAGGAATGGCTCCCCAGCGCCATCAAAAGAAAGCCTGCGCCGATGAGGCTTAAGCCGGCGGGGATCACGAACCCCGGTGATACCGCAAGGACAATTTCTCGCCGACGGGCGGCATGACGAGCGTGGGCAAGGTGTACGCCAGCAGCGCGACGCCGGTCTGCACGCTGTCGCGACAACGGCGATCTGGAGGCCGTGATCGTCGGCCAGGAGGACGACCGCCGCGACGGCGAAGACCTCGGGCCCGAGCATTTCGGCTGGTTCGCCGCGCCAAGCTTTGAATGGCGCACGGGCGACCCGCTCAGAATGGCGGCCTTGATGCCCTGCTGCCAGGTCCGCAATACGGCGATCCAGGCCTTGGATCGAAACGATATCGCATGGAAAGAGGTCTTTGTCGGCGGCGGCTACGCCGTGATGGCCGCCGTCTCGGCCGGCTTGGCGGTCGGCGCCCTGGCCTGCCGCCTGGCCCCGGCGGACACCATCGAAGTCGGCGAGCGGTTTTCACTGCCCGCCCTGCCGTCGTCCCGCGTCATGCTGCACTCGACGCTGACGGACCCGCGGTCACGCGACGCGTTGCGGACCATCGCAGCCGCCCGCCGAGAACACCGCAGCGTCAGGCAAGCTACGCCGCAAGGCTGAAAAAAAGGGGAATTGATGGGGACTGCCCATCAGGCAGTCTCCATCAATCCCCCCAAAAGCCGGCGCGGTTTCAAGGCGCCGCCACGGATTTCGTTAGAACGCGCGCGATACCGAGAAGACCGCACCCAACCGGCCCGACGGGTGGCCGTACTTGGTGGGCAGCCAGTTGTCCTTGGTCGCCCCCACCGCCGCCAGGCCCAGCACCCAGCCCTTCAGGTCCTTGGTCACGCCGAGCTTGTAGTCGACGTAATGGCCGATCGAATCGCCGTCCATGTTCGATTGGTTCTTCAGCTTCTGATAGCCCAAGTGCCCCAGCAGCCCCCAGCCGTCGCCCAGATCGAAGGTGGCCGTGCCATCCAGGTACCAGGTGCCTTTGCTATCCGGCGTGCTGAAGAAGTCGCTGGGCGTGTACGAGTACTTCAGTGAGTAGTTGCCGTAGGAGGCGCCCAGGTAAAGGTCGGTGTTGTTGTAGTTGCCGCCCTTCGGAGAGCTGGAGCCCGGGTAGTAGTAATGCAGCACGCCGGCGTCCAGCGTGAATCCGCCGCCAACGTCGCCTTTCCAACCGCCGTAGAAGTCCATTTCCAGATTGCCGTCGGTAAAGACGAAGTCGGAAACGTTCGAGTTCCAATTGCCCAGGTAGAAGCCGGAGCTGTGGGTCAGGTCGATACCCACTTGCACCGCCGGACGGAAGTCGGTCTGCGAGTAGCCGCGGAACCGGTAGTCGCTGGCAATGGTGGCGTTACCGCTAAGAGAGAAACCGCCTCCCAGATCGGTCGGTTCGGCCTGGGCAGTCGAGGCGAAACAAGCGGCAAGCGCAAAAGGCAAGGCTAGCAACGTCTTCTTCATGGTGCGGAGTCCTGATCGGATTTAACGAGGAGGAGGATGGCCGCGCGGCGCATCCCTCTGACCGGCTTTGCAGCGGTGGATTACCGGCTCCCTTTCCTCTAAGCAATGTCCATGCCAGGTTTCAGGCGGGTGACAAGTCGCTATCTGCCGGCTGACCCGCCAATGAAGCGCACCACAAGCGTGCAGGCGCCGAAAGGCGGCTCGCGGCCCTTGCCTCAAGTTGGGGAATCCGCGCCACACTGGGGCGGCATCGCGGACTAGCCATCGCGCTTGCGCACGTCGAAAAGAAAAAACCCCGGACCGCGAGGACGCGTCCGGGGTTTGCCTTTCAGGCAGCGGCGCCGTCGGGCGCCGCGTGCTGGCGGGTAGTGTCGGCGGCCAGGCCGACGGGCTTAGTTGGCCGCCGGCGCCGGCGGCGGAGCGACATCGCCCGCGGCCGGCGGCGCAGGCATCGCGCCCCTGCCCTTGCCGCCATGGCGGCCTTCCATCTTGGCGTGACGTTCCTGCATCTTGGCTTCGCGGTCCTTGACCAGCTTGGTCACCTGGCCGCGCTGGGTATCGTTCAGGCTATCCCAGACAGCAAGCCATTGGTCGCGCACTTGCTGGCCCTGCGCGCGGAACTGGTCGCGCGTCTGGTCCGATTGCGCCATCAGGGCGCGCGGATCCAGCTTGCCGCTATCCAACTGAGACTTCAGCAGATCGTGGCGCTTGCCGCCCGACGCGCGCATGGCTTCGTGCAGACTGCGCTGGCCATCCTGAGCGGTCTTGAACAAGGCTTGCTGCTTGTCGTCCAGCTTCAACTGATCAAGCTGCGCCTTCGAGACCGGGCCGATGCCGGGAATGAACAAGCCGTCGCGCATGCCCTTGTGAAACTCGCCGCGTTCACCATGATGCATGGCTGCCGGACCGCCGTCGGCGGGAGGCGGCGGCGCGGCCATGACGGAACCGGCCACCAGGCCGCCCGTCGCGGCGACAAATGCAAGAGCGGCCAAATTGGAGCGGATAGCGAATCGGGACATGTTGTGTCTCCTGAAAGTGAAGAAAGCGAGACCATTGTGCGATCAGCCCGGTTTCAACCGGGTTTCGTCCCCGACATCCATGTTTCAGTCGATTGCGCATTCGCCAGACGTGAAGACGGGGCCCGCCGGGCCCCGTGCTTCGTCCATGCCAGACCTGCGCGACGCGTCAGTTCGCGTCCCAGGCCGCCATGTATTCCTTCCAGTGCGCCGCTTCGCTGGCGGACAGCGTATCGCGCACCAGGGCGATTTCAGCGTCGTAGGCGGTGCGGTCGAGTTCGCCGCGCAAGAAGCGGAATCGGCAATACACCAGCCAGGTGTTGACGACGTCGGTCTCGCAATAGGCGCGGACTTCGTCGGCGCGGCCCGTGCTCCAGGCCTCCCAGACCTTGCTGCCGTCCATCCCGAGCTTGCCGGGAAAGCCGCACAGCTTGGCCAGGTCGTCCAGCGGCGCGTTGGCGCGGCCGTTGTACTTGGCCAGCACGTCCATCAAGTCGAGGTGGCGCGTGTGGTAGCGGGCGATGTAGTTGTTGAACTTGAAGTCGCGATCTTCTTCGCCCATGTCCCAGTAGCGCGGCGCGGGCACGCCCAGGATCAGGCTGCGGTAATGCAGAACGGGCAGGTCGAAACCCGATCCGTTCCAGCTCACCAGCTTGGGGGTGTAGCGCTCGATGGTCTTGAAGAACCCCGCCAACAAGGCGGCTTCGGGATCATCGGGCTGGCCCAGCGTCTTGACGCGGAACCCCTGATCGTCGCGGAACACGCACCCCACCACCGCGACCTTGTGCAGGTGCAGCGGCAGGAAGTCATGGCCGACGGCTTCCCGTCGCGCGGTCAGCGCGCGTTCGACGACTTCCTGGTCTGGAACCTCGGGGCCCCAGCCGTTGAGCTTGCGCAACCCATCGGCGTCGGGGATGGTTTCAAGGTCGAATACCAGGGTGGGCGTCATTTGGTCGGCAGGTACTGCATCGGGTCGACGGGCGTGCCTTGGCGGCGGATCTCGAAATGCAGGCGCGGCGACGTCGTGTCGGTCTGGCCAAGTTCGGCGATCTTGGCGCCGCGCTTGACGTTCTGCCCGGTCTTCACCAGCAACGCGCGGTTATGCGCATAAGCGGTGATGAAGCCGTTCTGGTGTTCAACGATGATCAGGTTGCCCAGGCCGCGCACGCCGTTGCCGCTGTACTTGACCAGGCCGTCCGCCGCAGCGGTGATCGGGTCGCCCAGGGCGCCCGAAATGTCGATGCCCTTGCTGCTGGCATTGAACGTCTGGACGATCGCGCCATTGGCGGGCCATGCCCAGTTGATGACGGCGGCATCCGCCGCGCGGGGCGAAGGCTTGACCTCGACTGGCGCGGGCGCCGGCGTGGCCGACGAATCCGGCGGCGGCAGCGATGCGACCGGCGCTTCGGGCTGATCCAGCGGCCGCGGCTGCGGCTTGGCGCTGGCGACAGGCGCCGTTTGCGTGCCGCCGCCCGACCCGCCGGACATCTTCAGCACTTGGCCGACCGAGATCTGGTTGGGGTCGCTGAGGTTGTTCCAGCGCTTGACGCTTTCGATATCCACGTTGTTGGCGCGGGCGATCTTGTACAGCGTGTCGCCCGGCTTCACCACATAGCTGCCACCGGGCTGAGCCGATGGCGCGGGTTGCCCGCCGGTCATGTCGACCACCGGTGCACGAGTTCCTTTCGATGCGCAGCCGGCCAAGATGGCCAGGCTGAGCGCCCCCGCGACGAAGAGCGGGCGGCGCAGGCGCGTCATGGACACGCCCTTAGTCATATCGGTCAGTTGCAACTGCCCGTTGAGCATACGTTTCTCCTGTTTGCTCAAGATTGTATTCCGGCGCGTAGCGGCACAAAGCGCACGGCCTCTAATTCAGTGCGTTTCCAGCTGGCTGCGCCGGTGCGTTCGATCAGCACCAGGCGCTGGTTCGAGCCCCCTTCGGGAGCGATCAGGCGGCCACCCGGCGCAAGCTGCGTAAGCAGCGCCTGCGGAATAGCCAGGCCAGCGGCAGCCACAACGATAGCATCGAACGGGGCCACGCCGGGCAGGCCCAGGGTGCCATCGCCATAGATCAGACGAATGCGCGTGGTCAGCCGCAAGGCGCGCAGATGCTCGCGCGCAAGCTCGTAGAGTCCGCGGATGCGTTCGATCGAATGGACCTCGCGCACGAACTGCGCCAGCACCGCTGCCTGGTAGCCGCAACCGGCACCCACTTCAAGCACGCGGGTCGGCGTGCGTTCTTCGCACACGGCGGCGATCATGCGCGCCACCACCCAGGGCTGCGAGATGGTTTGCGAATGGCCGATGGGCAACGCGGCATCTTCATAGGCGCGGCTGGCCAGGGCCTCGTCGACGAAGAGATGACGCGGCACGGCGGACATGGCGTTCAGCACGCGCTCATCGCTGATGCCTTGGCCGCGCAGGCGCTGCACCATCGCCTGGCGCAGGCGTTCGGAGTTCAAGCCCAGATTGCCGCCGGCCGCCGGCGTGGGCGCTTGGGCCTGGCGCGGCAACGTGGCGGCGGAAATGCGGGTGTTGCTATTGGCGGGCGTGACGCCGGGGCTGAGCCGGCCGGAGTCGTAGCGAACCGGGCCGGGGCGGCCCGGCACCGCCTGGGATACGTCGGGCTGGCTTATGCGTTTGCGCATAGCGGCTCCGCCCACGTGCGGATTTCATCCAGTTGGCTGTGCTGGGTCAGGTCCAGGCGCAGTGGCGTGACCGACACCGTGCCCTGCTCCACCGCGTGGAAATCCGTGCCCGGGGCGGCATCGGCGGCCAGCCCCACCGGACCGATCCAATAGACGGTGTCGCCGTACGGCGTGGTGGTGCGCACCACGGGCTGCGACGGATGGCGCTTGCCCAGGCGGGTGACCTCGAAGCCGTGAAGGTCCTCGAAACGCCGGTTGGGGATGTTGACGTTCAGCAACACGGGCGCTGCCAGGGGCTGGGCCAGATGCCGCTCGACGACGAGACGGGCCGCGCGCGCGGCGGAATCGATGTGCTCCCAGCCTTTTTCGGCCAGCGAGAACGCGATGGACGGGATGCCGAACAGGTAGCCTTCGCTGGCGGCGGCGACCGTGCCCGAATATAGGGTGTCGTCGCCCATGTTGGCGCCGTTGTTGATGCCGGACACGACCAGGTCCGGACGCGTGTCCATCAGCCCCGTCAGCGCCACGTGGACGCAGTCGGAAGGCGTTCCGCTGACGGCGATGAAGCCGTTGGACGCCGTGCGCACCGACAAAGGCCGGTTCAGCGTCAGGGAGTTGGAGGCGCCGCTATGGTTGGTCTCGGGCGCGACGACGGTTAAATCGCCCAAGCCTTGCAGCGCTGCTACCAGCGCTTCGAGCCCAGGGGCCGAGTAACCATCGTCGTTCGAAACCAGAATTCGCATTGTGCATCCGAAAGAAAATAAAACGCGGGTGGACGTGTCGGATTGTACCGTCCGCAGCCACACCCTGTATGTCGGTCTTGCCGACGCGTGTTCAGCGAGGCGTCGGCGCCACGCTCGATAACCCGTAGCCGGAGGCGGCGGCCGGCGCGGTAGAATCCGCGCCATTACGACAACAACGGACTCCCTTTCCATGGCGATTACCGAACCCTCCCTGGTGTTCACCGCTGCGCTCATCCTGCTGGCCTACCTGATCGGCTCCGTGCCGTTCGCGGTCGTCGTCAGCAAGCTGATGGGGCTGCAAGACCCCCGTAGCTACGGGTCCAAGAACCCCGGCGCCACCAATGTGCTGCGCACCGGCAACAAGACGGCGGCCGCGCTGACCTTGCTTGGCGACGCCGCAAAGGGATGGTTCGCGATCTGGCTGGCCGAAAAGCTGGCCCCCGGCATCGCTCCCGCCGGCCTGGCCATGGTGGCCCTGGCCGCCTTCGTCGGGCATCTGTACCCTATTTTCCTGGGGTTCAAGGGCGGCAAGGGCGTGGCGACGGCGCTGGGCGTGCTGGTGGCCATCCAGCCCTGGCTGGCCCTGGCCACTGCGGCCACCTGGCTGATCATCGCGGTCTTCTTCCGCTATTCTTCGCTGGCCTCGCTGGTGGCGGCGTTTTTCGCCCCGGTGTATTACGTGTTCGGCTCGGGACTTGCCTGGCATGCGCAACCGGCCATGGGCGTGGCCCTGGCGGTGATTGGCGTGCTGCTGTTCTATCGCCATCGCGCGAACATCACCCGCTTGATCCAGGGCACCGAAAGCAAGATCGGCGGCGGCAAGAAAAAATAAGACGGATTCACGATGAAACGGGCGGCCGAGGCCGCCCGTTTTCATTGCGCGATGTCCGCCAGGTCCCAACGCGGCTTGACGGTAAAGCTGTGCGCATCGGGGTCCAGCGTCACCAGGCCGGCCTTGACCCGCTCGGCGGCCGCGAAAGCGATCATCGCGCCGTTATCGGTACACAGCTCCAGCGGCGGAAAATATGCCTGCGCGCGCAATGGTTTCAGCGCAGCGGCCAGTTTGGCGCGCAGCAGCTGGTTCGCGCCGACGCCGCCCGCCACCACCAGCCGGCGCAGGCCGGTCTGCTTCAGTGCCTTGATAGCCTTGGCCGCCAACACATCGACGATAGCGCCCTGCGTGGCGGCCGCGAGGTCAGCGCGGGCCTGGTCATCCAGCCCCCCTGCTTTCTCGGCCGCCTTGACCCGCGTCAGCACGGCGGTCTTCAGACCGCTGAAACTGAAATCCAGGTCGCCGCTGTGCAACATCGGGCGCGGCAGCTCGAAGCGCGACGCATCGCCGCGCCCCGCCAGCTTGGCCAAGGCCGGACCGCCGGGATAGCCCAACCCCATCAACTTGGCGGATTTATCGAAGGCCTCGCCTGCGGCGTCGTCCAGCGTTTCGCCCAGCAGCTCGTACCGGCCCACCCCGTCCACACGCATCAGCTGCGTATGACCGCCGGATACCAGCAAGGCCACAAACGGAAAATCAGGCCGCGGATCGGCCAACATGGGCGACAGCAGGTGGCCTTCCAGGTGATGAATGCCGATGGCAGGCAGATGCCGCGACCAGGCAAACGACTGCGCCACGCTGGCGCCGACCAGCAACGCGCCGGCCAGCCCCGGGCCCGCGGTGTAGGCGACGGCGCCGATGTCGGACATCTGCAGGCCGGCCTCTTCGAGCACTTGGCGGGTCAAGGGCACGACGCGGCGGATATGGTCCCGCGAGGCGAGTTCCGGCACCACGCCACCATATTCCTGGTGCATGGCGATCTGGGTATGCAGCGCGTGCGCGAGCAGTCCCCGTTCCGTACAGACGGCTGCGACACCGGTTTCGTCGCAGGAGCTTTCAAAGCCGAGAATAATCATGGCGGCAGAGTTTACAACTGATGCGAAAATACGCCTGTTTATGAAAACGCGGGGCCACCCGGCACCCGCCCACAACAACCTACAAGCCTGCAAACACACTGGGGACTCGAATGCTGGAGAAGCTATTCAAGCTGCGTGAACACGGGACCACCGCGCGTACCGAGCTCGTGGCCGGTCTGACGACCTTCCTGACGATGTCATACATCATCTTCGTCAACCCGGACATCCTGTCGTCCACCGGCATGGACCGCGATGCCGTCTTCGTCGCAACGTGCCTGGCGGCCGCGTTAGGGTCGCTGGTGATGGCCTTGGTCGCCAACTGGCCGATCGGGATGGCGCCGGGCATGGGCCTGAATGCCTTCTTCGCCTTCACCGTCGTCAAGACCATGGGCTACACCTGGGAGCAGGCGCTGGGCGCCGTGTTCATCTCGGGCGTGATCTTCCTGATCCTGACGATCTCGGGCATCCGGGTCTGGCTGGTGAAGGGCATTCCGCATTCGCTGCGCAGCGCCATCGCGGCGGGCATCGGGCTGTTCCTGGCCATTATCGCGCTATCCAGCGCCGGCATCGTCGTCGCCCACCCGGCCACCAAGGTCTCTCTGGGCAACCTGACGACCCACGGCCCGCTGTTCGCGATCCTGGGCTTCTTCATCATTGCCTCGCTGGACGCGCTGCGCGTGCGCGGCGCGATCCTGATCGGCATCATCGTCGTCACGGTGCTGTCGATGGCCCTGGGCTATAACGAGTTCAAGGGCATTTTCTCGGCCCCGCCGAGCCTGGCTCCCACGTTCCTCAAGCTGGACATCCTGGGCGCGCTGCATAGCGGTTTCGTGCACGTGATCCTGGTGTTCGTGCTGGTCGAGGTGTTTGACGCCACGGGCACGCTGGTGGGCGTGGCCAAACGTGCCGGCCTGGTGCCGGAAGGCCGCCCCAACCGCCTGGGCCGCGCGCTGTTCGCCGACAGCACCGCCATCGTCGCCGGCTCCGCGCTGGGTACCAGCAGCACCACCGCCTTCGTCGAAAGCGCGTCCGGCGTGCAGGCGGGCGGCCGCACCGGCATGACCGCGCTGGTCGTCGCGCTGCTGTTCCTGGCCGCGTTGTTCATTTCGCCGCTGGCCGGCGCCGTGCCCGCCTACGCCACCGCGCCCGCCCTGCTCTACGTGGCCGGCCTGATGATGCGTGAACTGATCGACATCGACTGGAACGAAGTCACGGAGGCCACGCCGGCCGCCCTGACCGCCCTGGTCATGCCGTTCACGTATTCGATCGCCAACGGCATCGCCTTCGGCTTCATCAGCTATGTGGTGCTGAAGACGGCCACCGGCAAGGTCCGCGACGTGCATCCGGCCACCTGGCTGGTGGCGGTGCTGTTCGTGATCCGCTACGCCTTCTTCCCTGAATAAGCCGTTCCGGCGCTGCCAGCCCGAAAAGCCGCCCGGCGCCTTGCCGTGGCGGCTTTTTGTTGGCGTGGGCCCTCTCAATGGCGGCGATAGCTCCTGCCAATACAACCCGCCCGGCCATAAGGTTGCTGCCGTGGCCGGTTGAATTCGCCGATACACTCCCCATGTATCACGGTATATGGAGTTCACCTTGCGCCTGACCTGCTTTGACGCCGCGTTGCCGGCCTGTTCCACCCTCTGTACGGAGATGTCCGCATGAGCACGCTTGCGCGCATCCCGTTTTCGGTCCTGGACCTGGCCCCTATTGTGCAGGGCCGTGACGCGGCCGATGCATTCCGCAACACGGTGGCCGTCGCCCAACACGTCGAGCGCCTGGGCTACAAGCGCTTCTGGCTGGCCGAACACCACAACATCAATGGCGTGGCCTCCAGCGCCACCGCCGTGCTGATCGGCCACGTGGCGGGCCACACCAGCACGTTGCGCGTGGGTTCCGGCGGCATCATGCTGCCCAACCATGCGCCGCTGATCATCGCCGAACAGTTCGGCACACTGGAAACCCTATACCCAGGCCGTATCGACCTGGGCCTGGGACGCGCGCCTGGCAGCGATGGTGCAACGCAGCATGCGCTACGGCGCGGGCCCCGCAGCGGCCTGGAGTTTCCGGCGCTGGTGGAAGAATTGCGCGGCTTCCTGGCCGCCTCGCGCCCCAATCAACCGGTGCGCGCCATCCCCGGCGAAGGCCTGGATATTCCGATCTGGCTGCTGGGCTCAAGCGATTTCAGCGCCCGCCTGGCCGCCGAATTGGGCCTGCCGTTCTCGTTCGCGGGCCATTTTTCGCCCGAGGGCATGGCTGCGATGCGCCTGTACCGGCATCTGTTCAAGCCGTCGGCGACGCTGTCGCGGCCCTACGCCATGATCGGCGTGCCGGTGGTGGCGGCCGAATCCGACGAGGCCGCGCAGCGCCAGGCCACGACCCAGCAGCTGAAATTCCTGTCGCTGGTACGCGGCCACCGCCTGCAGTTGCAGCCGCCGGTGGACAGCATGGACGGGCTATGGAACGAATGGGAGCGTGAAGCGGTCAATCAAAGACTGGGCGCTGCCATCGTGGGTGGCCCCGACACCGTGAAGCGCCGGCTGGAAGCGCTGGTGGCCGAAACCGAGGCCGACGAAGTCATGATCGTGTCCGACTTCTTCGACATCGCCGACCGCCTGCGCTCTTTCGAAATTGTCGCGTCGTTGAAGAACGATGCCGGCGTCTCGACAAAAACTGCGGCCTGACGGCCACTGACTGCGCTCTCCATAGCGCCAACCATTGCGACGCCGCCATCGGCGGCTCTACTATTGCCTTAGAGCGCATGGCACCCGAAGCGTCGCCGAATCAGCCCCGGGGCAGGCATACCCCGGGTCTCTGACACCGCCTTTTTTTGCCGCCTGGCCGCCCCAAGGCAAAAAAGCCCGCCTTGGGGGCAGCAAGCATGCAAAGCGTGCCCGGCGGCGAGGCCTTTTTTACGCCGCGTTCCGCGGCAAGGATCCAAAATGAGTATTGTTGAACTCACCAAAGACAGCTTCCAGGACGCCATCACCCCCGACGGCACCCTGATCGTCGACTTCTGGGCTCCCTGGTGCGGCCCCTGCCGTGGTTTTGCTCCCGTCTTCGAGCAAGCCGCAACGGAGCACACCGACGTCACGTTCGCCAAGGTGAACACCGACGTAGAGCAGGAATTGGCCGGCGCCCTGGGCATCCGTTCGATCCCCACGCTGATGGTCTTCCGTGAGAAGGTCCTGCTGTTCTCGCAACCCGGCGCGTTGTCGGGTGGCCAGCTGAACGAATTGCTTGCCAAGATCAAGGAAGTGGACATGGAAAAGGTCCACCAGGAAATCGCGGCGGCGCAAGACAGCCAGAACGCGTAACCATGCAAAAGGGGCCCGATCAAGGGCCCCTTTCTTATTCTGGCACGCCGTCACGGCCGGGTCACGACACCACTTCCCAGGCCGAGCGCCCCCGTGTGATGTTGGCCACGGTGACCTCGAGGTCGCCCGCTACGGTCCGAGGCACCGCGAAGCACAGCGCCACGCCGTCTTCGTTGAAATCTTCTTGTTGGATGATCGCGCCGGCTTGCGCCAGCCGCGATTTCAGCAGCGCCAGTTCGGCAAAGCCGCACGTGCAGGTGACGGTGGCCAGGTCCACGATTTCGGTCCGTTCGCCCAGGCGCAGGCAATTCGCCGCGCATCCGCCGTATGCCCGCACCAGTCCGCCCGCCCCCAGCTTGATGCCGCCGTACCAGCGCACCACCAGGACGGCCACGCGGTCCATGTCCTGCCCTTCGATCGCCTGAAGGATGGGACGCCCCGCCGTGCCGCCGGGTTCGCCATCGTCATTGAAGCGGTATTCCTGTCCGATGCGGTAGGCCCAGCAGTTATGGGTGGCCTCGACGTCGCTGTGTTCAGCGAAGAAGCGCATCGCCTCGTCCACCGACGAGACGGGCGCGGCGTAGGCGGCAAAGCGGCTTTTCTTGATGTCTTCCTGATACGAGCAGGGAGCGGTCAACGTGTGCGTCATGCCCGGCATTGTAAGTGCTGGGGCGACGCCGTTCTAACCGTGGCAGTCCGCCACTTCCTGGTCCAGGTAAACGTCGAACGCGACGTCACGCGCCCATTTCGCCGCCATCGCCTTCCATGCGCCGGCGCGGTCCCAGGCGCGCATTTCTTCCGCCAGCAAGGCACGGCCAGCGGTGTCGCTGACGGGCAGCAGCCATACGCGTTGGCGCCGCACGCCATCCGCGGCCAGCGTGGACGAGAACTTCTTCCACTCCGGGAACCGCACCAGGGGTTCCCAGACCGTGTCGTCCACCAGGCCGATATCGCAACTGCCTTCGCGTACCGCTACCAGCGCATCGGACGGCACCCGGTACGTGCGCACCACCGCGCCCCAGCTTTCGGCCAAGCCCCGGGCGTCGGCTGCGGCTTCGGCCATGCAGACGGTACGCCCCCGCACGTCGGCGGGCTTGCGCCAGGACGTGTCGCTGCGGATCAGCGCCTTGGGGCGCCCGCCATAGCCGGTGGCCTGCACCGCCACGGTTTGCGGCTGATCGTCCGCGGCGTCGGCCAGCACCACGTCCACCTGGCCGGCGGCCAGCGCCGCGGCGGCCTGCCCCGCCGGCACCTGCAGCAAGCGCACCGGCAGGCCCACGCGCTGGCCCAGCTTGTCGGCCATCTGCGCGTCCAGGCCGTGCGGCGTGCGGATCTTGGCGCCGGCCGCGGGCGGCGGCGCCAGATACGGCACGCCCACCCGCAATTCGCCGCGCGCGTGGGCCGCGGCGAACCCGCCGTCTTGCGCCTGGGCCAAGCCCGCGAACAGCAGGCAGGCAGTCAGGGCGGCAAGGCGAATCCGGCGAATCATGCTGGGCTCCGTTGCTTAAACGTACTGATAGCGCAGCAGGCGATGCTTGAGGTTTTCAAGCACGAACTGATCAATCAGCGCGGCCAGCACGGCAATGACGAGGATATTGGTCATGACGCCGGTCATGTCGGCGATTTCGCCTGAATAGGCCAGCGAACGCCCCAGGCCCTTGCCAAAGCCGATCAGCATTTCCGCCGAAATCAGCGCACGCCAGGCGTTGCCGAACGCCAATTGCGCCCCCGTGATCAGCTCGGGCATCACCGCCGGCAGATACACCCGCTTGACGAGCCCCCAGCGCGTGGCGCCCATGACGCGCGCCGCGGACACGTGCACGCGCTGCACGGATTCGGTTGCGTTCATCACGCTGAGCGCGGCCGGGAAGAACGCCGACAGCGCGACCACGACGATGATCGGCGTGTTGCCGAACCCCATCACGATCAGGAACAGCGGCACCCACGCAATCGATGGAATCGATTGCAGGATGACGATGGCGCTGCGCAACACTTCGCGAAAGAAGAACAACACCGCGGCCACCAGGCCAAACCCGATGCCCGCCGCCAGCGCCAGGCCGTAGCCCGCGCCCAACCGGCCCAGCGTGCCCAGCAGGCTTTGGTGGAACGATTGCTTGCCCAGATCTTCGAACAGGCGTTCGACGACCGCAGGCACGCCCGGCATCAGGAAGTCAGGCAGCGCGAAGGCCGCCAACTGCCACAAGGCAAGAATGAACAGGACGCCCAAAACGCCCGCAAGGTGCTTGCGGGCGCCGGTCACTCGGGTAGACGAGCTCAAAGTTTGCGCGCCTCTTGCCAGGACAGGTCGACGATGCTGGATACGTCATACGGCTTGCCGTCGCGGGTCTTCAGCGAACCCTGGGCTTGCAGGATGTCGGCGATTTCCTGCATGCGCGCCGTGTCCTTGCTGGTCAGCTTAGGCGTGAATACCTGCGTGCTGATGGCTTCGGCAATGACGGTTTCGCGCGGCAGTTCACCGCGATGCAAGGTCTTCAGCGTGGGCTCGGCAATGAAGTACGAAGCGATGAGCTTGGAAGCCTGCGCGGGCTCTTTCTGCAGCAGCGTAATGGCCTGGTTCTGCGCGTCCAGCGCCTTCCAGACGTCATCCTTGCGCTTGGCCAGCGTTTCGCCCGAGGTGATCACGACCATGCAGGGGAACGGCCAGGCCTGGCCCACTTCGTAGATCTGCTTGACCGGCGCGACCAGTTGCGCGATGCGGTCGTAAGGTTCGAACAGGAAGGCGGCATCCACGCGCTTGCCCACCAGCGATTGAACCGCCACCGCCGGGCTTACGCCCATGACGTTGACGTCGTCCGCGGACAGGTTGCCCTGCTTGAGCACAACGCCCTTCAGTACGACGTCGGCGGTGCTGCCTTCGGCTTGCGAGGCCAGCGTCTTGCCCTTCAGGCCAGCGATATCCTTGATGCCGGAATCGTCGCGCACGATCAACGAATGATAGCCTTGCTGCGCGCCGCCCACGACTTTCAGGTCGGCGCCCTTGGAGGCCCAGGCCACCGCGTTGGTGAAGCCCAGCACGCCGATATCGAGTTGGCCGCCGACGATCGCCTTGATCAGATCCGTACCGGACTTGAACTCGATCAGTTCCGAATCCAGGCCCGCATTCTTGTAGAACCCGCCCTCTTGCGCCACGATCGCCTGCGCGTCGTCCATGACGCGCAAGTAACCCACGCGGAATTTTTCAGCCGCCATTGCGGGGGCCGCCGCCAGCAGTACCGCGGCCAGCGGCAAGGTCAGCCATTGCTTCAATTTCATGAGGAGAGCTCCAGGGAATTCAAGGTCGGCGGCGCTGCGGCGCCACCTGGAATGGGAATGCCGGTCAGGCGGCCAGGGCCAGGTCCGAGTGCGCCTGCGAGCCGTCCACCGCGATGCCCAGCAGTCGCAGGATTTCTCGCTTTTCAGCAGCCAGACCCGACAGATCGTGCGTTTTCTCGCGATGCGCAAGGTTGAATTCGCGCAACACGCGTGCCGGACGCGGGCTGAAGACGACGATGCGGTCCGCCAGGAACAAGGCTTCGTCCACGTCGTGCGTGACCAGCAGCACCGTGGGCTTTTCCTGGGCGATCAACTGGCGCAGCACATCTTGCAGGCTCAGGCGAGTCAGGGCATCCAGCGCGCCGAACGGCTCGTCCATCAGCATCGTCTTGGGCTGCGCGATGAAGGCGCGCGCCAGCGCGGCCCGTTGGCGCATGCCGCCCGATACCTGGTGCGGGTAATAGTGTTCGAAGCCGCCCAGGCTGACGCGCGCCAGCCAATGGCGGGCGGCCTCGCGAGCGCGCTTCTTGGGCGTGTTCTGGAATTCCAGCGCCAGCGCCACGTTGTCTTCCAGGGTCAGCCAGGGATACAGCGCGTGCTCCTGGAACACCAGCGTGCGGCTGGGGTGCGGGCCGCCGACAGTCTGGCCATCGGCCAGCACACTTCCCTGCGTGGGCTTTTCCAGCCCGGCCGCCAGATGCAGCAACGTGGATTTGCCGCAGCCCGACGGGCCGACCAGCGCGACCAGCTCGCCGGCCTTGATTTCACTGGTAAAGCCATCCACGACGGGCAGGTCGCCGAAGTGCTTGTGGACGTGATCGAAGGTGAGGTTCATGGAACGAATCGTGGGCGCGCGTGGAGAACGAGGCCTAATCTAACAATTCGTTATATGAATTCAAACGATCAATATTGAATGTCTTAACTTCTTTTGGTTATGTAGGAACTGGAATAGCGCCTGTTACCCGGACGCTTGCGGACGCATGGCATGCCGTTGCAGGCCGAAGGCGATCATGAAGCCCGCCAGCACGGCCACCGCGGCCGCCAGGAAGATGGACGGATAACCGTAACCGCTGGAGATGTAGCCGGCGACTGGCCCGGTTACCCCCAATGCCAGGTCCAGGAACGCGGAATACGCGCCCAGCGCCGCGCCGCGGCTACCGGCCGGCACCCGTGCCACCGCTTCGACGCCGATCGCCGGGAACACCAGCGCGAAGCCGCAGCCCGTCAGCGCCGCGCCCAGCAGCGCGGCCACGGGATTGGGCGCCAGCCATAGCAGCAACAGCCCGGCCGCCTCCACCAGGAACGACACCTGCGCCACCCGGAAACCGCCGAATCGCGTGATGGTCCCGGCAAACAACAGGCGCACGCCGATGAATGCGCCGCCGAAGGCGCTGAGCGCGTGCGCCGCGCCGTCCCATGAAAAGCTGGCGTAGTACAGCGCCACGAAGGCTGCCAGCGTGCCAAAGCCTACCGAGCCCAGCCCCAGCGCCATGCCGTGCGGGAACACACGCATCACCACGCTCTTGAACGCCATCCGGTGGCCGCCGACGATCGCCACGGCAGCGCGCGATACCGCCATCCCCAGCCCGGCCAGGCCCAGCAGCAGCACCATGCCGCCCAGCGCGCCCATGCTCCATTCCCTTTGCAGGTGGACGCCCAAGGGCGCGCCGAGCGCCAGGCCGCCGTAGGTGCAGATGCCGTTCCACGAGATGACGCGGGCGGTGTGCAACGGACCGACGCGGGCGATCGCCCAGGTGGCCGACCCCGTGCCCACCCAGCTTTCGCCGAATCCCAGCGCCAGACGGCTGACGATGATGGCCGTCAGACTGAGCCAGGCGCTGCGTTCGAAGGCATAGGCCAGCAGCAGGAAGACCCCGCTGGCTGCGCACGCGATCATGCCGATCACCACCGTTTGCTTGGGGCCCACCGTGTCGGCCATGCGGCCCGCGTGCGAACGGCTGAGGAGCGTCGCCACGTACTGCACGCTGATGGCCAGACCGGCCAGCACGGACCCGTAGCCCAGATTGCCATGTACGTAGCCCGGCAATACGGCCAGCGGCAAGCCAATGGCCAGGTAGCAGATGAAGGTGAAGACGGCGATGGAAACGATGCGCGCGGTCAACGCGAACGTCCCGATGGGCTGACCCTCGGGCGTGGTGTGGGGTGTGGGGGACATGAATCGGACAGAGGCGGCAGGTGTTTTGCACCAGGGTTTACCCGGATCATAGCGCACGCCATATTGCATCGGGCTGAACGCCTGCGGCGCCCTGCCGCGGGCGATACGCAACTCGAATCACAGCCGCCAAAAACGATATTGGACGGGGCCCCCGGGGCTTATTACCGTGAACCGACACATAACGGGGCCCACCCCGATCGGAGCGATATGGAACGAGACAACAACGCCGCCGCCGCGCCGCGCGGCGCGCTATCCCATCTGAAAGTGCTGGACCTGACGCGCGTGCTGGCCGGCCCTTGGGCCACCCAGACGCTGGCCGACATGGGCGCCGACGTCATCAAGATCGAACGGCCGCAGGCGGGCGACGACACGCGGGCCTGGGGCCCGCCATTCCTGGTCGGCGCCGACGGCGAAGAAACCCGGGACTCGTCCTATTTTCTAAGCGCCAACCGGGGCAAGCGTTCGGTAACGGTGGACCTTGCCACCCCCGAGGGGCAGACGTTGATCCGCGATCTGGCGCGGGATTCGGATGTGCTGGTCGAGAACTACAAGGTCGGCACGCTGGCGCGTTATGGCCTGGACTATGCCAGCCTGCGCGAGATCAACCCGCGCCTGGTCTATTGCTCGGTCACCGGCTTCGGCCAAGACGGCCCCTATGCTCCCCTGCCCGGCTACGACTTCGTGTTTCAGGGCATGGGCGGCCTGATGAGCATCACCGGAGAACCCGACCGCGAACCGATGAAGTCCGGCATCGCGATCACCGATCTGCTGACTGGCGTCTACACCAGCACGGCGATCCTGGCGGCGCTGGAGCATCGCCACATCAGCGGCGAAGGCCAGCATATCGACATGGCGCTGCTGGACTGCGTGGTGACGATCTCGTCGTATCAGGCCATCAACTATTTCCTGTCGGGCAAAGTGCCGCAGCGCATGGGCAACGCCCATTCCAATATGGTGCCCTACCAGGTGTTTGCTTGCCGCGAAGGCTCGGTGATCGTGGCGGTGGGCAATGACGGCCAATACCGCGCGTTTTGCGCCGCGATCGGGCGACCCGAGCTTGCCGCCGACGAACGCTATGCCACGGCCGCCCAGCGCAACCGGAACCGCGCCACGCTGATTCCGCCTATCGCGCAGGCCATGCTGGCGCGGACGATGCGGGAATGGGTCGACGTCCTGCAGGCAGCCGGCGTGCCCTGCGGCCCGATCTACGACATCGAGCAGGTGTTCCAGGATCCGCACGTGCGCCATCGCGGCATGCAGTTGTCGTTGCCGCATGCCTCCGGCGTGCCGACGCCCGCCGTCGCCAATCCCATCCGCATGAGCGCCACGCCCATGCGCTACGCGCACGCAGCGCCCGAACTGGGTCAGCACACCGACGACGTGCTGCGCGACCGGTTGGGCCTCTGCGCCTTGCGCATTGCCGAGTTGAAAGCCCGAGGCGTCGTCTGAACGCCACCCCGCCCCTACCGGAGACAACACCATGCGCATTTTCACGGCCGCCGCGCGCGGCGCTTCCTTGCGACACACCCTGTTGCCTGCCTTGCTGGCCGCCTTGCTCGCCACCCTGGTGGCCACGCCGTCCGCCGCCCAGGACGCGCCCGTCAGGTTCGTCGTGCCTTACCCGCCGGGCGGCGCCGCCGATCAGATCGCCCGATTGGTGGCCCAGGAAATGAGCAAGGCCGGCGGCGCGCCCATCATCATCGAGAACAAACCGGGCGCGGCGGGCATGATCGCCGCCGATCACGTGGCGCGCGCCAAGCCGGACGGCAGAACCTTCTTCGTCGGCTCCAATGCCCCGCTGGTGGTCAATCAGGCCCTGTACGCCAAGATGACCTACGACCCCGCCCGCGACTTCGTACCCGTGTCCGGCATGGCCAAATCGCCGCTGCTGCTGGTGGTGCGCCACGATCTGCCGGCGTCGGACGTCAAAACACTGATTGCGCTGGGCCGGCAGGCGCCGGGCAAGCTGACGATGGGGTCGGCCGGCACGGGCAACATCACCTATCTGGCCGGCGAGCACGCCGTCAGCAAACTGGGGTTCCAGGTCACGCACGTGCCTTACCAGGGCAGCGCGCCAGCCATCGTCGGCTTGATGGGCGGCAGCACCGACATGATGTTCGACGCCCTGCCATCGTGCATGGCGCAGGCTCAGGCCGGCAAGATCCGGCCGTTCGCCGTGCTGGACGACAAGCGCTTCGCCGGCCTGCCCGACGTGCCCACCGCCGCCGAGCTGGGCTATCCGGGCATCGATGCCAGCGCCTGGTTCGGCCTGGTGGCGCCGGCCGGCACCCCGGCCACGGTAGTGGAACGCATGAACCAGGACGTCAATCGCGCGCTGGCGCAAGCGGACCTGCAGCGCAAGCTGACCGCCATCGGCGCGGTACCCATGCCGGGCGACGCCGGCGTGTTTGCCGCGTTCGTGCAAGCCGAACGCGACCGCTGGCTGCCGGTCGCCCGAGACCTGGGCCTGAAAGCGCAATAACCCCCGCGCCGTTGCGCGCCTCCCCGACATGACGGAGACATCACATGGCATTGAATATCACGCGCCACGGCGCGACGGCGGTCCTCGGCATGGACCGGCCGGGCCAGCGCAACGCGCTCAGCCTGGAAATGCGCGAAGCGTTCGACCGCGCGCTGCAAGAAGTGCGCGACGACGATACCGTGAAGGCGGTCGTGCTGACCGGCTCGGGCGGCCATTTCTGCGCGGGCGGAGACATCAAATCGATCTCGCGGGCGCTGGCGGAAGGCCGCGACGGATTCGAAGGCCGCGACCGCATCCGGCACATCCAGCGCTGGTTCGACATGCTGGTTGACCTGGAAAAGCCGGTCATCTGCGCGGTGGACGGCGCGGCATTCGGCGCGGGCCTGTCGTTGGCGCTAAGCGCGGACTACGTCATCGCACAGCACAACGCCACCTTCTGCGCGGTGTTCGCCCGCATCGGCTATGTGCCTGATTTGCTTGGCATGTACTTGCTGCCGCGCGCCGTGGGCCTGGCGCGCGCCAAAGAACTGGTCTTCACGGCCCGCGTGTGCGGGGCCGACGAAGCGCTGCGCCTGGGAATGGTCCAAGAGGTCTGCGACAACGCGCTGGAGCGCGCGCTTGACATGGCAGCGCGCTTCCATGGCGCGCCCACGCAGGCCCTTGGGCTGGCCAAGACGGTCATGAACCGCAGCTTCGAATCCACGCGCGAAGCGGTCTACGCCCAAGAGGCGATGGCGCAGGCCATTTGCCGCGACAGCGCCTTCCATCGCGAGGCCGCGCGCCGCTTCGTGGACAAGCAACCCGCCCTTTACCAATGGGACTGAGACCACGCGGAACACCGGCTTCCGGCTGATGACAGCGGCCGGCAAGCCGCCACTTTGTCCCTACGAGCGGTCGGGATACCCGGCGCCGTCAGCGCCAGATCGTCATAATGACGCTCGCCTCCGGCCTGGCCCTGGACGCCATGGCGCCAGCCCCGGTTCCCCGCCGCTTTCAGTAGGAATTCCCGCGTGTTTCATGTTTTCACCGGACTGATCAGTCTCTATGTCATCTGGCGTTTCGTCCTGCCGCTGTCCGTTTCCAAGCCTGTCAAAGCGCTGCTTTCCGTCCTGCTGCTGGCGGTGGCCGAACACCATCTGGTGACGCGCAATTTCTTCGGCAGCATCGCCTCGCCTGAAATTCCGGCCACCCTGCTGATGGCGCTGGGCTGGCTGTTCGGCAGCCTGCTCCTGCTGGCCATGCTGCTGCTTGCCCGCGACGTGGCCAGCCTGGCCGTCTACGCGGTATCGCGCGAACGTGGCCGCCGGCTGTGGGCCGCGGCGCGCTGGCGCCAGGTCGCCGCGGTGCTGGCGGTGGCCTTGGCGGCCATTGGCGTCTGGCAGGCGGTGCGCGTGCCAGACGTGAAGACGCTTGAAATCGTCTTGCCGAAGCTGCCGCCCGAGCTGGACGGTTTCCGCGTGGTGCAGCTGACCGACCTGCACGCCAGCCGTCTGCTGGAAGCGCCCTGGATCGACGCCGTCGTCAAAAAGACAAACGACCTGAACCCGGACCTGCTGGTCATCACGGGCGATCTGGTCGACGGCACGACCGCCGCCCGCGTCGCCGACGTGTTGCCGCTGCAAGCGCTGCGCGCCCGCCACGGCGTCTACGCGATTCCCGGCAACCACGAGTACTACGCCGAATACCAGCGTTGGCTGCCTGCATTCGACAAGCTGGGCCTGCGCCTGCTGTTGAATGACCACGTCACGCTGACGCCGAACGGCAAGCGCCTGGTGCTGGCCGGCGTCACCGACAGGATGGCGGGGGCCTACGACCAGCCCATGCCCGACGTAAAGCAGGCGCTGGCCGGCGTGCAAGCGAATGACCCGGTCATCCTTTTGAGCCACCGCCCCGCCGGCGCTGCGCTGAACGCCCAAGCCGGCGCGGGCCTGCAATTGTCCGGCCACACCCACGGGGGGCAAATCCTGGGCCCGCACCTGCTGACGCAACTGGCCAATGAAGGCTATGTTTCCGGCCAGTACCAGGTAGGCGCCATGAGCCTGTATGTCAGCAACGGCACCGGCCTGTGGCCCGGCTTCCCGATCCGCTTGGGCCGCCCCTCGGAAATCACGCAGATCGTGCTGCGTTCGCCTGCGGCATCCGCGCCGCAATAAACTCGCCGACATGATGTACCTCCTGTGGTCCCTGCCCGCCCTGACCGTGATCGCCGCCATCGCCAGCGGGCGGGTCAACACCACTATCGCCGCCGTGCTGGGGCTGTTCGCCGCCGTCCCCATCGCGCTCTACGCGGCGCCGGCGCCCTTCAGCGGCGCGCAACTGGCCGTGACGCTTGAGCGCGGCCTGTGGATCGGCTGGATCATCACCCCTTACATCCTGGGCGGGCTGTTGTTCTGGCAAATGGCCTCGCAAGGGAACGCGCCCGCACCGGCCGCGCAAGGCCAGGCCGGGCTGAACGACCCGCTGGCCCGCCGCCGGCGCCTGTTCTTCGCCTGTTTCCTGATCGGACCGTTCGCCGAGTCCGCCACCGGCTTCGGCGTGGGCATGCTGGGCACCGTGCTGCTGATTCGCCCGCTAGGCTTGAAACCGCGCGACATCATGGTGTTCGCCTTGCTGAGCCAGACCTTGATCCCCTGGGGGGCAATGGGTAGCGGCACGTTGCTGGCGTCCGCGTATGCGCGCGTGCCGGCCCCGGAGCTGGCGTTGTACAGCATGGTGGCGGTGGCGCTGCTGATGGCCGTGTGGATGCTGTTGTTCTGGCGGACGGCCCGCCACGCGGGCCTGCGCGCCGACGCCGCCGAACACCGCCGGGAAGCCGCCTGGATGGCGGCCAGCCTGGGCCTGCTGACGGCCGCAACCGCCTTGCTGGGTCCGGAAACGGCATTGCTGGCTGCCTACGGCCCGTTGATCGTGCTGCGCTTCCTGCTGGACCGCCGCCCCGACCGCCCACAAGCGCTGGCCGCGGCACGCCGCGCCTTGCCGTACATCCTGGTGATCGCCTGCCTGGTGGCCACGCGCCTGATCCCTGCCGTCAACCGCGCGTTGGGCACGCTGGCCGACTTCCAGCCTTTCGCGGACCTGCCCGCCTGGCTGCCGTTCCTGCATGCAGGCAGCTGGCTGGTCGCGGGCGCGCTTGCCATGGCCGCCTGGCGCCGCGAACCCGGCGCGCTGGCCACGCAGGCGCGCGCATCCTGGAAAACGGGTCGCCACGCCGTCATGTCCGTATTCCTGTTCGCCATGATGGCCGAAGTGCTGGCGGGCGCCGGCATCTCGCAGGCGTATGCGGACGGCTTGTTCGCCACCTTCCAGGACTGGACCATCCTGATCACTCCCGTGCTGGCCGGCGCGTTCGGTATATTGGCAAACAGCGGCAACGCGCCGAACAGCCTGTTCATGCCGTCCCAGCTATCATTAGCGGTTCAAGCGGGCCTGAACGTGCCGGCAGCGGCTGCGCTGTTACACGTATCGGGCACGGCGATGGGCATTTTTTCACCGGTAAGAATGTCGATCGCGGCCGGCCTGGCTCACGGACCAGGGCAAGAACGCAGCGTGTATGTTCTACTACTGCCGTTCGCCTTGGCCGCGTTCGGCATTCTTTTGTCCCTGGCGCTGCTTGTCGTAGTGTCGGGATAGCCGCCGGAGCGCTGATGCTCACGGCCTCAACCTTTTTTTTGTGTAGCACATGGGACTAGAACAGTTAGCCGCGATCCGGGCATTGATTACCAAGCAAGCGCCTGAAGAGCCGACCCCCAAGAAGGAATCGCGTCCGCAGGGCGGCGGCAAGGGACCCCGTTCGCCGCAAGGCGCCGGCAAGGGCCCGCGTCCGCAAGGCGGCGATAAAGGCGCGCGCCCGCAAAGCGGCGACAAGGGCCAACGGCCGCAGCGCGCGGAACGCCGCGAACGCGAGACGCCCGTGGACCCGGTCGTGGTTGCGATTTCGCGTCTGCAACGCCACTTCCCCAAGGCGTTCCCCAAGAACCCCGCTCCCAAGCTTCCGCTGAAGCTGGGCGTGCTGGCGGACCTGGTGCAACACGCGCAGGCCCTGCAGCTGGACGAGGCGCAGATCAAGGAAGCGGTCAAGACCTGGTGTGATGGCCGCCGCTACTGGACCTGCATGGTGGAAGACGCGCCGCGCGTGGACCTGAATGGTGAACCCTCGGGCGCCGTGACGGCCAACGAAGCCAAGCACGCCAAGCGCATGGCTTCGCGCAGCGCCTCCAAGAACGCCGCCGCGCGCAACAAGGCCAAGAAGGCGGAAGCCGCTGCCGCCGCCGGAGTGCCGGCCGCGGTCGACGCGCCTGCCGCCGGAGTGCCGGCCACCGGAGTGCCGGCCACCGGAACGCCGGCCGCCGGAACGCCGGCCGCCGACGAGGCGGTTGCCAAGGTCGCTGATGGAGCGGTTGCCGATACGACGGCTACCGATTCGCCGGCACCGGCCGCCGCCACGCCGGCCGCCACCGAAGCGCCCGCAGCTGACGCATCGGCTGACGCATCGAACGATGCCCCGGTTGATGCCCCCGCCGATGTCCCGGCATCCGGCAAGCCCGCTTCCGATACGCCTGTGTAATACCGCCGCCAGGCGGCATTGATGGCAACAAGCAACCCGGCCTGCGGCCTACGCCGCAGGCCGGGTTTGCACTTGCGCGGCCGACGACGCGTCAGCCCGCCAGCGCCTTTTCGATATGCGCCATTCCCGCCGGCGAATACGGCAGCGTCAACGCCCACTTGTGACCGGCCGCGTCCATCTTCAGCAGCGACTTCTTCAGGATATCGACGATCTTCTCGCCGTGAGCGGGATGGAAATCTTCGTACTGGTATTGCAGGAACACCAGGCACAAGGCGTTTTCCATCGTCTGCACATCGGCATCCTGCTTGATGCCCTGCTTCATGACGATCGTCGTCACGCGGTCAACCACGTCCGACGGATAGCCGGTATCGCGCAGGATGCCTTTTGCGATGCCCGCGTGATGGCGCGCCAGC
>Ga0307412_10000435_pt1 | contig 25212 bp, 19 predicted proteins | sample DK1Cmetagenome_3_FD_203823 | JGI IMG/M metagenome (GOLD analysis project Ga0307412, IMG submission 203823) | Maize rhizosphere microbial communities from greenhouse at UC Davis, California, United States - DK15-C-1 | ecosystem: Host-associated > Plants > Roots > Rhizosphere > Soil | place: USA...
CGGATCGCGGGCGGCGGCCTTGATCTCGATGATGCCGTCGTAGATTTCGGGCACTTCCTGCGCGAACAGCTTCTTCATGAACTCGGGGTGCGCCCGGCTCAGGAAGATCTGCGGACCGCGATTCTCGCGGCGCACGTTGAGCACCACGGAGCGGACGCGGTCGCCGACGCGAACCACTTCGCGCGGGATCTGCTGGTCGCGGCGGATCACGCCTTCGGCGCGGCCCAGGTCGACGACGACATGGCCGAACTCGACGCGCTTGACCACGCCGGTGATGATCTCGTTCACCCGGTCCTTAAACTCGTCGAACTGGCGCTCGCGCTCGGCGTCGCGGACCTTCTGGAAGATGATCTGCTTCGAGGCCTGCGCCTGGATGCGGCCGAATTCGATCGGGGGCAGCGGATCGACGATATAGTCGCCGACGACCGCGCCCTTCTGCAGCTTCTGCGCGTCCTTGACCGAGACCTGCTTGAAATAATCGTCCACCGCCTCGACGACTTCGACGACGCGCCACAGGCGAAGATCGCCCGAGATCGGATCGAGCTTCGCGCGGATGTCGTTCTCGACACCGTAGCGGTTCTTCGCGGCGCGCTGGATCGCGTCTTCCATCGCTTCGATCACGATGGCCTTGTCGATCAGCTTTTCTTTCGCGACCGAATCGGCGATCGCGATGAGCTCGGCCTTGTTGGCAGAAATGGCGGTGGCCATTCGGGCTTATCCTTCTACTTCGATAATCTTGTCGGCACCCTCGACAGAGAGCGGCGCGGTGGCGGCGATCAGCCGGTCGGTCATCGTCAGCTTGGCGTCCTCGATCGCCGCGAACGGCAGCACATGCTCGGCGCCGTCTTGCGTAACGATGGTGATGGTGGCCGCATCGGTATCGATGCCGGCGAGATCGCCCTTGAACTGCTTGCGCCCATCGCGCTTCTCGGCAAGCGTGATCCGGGCTTCATGCCCCTTCCAATCGCCGAAATCCTGGAGCCGGGTGAGCGGCCGGTCGATACCGGGCGAGCTAACCTCCAGCCGATAGGCATGGTCGATCGGGTCACGGCCCTCGGCTTCCAGCCGATCGAGCACGTCCGAGACTCGGCGCGACAGATCGGCGCAATCGTCGATCGTCAGCTGCCGCGTATCCGGGCGCTCGGCCATGATCTGCAGCGTAGGATCGCTCTGGCCGCCGAACAGCTTCACCCGCACCAGGGCAAAGCCCAGCGCCTGCGCTTCCGCTTCGATCATTTTGGCCAGTTCGGCGAGATTCGCCACACACATCTCCAATGGGCATTCAAGCAGCTTCGGTGCCGGAGCCTGTCGGCCCCGACCTCGATCATGTTTGACGATGTCCGAGAAAAGCAGGCCGCGATATACGCAATCGTGGCCATGGGAGCAAGAGGGGGCCAGAAGGCGATGCATCTTTTCCCAAAGGAAAGACGTTGCAACGCGTTGCAAAACCGGCTGCGTTCGTGGCCGAACCATCGCCGGAGAGGATTCCCATGCCCCGTTCGCTGCTGCTGATCCCCATGTTGTTTGCCGCCGCCTGCTCTTCGCCTGGCTCGAACGCCCAGCAACCGGCCGCCACCCCCACCCCGATGCCGATACCGAGCGGCACGCCTGCGCCGCTGCCGGCCGGCGTGCCGTTCACCGCGACGCGCGTCGCCGATTTCGATTCGCCGTTCGCGCTCGCCTTCCTCCCCGACGGCGCCGCGCTGGTGACCGAGAAGGCCGGTCAGCTGCAACTTTGGGAAGTCGGCCAGAAGGCGCAGGCGGTCACCGGCGTGCCCAAGGTAGCCGCCGGCGGCCAGGGCGGCTTGCTCGACGTGGCACCCGCGCCCGATTTCGCCAGCAGCAACACCGTCTACTTCACCTATTCAGAGCCGCGCGCGAACGGCAGCGCGCTCGCGCTGGCCCGCGCCCGCCTCACCCGCGGCAAGGCGATGGCACCGCGACTCGACAATGTCGAAGTGCTGTTCCGCAGCGGCGCGGACGGCGATGGCGGCCAGTTCGGCGCGGTCATCGCCTTTGCGCCGGACGGCAAGTCGCTGTTCCTCTCCTCGGGCGAGCGCCAGCGATTTACCCCCGCGCAGGATCCGAACCAGGCGATCGGCAAGATCCTCCACCTCACGCTCGACGGCAAGCCGGCCTCGGACAACCCGGATGCCGGCAAGGTTGGCGCCACCACGGTGCAGGTGATCGATCCGCCCTCCGATACCGAAGCGGCCAAGACCGCCAAGGGCCGCCCCTTCGCGTTCGACGGCCCGAACCCCGCCCCGGCAGCGATCTGGAGCAGCGGCCATCGCAACCCCTACGGCCTCGTCTTCGATTCGGCCGGCAATCTGTGGGAGCACGAAATGGGCCCGCAGGGCGGCGACGAGCTCAACCTGATCGTGAAGGGCAGCAATTATGGCTGGCCCAACGTCTCGTTCGGCGAGAATTACAACAACAAGCCGATCCCCAAGCCCAAGGCCGGCGACGGCTTCGAGATGCCCAAGCTCTACTGGGTGCCGTCGATCTCGCCTTCGGGGCTGATCTATTACACCGGCAGCGAATTCCCGCAGTGGAAGGGATCGCTGCTGATGGGCGCGATGTCCGGCCAGGCGCTGATTCGTATCGCGCTTGATGGCACCAGCGCCCGCAAGGCCGACCAATGGGGCCTGGACATGCGCATCCGCGACGTGGCGCAGGCACCCGATGGCTCGCTCTGGCTGCTCCAGGACGGTGCGAAGGGCGATGGCGGCTGGCTGCTGCGGATCAGCCCGAAAAAGTGAGAGGGGGGAGGTGAACGCCTCCCCCCATCGATCGTCATCCCCGCGAAGGCCGGGATTCATTGCCCGTGGCGGATCGGCTCCTTCCGAAACGCGCAGGCTTGATGGATTCCCGCCTTCGCGGGGATGACGGGAGGCGCGTTGAGAGCCCGGTCCTACCGAACGATCAGGAAATTCATCCGCGCCGCCGCTATCGGCCGGTCTTCCTCGTCCTGCCACGCCACCGCGCTCACATTCGCCACGCGCTTGCCGAGCCGCGTCACCGTGCCCCTGGCCCGTGTTTCCTTTTCGCGCCCGCCACGCATGTAATCGACGGTGACGTTGACCGGCTTCACCCGCGCCCCGCCCTCGGCCTCGAGTGCCTGGAGCAACGCGCCGACCGCCGCCATTTCGAGCAGCCCGCCGATCGCGCCGCCATGGAGGAAGCCCGGCCGACCGACCACGTCCCCGGCGAACGGCATCACGAACACCGGCGCCTGCGCGCCCGGCTCCAAGGTGAGTCCCAGCAGTTCGGCATAAGGGGGAAGCTTCACCAATAGCCCTCCGCCGCCATGAAGGTGCCGGCGACATGCGCCAGCGGATCGGCGGGATCGCCGTCGTGCGCCTGCCCGCGCACGAACGCGATCGAGCGGGTTAGCCGATAGCATTCGCCGCGCCCGATCACCGTCTGCCCGGTGCGCGCGGGGCGGAGATAATCGATCCGCAGGTCGAGCGTCGCGTGCGGCAGGAACCTGCCCACCTTCAGCCACACCGCGACGCTGGTCGCCATGTCCATCAGGGTCAGGATGGGCCCCGATGCGAGCACGCCGGTTTCGACCTGCCCCACCAGATCCTCGCGCCAGGGCAACTCGAGCTCGGACCAGTCCTCGCCATGGTCACGATGGGCGATGCCCAGGCGACTGCCATGGTTGGGAAAGCGAAGCGCAAAGAACATGCGCGGATCGAACCGGGGCGACGCCACGGGATCGCTGGGGTGGGACATACCGGCTTTTCTAGCGCCGCCACCTTGCCCGCGCAAATGCTTCGCCGCACTATCCCCTCCAGATCGAGAGAGGATCCGAGAATGAGCGAGCGCGTGACCTGGACCATCGAAGACGGCGTCGCTGACGTACGGCTGGCGCGGCCGGACAAGATGAATGCGCTCGACCCGGCGATGTTCGCGGGCATTCTCGGCGCGATCGACGCGCTGGGCCAGCTCCCGGGGCTGCGCGCGGTGGTACTGTCCGGCGAAGGCCGCGCCTTTTGCGCCGGGCTCGACATGGCGAGCATGGCCGGCGCCGGCGCTGGCACCGACCTGACGGCGCGGACGCATGGCCTCGCCAACGATTTCCAGCAGGTCGCCTGGGGCTGGCGGACGCTGCCCGTGCCGGTGATCGCGGCGGTTCACGGCGTGGCATTCGGCGGCGGGCTGCAAATCGCGAGCGGCGCCGATATCCGGATCGCCGCACCCGATACGCGCTTTTCGGTGATGGAGCTGAAATGGGGCATCGTGCCCGACATGGCGGGCTTCGTGCTCTGGCATGGCACCGTGCGCGACGATGTGCTGCGCGAGTTGACGTACACCGCGCGCGAGTTCGGCGCGGACGAAGCGCAGGCGTTCGGCTTCGTCACCCGGCTCGCCGAAGATCCGCATGCCGAGGCGCTGACGCTCGCCCGCGCCATCGCCGGCCGCAACCCGGACGCCATCCGCGCCGCCAAGCGGCTCGCCAACCATGAGGGCGACGCCGCCGCGGTGCTGCTCGCCGAGAGCGTCGAGCAGGCGGCGTTGCTGCGCTCGCCCAACCAGATCGAGGCGGTGATGGCCAATATGCAGAAGCGCAGTCCCCAGTTTCGCGATTGAACGTGTTGCAACTCCCCCGTTGACCGCAGAAGCGTACCCGAAGCTCGAAAGCCATGTCGCCGTCTGAATGTGCACCCCGGGCGCGGCGGGGCCGTTCGAGATCGTCTGAGGCCGGTACCGGCCCGCGCCCCCGCCCGGCCGCCCACCAGCAAGCCTGAACGGGTTGCAGCCGCGCGCGACACCTGCGAAAGGGCCGGCTGTTTTCATCACAACGAAGGGCGTGCGCCGATGTCGTTCAACAGCTTCGGTCGCGTGTTCCGCTTCACCACCTGGGGCGAGAGCCATGGCCCCGCGCTCGGCGCGGTGGTCGATGGCTGCCCTCCCGGGCTCAGCCTCAGCGAAGCCGATCTCCAGCCGTACCTCGATCGCCGCCGCCCCGGCCAGTCGCGCTTCACCACCCAGCGGCAGGAGCCCGACCAGGTCCGCATCCTCTCCGGCGTTTTCGAGGGTCGCACCACCGGCACGCCGATCGCGCTGCACATCGACAATGTCGACCAGCGCTCGAAGGATTATTCGGAGGTCGCCAAGGCCTATCGCCCCGGCCACGCCGATTATGCGTATGATCAGAAATACGGCTTTCGCGACTATCGCGGTGGCGGGCGTTCCTCGGCGCGCGAGACCGCGGCACGGGTCGCGGCAGGCGCAGTCGCTCGGCTGGTGATCCCCGAAGTGACGATCACCGCCTGGGTCGAGGCGATCGGCGGCGACGCGATCGACTATGCCAATTTCGACGCGGCCGAGATCGGCAACAACCCGTTCTTCTGCCCGGACCCGCAGGCAGCCGCCCGCTGGGAGACGCTGGTCGATGCGGCGCGCAAGGACGGCTCCTCGCTCGGCGCGGTCGTCGCCTGCGAGGCGACCGGCGTGCCCGCCGGCTGGGGCGCACCGCTCTATGCCAAGCTCGACAGCGAACTGGCCGCGGCGTGCATGTCGATCAACGCGGTGAAGGGCTTCGAGATCGGTGACGGCTTTGCTGCAGCCGCGCTGCGCGGCGAAGAGAATGCCGATGCGATGCGGCCGGGCGCCGGCGGCGGTGTGGATTTCCTCGCCAACCATGCCGGCGGCATCGCGGGCGGGATCGCCACCGGCCAGCCGGTGCGGATGCGCGTCGCCTTCAAGCCGACCAGTTCGATCCTGATCCCGGTCGAGACCGTGACGCGCGAGGGCGAGGCGAGCGAAATCCGCACCAAGGGTCGCCACGACCCCTGCGTCGGTATTCGCGGTGTCCCGGTGGTGGAAGCAATGGTCGCGCTGGTGCTCGCCGATCAGAAATTGCTGCATCGGGCACAGGTCGGCTGACCTTGCACTCGACTCACCCGTGACCCGTTCACTTTCATCGGCTAATCGAAATCAACCGATGAGACTTCTTGGCAGATCGATGGTTATTCTTCCGTTGGCATGAACAACAGAAGGATGCCGTGTAATGTATATCAAGACAATTCTCGCCGCCGCTACGCTGATCGCAGCCCCGGCAGCATTCGCGCAGCAGACCACGCCGGGCCAGACGACGCCGGGCGGCACCACCGATCAGAGCACGATGCCCGGCCAGACGAGCCCGGGGCAGACGACGTCGCCGACCGATCCGTCGATGAACCCGTCGACCACGACGACGCCGGGCGGCACCACCGGCTCGGGCACGGTGAACACGCCGGACTCGACCACGACCACGACGTCGCCGACGGATCCGAGCGCTACCACGACGGACTCGACCACGAGCGACCAGACGGGCGACAAGCCCAAGCGTAAGCGCCCGCGCTAACTAAGGGATCGGCGAGGGCCTTTTCCCCCCTTTCGGTCCCTCGCTTCGAACCCAGGCACGCCCGGTCCTCCGCAGTGGAGGGCCGGGCGCGTTTGTGTCTGGGTCAGTCCGCGAACGGATCCCGCACGAGGATGGTGTCCTCGCGCTCGGGGCTGGTCGAGACCAAAGCCACCGGGCACTGGATCAGCTCTTCCACCCGGCGGATATATTTGATCGCCTGCGCCGGCAGTTCGGCCCAGCTGCGCGCGCCGAAGGTCGATTCGGACCAGCCTTCCATCGTCTCGTAGATCGGCTCCACCGCTGCCTGGTCGGGCGCGCTGGCGGGGTAATAGTCGAGCACCTCGCCGTGCAGGCGATAGCCGGTGCAGACCTGGATCTCCTCGAACCCGTCGAGCACATCGAGCTTGGTCAGCGCGATGCCGGTGATGCCCGAGACGGCGACCGACTGGCGCAGCAGCACCGCGTCGAGCCAGCCGCAACGGCGCTTGCGCCCGGTGACGGTGCCGAACTCATGGCCGCGCGTACCGAGACGCTCGCCCACCTCGTTATCCAGCTCGGTCGGGAACGGGCCCGATCCGACGCGGGTGGTATAGGCCTTGGCGATGCCGAGCACGAAGCCCACCGCGCCCGGCCCCATGCCGCTGCCGCTGGCGGCAGTGCCGGAGACGGTGTTGGACGAGGTGACGAACGGATAGGTGCCGTGGTCGATATCGAGCAGCACGCCCTGCGCGCCCTCGAACAGGATGCGCCGGCCGCGCGAGCGCGCTTCGTTGAGCATCTTCCACACCGGCTGCACGAACGGCAGCACGAAACCGGCGATGCCGCGCAGTTCCTCGACCAGCGCATCGCGATCGATCGGCGGCTGGCCGAAGCCGGCGCGCAGCGCGTCGTGATGCGCGGCCATGCGATCGAGCTGCGGCCCGATCGAATCGAGATTGGCGAGGTCGCACACCCGGATCGCGCGGCGGCCGACCTTGTCCTCATAGGCCGGGCCGATGCCGCGGCGCGTGGTGCCGATCTTGCCGGCGCCGCTGGCATCCTCGCGCAGCGCATCGAGATCGCGGTGGAACGGCAGGATCAGCGGGCAGGTATCGGAAATCTTCAGCGTGTCGGGCGTGACATCCACGCCCTGGTCGCGCAGCTTCTCCACCTCGGCCTTGAGCGCCCAGGGATCCAGCACCACGCCGTTGCCGATCACGCTCGGCGTACCGCGGACGATGCCCGAGGGGAGCAGCGAGAGCTTGTAGACTTTTTCGCCGATCACCAGCGTATGGCCGGCATTGTGCCCGCCCTGGAAGCGGACGACCACGTCGGCGCGCTCGGCGAGCCAGTCGACGATCTTGCCCTTGCCTTCGTCGCCCCACTGAGCGCCGATCACTGCCACATTTGCCATGGATACACGTCCTCCGCCTGCCGGGCGGACCCTGGCCGCCCTTCGACAGGACTCGGCGGCAGGGCTGGTCGATCGAGCGTATCACCCGAAGCCGCGGCGCGAATGGCCAACCCCGCCGCTCAGGTCAAGCCTTTCCTTCCGTCAGGCATCCAGCGCTCCGCGAATCGCGCTCGCCAGCGCGGCGATATCGAACGGCTTGGCGAGGATATTCTCCTCCGTTCCCTCGACCGGCGCATCGGGCGCATAGCCGCTGGTGAGCAGCACCTTCAGGTCCGGCATCCGCTGCCGCACCCGGGCGGCCAGCTCGCGGCCGCTCATCTCCGGCATTACCACGTCGCTGAACAGCAGCGAGACCTTCTGCCCGCGATCGAGCAGCCGCAACGCCTCGATCCCGTCGCGGGCGAACACCACGCCGTACCCCAGCTCGCGCAGCGCCTCGACCGAATAAGTACGCACCCGGTCTTCGTCCTCGACGACCAGGATGATTTCGCTGGCGCGGCCGCGCGGCAGCTCGCGCTCGACATTGCTCGCGGCCGGCGCGGGTACCGCCTCGGGGCGGGCGGGCAACAGCACGTGGACGCAGGTCCCGCGCCCGGTCTCGCTCTGGATCGTGACGTGCCCGCCCGACTGGCGGATGAAGCCGAACACCTGGCTGAGCCCCAGACCGGTCCCCTTGCCTACGCCCTTGGTGGTGAAGAACGGGTCGAAGGCCCGGGCGACGACCTCGGGCGGCATGCCGGTGCCGGTATCGAGGATGCGGATCTCGACATAGTCGCCGGCGGCGATCTCGCCGCGCGCCGCCTCCTCCGCGCCGATCGCGCGCTGCTCGGTCTCGATCGTCAGCATGCCGCCCTGCGGCATCGCGTCGCGGCCGTTGACGGCGAGGTTTAGCACGACATTCTCTAGCTGGTTGCGATCGGCCACCACCGGATCGAGCCGGCGGGCGAACTGGGTCTCGATCACCACGCCTTCGCCCAGCGTGCGCACCAGCAGTTCGATCATGCCGCCGAGCATGTCGTTCACGTCGAGCGCGGTCGGTGCCAGCGGCTGGCGACGCGAAAAGGCGAGCAGCCGCTGGGTCAGCGCCGCCGCCCGGCTCGCCCCGTCGCGCGCGGCGACCAGATAGCGGTCGATATCGGTCCGCCCCTGCGCGACGCGGCGCTCCATCAGGTCCAGCGCGCCGATCACCACGGCGAGCATATTGTTGAAATCGTGCGCGATGCCGCCGGTCAGCTGGCCTACCGCCTCCATCTTCTGCGCCTGGCGAAGCTGCGCCTCGGCAGCCATCAACCGCTCGGTCCGCTCGCGTACCGCCGCCTCCAGCTCCTCGCGCGAGCGGGCGAGCACTTCGCGGGCATCGACGACGTCCTGAATGTCGGTGCTGGTGCCGAACCAACGCACGATGCGGCCATTCTCGTCGCGCAGCGGCTGTGCGCGTCCCAGCGCCCACCGATAGATGCCGCTATGGTGCCGCATCCGATATTCGATGCGGTACAGATCGCCGGTACGGACGCTGTGCTCCCACACCGCCGCTGCGCGCCGCTGATCATCGGGATGGAGCACCTTGCTCCAGGCGTCGCCGTCGGTGCTCCCGTGCTCAACGCCGGTATAGTCGTACCAGCGGTCGTTGTAATAATCGACCCCGCCCTCGGCATCGGCCGACCAGACCATGTGATCGATCGAATTGGTGATGGCGCGGAACTGCGCCTCGCTTTCGCGCAGCGCCAGCACCGCGTCCGCGCGCTCCACCGAATCCCAGGTGGTCTCCACCACCGTCTCGACAAAGGCGATTTCGTCCGCTTGCCATGCACGGGGTCCGGCGCCGTTGGCGTAGAAGGTCGCGACCCATTGCCCGCCGCGCAGCAACGGCACGCCGATCGCCGAGGGGGAGAGCTTGCTCAGCTCGGTCTGTGGATATTCGGCACTGCTGTCGTCGAAGGTGACGGTGCGGCCCTGGCGATAGCGATCGACCAGCGGCGCCACCGCGTCCAGCCGCCACTGGCCGGCGAATTTTGGAAGGCTGCCGTCGGTCCAGCAGGGGCCGAGATGGATCGTCTCTCCGGCCACGCGGTAAAAACCCACGCGCGCGAGCCCCAACTTTGCTCCCAACTCGGCGGCGGTCATTTCCATGATCGAATCGGGCGTATCGAGCGCGCGCTGGCGCTCTGCCAGGCCGTGGAGAAAGGATTGGGATTCGGTGGCGGAGCGCAGTTCCTCCGCTGCCTCCTGTGCGGCTTCCTCCGCCAGCTTGCGATCGGTGATGTCGAAGCTAACGCCGGGGAAGCGGATCGGCCGCCCTTCGGCGTCGAAGGTGCAGCGCCCCTGGGTGAGCAGCCAGCGGACCTCGCCGTCGCTGCGCACCACGCGGAATTCCAGCTTCAACGCCGCTCGATCCGCGATCGACTGGCGTACGTCCACGGCGATGCGCGCGCGATCGTCCGGGTGGATCAGGTTGAGCACCGCGTCGAACGCGCCGCCGGCGGCAACCCGCTGCGGATCGATCCCGAACAGCGCGGCAAACCGCTCGTCGCCGGTGATGCGGCCGCTCTCCGCCGTCCAGTCCCAGGTGCCGATGCCGGTGGAGGCGTTGAGCGCGAGCTGCAGCCGCTCCTCGCTCCGTCGCAGCGCCTCTTCGGCAATCGCGCGCTCGGTGATGTCGCTGGCGGAAACGAAGATTCCGGTGCTCGCGCCCAGCGCATCCTTGATCGGCTGGAAGGCGAAATCGAGCACACGACGCTCCGGCTCCGCTTCGGGCCGTCGGCGCAGCATCACGTCGCGGTTGATCGCCCGATATGCCTCGCCGCTGCGATACACCTGGTCGAGCACGTCGACATAGCCTTGCTCGACAACCTCGGGCAGCGCCTCCGACACCGACTGCCCCACCACCTGCTCTCGGCCGACCAGCGCGAGATAGGCAGGATTGGCGAGCACGAAGCGATGCGTCGGCCCTTCCAGCAGCGCCACCGCTCCGGGCGCCTGCTGGAAATAATCCTGCAACCGCTCCAGTTCGGCCTGCTTGGCGCGCTCCGCCAGCACCACGCGCGTCGTTTCATTGCCTTGGTTGAGGATGCCGAGCACCCGCCCCTCGGCATCGCGGATGGGCGTGAAGCTGTAGTTCCACCAGCTGTCGCGCACCTCGCCGTCTCGCGCCATCTTCAATAGCTGGTCATAGACCGCGAAGCCGCGGCCGGTGGCCACCACCTCATCCATCTGCGGGCCGACCACGCCCCAGATCTCTGCCCATACTTCCGCACCGGGGCGACCCAGCGCCCACGGGTGCCGCTCGGCCGGAATCGGTGCCCAGGCATCGTTGTAGAGCAGGCGGAATTCGGGGCCCCAATACAGCGCCTTGGGGAAGCGCGAGGCCAGCATCATGTCTACCGTGATGCGCAACGGCTCGCACCAGCGTTCCGGCGGGCCGAACGGGTGGTTGGCCCAGTCGAATGTGCGGATACGCTCGGCCATTTCGCCGCCATGGTCCAGAAAGCGAAGCGGCGCGGCCATGTGCAATTCGTTGATCATGGCCTATCCCGAAGTCAATGCGACTGGGCAAAATACGTACCAAGGGGCTACGGTTCCGCCACGGATGAAGTTGCTCTATGGCGACCGCCGAAGGAGATGGTGTCAAATGAAACTAGCCAGCCTCAATCAGGGCCGCGACGGCAAGCTCGTCATGGTATCCAACGACCTCGCCTGGTATGCCGATGCCAGCCACATCGCGCCGACGCTGCAGGCCGCGCTCGACGATTGGGAGGCGGTGGAAGGCGATCTGCGCAACCTCGCCATCGATCTCGAGCACGAGGCCATTCCGATGATGCGCTTCCACGAGCGCCAGGCGGCGGCGCCGCTGCCGCGCGCCTACCAGTGGGCGGACGGATCGGCCTATGTGAACCATGTCGCGCTGGTGCGGCAGGCGCGCGGAGCGGAGCTGCCTGAGAGCTTCTGGCAGGATCCGCTGATGTACCAGGGCGGGTCCGACGGGTTCCTGGGGCCGCGCGACGCGATCCCGCTCAAGGACGAGAGCTGGGGCTGCGACCTGGAGGCCGAAGTGGTGGTCGTCACCGGCGACGTGCCGCTGGGCGCGACCCGCGACGAGGCGCTGGCGGCGGTTCGGCTGGTGGGCCTGACCAACGACGTGTCGCTGCGTAACCTGATCCCGGGCGAGCTGGCCAAGGGCTTCGGCTTCTTCCAGTCCAAGCCGGCAAGCGCCTTCTCGCCGGTATTCGTCACCCCCGACGCGCTGGGCGACTGGTGGCAGGACGGCAAGCTGCACCGCACGCTGATGGTCGATCTGAACGGCGCGCCGTTCGGCCGGGTCGACGCGCACGAGGACATGACCTTCGATTTCGGCACGCTGATCGCCCATGCGGCGAAAACGCGCGCTTTGGGCGCCGGCACGATCATCGGCTCGGGCACGGTTTCCAACCGCGATGCCGATGGCGGCCCGGGCAAGCCGATCGGCGACGGCGGCAAGGGCTATTGCTGCCTGGCCGAGGTCCGCACCGTCGAGACGATCCTGCGCGGCGCGGCGGAGACGCCGTTCCTCAAGGCGGGCGACACCATCCGCATCTGGGCAGAGGACGACAAGCACCACCCGATCTTCGGCGCGATCGAGCAGACGGTGGTCGCGGACTGATCAACGGGCGGCGGGGCGGCAGGGCTTCAGAAGCCAAAGCTGCCCTGCCGCTCCACCAGCGGCCAGCAACCCAACTCGATATGCCGGGTCGCCCCGACGATGCTGTGGATCAGCACGAAGTCGGTCGCGGTCCAGCAGATCGGTTCGAGCGCACGGGCGAAGGGCTTCCCCTTGCGGTAGAGCAGCGTGACGTGTGGGCGAAAGGTCCACGCCGCCCGCAGCAGGCCCGCCCGTGTCATGCGCCGCTGCAGCGATCCCGCCAGCGCAGTCAGCGCCGGGGTCCGGCGGCTGGGCCGCAGCGCGACCGAGCCCGTGCTTCCCGAAAGCCGATCGAGCGCCATCGGCACGGGCCCGGTAGCGATGCTTTCCCCGATCGCCAGCAGATTCGCCTCCAGCAAAGCGGGCTGGTGATCGAAATCATCGGTGATGGCGAGCGTGGCGTGCAGGCGATGGTCGGCGACCTTGCTGTCGGCGGCCCCCAGCTGGTCCCGCTGCGATGCGATGACGCCCCGCACCGGTGAAGGCAGCAGGGCGAAGAAATAGCGATGCGCAAACGCAAACATCAGTGAAAATCGTGCGACTTGATGGGGATGATATCCTCGCGCCGTGACGGCCAGCTTTCGGGCGTGCGCTGCCGGGGATAGGCATGGGCGGGATCCGCAGACCGCGTGACCTTGCGGTCGCGCGAATCGATCGTGCCGCCATGCGCCGCGCCGTCGCCGGGCATCGTCATCCGCGGCAGGTCGCGCGCGCCGACGCTGCGCAGCAGATCGGTAAGGTCGGTGATCGTCTCGGCGATCAGGTGGAGCACCTCGCCCTCGCGCTGGAGTCGGCCGCGCACCGATATCATCGGCGCGGCGAGGATGATCGGGCGGTAGAGCGCGAACCGCGCCGGCCAGACGATCGCGTTGGCGATGCCGGTCTCGTCCTCCAGCGTCAGGAACACGCTCTTGGCGCTGCCCGGCTTCTGGCGGACGAGGACGATGCCGGCCACTTCCACCCGCGCGCCGTCCTTCAGCGTGCGCAGCTCGCCGCACGGGCGGATGCGGCGCGCCGCCAGCGTCTCGCGCAGGAACTGCAGCGGGTGCGCGCGCAGGCTCAGCTGGGTGGCGCGGTAATCCTCCACCACTTCGCGGCCGGCGCTGAGCGGGGTGAGCGATACCGCGGGCTCGGCGGCCTGGATCGGCCCCTCGATGCCCGCGAACAGCGGCAGCGGTGCCTGGTCGAGCGCCTTGATCGCCCACAGTGCCTGGCGGCGATCCTGCCCGAACGCGCCGAACGCATCGGCATGGGCAAGCTTCTCCAGCGCCGCGGGGGAAACCCGGGCGCGGCGCCAGACATCCTCGATCGAGGTGAAGGGACGCGTGGCGCGCGCGGCGAGAATGGCGTCGGCATCACGCGCGGACAGCCCCTGCACCACGCGCATGCCGAGGCGGAGCGGGAGGAGGCCCTTACGATCCTCCCCGGAACCCCGTTCCGGGGAGGATCGCACGACGCGCGTATCCCAATCGCTGTCGTTGACGCATACCGGCCGCACCACAACGCCGTGCTCGCGGGCATCCCGGACGATCTGCGCCGGCGCGTAGAATCCCATCGGCTGCGCATTGAGCAGCGCCGCGCAGAAAATGTCCGGATGGTGGCACTTCATCCAGCTCGAGGCATAGGCGATCTTGGCGAAGCTGGCCGCATGGCTCTCGGGAAAGCCATAGCTGCCAAAGCCCTCGATCTGCTTGAAGGTCCGCTCGGCGAAGTCCTGGGTATAGCCGTTCTCCAGCATACCCTGGATCATCTTGTCGCGAAACGGGCTGACGCCGCCGGTCGACTTGAACGTCGCCATCGCCCGGCGCAGCGCATCGGCCTCGGCAGGTTTGAACCCCGCGCCGACGATCGCAACCTTCATCGCCTGTTCCTGGAACAGCGGCACGCCGAAGGTCTTTTCGAGCACGTCCTTCAGTGCCTCGCTCGGATATTCCACCGCCTCCTTGCCTTCGCGCCGGCGCAGATAGGGATGGACCATGTCGCCCTGGATCGGCCCCGGCCGCACGATCGCGACCTGGATCACGAGATCGTAGAATTCCTTGGGGCGAAGCCGCGGCAGCATCGACATCTGCGCGCGGCTCTCGATCTGGAAGGTACCGAGCGTGTCCGCCTTCTGGATCATCGCGAAGGTGGCGGGATCGCCGGTCTGCAGCGCATCCGACGCCAGCGTCAGCGCCACGCCCTTGTGCTGGCTGAGCAGATCGAACGCGCGCCGCATGCAGCCGAGCATGCCGAGCCCGAGGATATCGACCTTCATCAGCCCGAGTTCCTCAAGATCGTCCTTCTCCCACTCGATCACGCGCCGGTCGACCATCGCCGCCGGTTCGATCGGCACGATCTCGTCGAGATTCGCCTGCGCCAGCACGAAGCCGCCCGGGTGCTGCGAGCGGTGACGCGGGGTGCCGATCAGCTGGCGGGCAAGGTCGAGCGTCAGCGCCAGCCGCGGCTCGCTGGCGTCGAGGTTGAGCGCCGCAGCATCGGCCTCGCTCACCCCGTCGTTCGACCAGCCCCAGACCTGCCCCGCCAGCCCGGCGGTCACGTCCTCCGCCAGCCCCAGCGCCTTGCCGACCTCGCGCACCGCGCCGCGGGTGCGGTAGCGGCTGACCACCGCGGTCAGCGCGGCATGGCGCGCACCATAGGTCTCGTAGATCCACTGGATCACTTCCTCGCGTCGCTCATGCTCGAAATCGACGTCGATATCGGGGGGCTCGTTGCGGTCTGCGGAGAGGAACCGCTCGAACAGCAATTTGTGCACCACCGGGTCGATCGAGGTGACGCCGAGCAGGAAGCAGATCAGCGAATTGGCCGCACTGCCGCGCCCCTGGCACAGAATGTCCTGCGCGCGGGCGAAGCGGACGATCGAATGGACGGTGAGGAAATAGGGCGCATAACCGAACGTCTCGACCAGCCCGAGTTCCTTTTCGAGCAGCTCGGCATAAACGGGCGGCGGGCCTTCGGGGAATTTCGCGGCGAGTGCGTCGCGCGCCATCTTGGCGAGCGCTTCCTGCGGGCTGCGGCCCTGCATCACCACTTCGTCCGGGTAGCGATAGAGCTTGCCGAGTTCGCGCGGGGAGAAGCTGCAGCGCTCGACCACCGCCTCCACCGCGCGCAATGCCTCGGGCCAGGGCGCGAAGCGGCGCGCCATTTCGTGCGAGGGCTTCAGATGCCGATCGGCGCTGCGGGCGCGGCGAAAGCCGAGATCGTCGACCGTGGTGGTGTGGCGGATCGCCGTCATCACGTCGTGCAGCATCCGCCGGTCCGGGTGATGATAGAGCACGTCGCCGGTGGCGAGCGGGGTCAGGCCATGCGCCGCGGCGGCCTCGGCCAGCGCATGCAGCCGCATCGCCTCCTGCGGCCGGCGATGGCGGGTGAGCGCAACATGGCCGCGATCCCCGAACAGGTCCGCCATCCAGCGCAGCGCCACCGGATCGCCGCCATCCGCCATGCCGGGCACCAGCGCTGCGACCAGCCCCTCGGCATGGCCCGCCACATCCTCCCAATGGAGGAAGCACTGCCCCTTCTCGCCGTGCTGCGCATCGGCCCGGCCCTTGCCGATGCTGAGCAGCCGGGTGAGTCGCGACCAGGCGGCAAGGTCCTCGGGCCACACCAGCAGCCCGGTCCCATCGGTCAAATCGAGCCGGCAGCCGGTGACGAGCTTCACGCCCGTCGCCTCCGCCCCCATCAACCCGCGCACCACGCCGCCGACGCTGTTGTGATCGGTAATGCCCAGCGCCGGCATGCCCATCGCCGCCGCCGCCTCGAACAGCTCCGAGGGCGCGGAGGCGCCGTGCAGGAAGGAATAATGGCTGGTGACCTGGAGTTCGCAGTACATCGCACTCACCCGAACAGGCCGTGCAGGTACCAGCTGAGGTCGCCGGTCACCCCGCGCTCGCCATCGCCCTGGCGGAACAGCCAATAGCGGCGGCCCGCTTCGTCTTCGACGCGGAAATAGTCGCGCACGGCATGCGTCTCCGCCGCGCGCCGCCACCACTCGCCATGGATACGCTCGGGCCCGTCGGCACGGACCACCTCGTGCCGCTCGCCGCGCCAGGTGAAGCGGCGCGGCGGCTGGTCGGGCAGCGCCGCGACGACATGGTCGAGCCGTTCGGGCCGGTGCAGCAGGCGGATCGGGCGCGGCCAGTCGGGATGCCAGGGCGGCAGCGGCGCGCCCCGATCGAGCTGGCGAACGTCGTCGGCCTTCATCGGCGGGGCGGCGCGCTCGGGCGGGTCCAGCGGCGGAAGCGCTGCGGCGGAGCGTTCGGGCACGTCGCTTTCCACCGGCCGCATCCGCCACAGCCGGCTCATGCCGATCCGCGTCGCCAGCGTGTCGATCAGCGGCGCGAGATCGGGCACCGTCTCGGCATCGAGCCGTTCGTCCACCGGCGTCGCGCCGAGCGGCTCGCTGCGCAGCAGATGCAGCGTCATCGCGTCGAGGCCATAGCCCGGCTCGATCGTCTCGATCCGCCGCGCGAGCAGGCGGAACAGATGCGCGGGATCGCGGCTGGCGCGGGCGAGGCCGATGCCGATTCGTTGCGGCACGCCGTCGACCCGGTCGGCAACCAGCCCGATCCGCCGCGCCCCCTGCCCCGCTTCGGCCAGCGCCTCGGCAAAGCGGTGGACGAGATCGCCCAGCCAATGCGCGATCGCCTCGGGCGTCGCGATCGGCTCGGCGAAACGCTGGGTGACAGCGATCGGCTCGGGCGGGGTGACGGGGATGACGGGCTCGGCGATGCGGCCCAGCGCCTGGTCGAGCCGCATGGCGATGGCGGTGCCGAAGCGGCGGACCAGCGGCGCGCGGGGCACGGCGGCAAGCTGGCCGATATTGTCGATGCCGAGCCGATGCAGCAGGTCGAGCGCATCGCCTTCCAGCCGCAGCGCCTCGACCGGCAGCGGGGCGAGCCAGGTGCCGTGTTCGCCGGTCGGGCAGATCAGCAGCGGTTCGGGCCGAAAGCGCGCGAACGCCCAGGCCGCGCCCGGGCTATCGGCTACGGCGATCTTTGCTGCAAAGCCCAGTCGGGCGAGCAGCGCGTGCAATCGGCGCAGCATGCGCGCCTCTCCGCCATGGAGATGCGCGACGCCGGTCAGATCGAGGAACAGCAGGTTCTCGCCGGCGATAGTAACGCTCGGCGACCAGCGCCGGGCTAGGCCGTGGGCCAACCGCTCGAGATCGGCGCGGTCGCCTTCTGGGTCGGCGGCGTCGATGCGGAGCGCTGGCACCAGCGCGCGCGCCTGGGTGAGCGCCATGCCGATGCGGATGCCCGCCGCCAAGGCTGCGGGACAGGCGGCGGTTACCTCGCTGCGACTGCCGGTGCGGTGCGAGAGGATGCGGGGCTGGCTTGCCGCGTCCACACGCATCACGCTCAGGCGTTCGCCACCTTTTTTACTTTCATCCCCGCGGAGGCGGAGATCCATTCGCCGTGCCGTCGCGGCTCCATCTTCAACCGATGGGTCAATGGATCCCCGCCTTCGCGGGGATGACGGTGGAAGGGTGGTTCGGGCAGACGCCGCAACGGACGGTGCAGCCGTGCGCGCCACCAGCGGCAACCGCACCACGCCGCCGCCCGCCATCGCTCCGCCCTCGACAGGCCGCATCCGCTTGAACGCCGGCGCCGCTGCCTCGCTGCGCCGGCCGAGCTCGCGCAGCGGCGGGCGCTGGTGCGGCGGCAGCGCGGCGATGGCGGCGTCGCGCTCGCCGCGTGCCCAGCGGGCGCCCGGCCGCCAGCCGCCGCCGCGCTGCACCGAGCAGGCGTCATCCTGTTCGGCGGCGGCGATGGCCTGCACCGGGGCAAGCGCGTCGGGGGAAAGAGGGTGCGCCCGCTCAGGCGGCGGCGCGCGCCGCTCGGCCCGCCGCACCCGGTCGAGCGACCAGTGGGGCAGGAAGAGCGCAGCGACCCGTTGCATCGCAGGCCTCCACCAAGAGTTCGAATGCTTCCCCCCCACGTTGCCGCGCCAGCGACAAATCCCAGCGCGGCCGGCCGACCCCCTCGACCGGCAGCGGTGCCGAAGGCGCGCAGCCGACACGCCAGCGCGTCACCGCCGCCGATGGCGCGCCCAAGGGATCGCTCCCCTCGCGGGCATGGCGCTTGAGCAGCAGCGCGATCGTGCGCCCGCCCTCCGCCACCAATTGCAGCCGCCGCGTCGCCGGCATGGCGACGCGCTTCACTTCGCCGATCACCGCGCCGAGCCCGCGGTGGCGCAGGCCCTCCTCCATGATCGCGAGCAGTTCGTCGTCGTCGCGCGCCTCGGCATAGATCACCCGCTTGGGGTCTAGCCCCACCTGCGCCAGGCCGGGGGCGAACAGGTCGCGCCGCCGCACCACCCACAGCACCGGCCCCCAGCAGCGCGCTGCGATTCCCCCCAGGAACGTGGTGGCGGCGCAGTCATCGGTCAGGTCGGGCGTGGCGCCCGAAATCTCGTGCAGCGCATCGAGCCGAAGCCCGCCATCGGCCAGCCGCGAATCGAGCCGCTCCAGTCCGAACGGCAGCACCGGACGCCGACGGAATCCGGTGCCATCGAGTGCGCTGAGCATTGCGCGCAACTGGTCTAGAGTGGCAGGATCGGACACGGCGACTCGCCTGGAATGGATGGACTGGTTCGAATCTATCGTTCCTATTTTGTTCTAATTCTGCCGCGAGTCAATCGGACTCCGTGTCCCAAATTTTTAGGCCAGCGCTGCTGACCCATCTCGACAGCCGCGTTGAAATTTTATAACACGGCTGCGCAATTCGAGTCCGTGCGCTGTCCGTGGCGACACGGCCGTATTTGATGGAGAGACCATGACGGTGGACGCCCCGCGCGCCAACCTGCCGCCGCTATCGCTGCATGTGCCTGAGCCGCGCTTTCGCCCCGGCGACGAGGCCGATTTCAGCGACCTTGTCGTGCCCCCCGCTGGCGCCGCGCGCCGCCCGGACACCGCCGAGCCTGCGAATCGATTCCACGAACTCGCTTATGGCCTGATCCGCGTCCTCGATGACGCAGGCAACGCCGTCGGCCCGTGGGATCCGCGGCTCGATGCGGAGGCCAAGCGCAAAATGCTGCGCAGCATGGCGCTCACCCGCGCGTTCGACGAGCGCATGTTCCGCGCCCAGCGCCAGGGCAAGACCAGCTTCTACATGAAGTCCACCGGCGAGGAGGCCGTATCGGTTTCCGCCGCGCTGGCGATGGCCGGCGACGACATGTGCTTCCCCAGCTATCGCCAGCAGGGCATCCTGCTCACCCGCGGCTATCCGCTGGTCGCGATGATGAACCAGATCTACTCGAACCGGAGCGATCCGCTGCAGGGCCGGCAGCTGCCGATCATGTATTCGTCGAAGGAGACGGGCTTCTTCTCGATCTCCGGCAACCTCGCCACGCAGTACCCGCAGGCGGTGGGCTGGGCGATGGCGAGCGCGGCGCGCGGCGACACCCGCATCGCCGCCACCTGGTGCGGCGAGGGCTCGACCGCGGAAGGCGACTTCCACTCGGCGCTGACCTTCGCCACCGTCTACCGTGCGCCGGTCATTTTCAACGTCGTCAACAACCAGTGGGCGATTTCGAGCTTCTCGGGTTTCGCGGGTGCCGAGGCGACCACCTTCGCGGCGCGGGCGATCGGCTATGGCATTGCCGGACTGCGCGTCGACGGCAACGACGCATTGGCGGTCTATGCGGCGACGCAATGGGCGGCCGAGCGCGCACGCACCAACCAGGGCCCAACGCTGATCGAGCATTTCACCTACCGCGCCGAGGGCCACTCCACCTCGGACGATCCCAGCGCCTATCGCTCGGCGGGGGAGACCAATGCCTGGCCGCTCGGCGATCCGATCCGGCGGCTGAAAGACCATCTGATCGGTCTCGGCGAATGGGACGAGGAACGCCATGCGGCGATGGATCTCGAACTCGCCGAGACGGTGAAGCGCGCGCAGAAGGAAGCCGAGAAGAACGGCATCCTCGGCCACGGCATGCACCAGCCGTTCGAGACGATGTTCGAGGGCGTGTTCGAGCACATGCCCTGGCATTTGAAGGAACAGAGCGACCAGATGATCGCCGAGCGCAAGGCGGCCGGCATATGAGCGCCCCCCGCATGACCATGATCCAGGCGATCAATTCCGCCATGGACGTGATGATGGAACGCGACCCCGACGTGGTCGTGATGGGCGAGGATGTCGGCTATTTCGGCGGCGTGTTCCGCGCGACCGCGGGCCTCCAGGCCAAATACGGCAAGACCCGCGCGTTCGACACGCCGATCACCGAGATCGGCATCATCGGCGTGGCGATCGGCATGGGCGCCTATGGCCTGCGCCCCGTGCCCGAGATCCAGTTCGCCGACTATATCTACCCGGCCCTCGACCAGCTCGTGTCCGAGGCGGCACGACTGCGTTATCGCTCGAACGGCGATTTCACCGCGCCGATCACGGTGCGCTCGCCCTATGGCGGCGGCATCTTTGGCGGGCAGACGCACAGCCAGTCGCCCGAGGGCATCTTCACCCACGTCTCGGGCATCAAGACGGTGATCCCGTCGACGCCCTATGACGCAAAGGGCCTGCTGATCGCCGCGATCGAGGACAATGATCCCGTCCTCTTCCTCGAGCCCAAGCGCATCTATAACGGCCCGTTCGACGGCCATTATGATCGCCCGGCAAAGAACTGGACCGCGCATCCTGCGAGCGAAGTGCCGGAAGGGCATTACCGCGTCGAACTCGGCAAGGCGGCGACGGTCCGCGCCGGCGAGGCGGTGACGATCCTCTGCTACGGCACGATGGTCCATGTCGTCGCCGCGACGATCGAGGATCTGGGCGTCGATGCCGAGATCATCGATCTGCGCACGCTGGTGCCGCTCGACATCGAGGCGATCGAAGCCTCGGTCAAGAAGACCGGCCGCTGCATGATCGTGCACGAGGCGACGCGCACCTCCGGCTTCGGCGCCGAGCTTTCGGCCTTGGTGCAGGAGCGCTGCTTCTACCATCTCGAAGCGCCGATCGCCCGCGTCACGGGCTTCGACACGCCCTATCCCCACAGCCTCGAATGGGCCTATTTCCCAGGCCCCGTGCGCATCCGCGAGGCTCTGAACAAACTCCTCAAGGACTGACGCCCATGGCTCGTTTTACCTTTCGTCTGCCGGACATCGGCGAAGGCATTGCCGAGGCCGAGATCGTCGCCTGGCACGTGAAGATCGGCGACCGTGTCGAGGAAGACATGGCTGTCGCCGACATGATGACCGACAAGGCCACGGTGGAGATGGAATCGCCCGTCTCCGGCGTGGTGGTCGAACTCGCCGGCGAGGTGGGCGACCAGGTGCCGATCGGCTCGGCGCTGATGGTGATCGAAGTCGAGGGCGAGGCGGAGACGCCGGCAGAGGTGGTCGAGGAACAGGTCGAGGCGGAGAATCCGGGCGTCGAGGAAGTAGCCGAGGAAAAGGCCTCTCCCATCCCGGGGAGAGGGTTGGGAGAGGGGGACTCTCCACCAGCACCGTCGCCCGTGGAAGCCATGCCCCACACCCCGCCCCTCTCCCCTGAAGGGGAGAGGGAGAAGGCGCATGTCCTCGCCTCGCCTGCCGTGCGCGCCCGCGCGGCGGACCTCGGCATCGACCTGGCGAGCGTGAAGCCCGCGGAGGGCGACCGCCTTCGCCACGCCGATCTCGATGCCTTCCTCCGCTATGGCAGCGGACAGGGCTATCATGCGCCCCACGCCAGCCGCGCCCGCGAGGATCAGCCGGTAAAGGTGATCGGCATGCGCCGCCGCATCGCCGAGAACATGGCCGCATCGAAGCGCGCCATCCCCCACTTCACCTATGTCGACGAGATCGACGTCACCGCGCTGGAGGCGATGCGCGCCGACCTCAACGCCAATCGCGGCCAGCGCCCCAAGCTGACCCTGCTGCCGTTGCTGATCGTGGCGCTGTGCCGCACGCTGCCCGATTTCCCGATGCTCAACGCCCGCTATGACGACGAGGCCGGCGTGGTCACCCGCCATGGCCGCGTCCATCTCGGCATGGCGACGCAGACCGATGCCGGGCTGATGGTGCCGGTGATCCGCGATGCCCAGGACAAGAATGTCTGGCAGCTGGCGAGCGAGATAACCCGCCTCGCCGAGGCCGCGCGCACCGGCAAGGCGACGTCGGAGGAGCTGAGCGGCTCGACCCTCACCGTCACCTCGCTCGGCCCGCTCGGCGGCATCGCGACCACGCCGGTGATCAACCGGCCGGAAGTGGCGATCATCGGCCCGAACAAGATCGTCGAGCGCCCGATGTTCCACGGCGACGACATCGTCCGCGCCAAGCTGATGAACCTCTCGATCAGCTGCGACCACCGCGTCGTCGACGGCTGGGATGCCGCCAGCTTCGTCCAGGCGGTGAAGAAGCTGCTGGAGACCCCGGTCCTGCTGTTCGCCGACTGAGCGTGGCGCACTTCCTGCTCCGCTATACCCTGGCGCCCGACTATCTCGAGCGCCGGGGTGCGCTCCGCGACGCGCATCTGGCGGCCGCGTGGGCGGCGGTGGATGCAGGCACGCTGCTGCTCGGCGGCGCGGTCGGCGATCCGCCCGAAAGCGCGCTGCTGCTGTTCGCCGATGCGGAAGCCGCGCGCGCGTTCGCCGCGGAGGATCCCTATGTGACGCAGGGTCTCGTCACCGATTGGGAGATACTGCCCTGGGCGACGGTCGTGGGCTTGGAGGCGGCGACGCCGATCCGCCCGGACTAATACCCGAGATATGTTGCGTTGCATTGCAACACAGCGCACCAAGACGGCATGTCCAACGCCCGGGGCGCCGATCGCGCCAGCCTTCTTCTCGGTATCGCCGCCTACAGCCTGTGGGGCGTGCTGCCGCTCTACCTGCACCTGTTGCAGGCGGTGCCGGCGCTGCAGGTGCTCTCGCACCGCGTTGTCTGGTCGCTGCTGCTATTGGCGGTGATCGTCGTGGCCTTGCGGCGGGTGCGAAGCATTGCCGCCGCCGCGCGAGGCCGTACGCTGCTGTTCCTGCTCGGGAGCGCGACGCTGATCGCGATCAACTGGCTGGTCTATATCTGGTCGGTCCAGAACAACCATGTGCTCGATGCGAGCCTCGGCTATTTCATCAACCCGCTGGTCAACGTCGCGCTGGGCGTGATGGTGCTCGGCGAGCGGCTGCGGCGCTGGCAGGGCATCGCGATCGGGCTGGCGGCCATCGGGGTCCTGCTGCTGACGCTGCACGGCGGCGGCGCGCTGTGGATCCCGCTCGCGCTGGCGCTAAGCTTCGGCGGCTATGGCCTGCTGCGCAAGGTTGCCGCGATCGACGCGCTGGGCGGGCTGACGGTGGAGACGCTACTACTTGGCGCGCCCGCGCTGGCGGTGCTGCTCTGGGCAAATCACACCGGCACCGCAGCATTCGGCAGCTCCAACCGGATCGACCTGTTGCTGATCGCCGCCGGCGCCGTCACCGCGACCCCGTTGCTGCTGTTCGCCGCCGCCGCCAAGCGCCTGCCCTATACGACCATGGGGCTGCTCCAATATATTGCGCCGACGCTGCAATTTCTGGAGGCGGTATTACTGTTCGGCGAGCGGGTGAAGCCGGTGCACGTCGCCACTTTCGCGCTGATCTGGTCGGGCTGCGCGCTGTACGCGTGGGACAGCCTGCGGGCGTACCGGGCGGCGGTTCGAAGTGAGCATCGCTAATCCCCCTCCCGCTTGCGGGAGGGGGACTTAAGAAGAGGGACTTCCGCTCAGCCTTCGCGGCGGCCGAGCAGGCGCAGGCGCAGCGCGTTGAGCTTGATGAAGCCCGCCGCGTCGCGCTGGTCGTACGCGCCCTGGTCGTCCTCGAAGGTCACTACCTTCTCGCTGTAGAGCGAATAGGGCGACTTGCGGCCGGTGACGATCACGCTGCCCTTGTAGAGCTTCAGCCGCACGGTGCCGGCGACCTTCTCCTGGCTGTAGTCGACCGCAGCCTGCAGCATCTCGCGCTCGGGCGAGAACCAGAAGCCGTTGTAGATCAGCTCGGCATAGCGCGGGGCCAGCTCGTCCTTCAGGTGCGCCGCGCCGCGATCGAGCGTGATCTGCTCGATGCCGCGGTGCGCGAGGTGATAGATGGTGCCGCCCGGCGTCTCGTACATGCCGCGCGACTTCATGCCGACGAAGCGGTTCTCGACCAGATCGAGCCGGCCGATGCCGTGCTTGCGGCCGAGCTCGTTGAGCGCGGTCAGCAGCGTGGCGGGCGACATCGCCTGGCCGTTGAGCGCCACGCCGTCGCCGCGCTCGAAATCGATCGTGATCGTCTCCGGCACGTCGGGCGCGTCTTCCGGGTTCACCGTGCGCGAATAGACATAGTCGGGCACTTCTTCCCACGGATCCTCGAGCACCTTGCCCTCGGACGAGGTGTGGAGGAGGTTCGCGTCGGTCGAGAAGGGCGATTCGCCGCGCTTGTCCTTGGTCACCGGGATCTGGTGCGCCTCGGCGAATTCAATGAGCTTGGTGCGGCTGGTCAGGTCCCATTCGCGCCACGGCGCGATCACCTTGATGTCCGGGTTGAGCGCGTAATAGCCGAGCTCGAAGCGGACCTGGTCGTTGCCCTTGCCGGTGGCGCCGTGGCTCACCGCGTCGGCACCGACCAGCTTGGCGATCTCGATCTGGCGCTTGGCGATCAGCGGCCGCGCGATCGAGGTGCCGAGCAGATACAGGCCTTCATACAAGGCATTCGCCCGCATCATCGGGAACACGTAATCCTTCACGAATTCCTCGCGCACGTCCTCGATGAAGATGTGCTCGGGCTTCACGCCGGCCATCTCGGCCTTCTTGCGCGCGGGCTCCAGCTCCTCGCCCTGGCCGAGATCGGCGGTGAACG
>Ga0307412_10000436_pt1 | contig 25202 bp, 20 predicted proteins | sample DK1Cmetagenome_3_FD_203823 | JGI IMG/M metagenome (GOLD analysis project Ga0307412, IMG submission 203823) | Maize rhizosphere microbial communities from greenhouse at UC Davis, California, United States - DK15-C-1 | ecosystem: Host-associated > Plants > Roots > Rhizosphere > Soil | place: USA...
CAACGGTCAACCCGCGGGCAAACGCTCAATAGCGCGCGTCCACGCTCCGGCTATACTCCCTGACACTTTTTGGCACGACACATAATTTTCACGCGGACCGGCCGGGCTCAGGCCAAAGAACGGGGACATTCTTGAAACGTGGTTTCTATCTGGTCATGGCCGCGCAGGCCTTCTCGTCATTGGCGGACAATGCGCTGTTCATCGCAGCCATCGCCTTGATACAGGAGCTGCATGGCCCCGACTGGCTGGCGCCCATGATGAAATGGTCTTTCGCGCTGGCCTACGTGGTGCTGGCCGCCTTTGTTGGCGCCCTGGCGGACTCCTTCCCCAAGGGGCGGGTGATGTTTTCCACCAACGCCTTGAAAGTGGCCGGCTGTCTGCTGATGTTCTCGTACGCCAGCATCGGCGTCGCCCCCGAATATCAAACCTATCTGGTATGTGCCGCCTACGCCGTCGTGGGCATCGGCGCCGCCGCGTATTCGCCCGCCAAATACGGCATCGTCACCGAAATGCTGCCGCCCCACATGCTGGTCAAGGGCAATAGCTGGATCGAAGGCCTGACGGTCTTTTCCATCATTCTTGGCACGGTGCTGGGCGGTCTGTTGATTTCTTCCTCGGTCTCCACCGCGCTGCTCAGCCACTCGTTCATCGGCAGCCTGGTGCACACGCCGGCCGAAGCCGCCATCCTCGTGATCGCCTTCGTCTACCTGCTGGCGGCGCTGTGCAACCTGATGATTCCGCACACCCACGTGCGCTACCCGCCGCAGCAAAAGAACCCGGTACGGCTGATCCGCACGTTCTGGGGCTATGTCCGCGTGCTTTGGCGCGACAAGCTGGGTCAGATCTCGCTGGCCGTCACCACGCTGTTCTGGGGCGCCGGCGCAACCCTCCAGCTGATCGTCATCGAATGGGGCCGCAGCCACCTGGGCTATCAGCTGGACAAGGCTTCGATGCTGATGGGCGTGGCCGCGCTGGGCACGGTGGTAGGTTCGATCCTGGCGGGACGCATCCCGCTGCGCCGCGCACTGGCCGTGCTGCCCGTGGGCGCCGCCATGGGGCTGGTCGTGCTGCTGATGCCGCTGGTCTACTCCCCCTGGAGCGTCTACCTGCTGCTGCTGATCACGGGCGGCCTGGCCGGGTTCTTCGTGGTGCCCATGAACGCCCTGCTGCAACACCGCGGCCACGTGCTGCTGTCGGCCGGCCATTCCATCGCCGTGCAGAACTTCAACGAACAGCTCAACATCCTGCTGATGGTGGCGATGTACACCCTGCTGCTGTGGCTGCAACTGCCGATCAACATCATCATCGTCATTTTCGGCACCGTCGTCGCCGTGCTGATGGTCGTGTTCATGCGCTGGAGCAAGCGCAACATGCTGGCCAATCCCGATCTGCATGACCAGATCGGCCAGGAAGGCCATGGCCGCGCACTGGACTCCACGCACTAGGAAATCACCGCCAAGCGATTGATATTCCAAAGAAAAAACCGGGCCTTGCCCGGTTTTTTCGTTTGCGACCGGCAGCCGCCGTCAGACCATGCGGGACGCCAGCTTCAGGTCCTGCCAGGCCCGCGCCTTCTCGGACGGGCTGCGCAGCAGGTACGCCGGGTGGTAGCTGACGATGACCGGAATCTCGGCGCCTTCGTCCGTCTTCAACGAATGAACACGGCCCCGCAGGCTGCCGATCGTGGCGTCCGTGCCCAGCAGCGTCTGCGCCGCGAAGCGGCCCAGCACCAGGATGCGCTCGGGTTTGAGCAAGGCAATCTGCCGCATCAGGTACGGGCTGCAGGCCGCGATTTCCTCGGGCTTGGGGTTGCGGTTGCCCGGCGGACGGCACTTGATCACGTTCGTGATGAACACGTCGGTTTCCCGGCTCATGCCCACGGCGGCCAACATCGCGTCCAGCAGCTGGCCGGACCGGCCCACGAAGGGATGACCCTGCCGGTCTTCTTGCTCGCCCGGGGCTTCGCCCACGACCAGCCAGCGGGTCGGGGTGGCGCCTTGGCCGAACACGGCGTGGCGCCGCCCGTCGCACAAGCCGCAGGCGGTGCAGGCCACGACCTGTTCACGCAATTCGTCCAGATTGGCGTTCTTGACGGCCTCGGCCACCGGGATGCGCGGCGCCTCGACGACGTCGTCCTCGGCCGCCTTGGGCTCCGGACGCGGAGGCGGGCCCGTGCGATTCAGGATGGACGCCGGAATGCCCGGACGGCCATTCGCCCGCTTGGACGCGATGGTCTCGGCCACAGGCGTGGCGCCGGCAATGGCAGCCGGCGCGGCAGGCGCGGGCGCAGGCGCCACGGGCAGCGGCGCGGCGTCTTGCACAACGACGGCCGGCGTTGCGTCGGGAACGGAAACCGGTTCGGAAACAGGTGCTTGCGGCACCACGACGGGACGCGCGGCGGCGGGCGCCGGACGCATCCACAGGCGTTCCATGCCGATTTCCCGCAGCCAGATCCTTTGCAGCGGATTGATGCGGGGAACGGCCGGCTTGGCGGCAGCGGTCGGCAGGCTCATGCCGCTTCCTCCGCCGCAGCCGCAAACCGCTTCTGCATGACCAGCGCGTCTTCGCGGGCCCCCTTGGCGGCCGGGTAATACCCGCGCCGCACGCCGATCTGCAAATAGCCGTGATGTTGATAGAAGCTGACGGCGGACGCGTTGGACGGGCGCACTTCCAGCAGCACGCCTTCCAGTCCGCGCTGGCGCGCCTGCTGTTCGCACCAGTCAAGCAGGACGCCGCCCAGGCCCTGGCGATGCAGGGGCTTGTCCACGGCGATCACCAGCAGGTGAGCCACGTCGGGCGCGAACATCAGGATGCAGAAGCCCGCCACCTTGCCCTCACGGCGGAGCACCCAGGCGCCGTATCCGGCAGCCAGCGCATCCGCGAAATTGCCGCGGGTCCAGGGAAACGCCTGCACATGGGCTTCCAGCGCCACGACGTCGTCCAGGTCGGCTTCGGTGAGGGGCTGCGGGATCAGGGGCGCTTGCGACGCCAGTGACGGCTGCGCCTTGGGGTTGCCGCCTTCGCCACGCATGCGTTCGGCGGTGGTGAAGGCCACTTTGTCGCGCACGTACAGCGGCGCGGCCTGTTCGGGCGGCAGGGCCTCGCCACGCAGCCATCCCTGGCGCGCCAGCCGCGCTACGCTGGCGGCTTCAGGCCGTTGCGCGTCGGCGGCGCGGCGCCAGGCCGCGGGATGCGTCATGTCAGCCGCATAGGCGTCCCAGGCGTCGCCCGCCAGCACCAGATTCAGGCTTAGCCCCGCCCGGGCCGACCATGCGGGCAGATGGTGCTCGGTCCAGGGCACGACTTCGGCCGCCGCGATCAGCAGCGGCGGCTGCACGGTTTCCCAGCCGCCCTCGCCTTCCGGCGCGGCCGCCGGGCGGTAGACCGCCAGATAGACCTCATTCATGCGGGCGTCCAGGGCCACGACGATGGCATCGGACGGGGTTGCGTCCGCGACCTGGGCGGCAACCGCCTGGTGCGACACGACCGGCAGCACGGGTATGCCCAGGCCCAGCCCCATGCCCTGGGCCACGCCACAGGCCACGCGCAGCCCCGTAAAGCCCCCCGGCCCCTGGCCAAAGGCCACGGCATGGAGCGACGAAGGCGCCAGGCCCGAGGCCGCCAGAAGCTCGTTGGCCATCGGCAAAAGCCGTTCGGCGTGCTCCTGGGAGCCCTCGTGTTCCCGGGTACTGACCTCCAGGCGGCCATCGACCGCCCGCAACAGGGCCACCCCACAACGGGACGAAGACGTTTCCAAAGCCAGCAGGTTTAGTTCCATAGATGCAGATTGTACGAAATACGGCGGCTTTGCCCCCGGTTGTAAGGGGGATTTCAACCATGGTTCGCAATGTGTAATATCTTGTGAACGCCCACTAGCCGCTGGTTCTCGTCACTGTTACATTTCCGGCCATGAATACGCAAAACACCACCCCCACCCGAAAAATCCTCGTCGTCGACGATGATCCGCGCTTGCGCGATTTGCTGCGCCGGTATTTGTCCGAGCAGGGATTCAACGTTTTCGTTGCCGAAGACGCCAAAGAGATGGGCAAACTCTGGCAACGCGAGCATTTCGACCTGCTCGTGCTGGATCTGATGCTGCCCGGCGAAGATGGCCTGTCCATCTGTCGTCGGCTGCGCGGTGGCCACGACAACACGCCCATCATCATGCTCACGGCCAAGGCGGAAGAAATCGACCGCATCGTGGGCCTTGAAATGGGCGCGGACGACTACCTGTCCAAACCGTTCAACCCCCGGGAACTGCTGGCACGGATCAACGCGATCCTGCGCCGCCGCGGCACCGAGGAACATCCCGGCGCCCCCAGCCAGGAAAACGAATCCATCGCCTTCGGCCCCTACGTGCTCAACCTGTCCACCCGTACGCTCACGCGCAACGGCGAACAGGTGCCGATCACCACGGGTGAATTCTCGGTGCTCAAGGTGTTTGCGCGCCATCCGAAGATCCCCCTGTCCCGCGACAAGCTCATGGAGCTGGCGCGCGGCCGCGAATACGAAGCTTTCGATCGCAGCCTCGACGTCCAGATCTCGCGCCTGCGCAAACTGATCGAACCTAATCCGTCCAAGCCCGTGTTCATCCAGACCGTTTGGGGTCTCGGATACGTGTTTGTGCCGGACGGTGGTAGCTGATCGGCTCGCCCGCCCCGGGCAGGAGCGCAGCCTCGTGCCCCGCTTGCGCAGAACCTTCAGGAACCTGACTTCACGTTTGCGGCTCGGCTTGTTCGGCCGCACGTTCCTGCTGCTTGCCGCGCTGATGTTGGTCAGCCTGGGCGCGTGGCTACAAGTCTTCTTCAGCATGGAGCTGGGACCGCGCGCCAATCAAATGGCGCAGCGGGTGATCACGGCCGTCAATATCACACGCACGGCGCTGATCTACTCGCACAACGGCGAACGCAGCAAGCTCCTGCTGGACCTGGCCACCAACGAAGGCATCCAGGTCTATCCGCGCGAAGTCACTGACTTTGCCGAAGCCCTCCCCGACGACGACTATTGGCAACGCGTTGCCCAGCACATCCGCACGCGCTTCGGTCCGGAAACGCAGATCGCCTGGGGCGTGAACCAGGTGCCTGGCTTCTGGGTCAGCTTCCAGATAGAGAAAGACCTGTACTGGCTGGTGTTCGAGCGAGAGCAGATCGGGTTGACGGGCGGGATCGAATGGTTGGGCTGGGGCGCCACGGCGTTGCTGCTTTCCCTTGTCGGGGCGGCGGTCTCGGTGGGCTTCGTGAACCGGCCGTTGTCGCGGCTGGCCCGAGCGGCCCAGGTGCTGTCGCGCGGCGAGACACCCGCAGCCCTGCCCGAGCAGGGTCCGCTGGAAATCCGCGACCTGAACGCCTCGTTCAATCGGATGGCCAAAGACTTGCGACAGGCCGAGGCAGACCGGGAATTGATGCTGGCGGGGATTTCGCACGACCTGCGCACGCCGCTTGCCCGCATGCGGCTTGAGATCGAACTGAGCGGCGTGTCGGAAGACGCCCGCCAGGCCATCGACGAAGACCTGGGCCAGATCGACCACAGCATCGGCCAGTTGATGGAATATGCACGTCCGGCCGGCACGCTGCCGCAGCTGGCGACGGACATCTCGGCGGTCCTGGCCGAACTCTACGAACGCGAACGCAGCCACACGGCGTCGCTGGGCGGAGACCTCGACGCCTCGCTTGAACCGGGGCTGCGCGCCCGGATCACGGCGCTGGACTTGAAGCGCGTGGTCAGCAACCTGATCGAAAACGCGCGGCGCTATGGCCGGTCCAGCGACGGCATGGCGCACCTTGTCATGACGCTGCAAGCCGAAGGCGGCATGATCGTGATCGAAGTCTGCGACCGCGGACCCGGCATCGCTCCCGAAGATGTCGACCGGCTGCTGCGGCCTTTCTCGCGGGGCGAGGCGGCGCGTACCGGTGTCAGTGGCGCGGGCCTGGGTCTGGCCATCGTCGAACGCCTGCTCAAGCACGTGGGCGGCACGCTGCGAATGCTCCCCCGAGAGGGCGGCGGGCTGACCGCGCGGATAGAGTTGCCCAAAGCCAAGTTTAGGAATTATCAATTAGACAACGATAATCCATAGCGTAGAATTTATGCTTTAAGGCACAGCCTTATTTCCACCAACAACTACTGGGAGTACACATGAAAACTGTTGGCGACAAACTCGAGCCCTTCAAGGTCACCGGCGTCAAACCCGGCTTCAACCAGCACGAAGAAAATGGCGTGTCGGCGTTTGAAGACATCACCGAAAGCTCGTTCCCCGGCAAGTGGAAGGTGATCTACTTCTACCCGAAAGACTTCACGTTTGTGTGCCCGACCGAAATCGTCGGCTTCAACAAGCTGGCCAAGGATTTCGAAGACCGCGACGCCGTCCTGCTGGGCGGCTCGACCGATAACGAATTCGTCAAGCTGGCATGGCGCCGTGAGCACCCGGACCTGAACAAGCTGGGCCACTACCAATTCGGCGACACCACCGGTGCCCTGATCGACCAGCTGGGCGTCCGTGAAAAGGGTGCTGGCGTTGCCCTGCGCGCCACGTTCATCGTTGATCCGGACAACACGATCCAGCACGTTTCGGTGAACAACCTGAACGTCGGCCGTAACCCGGAAGAAGTTCTGCGTCTGCTTGACGGTCTGCAAACCGACGAGCTGTGCCCGTGCAACCGTACGGTTGGCGGCGCCACGCTGTAATTTCCAGCCCGGCAACGGGCCTGCTTGCAGGCCCCGAGCTGGGCTTTAATTGCGCTAGATTATAGGTAAAAACTATGGAATTTCTTACCACCATTAAGGAACAGCTGCCGGATTGGGCCAAGGACATCCGCCTGAATCTGGACGCCGTGATTGCCCGTTCGACGCTCGCCCCTGAAGATGCCGTGGGCGCCGCCCTGTCCGCCGCCTACGCCGCGCGCAGCCCGGTGCTTGTGGAAGCCTTCAAGAGCGGCTTGTCGGAAGGCGACGCCAATGCCGCGCTCACCGCTTCGGCGCTCATGGGCATGAACAACACCTGGTATCCCTACGTGGAAATGACCGGCGACGCTCAGTTGAAGAGCCTGCCGGCGCAGTTGCGCATGAATGCCTACGCCACCCACGGCGGCGTGGAAAAGAAGCGCTTCGAACTGTTCGCGCTGGTGGCCTCGATCATCGGCAAGTGCCACTTCTGTGTGGCCTCGCACTATGAAAACCTGAAGAACGACGGCCTGTCGACCGAACAGCTGCGCGACGCGGGCCGTATCGCGTCGGTGGTGAACGCCGCCGCCCTGGCGCTGGCCGCCCAAGGAAAGTAAGCGAGCCCCCACGCCGCACACGCTGCGCGTGCTTGCTGCTCTGCTCCTTGATGGGCACAAAAAAACCGCCTGTTCGCACAGGCGGTTTTTTTCATGCGGCTGGCGATGGCTACTTCTTCGCCATGTCCGAGGTGGTCGGCAGGCCGTTGGCGGCCCATGCTTCGACGCCGCCGCGGTACCAGTAGGCAGGCCAGCCCAACGTCCCGGCGCGCAGGGCCGCGTTATAGGACGAACGGTCGTTCATGCTGCCGCCCAGGAACACGACCGGCACATCCCGCTTGCCGCCGCTTTTCTTCAGCAGCCAGGCGTCCAGCGAGGCTTGCAGCTGATCAGTGACGCTGCCGTCCGAACCGGCGTCGGCCAGCGGGAAAGCGATCGGCACCGTGTCGCGCAGGCCGCTGGTATCGACGATCAAGATGTTCTTGTCGTTCTTGACCATCGACACCAGATCCGCAGTGGTAATCACCTGGGCCCGGTAGATCTGGTTGGGCGTCGGCCCCTTGTAGGGCGCGGCGAACAGCATGGTCGTGGGCGGCACGCCCATGTCTTTCAGTTCGTCGATGGCGCTGGGGGGCATGCCTTGGCCGGGTGCCGATTGCGGCTGCTGGCGCGGCGCAGTGGCCGGGCCGCCGCCCTTGTTGGCCACGACTTCGCCATTGACCGTACCCATTTCGATATCGGAAATCATCACCGCGATGCTCTCGATGAGCTCATAGCACATCGTGATCGAGCCTTCACGCGGGCTGTACCAGGCGTTGAGCTTGCCGCAGTCCTTGAACACCACGTTTACCGGGCGCGGCAGCACATAGGTCTGCCCGAGCAACTTGATGTTGTTCGTGATCGCTTCGGAAAGGTTGTTGGCGAACAGGTTGCCGATCTTGCGCGAAGACGGTTCGAAGACCACCTTCACCGGCGCGCCGGGCGCATTGGCAGGCTGCAGGCCGTCCGGCGTCCAGGTACCGACGCGGGTATAAGGCGCCAGGATCTTGCGCCAGGCGCGGTTCTGCTTGTTGAATTCGTCCGAGCAACGCGCCTTGGTCCGGTCTTCAAGCCCCACGTGCTTGGCCACCGGTTCGAAGACGCTGGGATTACCGCCATACATGATGCACAGCATGTTGCGGAAGCGCTTGAGGTCGCCCGTGTGCTCGTCTTGCCAGGCCGAAGAGGCCGACGCGCCATTGCTTTCAGCCACTTTGCCGCTGTAGTACCACTGCAGCGCGGCATAGGTCGCCGCGTCGCGGGCCATGGTGTTCACGTCCTTGTCGTTCGACGGGTACATCGTCGGTTCAACAATCTGCAACGCCGCATAGATGTCGACCGCGTCCTCTTCCGCGCCGGTCGACGGCAATTCCAATTCGCCGATCAGCGCATGGCCGAACTCGTGCATGAAAATGCTGCGCATGATCCCGATGTACACCGAAACGATGCGCAGGGTGTCGCCACCGAAGCGCGGATAGGGGCCCGCGCCCGGCAATCCCGAACCGCCGTTACCGGCGGCCGGCGTCTGGGCGGGTGCTGGCGTTCTTTGCGGATTGCCGCCTTGCGGGGCGGTTTGCGGCGCGCCCGCGCCGCCGCTGCCGGGGCGCGGGGGCAGTCCGCCGGCGGGCGCCGCCGCGCCGGACGGCTTCGAACCCACATTCGACTCGATGGTGAAATCCGCGATGCCGAACGTGCCGACGTCATACGCCATGATGCCGATTTCGGAACCCACCGCGGGCGAATCGGTAACGTCGCCGATTATCTGGCCATTCACGACGAACCGGGCAGCGCCCGGAAGCTCGACCACTTTCATGCGGTCGGAACCATCCAGTTTCGCCAGGTTGGGCACCGACGCGATATCGCGCCGCTTCTGGCCTTCCAGGCAGAACAGCAACGTATTTTTGTCGGCCGTGATCTCAAGCAGGCACAAGCTCTTGGCCGCGCGGTTATTCAGCACGACGCCGATGGAGGCTTTCGGATTCTGCGAATTGACGACCACATTGACGTCGGTCACGCGGCCCGTTTCGGGCGCCGGCCCCACATTGAGATACAGCGTCTGTTCGCTGCCCGGCGTCGCCGTATTGCGCAAGCTGAACCAGCCGTCTTGCACGCCGGCGGTCCAGCCTTGCAGCAGTTGCTGCCTGACCGTGCCGGCCAGCGGGCCAAGCTGTTGTTCAAACTCGGCGTGTGCAGCCGAGCTGAATGCACCTAGGACGAAAATCAGGGCGACGCCGCGTAAATGCATCCGAATGTCTCTGTGGTCGAAATTGAAGAGCGGAGAATATGCCAGATCAATTCGACCCGCTTATTTATTTGTTAAAGATGTATTCCAAAGTAAATAAGCCGGAAATTTGTGTGCATCGCTGGGGCCGCCGGGGTTCCTTCCCGGCTCAGGCGCGGGCCAGCAGGGCCACGACGGTAGCCGCGATGCCTTCCTTGCGGCCCAGATAACCCAGGCCCTCGTTCGTCTTTGCCTTGATGTTGACTTCGGTCTCGGCCAGACCGGTATCCGCGGCGATGTTCTTCACCATGGCCGGCGCATGCGGGCCGATCTTGGGCGCTTGCGCGTGCAGGGTGGCATCGATGTTCACCGGCGCCCAGCCGGCGCTGCGCACCCGCGCCATCGCCTCGCGCAGCAGCACGCGGCTGTCCGCGCCCTTGAAAGCCGGATCGGTATCCGGAAAATGCCGGCCGATGTCGCCCAGGCCCGCCGCGCCCAGCAGCGCGTCGGTGATCGCGTGCAGCAGGACGTCCGCATCGGAATGCCCCAGCAGGCCGTGCGTGTGCGGGATCGTGACCCCGCCGATGATCAGCGGGCGGCCCTCGACCAGCGCGTGCACGTCAAAGCCCTGCCCGACGCGAAAAGGAATGCTCATAGCCATTTTTCCATCAGTTCGAAATCATCCGGCCACGTCACCTTGAAGTTGCGCAAGGCGCCCGGAACCAATAACGGCGCATATCCGGCCGCCTCAAGGGCTGATGCCTCGTCGGTGACGGTCACGCCATTCACGGAGGCCGCCGTCAGCGCATCGCGCAGCACGCCGGCCCGAAACATCTGCGGCGTCTGCGCCAGCCACAAGCCATTGCGGTCCAGGGTGCGCTCGACCCGCTCGTGGCCGCCCTTGACCGTATCGGCAACGGGCAACGCCAGCAAACCGCCAACGGGGTCGGCCAGGCAGGCGTCGATCAGGCGGCGCAGCGCGGCTGCCGGCAGGCCGGGACGAGCCGCGTCATGAACCAGCACCCAGACATCGTCCGCCACCCCGCTGTCGGCCAACGCACCGGCAACGGTGTCGGCCCGGGTCGTGCCGCCGCAGGCGCGCCATACCGTCCGAGGCAGGCCCGCCAGCGCCGCGTCCACCCAGCCGTCGCCCGGCGTCACGGCCACGCGCACCTGAGACACCCGTTCATCGGCCAGCAGGGCGCGCACCGCATGGCGCAGCATGGGCTGTCCGGCCAATGGACGATACTGTTTGGGCACGACCTGCGCGCCGGACGGGTTGGCGCGGGCGCCGACACCCGCGGCGGGGACGATTGCAATGATTGAGTCAGACATGGTGCGGTGATTTTATAATCTTCCGCTTGATGCCTGCTCCCAGCCTGATGCCCACCCCCAATTCCTCCGCCACCGCCGCCCCGCCCGTCCCGGCGACCGCCTCAACTTTGTCCGCGCTGAAACCCGGCGCGCGCTATGCGCAGCCCCGCCCGCCCGGGTCGGGAGACGCCTGGCTGCTGGCGGACCTGGCGCGGCAAGCGGCCGCGCCGCTGGTCATCCTGACCGCCGAGCCGGTGGAGGCCCAGCGGCTGGCCGAAGAAATCCAGCTATTTGCGCCGGACCTGCGCGTCAGCCAGTTGCCCGACTGGGAAACGCTGCCCTACGACGCGTTTTCGCCGCACCAGGACCTGATCTCCCAGCGCCTGCACACGCTGCACTCGCTGATGATGAAGACGGTGGACGTGCTGACGGTGCCGATCACGACCGCGCTGTACCGGTTGGCGCCGCCCTCGTTCCTGGCCGCCTATACGTTCTCGTTCAAGCAGAAGGACAAGCTGAACGAAGCCGCCCTGCGCGCCCAACTGACGTTGGCCAACTACAACCACGTCACCCAGGTGACCGCGCCGGGTGAATTCTGCCTGCGCGGCGGACTGATCGATCTGTTCCCCATGGGCTCCGCCGTGCCGTACCGGCTGGACCTGTTCGACGACGAAATCGAGACCATCCGCAGCTTCGACGTCGACACGCAGCGCAGCCTGTACCCCGTGCGCGAGGTCCAGTTGCTGCCCGGCCGCGAATTCCCGATGGACGAAGATTCGCGGACCCGTTTCCGCGCGCGCTTCCGAGAGATTTTTGAAGGTGATCCGTCCCGGGCCCTGCCCTACAAGGACATCGGCAACGGCATCCCGTTTGCCGGCGTCGAGTACTACCTGCCGCTCTTCTTCGAGGAAACGGCGACGCTCTTCGATTACCTGACGGCAGGGACGGTCACCGTCACGGTCGGCGATATCGACGACGCGATCCAGCGCTTCAACCACGACACATCCAGCCGCTACGGCTTCTTGAAAAGCGACCGCGAGCGCCCAGTGCTGCCGCCGTCCTCGTTATTCCTGGACAACGAAACGCTCTACGCAAGCCTGAAGGCGTTCCGGCGCCTGTCGCTCACCGCCGGCGAGCCGCACCCCGACTTCAAAGCCGTGCCCGACGTCAGCGTGGCGCGCCGTTCCGAGGACCCGATCGCCAAGCTGCGCGCGCTGGTGCAGACCCGCCAGACCCGCGTGCTGCTGTGCGCGGATTCGGCCGGCCGCCGCGAAACCCTGGTGCAGATGCTGAACGAGTTTGGCGTCACGCCCGATGCGCAGCCGGAAACCATCGAAGCCTTTCTGGCGTCCGACGCAAACTTCGGCATCGTGGCCGCGCCGCTTGCCACCGGCTTCGGTTTGCCGCAGGCCAACCTGGCCTTCCTGACCGAAAACGACCTGTACCCGGGCCTGGCTTCGACCGGCCGGCGCGGCAAGCGCTCGCAGGAACGCGCCAGCAACGTCGAAGCGATGGTGCGCGACCTGTCCGAACTGCGCGCCGGCGATCCCGTCGTCCACGCGCAACACGGCATCGGCCGCTACCATGGCCTGGTCAACATGGACATGGGCGAAGGCGAGATGGAATTCCTCCATCTTGAATACGCCAACGGCAGCACCTTGTACGTGCCGGTGTCGCAGTTGCACGTGATCGCCCGCTATAGCGGCGCCGACCCGGAAGCCGCGCCCTTGCACCAATTGGGCTCCGGCCAATGGGACAAAGCGCGCCGCAAGGCCGCCCGCCAGGTGCGCGACACCGCGGCCGAGCTGCTGGCGCTGTATGCGCAGCGCGCCGCCCGCGAAGGCTTCGCCTTCAATCTGCCGCTGAACGACTACCAGGCCTTCGCCGAAGGCTTCGGCTTCGAAGAAACAGCGGACCAGGCCGCCGCCATCGAAGCCGTGCTGGCGGACATGACCTCCGGCCGCCCCATGGACCGGCTGGTCTGCGGCGACGTGGGTTTCGGCAAGACCGAAGTGGCGCTGCGCGCGGCCTTCCTGGCGGTGGCCAACGGCAAGCAGGTTGCCCTGCTGTGCCCCACCACCCTGCTGGCCGAACAGCACGCCCAGACGTTCTCCGACCGTTTCGCCGACTGGCCGGTGCGCGTCGTGGAGTTGTCGCGCTTCCGCTCGGCCAAGGAAGTGGCCGCCGCCATCGAAGGCATCAACGACGGCCGCGTCGACATCGTCATCGGCACGCACAAGATCCTGTCCAAGGATGTGAAGTTCAAACGCCTGGGACTGGTCATCATCGACGAAGAGCACCGCTTTGGCGTGCGCCAGAAGGAAGCGCTAAAAGCGCTGCGCGCCGAAGTCGACGTGCTGACGCTGACCGCCACGCCCATCCCGCGCACGCTGGGCATGTCGCTGGAGGGCATCCGCGACTTCTCCGTCATCGCCACCGCACCGCAGAAGCGCCTGGCGATCAAGACCTTCGTGCGCCGCGAAGACGGCAGCACCCTGCGCGAGGCCCTGCTGCGCGAGCTCAAGCGCGGCGGCCAGTGCTACTTCCTGCACAACGAGGTTGAAACCATCCACAATCGCCGCGCGCGGCTGGAAGAACTGGTGCCCGAAGCCCGCATCGCCGTGGCCCACGGCCAGATGCCCGAGCGCGAGCTGGAACAGGTGATGAAGGGCTTCTACCAGCAGCGCTATAACGTGCTGCTGTGCACCACCATCATCGAAACCGGCATCGACGTGCCCAGCGCCAACACCATCGTGATCCACCGCGCCGACCGTTTCGGACTGGCGCAGTTGCACCAGTTACGCGGCCGCGTGGGACGTTCGCACCACCAGGCCTACGCCTATCTGCTGACGCCGGGCGAAGACGCCATCACGTCCAACGCCAAAAAGCGCCTGGAGGCGATCCAGGCCATGGAGGAACTGGGTTCCGGCTTCTACCTGGCCATGCACGACCTGGAAATCCGAGGCACGGGCGAAGTGCTGGGCGACTCGCAATCCGGCAACATCCAGGAGGTCGGCTTCTCGATGTACAACGAGATGCTGAACGAGGCCGTCCGCGCGTTGCGCGCGGGCGAAGAACCCGACCTGGACGCGCCCTTCAACCTGGCTTGCGAGGTCAATCTGCATGCCCCCGCGCTGCTGCCTTCCGACTACTGCGCCGACGTGCACGCGCGCCTGGGTATCTATAAGCGTCTGGCCCACGCCGCCAACGAAGACGATCTGATCCTCATCCAGGAAGAACTGATCGACCGCTTCGGCAAACTGCCCGAAGCCGCGCAAACGCTACTGACCACGCATCGTTTACGACTGGCCGCGCAACCGCTGGGCATCGTCAAGATCGACGCCAGCGAAACCCAGGCGCTGATGCAATTCGGCCCCAAGACCACGGTCGATCCCGGCCGGATCATTGAACTTGTGCAACGCCAGCGCAACATCAAACTGGCAGGACAGGATAAATTGCGGATTGAGATCAAGGCCGCGCAGATCGCCGCTCGCGCCGATGCCATACGCGTCGTGCTGCGCGCCTTGAAATAATCCCGCCAACCTTCGCAACTTTATGACTACCCATCACCTTGTCGTCCAATCCCCCGGCCTGACCGTCGAACACGCGGAACAGCTGGCCGCCCTGGCTCAGGCCCAGGGGGTGGCGCGCATCAGCAACACCGCCGCCCGTCTGCTGGACGTGCAGCACGACGCCCTGACCCGCGCCGAAGTCGTGGCCTGGGCCGACCGCAACGGCGTGGATGTGGCCTTCCTGCCGGCCGGCCTGAAGCTGTCGCAATGCAAGGTGCTTGCGATGGACATGGATTCCACGCTGATCAACATCGAGTGCATCGACGAGATCGCGGGTGTGGTGGGGGTGAAAGACAAGGTGTCCGAGATCACCGAAGCCGCCATGCGCGGCGAGATCAAGGACTTCGCCGAAAGCCTGCGCCGCCGTGTTGCCCTGCTCAAGGGCGTGCCGGCCGACGCGCTGGAGCAGGTCTATGTTGAAAAGCTGCGGCTGAACCCGGGCGCGGAACGCCTGATCAGCACGGCGCAGGCCGCCGGCATCAAGGTATTGCTGGTGTCGGGCGGCTTCACGTTCTTCACCGACCGCCTGCGCGAGCGGCTGAAATTGGACAGCGCGCATGCAAACACGCTGGAGATCGACAACGGCCTGCTGACCGGCCACGTCGTGGGCGACATCCTGGATGCCTCGGCCAAGGCGGTCTACCTGCGTGAATTCGCCCGTGTGCACGGCGCCACGAAAGACCAGATCATCGCCATGGGCGACGGCGCCAATGACCTGCTGATGCTGGGCGCGGCGGGCTTCCCGGTCGCCTACCACGCCAAGCCGCTGGTGCGCGAGCAAACCCGCTTCGCGTTGAACGTGACGGGCCTGGACGGCGTGCTGAACTGGTTCGAAAGCTGATCGGCGGGAGCCTTCGCGGCCGTCCGAAACAACAACCCACCGCCTGCCCTCCAAAAAAAAACCACCTTGCGGTGGTTTTTTCATTGCAGCTTCGGAACCGTACCGGCCTATCAAGGGCGATCCGTCGCTACGGCGTCATCAATACCGGACCTTAAGCGACAGCAATGCCGCCCGGCCCGAGCCCAATGCAGCATAGTGCGCCGCGTAAGCCTTGGTGTAGTACGTTTCATCGAACAGGTTCAACACGTTCAGCTGGGCTGAGAAGTGCTCGTTGAACTCGTAGCCCGCCATCGCGTCGAAGCGCCAGTACGAAGGCACCCAGCGCGCCTTGGGCGTGCCATCCGGGTTGTTCGATGCGTCGGCATTGCCGAACTGCTTGTCGACGTAGTAGGCGCCGCCGCCGACCGTCAGCTTGGGCAGCACCTTGTAGGTGGTCCACAGGCTGAAGGCATTGCGCGGCGTATTGGGCAGGTCCTGGCCCACGGCGCCGCTGTTATAGGCGCCCTTGGTCACTTCGCTGTCCATGAAGGTGTAGCCGCCAAACACGTTCCACCTGGGCGTGATGTTGCCCGAGAAGCCCAGTTCGATGCCCCGCACCCTGGCCTCGCCCACTTGCGACACTTCCGTGGCGGACACGGCAACGCTCGTGTTCTTGCGAATATCGTGGAAGGCAGCCGCCGACAGCGTCAGCCGGTCGTCGAACACCTGCCATTTCGTGCCCAGTTCCACGGTACGGCTCTTTTCGGGCTCGAGCGACGCGCTCGTGGCCGTGGCGGCATCGCTGATTGCGCCGGCCGCGATGGCCGACGGCGTGGATGACGTGCCGTAGGTCGCGTAAATCGTGCCATTGGGCAGCGGCTTGTAGGCCAGGCCCAACTGGTAGTTAAACAGATTGTCTTCGCGGCTGGTGTTGTAGAACGCCGGCGTGCCGGCCGGATCGTTGCGGCCCTTCGCAATGTTGCTGCCGCTGGTGCGGTAGTTGTCCCAGCGCGCGCCGATGCTGGCTTGCCATTGTTCGTTGAACTTGATCGTGTCGAAGCCGTACAGCGCCACGGTGTCCGTGTTGTAGCGGGCCGGGTTGTCGTTGCGTTGCAGGTGTCCCGGATACGAGGTGCCCGGGTCCGGATCCCACAGCGAAGCGCACAGCGCCGGATTCGGGCTGCCCGCGCAGGCGCTGGTGCCCCCGGGAATGGACTCCGTATAACCGTCCTTGTCCTGCTTGATGTTGCTGTATTCGAAGCCCAGGTCAAACGAGTGCTTCAGGCTGCCGGTATCGAACTCGCCGGTCAGGTCCGTCTGGTTGGCGAAGCTCTTGGTGACGTAGTAGCCCGACTTCAACGCGCGGTAAACCAGCCCGTTGGGCACGTTGCCCTTGCTGTCGTCCGGGTTGGTGGCGGCGAAATCGGTCGTGCCGCGACCATACCGGGTCACGTTGCGCAATTGCAGCTTGTCCGAAAAATCGTGCTGAAAATCGACCGTCGCGACATCATCCCGCGTGCTCATGAAGTCCCGGCCCGTCAGGCCGTAGAACGTCTTGCGGCTCACGCCTCTCGTCTCCGTCACCGGCTGCCCCGTCTTCGGGTCATACGGAATGGAGTAGTCCGGCATGCTGTCGTCTTGATAATGGTAGTAGCTGAGCGTGATGCGAGTCGGCGTGCCGATTCCAAGCATCAGCGACGGCGCCACGCCCCAGCGCTCGAAATCAACGGCGTCGTCGCGGCCGGCCACATCGCCCTTGTTGCCCATCACGTTCAAGCGGAACGCCGCCTTGTCGGCCAGGCGCCAGTTGCCGTCGATCGTGGCGCGGTAATTGTTGTCCGTGCCGATCTGGGCGGTGGCTTCGGTGAAGTCCGTCGCCTTCGGCGCCTTGCTGACCATGTTGATGCTGCCGCCAGCGCCACCCCGACCCGAATACACCGAGTCCGGCCCCTTGATCACTTCCACCTGTTCCAGGTTGAACGTATCGCGCACCTGGGTGCTGGAATCGCGGATGCCGTCCAGGAACAGGCTGCCCGCGGCATTCTGGCCGCGGATGATCGGCAGGTCGCCGCCCGGCCGACCGCCCTCGCCCGCGCCGAACGTGATGCCCGGCGAATTGCGCAGCACGTCTTGCAGCGTGGACGCTGCCTGGTCCTGGATCACCTGCTTCGGCACAACCTGCACCGTGCGGGGCGTATCCAGCAAAGGTGCCGTCATCTTCGGCGACGGCACTGTCGTCGTCTGGTACGAAGACCCTTCACCCTCCACCCGAACCGGGGCAAGCTGCGTCACGCCCGGGTCCGCGGACTGCGCGGCGGCGTAGGGGCTGATGAACAAGGCGGGCGCGGCAATGGCGGCGGCCAACGAGGTAGTAAGCGTATTCAGCGAATACGAATCTTGGGGCTTCAAACCAGCTTCTCCAGAATATGAATAGCAACGATTCTTATTTTTTTACCGGTTGCGATTTTGATCTTGGGCGCTGAATGAAACCTGAACGAAAGTGCTGCGCTTACGTTAAAGACGAAAAAAACAACACTTATGCCTGCAAGATCGCTATAAATAACGGCTTATAGCGCCGTGACACGGCGACACCCCTTGCAGCGTCCACGGCAAGTCCGCGATGCCATTGCACGCGCCAGGGGTGGCCGCCCTGCCGTGCGGCTTTGCGTGCGGCACATTTCACGGACCCAAAAGAAAAACGCCCCTGAAGGGGCGTTTGGTGCCTTGGCGGGCCATCAGGCGCGCAGACGGGGGTGCCGTTTGAACAAGTAGCGGTAGACGAAGCCCGGATAGGCCAGCACCAGGTACAAGCTCAGGGTGATCGCGTAGAACTCCCAGGTCTGGGCAAACCGGTTGCCCAGCGTGGACTCGAACGCAAAACCCAGCGCGCCAACGATGGCGTAGAACACCAGCACTTCAACCAGGCGCAGCCAGAACGGTTTGACCACGGCCGCACCGGCCTGCTTCCAGGGCAGGACGGCGAACACCCGTTCCGTCAGGAACGGGAGGTTGGCGCTGACAAGCGCCAGCGCGATCAACAGCCACACCGCCAGCGTCTGGTTCATGGCGGGTATCCGATTACAGGGACAGCGACGAACGGATGGCCTGTACGCACAGCGCCATCAGGCCGCCCGGAAGCAAGCCCAGTACCAGCATCATGGCGCCGTTGACCGACAGCAGTCCGCGTTGACCGCAGGTGGCGGCGATCGGTGCGGCGTCGGCCGCCGGTTCGTCGAAGTACACAACCTTGACGACACGCAGGTAGTAGAACGCGCCGATCAGCGAGAACAGCACGGCGATCACGGCCAGCGTGACATGGCCGGCGCTGATCAGCGCTTGCAACACGGCCAGCTTGGCATAGAAGCCCACCAGCGGCGGAATCCCGGCCAGCGAGAACATCAGCAGCAGCACGATGGCGGCATGCCACGGGCTACGGCGGTTCAGGCCCTTCAGGTCGTCGATCTGCTCGCATTCGAAACCCTGGCGCGACAGCAGCAGCACGATGCCGAAGCTGGCCAGCGTGGTCAGCACGTAGGTCAGCATGTAGAACAGCGACGCGCCATAGGCGGCGGACGACAGTTCCGGCTTGCCTGCGACCGAGCCCGACATCAGGCCCAGCAGCACGAAGCCCATGTGCGAGATGGTCGAGTAGGCCAGCATGCGCTTGAAGTTGGTCTGCGCGATGGCGGTCAGGTTACCGATGGCCAGCGACAGCACGGCCAGAATCATCAGCATCGGCTGCCAGTCGGCGGCCAGGCCATGCAGGCCGTCCACCAGCAGGCGCAGCGTGATGGCGAAGGCCGCCAGCTTCGGCGCGCCGCCCAGGATCAGCGTGACCGCGGTCGGCGAACCCTGGTAGACGTCGGGCACCCACATGTGGAACGGCACGGCGCCCAGCTTGAACGCCAGGCCCGACACCAGGAACACAATGCCGAACACCAGCGCCATCTTCTCGGCCTTGCCGGCGGCGACGACCTTGGAGATCTCGGCCAGGTCCAGGTGGCCCGTGGAGCCGTAGACCATCGACATGCCATACAGCAGGAAGCCCGAGGCCAACGCACCCAGCACGAAGTACTTCATGGCGGCTTCGGTGGCCACGACGTCGTCGCGGCGCAGCGCGATCAGCGCATACAGCGCCAGCGACATCAGTTCCAGGCCGAGGTAGATCGAGATGAGGTTCCCGGAGGAAATCATGACCATCTGGCCCAGCAGCGCGAACAGCGTCAGCACGTAGAGTTCGCCGCCCTTGAGCATGTCGCGGACCTGCGCATAAACGCGGCCGTACACCAGCGTGGCGCCCACGGCGATGTAGGACGCGATCTTCAGCAGGTGCGACAGTTCATCGGTGACGTACAGCCCGTGGAACGTCGCGCCTGCGACGCCGTTTTTCCATTGGAAGGCCGACACGACGGTCAGCACGCCCAAGGCCAGCAGGGTCAGCAGGAACGTCGGCTTGCGCTCAGGGTGATTGCTGACCGCGTCGACGAGCAGGATAGCCAGGCCGAAAACCAGCAGGAGGATTTCCGGTGTCGCCAGGGCGAAATCGATTTGGGATTGCATCATTGTCTTGTCTTACAGTTTCGAGACGGCAACGTGTTGCAGCAGGGCCTCGACCGACACGTGCATGACGTCGGTGAAGGGCTTGGGATAGATCCCCATGTACAACACGGCGATCGCCATCACGCCAAGAATCACAAATTCGCGGCGGTTGATATCGGTCAGTTCGCGCACATGGTCATTGGCGATGTCGCCCAGGACCACGCGCTTGACCATCCACAGCGAATACGCAGCACCCAGGATCAGGGCGGTGGCCGCCAACAAGCCGATCCAGAAGTTGTGCTCGACCGCGCCCATGATCACCATGAACTCGCCCACGAAACCGCTGGTGGCCGGCAAGCCGCTGTTGGCCATCGAGAACAGGATGAAGAACGTGGCGAAACGCGGCATCACGTTGACCACGCCGCCGTAATCGGCGATGCGGCGCGAGTGCATGCGGTCGTAGAGCACGCCAATACACATGAACATGGCGCCCGACACGAAGCCGTGGGAAATCATCTGCACGATGGCGCCTTCGATGCCGGCCGTGTTGAAGATGAAGAAGCCCAGGGTCACGAAACCCATGTGGGCCACGGACGAGTAGGCCACCAGTTTCTTCATGTCTTCCTGGATGATCGCCACCAGGCCGATGTAGATCACCGCGATCAAGGACAGCGTGATCATCAGGCCAGCCAGGCTGTGCGAGGCATCCGGCGTGATCGGCAGCGAGAAGCGCAGGAAACCGTAGGCGCCCAGCTTCAGCATGATGGCGGCCAGCACGATGGAGCCGCCCGTGGGCGCTTCGACGTGAACGTCCGGCAACCACGTGTGGACGGGCCACATCGGCACCTTCACCGCGAATGCCGCCAGCAGTGCCACGAAGATCAGGATCTGTTCGGTCTGGCCCAGCTTGACCTTGTGCCAGGTCAGGATGTCGAACGAACCACCCGAGGCGTGCCACAGGTAGATGAACGCGACCAGGGTCAACAGGGAACCCATCAGCGTGTACAGGAAGAACTTGAATGCTGCGTAGATGCGGTTATCGCCGCCCCACGCACCGATGATGATGTACATCGGGATCAGCGTGGCTTCGAAGAACACGTAGAACAGCATGCCGTCCAGCGCTGCGAACACGCCCACCATCAGACCCGACAGGATCAGGAAGGCGGCCATGTACTGCGCCACGCGGCTGGTGATGACTTCCCAGCCCGCCAGCACCACGATGATGGTGATGAAAGCGGTCAAGAGAACGAACCACAGCGAAATGCCGTCGATGCCCAGATGGTAGTTGACGTTGAAAGCCTCGATCCAGGAGGCCTTCTCCACGAACTGCATGGCAGCCGTGGTGGAGTCGAAACCGGTGTAGAGCGGGATCGTGACGAGGAAACCGGCCAAGGCGCCGGCCAGCGACAGGCCGCGCGTCAGACCGGGACGGTCGTCACGGCCCACCGCCAGCACCAGCAGGCCGAATACGATCGGGACAAAGATCGCAAGCGTGAGCCAGGGGAAAGTGTTGGATGCCATCTCGCTTGCCATCATTGGGGAATCAGCACAAAGAAAGTCACCAGCGCCATGATGCCGATGATCATCGCGAACGCGTAGTGATAGATGAAGCCGGACTGCAGGTGGCGGCTGACCGCTGCCACCCAGCCCACCACGCGGGCGCTACCGTTGACCAGAAGGCCGTCGATGATGCCGCGGTCGCCGGTATTCCACAGGCCACGGCCCAGCGCGCGCAGGCCACGAGCGATGATCTGCTCGTTGACCCAATCCACGTAGTACTTGTTCTCAAGCACCTTGTTCACGCCAGACAAGCTGGACTTGATCGCGGCCGGAACCTTGGGGTTGATCAGGTAGCAGTACCAGGCGATGACGAAACCTGCCACGACCAGCCAGAACGGCAGGGTCTGGAAGGCATGCAGGCCATAGGCGACCCAGCCGTGCCATTCTTCGCTCAGTTCGTGCATCGCCGGATGCTGCGGCAGCACCGTGATGACGCCGTTGAAGAACTTGCCGAACAGCATCGGGTCCACGGCCCACGCACCCACCAGCACCGACGGGATCGCCAGCAGGATCAGCGGCAGCGTGACCACCCAGGGCGATTCGTGCGGCTTGCCGCCGTGATGGCCGTGGCCATGGTCGTCGTGCCCGTGGTCGTCATGGGCATGGTCGTCGTGACCATGGCCGTGACCGTGGTCGGTGGTGTCGAAGCGTTCCTTGCCGTGGAAGACCAGGAAGTAAACGCGGAACGAGTACAGCGAGGTCACGAACACCCCGATCAGCACGGCGTAGTACGCGAAGCTTGCGCCCCAGACGTTAGCGTGGCCGGCGGCTTCGATGATGTTCTCTTTCGAGTAGAAACCCGAGAAGAACGGCGTGCCGACCAGGGCCAGCGTGCCGAGCAGGAACGTGATCCAGGTGATGGGCATGTACTTGCGCAGGCCGCCCATGTTGCGGATGTCCTGGTCGTGGTGCATGCCGATGATGACCGAACCCGCGCCCAGGAACAGCAGCGCCTTGAAGAATGCGTGGGTCATCAGGTGGAAGATCGCCACCGAGTAGGCCGACGCGCCCAGCGCCACCGTCATGTAGCCCAGCTGCGACAGCGTGGAGTACGCGACGACGCGCTTGATGTCGGTCTGGATGATGCCCAGGATACCCAGGAACAGCGCGCCGATGGCGCCGATCACGATGATGAACGACAGCGCCACGTCCGACAGTTCGAACAGCGGCGAGAAGCGCGCGACCATGAAGATGCCGGCCGTCACCATGGTGGCGGCGTGGATCAGCGCGGAGATCGGAGTCGGGCCTTCCATCGAGTCAGGCAGCCAGGCGTGCAGCGGAACCTGGGCCGATTTGCCCATGGCGCCGATGAACAGGCAGATACACGCCACCGTCAGCAGCATCCAGTCCGAGCCCGGCAGGGTCATCGCGGCCAGCTTGTCGGCTTGGGCGAACACTTCACCGTAGTGCATCGTGCCGGCGTAAGCGAACAACAGGCCGATGCCCAGCACGAAGCCGAAGTCACCGACACGGTTGATCAGGAACGCCTTCATGTTGGCGAAGATCGCCGTGGGGCGGGTGTACCAGAAGCCGATCAGCAGGTACGACACCAGGCCCACCGCTTCCCAGCCGAAGAACAGCTGCACCATGTTGTTCGACATCACCAGCATCAGCATGGAGAACGTGAACAGCGAGATGTACGAGAAGAAGCGCTGGTAGCCGGGATCATCCGCCATGTAGCCGATGGTGTAGATGTGCACCATCAGCGACACGGAGGTCACCACGACCATCATCATGGCCGACAGCGGATCGATCAGGAAGCCGATTTCCAGCTTGGTCTTGCCTATCAGGCTCCAGGTGTAGACCGCGCCGTCGAAGCGCAGGCCGTTCAGCACGTCGGCCAGCACCACCACCGAACCGATGGCGGAAATCAACACGCCAAGGATGGTGATGACGTGGGACGCGCGACGGCCGATGGGACGGCCCAGGAAGCCGGTGCCGAAAAGGCCCGCGAGAATTGCTCCGGCCAGCGGTGCCAGCGCGATGAGCAAGTAGAGATTGGGTGAGCTAGACATTTTCTTCCAATACCCCGTCAGCCCTTCAGGCGATCGAGTTCGTCAACGTTGATCGTGTTCAGGTTGCGGAACAGCAGCACCAGGATGGCCAGGCCGATCGCCGCTTCAGCGGCGGCCACGGTCAGGATGAAGAACACGAACACCTGGCCGGCGGTGTCGCCGAACCAGCTGGAGAACGCCACGAAGTTCATGTTGACGGCCAGGAGCACGAGCTCGATGGACATCAAGAGAATGATCAGGTTGCGGCGGTTCAGGAAGATGCCGAAGATCCCGATGGCGAACAGGATCGCCCCCAGGATCAGATAGTGGGCCAGCGTCAGCGTCATTCTTTTTCTCCTTGGGGCGCAGCGGCAACGCCATTGGCGGCGTCGCGCTTGGCCTGGGCACGGTCGCTCTGGGCCGGCATGTCCACCATGCGGAAACGATCCTTCGAGCGAACGCGCACGGCGGCCACCGGGTCGTTGTACTTCACGTCGCGGCGGCGGCGCAGGGTCAGCGCAATCGCGGCGACCATGCCGACCAGCAGCAGCGCGGCGCCAACTTCAATGGCGTAGACGTACTGGGTGTACATGACTTCGCCCAGCGCGCGAGCGTTGTTGTAATCGCCGGCAACCGGCGCTTGCGGACCCGAGCCGTACCAGGTGGAACCCAGCACGAAGGACATCTCCAGCACCAGCACCAGACCGATCACCAGGCCCAGAGGCAGGTAGGTCTTCATGCCCTGGCGCATGGTGTCCATGCGGATGTCCAGCATCATCACGACGAAGAGGAAGAGCACCATCACGGCGCCCACGTACACCAGCACCAGCAGCAGCGCCAGGAATTCGGCGCCCAGCAGCATCCAGAGCATGGCGGCGTTCGAGAACGCCAGGATCAGATGCAGGACTGCGGTGACGGGACTGCGCGCGGTGATCACGCGGAACGCCGCGATCACCAGCACGGCGGCCAGTATGTAGAAAAGGACAGTGGTAAAAGTCATGGATCAGACCCTGGGCTTCAACGGTAAGGAGCGTCGTCGGCCCGGCGGCGGGCGATGTCGGCTTCGTAGCGGTCGCCCACGGCGAGCAGCATGTCTTTGGTGAAATACAGGTCGCCGCGCTTTTCACCGTGGTATTCGTGGATATGGGTTTCCACGATCGAGTCCACGGGGCAGCTTTCCTCACAGAAGCCGCAGAAAATGCACTTGGTCAGATCGATGTCGTAACGCGTGGTGCGGCGGGTGCCGTCCTCGCGCTGGTCCGATTCGATGGTGATCGCCAAGGCCGGGCACACGGCTTCGCACAGCTTGCACGCGATGCAGCGCTCTTCCCCGTTGGGGTAGCGGCGCAAGGCGTGCAGGCCGCGGAATCGCGCCGACGTAGGCGTTTTTTCCTGCGGATAGCGCAAGGTGACCTTGCGCTTGAAAAAGTACTTGCCCGTCAGGCGCATGCCCTTGAGCAACTCGGTCAGCATCAGACTGCCGAAGAAATCTTTGATCGCTTCCATATCCTGCCTCTGCTTGGCGGCTTAGCGCCAAATGTTCCAGGGCGTCTGCATCCAGATCGCCACCACGACCAGCCAAACGCCGGTCAGCGGGATGAAGATTTTCCAACCCAAACGCATGATCTGGTCATAGCGGTAGCGCGGGAACGATGCGCGGAACCACACGAACAACGAGACCACGACGAACGTCTTCAGACCCAGCCAGATCCAACCCGGGATCCAGGTCAGCGGCGCGATATCGATCGGGGAAGCCCAGCCGCCCAGGAACATGATCGACGCCATGCAGGACAGCAGGATCATGTTGGCGTATTCACCCAGGAAGAACAGGGCGAAGGCCATACCCGAGTATTCGACCATGTGGCCGGCCACGATTTCCGATTCGCCTTCCACCACGTCGAAGGGGTGACGGTTGGTTTCGGCCACGAA
>Ga0307412_10000437_pt1 | contig 25174 bp, 22 predicted proteins | sample DK1Cmetagenome_3_FD_203823 | JGI IMG/M metagenome (GOLD analysis project Ga0307412, IMG submission 203823) | Maize rhizosphere microbial communities from greenhouse at UC Davis, California, United States - DK15-C-1 | ecosystem: Host-associated > Plants > Roots > Rhizosphere > Soil | place: USA...
AAACTGCCAAGAGTAAGCGCGAGCCTTTCTATGGACAGGCCTCCATATTATGAAGGAAGCGTGGCTGGTGTAAGCCAAATCATGGCTGAGCAGTTCGAAAACGGAACAACAAACATGAGCAAAGATGATTTCAACAAAAAAGTTGATTATCTTGGTGCTAATCTTGGTTTCTCTTCAAATGGTGCTTCTGCAAACTCACTTTCAAAATACTTCCCTCAAGTTTTAGGTTTAATGGCTGATGCTATTATTAACCCTAAATTTTCTGCAGAGGAAATCCAAAATTCTAAAGAAAGAGCAATCGAAGGTTTAAAATCTGACGAAAAAAATGCTTCTTCTATCGCCGGAAGAGTTTCTAACGCTTTGATGTATGGTAAAAATACTTCAAGAGGTGAATTTGAAACGGTTGAATCTATCAACAAAATTCAATTAGCTGACGTACAAAATACATACAAGAAATATTACGCTCCGGACAATGCTTATCTGGTAATCGTTGGAGACGTAAAATTTGATCAGGTAAAACCATTAATTGAAAAATCTTTCAATGGATGGAAAAAAGCGAATACGCCTATTACGCCATTAGAACCGACCAGCAATGTTGCTAAAACAGAGATCAATGTAGTGGACGTTCCTAGCGCTGTACAGTCTGTTGTTTCTTTGAACAACCTGAATACGCTAAAAATGAAAGATCCTAATTACTTCCCTGCAACGATTGCAAACTACATCCTTGGAGGTGGTGGTGAAGCAAGACTTTTCATGAACCTTCGTGAGAAAAACGGATTTACTTATGGAGCTTATTCAAATATGAGCGCAAGCAAATATTCTCCGCAGTTTTCTGCAAGTGCAAGTGTAAGAAATGAGGTTACGGACAAGGCTGTAAAGGAATTCATGAATGAGCTTAACGCCATTTCTAATGTAAAACCTGAAGAGCTGGAAAACGCCAAGGCAAAATTGAAAGGTTCTTTCATCATGTCTTTGGAACAGCCTGCAACGATTGCAAGATTTGCTTTAAATCAAAAAGTTCAGGATCTTCCATCTGATTTTTATACAAACTATTTAAAATCTATTGATAAAGTAACTGCTGCAGACGTTTCAAACGCTGTAAAAACGACAATTTTACCAAACCAAAGCAGAGTTTTCATCGCCGGTAAAGCGTCTGATATTTCTGAAGGACTGGAAAAATTAGGTTACCCTGTAAAATACTTTGATAAGGACGCAAATCCTATCGCAAAGCCAACTACACAAAAAGTAGATGCTAATGTAACAGTAGCTTCTATCGCAGACAAATACATCAATGCTATCGGAGGAAAGGCTAATTTAGCTAAAATCAATTCTTATACAACAACTGCATCCATGTCTATGCAAGGGCAAAATATTGATTTTAAAATCATTAAAGCTCAAGGCGGAAAAGAATTAACAACTGTAACTGCAATGGGACAGGTTGTTCAGAAGCAGGTATTTGACGGAAAAACAGGTTATTCTGAGCAAATGGGACAAAAAGTTCCTATGAAGGCTGAGCAGATCGCTGAAAAAATGAAAAATACTGAACTTTTCGACGAGCTTGGTTTTGCAAAATCAGCAGACTACAAAGTAGCAGGTATTGAAAAGATTGAAGGTGAAGATTCTTATGTAATCAAAGGTAATGATACAACCTATTACTACAGTGTAAAAACGGGGCTAAAAACCGGAGAAACAAAAACGGTAAAAGCTCAAGGAAAAGAAATGAGCATTCCAACAACATTCTCCAATTACAAAGAAGTCGCAGGCGTAAAAATGCCATACACCATCTCTGTAAACCAAATGGGAATGGACATGAAAATGGAGGTAAAATCCATCGAAGTGAACCAGGCTAAAGATGCTGATTTTAAATAAAAGACAAGCAATTTTATATAAAAAACGGCAGCAATTGTTGCCGTTTTTATTTTTATTAACATTTGCTAACATCTTTTTTTGTCGTTCGGTAAAAAAAGATTAAATTTGCCCATTCAAAAAGATATCAAATTAATGGATACTATATTTATATTATTGATGGTTCTTGTTATGATTGCTAGTGTTTTATTAGTAATCGTTGTTATGGCTCAAAACCCAAAAGGTGGAGGCCTTTCAAGTACATTCGGAGGTGCTTCTTCTGCACAGTTCGGAGTACAGAGAACCAACGACTTCATGGAAAAAGCAACATGGACTTTAGGTGGAGTTATTATCGTTCTTATCCTATTAAGTGTTGTACTTACGGGTAAACCTACACAGGTAGCACCTGCTCAGCAACAACCTGTAAAACAAGAAGCACCGGCAAAACAATCTGCTCCAGCTTCTACTTCTACACCGGCACAAACGCCAGCTAAATAAGCAAATAATATTTTTTATATATAAAAAGCAACTCGATTTGAGTTGCTTTCTTATTTTAATTTGATTTTTTCAATTTTATGTCTAAGCTTGAGTCCCGCTTTTAAAAATGAATATTGTAAAGGTTTAGATTCCTTGTAATATTTATTAATAAAAATCTGCATTGCTCCATAAAATCTTTCCAGATATACTTCATTTTTTATAGTGCTTTCACCTTTATAGTGAAAAATTGACGCTTTGCCGTAGTAAAAGTTTCTATAACCGTTCTTCAATAAAGTATAACATAGATCGATATCTTCGCCATACATGAAATATGTTTCATCAAAACCTCCTACTTTTTCATAAATATCTCTTTTAATCAACAAAAAAGCACCCGTAACAACCTCCACTTCAGCATTTTCAAATTCACCAATATCATTTCTGTAATAAGATTTTGAATTATTTTTTCTAAAATTCGTGAATAGCTTTTCAAAAGAATTGTACATATCAGGAACAGACCTTTTGCTTTCCGGTAAAAATTCTCCGTTTGCGTCATGCATTCTTACTCCAAGACATCCAAAATCCGAATGAGACTGTGCAAACTTTAAAATATCTTTCATATAGAAACCTTCCAACTCAGTGTCCGGATTCAAAATAAGAAGATATTCTCCTGTCGCAGATTGTACAGCCTTATTATTAGCTTTAGCAAAACCATCGTTATTCTCAGAAGATATAAAATGAACTTTGGGAAATTCCGGAATCAGATCTCCCCAGGAGGAATCCGTGGAAGCATTGTCAATAACAATCACTTCATAATCCAGCCCATCCACATATTTCTGAATAGAAAAAAGACAGTTCCTAAGTAATTGAGTTACATTGTAATTAACAATTATAATTGAGAGCTTCATGGATATTTTCTTCTATTATCTTGTTTTAAATTATAATAAAATGTTCTTGCCAGCAAAAGTAAGTATTTAGCTTTATAAAAACCTTTGAGAAAAATATACTGAACAGAATTAATTTTTTTTAAATCATATATTTCTTTCAAATTTTTCTGAAAACCATCTTCCATGGCAGAAAGATTCGCAGAAAGGCCCGAAACTCCGAATGTCCTTTTCCCGCCGTCAGCTATAAGAAGGCTTTCGTCTAGAATATACATTTTGTTATTATGGGAAACTTTCATCCAGTAATTTAAATCTTCGGCGTATTTCTGGTCATCTTTAAAATATCCCGTATTTTCCAACACTTTTCTTTTGAAGATAACCGTTGAAGGCTGGGCTTCATTTCTTAATAATAATTTTGAAAAAGTAATTTCGGCAAGATGATTTTCAACCCGGTAAGGTGGCAGAATTTTGATATTATTTCTTCTCGTTGCGAGGAAATCAATATTGAGATTTTTATTTTGAAGGTATTCTAACTGCTTTTCAGTTTTTCCCGGCAGCCATTCATCATCCGCGTCCAGTAGGGCAATATATTCTCCTTTAGCAATTTTCAGCCCTGCATTTCTGGCTTTCGACACTCCTCCATTCGACTGGTCGAGCAGCTGAATATACATCTCGGGATTTTCTTTCTGGTAATTTTTGGTAATATTTTTACTGTTGTCCGTAGAACCATCATTAATGATAATAATCTCGAATTCCTTTATGCCGACCGTCTGCGCCTTAATAGAATTTAAAGCATTAATGATAGTTCTTTCAGCGTTGTACATTGGGATAATTACGGAAATCATTTGTGCAATTTATGAATGTTAAGAACTGCTTTCGTTGTAAGGCAACCTGTTCATAATAGATCTTCCCAGTGAAATTTCATCCGCATATTCCAGCTCATCGCCTACCGAAATTCCTCTTGCAATGCTCGAAAAATTCACGTTGAAGCCTTTGAATTTTTTATAAATGTAATAGGCTGTCGTATCGCCTTCCATTGTGGCACTCAAAGCAAAAATCAGTTCTTTTACTCTACCTTCATTCAATTTTTTTTCGACACTTGGAATATTCAGCTGATTGGGGCCTACACCTTCCATCGGTGAAATTTTTCCACCTAAAATCAGATATTTTCCCGTATATTTTCCTGTATTTTCAATAGCAATCACATCGCGGACATCTTCTACAATACAGATCACCTCGCCGTTTCTTTTTTCATTGCTACAAATTTCACAAATATCAAAATCAGAAAAATTATGACATTCTTTGCAGTATTTTATTTCATTAACAAGATTAATCAGGGAGTTTCCAAGACTCATTGCCCTGGAATTAGGTTGTTTCAATAAATGTAATGCTAAACGCAAAGCTGTTTTCCTGCCAATTCCAGGCAATCCGGAAATCTCATCCACTGCTTTCGCCAAAACTTTACTTGGGTAATCCATATCACAAAAATAAGGATTTATAAGTTAAAAGTTATGCATTTTGAACCATAAGTTGCTTGTTAAAAGGTTTAAATTAAAGAAAAATAATTTTAATTAAAATTCACTTTACACGCGGATTTATGAACTTATAATTAATCACTGATACCTCATAACTCTGAAAAAAAACTTTATCTTTGATAACCTAAATATTAATTAAGAAAAAAATAAACTAATGGTACTTAATAACCTAAATTATCCACTGGATTTCAAATTTAAAATCACCACATTAGCCAGTGATTTCAACATTACAGACAAGAACGGAAACTACGTTGCCTACGTTCGTCAGAAAATGTTTAAATTTAAAGAAGACGTCGTTGTTTTTAATGACGAAAGCAAAACTAAGGAACTTTTTAGAATTCAGGCCAATCAATGGATCGATTTTAATGCTTCTTACTCTATCAAAGATGCCATTAATACTAAAAATTATGGAAGATTGGCGAGAAAAGGAATGCGTTCTCTGTGGAAATCTACCTACAATATTTTGGATGAAAATGATCAGCAGAAATTTACGGTAACAGAAGACAATGCATGGACAAAATTCTTTGACGGAATGGTAAGTGAAATCCCGATCATCGGTATGTTTACAGGATATTTCCTGAATCCTGCCTATACGGTAACCGGCGTTGACGGAAAAGCTTATTTTAAACTAAAAAAAATGCCTTCGTTCTTTGGAAGAAGATTCCAGCTGGACAGATTGATTGATATTGATGATGAAGACGAAAGCTTAGTAATTCTTTCATTATTAATGATGGTTCTTCTGGAAAGAGCAAGAGGATAAATAAAATAAACCACAAACAATGAAATACTTAATTATTTTCTTTTCAGCGTTGCTTTTGACCGCCTGTAAAAAAGACAAAAATACAGTTACGGATACCAAATCCAATGATTCATTACCCATTGCTCAGGATTCTGCTGATACAAATACTTCCTCTCCTGGAAAAATAGCCGTTGACATCTTTCCTTTCCCTAAAGAAATTAAAGAATGTTCATGTTATTTCGCTAAAAATAAAGCAGATTTTGAAGCAGAAAAATATATTTATGCCGACGATGCAGGGAAAACAGCTTATATGAAACTTGACGGAAAAAGATTAGCCATGAACCTGATCTCTTCAAGCGATATGGAAGTGGATGAGGATCTTAGCAAAGAAATAGAAAATGATAATTATAAAATTTCTGTAAAAGGTAAAAAAATAAAAAATGAAGAGGTTTTGTTATTTCAAGGCACACTTACAATAGAAAAGCCGGATGGAACGGTGGAAAAAATGCCTATTTATGGTGAATGTGGATGTTAAGTCAGCTTCTAGCTTCTAGCTTCTAGCTTCTAGCTTCTAGCTTCTAGCTAAAAATATTGCTTCTGATTTACGGAAGCATTTTTTTATTTCGTAATTTTGAGAAAAATAAAATTTCATGGAATTATCTAATATAGAACCGCAAATAATCTGGAAAAATTTCTCCAAGTTAAACGCTGTTCCGAGACCATCAAAAAAAGAAGAAAGAGTAATTGCATTCATCAAAGAATTCGGTGAAAACCTTGGATTGGAAACTAAGGTGGATGAAGTGGGAAATGTTATCATTAAAAAGCCTGCCACAGCAGGTATGGAAAACCGTAAATCTGTGGTTCTCCAATCTCACCTTGACATGGTTTGCCAGAAAAACAATGATGTAAATTTTGATTTTGAAACAGAAGGCATCAAAATGGAAATCGATGGCGACTGGGTAAAGGCAAAAGGAACCACTCTGGGAGCTGATAACGGCTTGGGAGTTGCCACAATTATGTCGATTCTGGAAAGTTCAGACATTCCGCATCCCGCTTTGGAAGCACTTTTTACTATTGATGAAGAAACTGGAATGACAGGCGCTTTAGGTTTAAAATCAGGACAATTAACAGGAGATATTTTATTGAATCTTGATACGGAAGAAGACGATGAAATCGATATCGGTTGTGCAGGCGGAATTGATGTTACCATCACTCAAAGCTATGATACAGAGCCTGCAAAAGGCCAAATCGTAAGAATTGAAGTTAAAGGTTTACAAGGCGGACATTCCGGAATGGATATCCACAAGGGCTTTGGAAATGCAAACGTGATTTTAGGAAGATTGCTTTACAAAGGACTGGAAAAAGAAAATATTCAATTGATCACTGTTGACGGAGGCGGATTGAGAAATGCAATCCCAAGGGAAGCTGTAGCAACTGTTTCTGTGAGAAATGCTCAGGAATTTATTCAAGAAGTAACAACAGGGCTTAAAAAAGAAATTTTAGACGAATTTGCAACGATAGAATCCAATATTCACATCAATATTGAAAACTCGACAACCTCTGAGAAAGCATTATCAGAAGCAGATTCAAAGAAAGCTATTTTGACTTTAAAATCTCTTCACAACGGAGTTTACAGAATGAGCCCTGATGTAAAAGATTTGGTTGAATCTTCAAATAACGTCGCAAGAGTTGAATTAAAAGATGGTGAGCTTAAAATTTTAAACCTTTCAAGATCATCTGTAGAATCTTCAAAAGATTCGGTTGCAGAACAGCTAAAATCGGTTGCAGAATTAGCGGGAATGAATACGGTATTCAGCGGTTCTTATCCTGGATGGAAACCAAAACCAGGTTCTGAAATTGTTCAGTTGATGGAAAAAATTTATACTGAAAAATTCGGAGAAAAGCCTCATGTAGTGGCTTGTCATGCCGGCTTGGAATGTGGAATCATCGGAGCCAATTATCCTGAAATGGAAATGGTAAGCTTCGGACCGACAATTCGAGGCGCTCACTCTCCTGATGAAAAGGCAAATATTCCTTCGGCACAGAAATTCTGGAATTTCACTAAGGAGATTTTAGCGAATATTCCTCAGAAATAGTTATTTTAATTAAATATAATCTTTGTCATTCCATAGGAATCCAAGCGCTATTAATGCATAATTGAGATTCTTACAGAATGACAATTTTTGTGGCATTTGTGTTTAAAAAATTAAAAAATTATGAAGAGTATCACCATATTTTGCGGTTCAAGTTTCGGTTCAGATTCTATTTTCGAGGAACAGGCGACTTTACTTGGACAGACTTTAGCAAAACAACATATTCAAATAGTTTATGGAGGCTCAAATACAGGTCTAATGAAAGCCGTTGCAGATGGAGCATTGAGCGAAGGCGGAAAAGTCGTGGGCGTTCTACCCCACTTTTTGCAATCTAAAGAAATTGCCCATAAAAACCTGACTGAATTAATTTTAGTCGAAACCATGCACGAAAGAAAAACCAAAATGAATGAATTGTGCGACGGCGTAATCGTTCTTCCCGGAGGCTACGGAACACTGGAAGAATTCTTTGAAATGATAACTTGGGCTCAACTCGGACTACACAAAAAACCAATCGCCATTTTGAATATCGATGGATTTTATGATGATTTGATAAAATTAACTCAAACAATGGTCGATAAAGGTTTTTTAAAACAGATTAATCGTGATATGTTGTTGATGAGTGATAATATTGATGAGCTTTTGGAGAAAATGAGAAATTATGAAGCTCCGACAGTTGGGAAATGGATTTCAAAGGAGGAAGTTTAGATTTAATAATTTAAATGAATTATTAAACAAAAACTCCCAAAGAAAAATCTTCAGGAGTTTTATATAATTTAAATAAAATTTTCTAAGGATAAGGAGCAATTTCCACTTCCAGCCCTTCCATATCCATTGCCATATGCAACTGGCAACCCAATCTGCTGTTTTCTTTCACATGGAAAGCTTCGGCAAGCATTGCATCTTCTTCATCGCCCATTGGCTCAAGTCCGGGATCGTTGGTTACGTAAACCTGACAAGAAGCGCACATCGCCATTCCTCCACAAACCCCGATCGTTCCTTCTTCTGCCAATTCATACGAACGGATGATTTCCATCAAATTCATGGACATATCCGTGGGAGCTACTACATCGTGAGTGACACCCTCTCTATCGGTGATTTTTATATTGATATCTGACATAATTTTGCAAAATTAGTCAATTTTTTTCACAACAGCTTTCTCAGCCTCTTTTCTACTTCCGTCGAATCCGTCTACACCACTTACGGTTGTATATTTTAATACGAATTTTTTACCCGGATTTAATCTGTTATAAACACTCTGACACATCAAAGTAGCTTCATGGAAACCACAAAGAATCAGCTTCAGTTTTCCCGGATACGTGTTGATATCACCAATTGCGTAGATTCCCTCGATGTTGGTTTGATAATCCAAAGCATTGTTTACAACGATTGCATTTTTCTCGATATTTAATCCCCATTGAGCAATTTCTCCTAATTTTGGAGTTAAACCGAATAAAGGAATAAAATAATCAGTTTCTATATCGTTAGGTTCCTGTCCATCAACTTGTACAGTGATAGCCTCAACTTTACCGTTACCTTTAATTGCTGTAACTTCGGCAGGAGTTATTAATTTAATTTTACCCTGATTTTTCAAATCCTGTACTTTTTCTACAGAATCCAAAGCTCCACGGAACTCATTTCTTCTGTGAATTAAAGTCACTTCACTGGCAACATTAGATAAGAAAATACTCCAGTCAAGCGCAGAATCTCCACCGCCTGCAATTACTACTTTTTTATTCCTGAAATGCTCAGGTTCTTTTACGAAATATTCAAGACCTTTTTCTTCATAATCTGCGATATTTTCAAAAGTTGGCTTTCTGGGTTCAAAAGTTCCCAAACCTCCTGCAATGGCAATTGCTTTTGCTCTGTGAACAGTCCCTTTATTGGTAATCACCTCAAACCATTCATCATCTATTTTTGTATAAGAAACAGCCGTTTCTCCAAGTGTAAAACCAGGCTGAAACTGCTTAATCTGCTCCATCAAATTATCTACCAGCTCTCCGGCGTTTACCGAAGGATAACCAGGAATATCAAAAATAGGTTTTTTAGGATAAAGCTCTGCCAATTGTCCTCCCGGTTGAGGAAGTGCATCAATGATGTGGCACTTCATTTTTAATAAACCTGCTTCAAATACAGCAAAAAGTCCAGTCGGGCCGGCTCCTATGATCAATATATCGGTCGTTATCATAATAATAAGATAATTTAATTATACTTGTGGCTGCAAATTTACTAATTTTAATGCGAAGCATATTTAATTCATTCTAAATAAAAAACTGAGATTTATCAAATATCTCGAAAATGATAGCGACTTTAAATTTGGCAATGTTTTTGTAAATCTTTAATTATGAAGAAAATTTTGAGTTTTTTAACAATATTTATGTTCTGTTTAGGGTTTGCTCAAGTAGACAATATTGCAGATGGTGAATCCATTACGTTCAGAATTCATTACGGATTCCTGAATGCCGGAACCGCCAATCTTACCACAAAAAAGACAGCTTATATGGGCATTCCGCATCTGTATGTGAAAGGTACAGGGGCAACAACAGGGGCTGTGAAAGCCTTTTTCAAAGTAGAAGATTTGTATGAAAGTTTTATTAATATAAATACCGGACTTCCAAGCTTTTATGTAAGAAATGTAAAAGAAGGAGGTTATACGCAACATTTTGAAACGGTTTTTAACCACGATAACAATACTTTAATTTTAACGGATAAAAAAACGCCGGCCAATGGTTCAAAAGTTATTAAATCCGTAAAAGGTGTTCAGGATATGCTGTCATGCTTTTATTATTTAAGAAGCAAAAGCCCTGCAGAATTAAAAGTAGGAACCGTAATCAACATGAATGTGTGGATTGACGATGAAATGTTCCCATTCCAGCTGAAAGTGACGGGGACAGAAAATCTTAAGACAAAATTTGGGACAATCAATTGCTTAAAAATCATACCATCCGTAAAAAGCGGCAGGGTTTTTAAAGAGAAAGAAGGCGTTACCATGTGGGTTTCCAACGATGCAAACCACGTTCCGATGCTGTTGAAAGCTGAATTGGCCGTGGGTTCTTTAAAAGCAAGTATTGATGATTTTAAAAATGTAAAATATCCTTTAAAATTTTCGAAATAATATATAGTTAATTTTAAAACTATGAAAATGCCTGTAAATCACAGGCATTTTTTTTATGGTGAGATGTAATAAATTTTAAATTTAAATTGTCTTGATTAAATAAGACTAAGAACCATGAAAATCAAATTACTGATAATGTATCTCTTATTTTCTTCATATCTGGTTTATTCACAGAAAAAGGAAGATGATCATATTGTCAGAAAAAAAATACTGATCACAAAAACCTCATCAACACCAAAAATTGATGGAATTCTTGATGAGATGGAGTGGCAGAATGCTTCAGTTGCAACAAATTTTATCGAAAGAAATCCCAACAACGGAAAACCGCAGGCCGATTCTATAAAAACGGAGGTCAGGATTTTATATGATGACACCGGAATTTATTTCGGGGCTCAGATGTATGATCCGACTCCCAATAAAATTGCCAAAGAATTGACAGAAAGAGACGGAATCAGCAATGATGACTTCTTTGGAGTCACTCTGAATGGATATAATGATAAGCAACAAAGCCTGGAATTTGTAGTCACGGCAGCTGGAGTTCAGTTTGATGCCAAAATCACAACGGACGGCGAAGATTCCACATGGAATTCTATCTGGTACAGCGGTGCAAAAATCAATGAAAAAGGCTGGTCTGCAGAGATAAAAATCCCTTACTCGGAATTAAGATTTCCCAAAGGGAATGTTCAGGAATGGGGAATCAATATCTTCCGGAAAATCCAAAGAATCAAGGCTTCTTATGACTGGAATTTTGTAGATAACGCAAAAGATTCTTACACCCTTTTTGACGGCGTTTTACAGGGAATCGAAAATATCAATCCTCCTACCCGATTATCTTTTACGCCTTATTTTTCAACATATATTAATAGTTATGACGGAAAAACCACGGCAAATTTCAATGGCGGAATGGATGTAAAATACGGTATTAATGATGCTTTTACGTTTGATATGACTTTGATTCCGGATTTTGGGCAGGCAAATTTTGATAATTCTATTTTAAATTTAACACCATTTGAACAGCAATTCTCTGAACAAAGAACATTCTTCACCGAAGGCACCGAACTTTTCAGCAAGGGCGGCATGTTTTATTCAAGGAGAGTTGGCGGAGAGCCCACCGTTTATCCCACTGTTGGAGACCATGAAGAAGTCACCGAATATCCTTCAAAAGTAAAATTATTTAATGCTTTTAAAATTTCAGGAAGAACAAAAAAAGGGCTTGGAATTGGCTTTTTCAACGGGGTAACACAAAAAATGGAAGCTACCATCGTCAATCATGAAACCGGCGAGGTGAGAAAAGAAGTGGTAGAACCGTGGGCAAACTATAATATCCTGGTTTTTGACCAAAGATTTAATGGAAATTCATCCGTATCGCTGGTCAACACTAATGTTACGAGAGATGGAAATTTCCGTGACGCCAATGCGACAGGCATTCTTTGGGATATTATTAATAAGAAAAATACATATAAAACTTTCGGAAGCTTGAAAGGAAGCTGGGTGATGGATGGTGAGACAAAGTTCGGGACGCGTGGTGAGGCAGGCTTTGAGAGAATTGCAGGAAAACATCGTTTTTCCATTAACGGAAATGTAACGACAAAGGATTGGGATATTAATGATGCCGGATTCTCGACAAAAACCAATTTCGGAAACTATAATGCATGGTATGGATACAGGATTTTACAGCCTACAAAGACTTTCAATAATATTTATCTTAATTTTAATTTAAACTATTATCACAGGCTGGAACCGTTCATTTTTCAGAATTTTATTTTTAATCATAACAATAGCTTTACAGATAAAAATTTCAGGAATTTCGGTGGCGGAATTGAGTTTACCCCATTTGCCCAGAATGACATCTACGAACCCAGAACTTTCGCAAGACACCTTAAAGTTCCCGGATATTTTGATTCCTGGGTGTGGTTTGAAAGTGATACCCGGAAAAAATTGCAGTATAATTTCACAGTAGATTATTATGCTTTTGATGAAAAAGGAAGAAACCATATTTTAACGGAATTTGGGCTTCGGTATAGATTTTCCGATAAATTCAATGTCAACTGGGAGTTCAATCCTAGTTTCAGTAATAATGAAACAGGTTTTGCAGGAAAAAGTGACACTGATATTTTTATCGGAAGAAGGCAGCGAAACACGTACGAAAATGCTTTAACTTCAAAGTACACTTTCAATGAAAAAACTTCTCTTACATTGACTTTCAGACATTATTTTTCAGATGTAACCTATAAAAAATTCTATACTTTGAACCAGGATGGAAGCTTGGCGGAAACTAATCTGTTTGATCAAAATTTAAATGGAACTTACAACGCATGGAATGTCGATTTGAGGTTTTCATGGTGGTTTGCTCCGGGAAGCCAGCTGACGTTGCTGTACAGAAATGCAACTTCAAATTATCTTGAATTTTCAAGGCTGAATGTTACAAAAAATTATGATATGCTTTTCAGTGAGCCGACAGTGAATAATTTTTCTTTAAAGCTGACTTACTTTTTAGATTACAACAGAGTGAAGCATTGGACGAAGAAAAAAGGCCCGAAAAGTTAATTTTAAATCTAAAAAAGCAGAATTAAAAAAATTGAGAAAACCGTAATAAAATTTTTCAATAATCAGTTTTTAATTACGTTTTGTTTCTTAGTCAGTAATTAAAAACAAAAACCTCCGAAATTATCGGAGGTTTGATTTTTATAAAGTTTTAAACTGCTCTAAAGTTCTGATATCATTTTCAAAGAACATTCTGATGTCGCTCATCTGGTAAAGAAGCATTACGATTCTTTCGATTCCCATCCCGAACGCATATCCGGAGTATTTCTCGGAATCAATATTTACATTTTTCAAAACGGCAGGATCTACCATTCCGCAACCCATAATTTCCAGCCAGCCCGTTCCTTTCGTTATTCTGTAGTCTGTTTCAGAATTCAACCCCCAATACACATCAATCTCTGCACTTGGCTCTGTGAAAGGGAAATAAGAAGGTCTTAATCTGATTTTAGACTTCCCGAAAAGTTCAGTAGTAAAAAACTGAATAGTTTGTTTTAAGTCTGCAAAACTCACATTTTCATCAATATATAATCCTTCAATCTGGTGGAAAATACAGTGCGAACGTGAAGAAACCGCTTCATTTCTGAACACTCTTCCGGGAGATAAAATCCTGATCGGCGGCTGATTTTCTTCCATATAACGGATTTGCACTGAAGAAGTGTGCGTTCTCAACAAGATATCAGGGTTTTGTTCAATAAAGAAAGTATCCTGCATATCTCTTGCGGGATGATATTCAGGGAGATTAAGGGCGGTAAAGTTGTGCCAGTCGTCCTCAATTTCCGGTCCGTCTGCCACAGCAAAACCGATAGATTTAAAAATTTCGATAATCCTGTTTTTCACTAAATTGATGGGATGTCTTGAACCCAAATCCAACGGAAAAGCAGGTCTCGTAAGATCTTCTTTTTCTATAACAATAGAAGATTCCGAAGCATTTTTTAAATCCTCCAGTTTTCCGTTAACAGCCTGCTTCAGAGTATTGATTTTCTGTCCGAAATCTTTCTTCTGGTCATTTGGAACTTCTTTAAATTTTTCAAAAAAATCGTTCAGAATTCCCTTTTTGCCATTGTACTTGATGCGGAAGTTTTCAATCTCTTCTTTAGATGTAGCATTGAAGCTGTTTACCTCGACGAGTAATTCTTCTATCTTTTCTATCATTGTTTTACCCTTTCAAAAATATTCTGCAAAAATACGTTTTTTCAGTTGAATAATTTTCCTTCTTTTGTTAAAAAAATCTGCCCCTTTTCGGAGGCAGACTTCAATCACTTATTTCACTTAAATAAAAAAATTATTTTATTTTTCTTTACGGAACAGTTTATAAAGAATAAAATTACAGTCAAAAATGACTGTCTTTTATCTTAAATTCATCCCTATTTCTTTTCGAGAGCTTTTACGTTGATCTGGAGAGTTACCTCATCCTTGATTACGCCATTTGCCGCGGGAGCTTGGAATTTTACACCAAACTCTTCTCTTTTAATATCTTTCGGCTCTGTTGCAATGCTTACTTCTCCTTCTTTCACAGAGACATTCGCTTTGAACTGAACAGGTTTTGTAATTCCTTTAATAGTCAAATTACCATCCAAAAGCGTGTTATAATCACCTTCTGCAGATGGGGTCACTTTTGTAATTTCATAAGAAGCTGTAGGAAACTTACCTGTTTCAAAAAAATCTCCACTTTTCAGATGTCCGTTCAGTTTTCCCAATTGATCGGCATCATTCTGCAAATCAACCGATGTTAAAGAATTCATATCTGCGACAAATTTACCGCTTTCCAGCTTTCCGTCTTTTACCGTTACATCACCACTTTCAAATTTAATGGTCCCGAAATGACTTGTATTTTCAGATTTAAAAATTTTATATCCCTTCCATTCCACTCTACTGTTTAAAGTGTCCACCACAAACTGAGCTCCGTCCTTAGTTGTTGCCACCTCATTGCTTTCGCTGGAAAGTGGCTTGTCCTTTTTACAGGAAATCACTACAGCCGTTGCAAAAAGTGCGGAAATAACTAACGAAAACAGCCTTTTCTTCATAATTTTTAAATTTTCAATACTCCCGCTAATATAATAAAAAAAATTGTTCTTTCCTAAAAACATTTCATTTCATTACATTTGTATTATGCTATTAGAAATAAACAATTTATATTTTTCATATTCTAAGGAAAAACCCCTGTTTCAGAACCTTACCTTAAGGTTTGAGGAAGCTAAAATCATCGCTCTTGCCGGAGAAAGCGGATGCGGAAAATCAACATTGTTAAGCTTGATTTACGGACTTCTTGACTGGGAAAGCGGCGACATCATTTTCGACGGCGAAAAATTGATGGGACCGAAAGGAAATCTTGTTCCCGGAGAAGCAAAAATGAAATTTGTAGCCCAAAACTTCGACCTGATGCCTTACGCAACCGTTGCTGAAAATGTAGGGAAATTTATTTCAAATATTAATTTAGCAAAGAAAAAAGAAACCATTGCAGAACTTCTGGAAGTTGTCGGATTGGAGGAATTTGCCAATACATTACCCAAAAACTTAAGTGGCGGACAACAACAGAGAGTAGCCATTGCAAGGGCCCTTTCCGTGCTTCCGAAGCTCCTGATTCTTGATGAACCTTTCAGTAACCTGGATTTTTCGAGAAAGATTGAATTGCGCGAAAGATTATTCCGATATGTGAAGCAGCAGAATATTTCTTTAATTATTTCGACGCATGAGCTTCAGGATATTATTCCGTGGCTGGATCAGATTATTGTTCTTCAAAGTGGCAGATTGATCCAAAATGATAATCCTGAGGAGACCTTCAGGAATCCGTATAATTCTTATGTTGCTAAGCTTTTTGGGGAAGTAAATATTTTTAATGAAGATGAAATTTCTGATTTTCAGCTAAAAAAATTTTCGTATTATGCGCATGAAATTAAAATTTCTGAAAACGGTTTTGAAGCTGAAGTTCTGGAAAGCAGATTTGCCGGAAATCATTACTGGAATAAGATGAAATCGAAGGGTAAGGAATTGGTTGTTTATACTGATGAGAAAATTGAGGGTATTGTTAAAATATTATTTGTTTAAATATTATTGTTTTAGAATAAACTTTATGCTCCTTTAACTTATTACTCATTATTTATAACTCATTATTCACCATAACTACAACATTTTCTTACGCTTATTGTGAATTTGTGGATAAAAAAATACAAACATAAGAAACCGATTTAAAACTTTTTCTTACATTTGTATTTCCACAGCATAAGGAAATTTTTGGTTAATTCTCTTTCTGCCTCCAAGACGAAAATTAGCAGTCTGCAATCTAGTCTTTTGAAAGATTACACTGTCCAATTCTTTCCTTTTTTTATGCCTTTTTCACAAATTCTGATTTCAAGGCCATTGAACCGAATCCATCGATTTTACAATCAATATTATGGTCACTATCTGGTCTTAAACGTATATTTTTCACTTTCGTTCCTGCTTTCACTGGTTTTGGAGCACCTTTTACAGGTAAATCCTTGATGACCACAACAGAATCTCCATCTTGAAGTTCATTTCCGTTTGAATCCAGAATTTTTCCCTCACTTGAAGCCTCAGAAGCAGTTTCTTCAGGGTTCCATTCGTAAAAGCATTGAGAACAAACCGTCATATTATCGCTTGGATAAGTAAATTCGGAACCACATTTCGGACAAAGTACAGGATCACTCATATTTAATTTTTTGCAAAGATAATTTTAATATTTTTAATTAAAATTTAAAGCATGAAAAACATCCGAAGACTCTTTTTAATTATTTCGTTATTATTATTTGGATGGCTATTTATTCAGATCTTTTATAAAATTGATCTTATACCAAATTATACACGAACTTTTATAAGTGAGGATATTTTAAAAATTGAAAATTTTAAGAGTTTAAATGAATTGAAAGAATTTTCAAAATCAAAAGTTTACAGCTTAGAAAAAATTAATAGGGAGCAATCAAATTTAGCGAATAAACAATTGATCATGATTTTCATATTGGTTGCAATTCAATTATTTCTTTATCTAACTAAAAACACTCCGAAGAATACAGCTTAATCGCAAATAAAGAATCCAAAAAGCTTGAACTTAAAATTGTCAACTTAAATTCGTATTTTTGCAGATTCAAAACAGCAGACCAACTTTATGGAACTTATTCACAGAAACTTAGCGATCGGAATTCACGATGCTTTACAGGAAACATTTTTCGAGAAAAATAAATACGCAGATAAAGTTATCGAAAGACTTTTAAAAGCAAACAAAAAATGGGGCAGCCAGGACAGAGCCGTTGTTTCTGAGATTTTCTATAATATTATCCGATGGAAAAAACGTCTTGAATATTACATGGGAGAAGGTGTAAAACCAAATAATATTTACAAACTTATCATAGCATATCTTCTTTGGAGCAAAACAAATTATAAAAAATTTGAAGAATTCGACGGAATAAAAATCGCCGATATTCTTACAAAGCTTAAAAAAAATACAGTTCCCACCAAAGCTATAGAACACTCTATTCCAGAATGGTTGGCTGAAACTTTGGAAAAAGAATTAGGCCCAAAATGGGAAAAGGAAATGCACGCCCTGAACGAACAGGCACCAACAGTTTTGAGAGCGAACTCTCTGAGAACCACACCAAGAGAACTCATTTCTGATCTTGCCGATGAAAATGTTGTTTCTTACCCTGTCAAAAATTATCCAGATGCGGTACAATTGGAAGAAAAAAAGAATGTTTTTCTCACAACTGCCTTTAAAGAAGGATTATTTGAAGTTCAGGATGCTTCTTCTCAAAAGATCGGGTATTTTCTGGATGTAAAAGAAGGTCAGCGAGTTGTGGATGCCTGCGCGGGAGCTGGTGGAAAGACGCTTCATCTGGCTGCCTTGATGGGAAATAAAGGTCAAATTATTGCACTTGATATTTACGAATGGAAGCTGGCAGAACTAAAACGCCGCGCCAAAAGAGCCGGAGCTCACAACATTGAAACCCGCATGATTTCTGATAACAAAGTCATCAAAAGGCTTCACGATAAAGCAGATAGATTATTGATTGATGCGCCTTGTTCAGGTCTTGGAGTTTTAAAAAGAAATCCGGACAGTAAGTGGAAAATTGATCAGGATTTTATCGACAGGATCAAAAAAGAGCAACAGCAGATTCTTCAGGATTACTCTAAAATGCTTAAAATAGGAGGAAAAATGGTGTATGCAACATGTTCTATTCTTCCATCTGAAAATAATGAACAAGTTGAAGAATTCTTAAAAACCAATCCGAATTTCAAAATGGTCAAGGATGAAAAAGTAATGCCTAGTACAGGTTATGACGGATTTTATATGGCTCTGATCGAAAGGATTTCTTAATCAAGGGAGCTTAATTTTACATTAATAATTTATTATAAAGCAAAACTACTCTACTTTAGGGTAGTTTTTTTGTTGAATTATATTATTTAACCAAAAAATAAAAAACTGTGAATCAAAAATCTACCATAAAATATTTCACACAAGTGTAACTTTTATGTAATCTCTCACACCTATACCATAAAAAACTAATGTAAAATTCACAAAGTTGATAGTGTGTTAACTAAAATTTATCTTTGTGAAAACCGATCTCAATTATGTATAAAAAAACTTTATTAAGCTTCTTTGTCTTTTTATTTTGTCTTTCTTTTGCACAGACTTATGAAGTTCAGTACATCAGCTCATATAACGGAAAAGTTTTGACTGAGCAGTCACCTACTTTAGTTTGGGCAAATGACAAGGAAAATTTTATCTTAAATAATAAAATAAGAGAACAAAAGGCAGAATTTCCGTTTGAAATAAGTAAAATTGAAAAGCCTTCGAACACCGTAATTTCTTACGCTTTTTTAAATTCAAACGAAATAATTTCAACCTCGGATGCAGAATCTATCGGTAAACAAAGTTTTGAGCTCACCAATGAAACAAAAAAGATATTGGGTTACAACTGTAAAAAGGCAGTTACCAAAATCAACTCCAATACCATTGAGGTTTGGTACACCAATGATCTCAAAATACAGGGAGGTCCTTCAACAATCGGGCAAAATTTAGGTTTTGTCTTAGAAATTGAAAGAAATAAAAATTCAGTAATTACCGCTAATTCCATTAAAAAAGTAAAGAAAACAGATATTGAAAATCTTCTTAAAGGCTCCATTAATTCTACAGATCAGTTGGGCTATAGGGATCTTTTATGGAAAAGCAGATTTACAACATTGAAAGTTTTTGACAATGAAACCATCAATTTTTCAGATGAATCAAAATCAGACGAAAAAGTAAAAAGATTCGCCAACGGAACCATTATCCTTAAAAAAATTAAGTTCCCAAAAATTTCAGAAGGCGAAAATATTTTCGTTGAATTGAAGCAACAATCAAACGGTGACGCTTACGACAGAACAGGAACCGTTTTCTTCGTTCCACAAGACAAATCTCAATCTTTCTTTGACGGCCTGGAAAAGGGCGCTAAAACTCTTCCTGTCTATGAAAACGGAAATGGAAAACAATATTATGGAATAACTGCTACCGAAAATTATAATCCTGCTGTTGAAATGATGCGGTTTTTTACTGCTTTCGGGATTAATAAATTCAATCATATTCAATTAAAAGATAAAAACTGGCAAACGACAAGTCCATACCGTCAGGATATTACGGATCTGAAACCTTCCCTTTCTGACAAAGAATTATGGATTGGTACTTTCATTGGTAATTACGACAAAGGCGGCCACAAAGTAAGCCTGGAGATCACAGTCCACAAAAGCGACCAGAATATTTATAAGAACAATACAGTAATTCCCTTATTTAACACGTTGAATATCATGGAAATGGCCGGACAGGATTATTCCACGATGTTTAATCAGGACAAAGGGCTGTTCGTAGAATTTACTTTGAAAAAAGATTTAAAAAATGCACAGCTGAAATATATCACAACAGGCCATGGTGGCTGGGAAAATGGTGATGAGTTCGTTCCTAAAGCCAATTCTATTTTTTTTGATGGGAAAATGGCATTTTCCTTTGTTCCCTGGAGGTCAGACTGCGGCTCTTACCGGCTTTATAACCCGGCTTCAGGAAACTTTCCGGACGGGCTTTCTTCTTCGGATTTAAGCAGATCAAACTGGTGTCCGGGAACGGTTACCAATCCTAACTTCATTCCGCTTGGAGATTTGAAAGCCGGAAAACATACCATTCAGGTAAAAATCCCACAAGGCCCTACAGAAGGCACAAGTTTCAGTTCATGGAATGTTTCGGGAATATTGCTCGGATCCGAATAAAAAAAAACCTTCTCGCAAACTGAATTGCAAGAAGGTAAAAACACAAATGATGAAAAAAAATTATTTCGAGCCACAAAGTAAAGGCAAAAATTTCTATAATAAATTATCATAGATTAATAAATATATCAATATTATTTCGTATGTGATTAAGTATTTTAATGTCACAGCGAAAAAAATCAACTAAAAGCCCGATTTCACTCAAACAAAATTAAAATTTTTCTACAAATTTAATTATTAAGTTAAAGATATTAACTTATTTGATTTTTTTATTGTTAATTTTAAACTAGCTATTTAATTTCGCTTTAAAATAACAATAAAATGTGTGGAATTGTATGTTTGTTTGATGCCAAACAAAAGACCGAAATATTAAGACCTCAGGTTCTTGAAATGTCAAAAAAAATCCGTCACAGAGGTCCGGATTGGAGCGGCGTATTTCAGGATGAAAAAGTAATTTTCTCCCATGAAAGGCTTGCTATCGTAGATCCTGCGTCAGGAAAACAGCCCTTATTTTCAAAGGATGGAAAAATAGTTTTAGCAGTAAACGGAGAGATTTATAACCATAGAGAATTAAAAGAAGAATTCCCTGATTATGAATTTCAAACTCAGTCAGATTGTGAAGTAATTTTAGCGCTTTACGAAAAATACGATAAAAATTTCATCGAAAAGCTTAACGGGATTTTTGCATTTTCTTTATATGACACAGAAAATAATGTGTATCTGATTGCAAGAGATCACATGGGAATCTGTCCGCTGTACCACGGCTGGGACAGAAACGGGAGCTATTATGTAGCTTCAGAATTAAAAGCTTTGGAAGGAATTTGTAAAACCATTGAAACATTTTTGCCGGGGCATCTTGTCTACAGCAAAGACGGAAGCCAACTTCAGCAGTGGTACAAAAGAGATTGGGAAAGTTTTGAAAACGTAAAAGATAATGAAACTGATATTTCAAAATTAAGAAAAAGCCTTGAAGACGCCGTTCACAGACAGTTGATGAGCGATGTTCCTTATGGAGTTTTGCTTTCCGGCGGCCTGGATTCTTCTGTGATTTCTGCGATTACTGCAAAATTTGCCAGACAGAGAATTGAAAGTGGTGATACTCAGGAAGCTTGGTATCCTCGTTTACACAGTTTTGCAGTTGGGCTGATCGGTTCACCGGATTTGGTGGCGGCTCAAAAAGCGGCGGAACATATCGGCTCGGTTCACCATGAAGTTAATTTTACCGTTCAGGAAGGTTTGGATGCGATTCGTGATGTGATTTATCATCTGGAAACGTATGATGTAACGACGATAAGAGCTTCCACACCGATGTATCTTTTGGCAAGAGTCATTAAATCAATGGGGATAAAAATGGTGCTTTCCGGAGAAGGTTCTGATGAATTATTCGGTGGATATCTGTATTTCCATAAAGCTCCGAATGCGAAGGAATTTCATGATGAAACGGTAAGAAAATTAGGAAAACTTCACCTTTATGATTGCTTGAGAGCCAACAAAGCCCTGATGAGCTGGGGAATTGAAGGCAGGGTTCCTTTTTTAGATAAAGAATTTATGGATATTGCTATGACCATTAACCCAAAAGATAAAATGGTAAACACTGCAGAAGGAAAAATTGAAAAATGGGTATTAAGAAAAGCTTTTGAAGACATCCTCCCCGATTCTATCGTGTGGAGACAAAAAGAGCAGTTCTCCGATGGGGTCGGCTATTCATGGATCGACACATTAAAAGCTGTTGCCGAAAAAGAGGTAACCGATGAAATGATGGCCAATGCTAAATTCAAGTTTCCTTTAAATACACCTCAAAACAAGGAAGAATACCGTTATAGAACAATTTTTGAAGAACATTTTCCAAGTGAAACGGCAGCGGCAACTGTTCCGTCTGTTCCATCGGTAGCATGTTCGACACCAATTGCTTTGGAATGGGACGAGGCTTTCAAAAATATGAATGATCCAAGCGGAAGAGCCGTAAAAGTGCATGAAACGTCTTACGGTAAACAGTTATAAGTTATGAGTTATGAATTATGAATTATGAGCTTTTCTTCTTAATTAACTAATTTCTAAGCTCTAATTTCTAACTTCTCAATCAAAATTTATCAATCCTGTAGCAATACGGGATTTTCTTTTGAAGTAACGTTAAAATATTGTCAGAATTTAACTGTTAATCAAAAATATTATCTAATAAATAATTATATTTGGAAAACGAAAAATATCAATTATATAAAAATGAGAAGAAACATTACTATCTTATTTGCTTTATTATCCATAACTTTTGCTTTTGGACAGGGGAAATACGGCAAATATCTTAGCTCCAAAAAGCTGGCTATGGTGTATAAAAGCGTGAAGGATCAAGATAAAGATGATTATTATCAACAATATTACTGGCTGGCAAAAGCTGAAAATCTTAAAACGTATCCTCACCTGAAAGATGTAAAACCAGTGGTTTTATATGAATTTGTGAAAAAAGTAAATCCTCAGAATCCGACCAAAACTCTGGACGCAAGAGGAAAAGAATTGAGAGAAACGGCAGAATTATCTTTAAATCAATATTTTAAAAATAAAAAATTCGAGAACAATTCTGTATTGATGTATAATCTTGAAACGTATGTAGATCCGTCTAAAGGCCAATATTACACCAAAGTAGATCCTGAAAAAATCAAAGAATTGGTTCCGAAAGAACTTTTTGCCTTCAACTCAAACAACAGAAATACGGGAGAAGATAAAACTTATTATCTTTGGATTGATAAGAAAAAAGATGATTTCAAGATCGTAGATATCATTCCTGACGAAAAAGAAAATAAAGCTTTCTACGCAAGAGTAAAGCAATATCTTCCAAGTTATAAATTCTCCAAATATGTCCCTTCAGTGAAAAAAGGAACTAAAACGGACAGAACAGACGTAGATTATTATTACATTATGCCATTTGAGCAAAATACCGATAATATCGAATACAAAACAAAAGACTTTGAAACTTTCGAACTGAGCCAGTACAGAAAAGCCGGCGACGAGTGGAAAGGAGTAGAAAAACCTAGAAAATAAATCAAAAAGTCCTGTGAATTTCGCGGGACTTTTTTTTGTTAAAATAAATAACGCATGTCTTGTGATTTCATAGGAGTGACAAACTAAGCGCAGATTGAGAATTTTTAAAATTAAAAAGTTAAAGACATTTAAGGAATAAATATTGCTTTAAAAATTAATAACATTCCTCAATTTTTAAGTTAAAAAAAAACCGGATCACAGTAAAAATAAAATGTCAGAAGTAATTCCGCAACCTAATAATTCGATTAAAAAAATTCTACCTCTGATTTTGGCGACTGCTATTTTCATGCAGATGCTCGATTCTACTATTCTGAATACATCTTTGCCGTCGATCGCCCGGGATTTGCAGGAATCTCCGCTCAATATGCAGAACGCGATCATCAGTTATGTATTGACGTTGGCTGTTTTCATGCCTGCAAGCGGATTTTTGGCGGACAGGTTCGGGACGAAAAAGATCTTTATTTTTTCTTTGGTGCTTTTCAGTTTGGGATCATTTTTTTGTGCCATATCGCAAAACCTTACCCATCTCGTAATTTCTCGTGTCATACAGGGGATTGGAGGAAGTTTGATGACTCCCGTCGGAAAATTAGCATTAATTAAAACTTTTGATAAAAACGAATTATTAAAAGCCATGAATTTTGCTATCATTCCCGCATTAATCGGGCCTGTTTTAGGGCCATTAGTTGGAGGTTATATGGTGGATTACCTTTCCTGGCATTGGATTTTTTTGATTAATATTCCGATTGGTGTCTTGGGAATTATTTTAGGATTAAAATATATGCCCAATTATAAAACCAAAGATGTAGATTTTGACTTAAAAGGATTTTTAATTTTCGCAGCAGCCTCGCTCCTACTCTCAATTTCTTTAGAACTTTTTGGAAATATGCAGAATATAACACCGGTTTTGGTGGTTTTCATTCTCGGATTCCTTTTCATGTATTATTATTACAAACACGCCAAAAGAGATGATGCCCCGATTTTTCCACTGAATTTATTTCAGGTCAGAACCTTCCGTGTAGGAATTGTCGGAAACCTGGCAACGAGATTAGGAATCAGCTCTGTTCCTTTATTATTACCGTTAATGATTCAGATTGCATATAAACAATCGGCGGTCACTTCCGGTTGGATTATCGCTCCAATGGCCCTTACAGCCATGTTCGGAAAATCTTATGTGATTAAAATTTTAGATAAATTCGGGTATCGACAAACGTTGATGACCAATACTTTTGTTATCGGAACTTTAATCTGCCTTTTAGCTATTCCCAACATTCACAGCTCATTATATTGGTTTGTCCCAATTATTGCGGTTCTGGGATTTTTCAATTCCATTCAATTTACCTCGATGAATACCATTTCCATTGCTGATCTCAGAAATTTCCAGACAAGCAGCGGAAACTCATTAATATCAGTAAATCAACAGCTTGCCATCGGTTTCGGAATCGCATTTGGATTAATTGTTTTAAAAATATTTGAAAACACTGACCTCATCAAAGGCGAGATGCACAACGCCTTCCGCCTCACCTTTCTCACCGTCGGGATCTTAACAATCATATCTGGTTTTGTTTTCAGAAGACTTCACATTTCGGACGGAAAAAACATGAAATCGAAGGAATGAGGTAAGTTATGAGTTTTGAGTTATTAGTTATGAGTTGTTCAATGGGAGAAACGAAGTA
>Ga0307412_10000438_pt1 | contig 25170 bp, 20 predicted proteins | sample DK1Cmetagenome_3_FD_203823 | JGI IMG/M metagenome (GOLD analysis project Ga0307412, IMG submission 203823) | Maize rhizosphere microbial communities from greenhouse at UC Davis, California, United States - DK15-C-1 | ecosystem: Host-associated > Plants > Roots > Rhizosphere > Soil | place: USA...
CCGGAGGACATGTTGTACGTGCCCAAGACTGGACTGGCCAAAGCCGGCGAAACGGCCAGGCAACTGGCCGACGTGGTGCTGTTCCAGGGCGTGGGGTTCGGCTTCGGCTACCGCGTCGACAACAAAGGCAGCGACAACTGAATTCAGGTGACGATCATGAACCCCAAGGAAAATTATTTGCATGAGTTTTTCAGGATCTTCTTCGCCAACAAGCAGTGGGTGAAGCGCATCTTCCTGATCTTCGCCGTGATCGCCCTGGTGCTGCCGTTGATGCTCAAGCAGAGCTTCGACATTACCGCCCAGGTGATCGTCCAGTCGAAAAAACTCTCCCAGGGCGACGCCACCACGTCGCTCAACCAGGACAGCGCCACGTTCATTCCGCCGTCGCTGGCGGACATGGAAACGGAGAGCAATATCCTGCGCTCGCCAGCGTTGATCCGCGAGACCATAAGCACCCTGCGCGACAAGGGCGAATACAACCCCAGCGCGGGGATCTTCAATAAATGGGTGAGCGAGCCGGTCAAGCGCTACATCACCCAGCCGCTGCGCGAATACGTCATCAACCCGGTGCGTGACGGCCTGGGGCTTGAAGTCGATCCGGTACGCGACACGGTGCTCGACACGCTGACTGACGAGGCTATCGAAAACCTGAAGATCGAGACCCTGCCAGGTTCCAACGTCATCTCCATCGTCTACAGCTTCGGTGATCCGGCCCAAGGCACCCGGTTCGTGGGGCAACTGCTGCAGAACTACCTCACCGGCCGCCAGGAGCTGCAATCGATCGAGCTGCCGCAGACCTTCTATGAGCAGAAAAGAGCCCAATACCAGACGCGTCTCGACGGTTTGGAAGGTAAGCGGCTGACACTGCTGGAAAACATCGGTTCGTCCGATCCCAAGGAAGAAGTCACCTTCCGCCTGAACGCCATCAATACCGAAGAGCAGGCCCTGAACCAGTATCAGGATCGCCTGCTGCAAAGCCAACGTTGGCTCGACTACCTCAAGACCAGCCTGGCAGCGGCAAACAGCTCGCGGTTCAGCGACTACACCTTCCCCTTCACGTTCACCACCACCGTGGACAACATAGCCTTCGAAGATCGGGAAATCCGCCAGTTGGGTGAGCAACTGACCAGCCAGGTCAGCCGCTACATGAATGACCTGGCGATTTTCCAGCCCAGCAGTGAACCGATGCTGCTGGCGCGCGAGCAAATCGTGCGCACCCGCCAGCAGTTCCTGAAGGTGGTCAACAACCGCATCCAGGAACGCACCACCGACCTGGCGGTGGTCAGCTCGGTCATCGATCAGAAGACGGCGCGCATCGCTGCCTTCAAGGACCGCATCCATCTGTTGCAGGAAACCCAGAGCAAGCTGCGGCAAATGGACACCGAGATCAACGCCTTGCATGCGGCCTTCTCGACCTATGCCCAACGCTTCGCCGAAGCCAGCACCGCCCGCTCACTGGACAACGACCTGTCCAACGCCCGCGTCCTGAGCCCCCCGTTCGAACCGACCGCCGCGGCGTTTCCCAAGCCGATGCTGATCATCGCCTTCGGCCTGTTCAGCGGCCTGCTGCTGGCAATCGCCCTGGTCTATGTGCGTGAGTTCTTCGACCATCGCTTCAAGCATCCAGCGCAAATCAGCCAACAACTGGACGTGCCGGTGCTGCTGGTCATCAACGAGCAGTCGCCCGAGCAGGTCAACCCGCACCGCAACTGGAGCGTGCCCAGCCTTGTCCATTGGGTGAAAAATTGAACGCGCCGTTCGGCCCGTCCCACCGCAGCAGCCCCCTGTCGATCATTCATCTGCTCGACAGCGGCGGCTTCTATGGGGCCGAGCGGATGTTGCTCGATCATTGCCTCGCGACGCCAGGGCAGCACCAAGTGGTGTTCCTGGCGGCGCCACCGACGCTGATCACGCGCTTTCGCCAAGCCGGGGTCGACTGCTGCCATTGCGCCAACTGGGCTGAGCTGTTGCAGCATTTGCGGCAACGGCGCGACGAGCGACCGCTGATCAACACGCACAATTTCAAGGGCTTGTTGTTCGGTTGGGCCGCGGCCACGCTGCTGCGCCTGCCACTGGTAATTACCCAGCACGGTTTCACGCCGCGCAGCCCCAAGCAGCGTTTCTACACCTGGCTGAGCCTGCAGTTGTGCCGCACCGCGCCGGTCAAGCGCGTGGTCTGCGTGGCCGAAAGCATCGCCGCCCTGCACCGCCAGGCCAGCGTGAAGGCGGAGAAACTGGACGTGATTCCCAACGGCCTGCCAGCCGCGACAACGCCGCTGCTCCATCGTGATGACAGGCAACGCTGGCGGGTCGGCTACGTCGGCCGCTTGAGCAGCGAGAAAGGCCCGGACTTGTTCCTCGACGCCATGATCCCGCTGTGCCAGCGCCATGCCTCGCTGCACGCGGTGATGCTCGGCGACGGCCCGGAACGCCAACCGTTGCTCAAGCGTATCGCCGACGCCGGGCTGCCGAAGCGCATCGAGTTGCCCGGCTACCAGACCGACATGAATGCATGGTGGAGCCGTCTCGATGCGCTGGTGATCAGCTCGCGCACCGAAGGCACGCCGATGATCCTGCTCGAAGCCATGCAGGCCGGTGTGCCGGTGGTGGCATTCGGCGTTGGCGGCATCCCCGATGTCGTGCAGGACCGCCACAACGGCCTGCTCGCCACACCTGCGGACAGTGAGGCATTGGCCCAGCAGATCGAAACGCTGTTCAGCGAACCGCCCTTGGCACGGATCCTCGCCGAGAACGCGCGGCGCACCCAGCGCGACCGCTACGACTTGCGCACGCTGGCCGAGCGCTGGTCGCAACTCTATATCCGTACGGCACGGGAGGCTCGGCCATGATAGTCCCGCTCTCGATCATCAGCATGCTGGGGTTGGTCTGCCTGGCATTGCTGGCCAGTCCTTATCCGTTCCTGGCGCCAGGCGCAGTGCTGGGGCTGGTTGCCGTTGCGGTGCTGTACCGCAAGCCTGGTTGGGGCTTGCTGGGTATCGCCGCGCTGGTGCCGTTCGAAGGCCTGTTCAAGGACAACGCATTTTCCGGCAGCAAGTTTTTCGGCGTGGCGCTGATCCTGATCCTGATGTTGCAGTTGGCTTTGCACCAGATCCCGGCGATGCGCCTGCGCAGCAACATCTGGAAGCCCCTGGTCGGCTTCATGACGCTGTATGGCTTGAGCCTGCTGCTGTCGGAAAACATGGGCCTGTCCCTGACGCACTTTCGCGAATTGGGGGTGGGACTGATTCTATTCGTGATCACCTTGTTGATCGGTCGCGACCTGAACCTCGACCTGTTCGCTCGCCTGGTGACGCTGAGTGTGACCACCACCTGCGTGCTGGCGATGTTCTCGGCCAAATACCAGGACCAGGGCCGCGCTTCCGGCCTGCTGGAGGACCCGAACACCTTCGCCCTGCTGATCGCCTTTACCGTGCCGCTGGCGTTGCTGCTGATAGTCCGTGGGCCAACGGTGCTGCATCGGTTGTTCTGGGGTGGCTGTTTCATCCTGCTGCTGGGGGGCATGACCAAGACCGAATCGCGTTCGGGGCTGGTGGTGTTGCTGCTCAGCCTGATGATCGGCTTGTATCACTACCGCGCGCAGCTACCGCGCATCCGTCCACGGCACCTGGGCTTCGCCATGCTCGGACTGGCGTTGCTGGTTCCCCTGGCGATCGCGGTGATGCCCGCCGGCTACGTGGCACGCATCCAGTCGCTGAGCATCCTCAGCGCCGGCGCCAGCGCCCACCAGGATGAATCCCTCGGCCGCCGCGCCTCGTACATCCTGGTGGGCAGCCAGATGATCCGTGAAAACCCGGTGCTCGGCTCGGGACCCGGCACGTTTCCCCTGCATTACGCCCCCACCGGTTATGCCAAGGCGTTCTCGGCCAATCGCAAGAAAGGCGACCTGTATCGGCGCGCCCACAACACCTACCTGGAAATATTCAGCGAGATCGGCATACCCGGCGGCTTGATGTTTGTCGGCATGATCGGCCTGGGTCTCTATAACCTGATGCGCGCGCGCCAGCTCTGGTTGCAACGCCGGGACTGGGTGCAGGCGGACTTGCTGACGCACCTGGGCATGAGCTTCCTGTCGCTGGCGTTGTTCCTGATATTCCTCAGTGCACCGAACCACAAGTTGCTGTGGATCATGCTCGCCCTCACCAGCGTGTTGCGCTACGACGCCGAACAGGCCGCGCCACGGGAGGCCCGTTCATGAGCCGCGTCAGTATCGTGATCCCGATGTACAACGAGGCCCGGCACATCGGCCGCACGCTGTTGGCCGCGCAGGAAGCCGCTCGCCAGGCCCGGTTGGAATGCGAGCTGATCGTGGTCGACAACGGGTCGGACGATCATGGCCCGCGTATCGCCAACGAACTGGGCGCGCGGGTGCTGATCGTGCCCGGCGTACACATCGGCGCCCTGCGCAACCGCGGCGCGGCAGTCGCCAACGGCGAATGGCTGGCGTTCATCGACGCCGACATCGAAATGCCCGCCGACTGGCTCACGTTGCTGGTCGAAATGGAAGGCCGCCAAGGCGATGTGCTGGGTCTTGACCTCGACACGCCCGGGCAGGCGCCGTGGTTCGCCCAAGCGTGGCAGCGCCGCAGCCAGCGTCCGGGATCACGCCCCTTGCACCGGGTGCAATGGTTGCCCAGCGCCAACCTGCTGACGCGCCGCACCTGGTTCGAACAGGTCGGCGGCTTCGACGAAAGCCTGCGCACCGGCGAAGACAAGGACTTTTCCCTGCGCCTGCGCGAGGCCGGTGCGCAGTTGTTGCTGGTCAACGAAAGCCTGGCCTTGCATTGGGGTTATGAAGGCAGTTGGCGCGAGTGGATGAGCAAGGAACTGTGGCGCCAGGGCAGTCACTGGCAGTTGTTGCGCAGTCACGGGGCGAGCCTGCGCCTGTTGCGTTTCCCGGCGCTGTCGGTGGGCATCTGGTGTCTGGATTTGCTGGCGCTGGTCGCCCTGCTCCAGGGCCAGCCGCGCCCGGCCTTGATGCTGTTGTTGATCGCGACTTTGCCGGCCCTGTTTCTCAGCCTGCGCCAGAGCCAGCGCGACCCGCGCTTGACGTTGCAATTGTGGGCCTTGCACGGGGTGCGCCTGCACCTGACTGGCGCTGCGTTGCTGCTCAATCTTTTTCAATGGAATGCCAGGAGACCTGCCCGTGGCTGAATTCATTTATTGGTCGTGCCTGTTGCTGCCGGTGTACGCCTACCTCGGCTACCCCGTGCTGTTGACCTTGCTGGCGCCTTTTTTTCCGGTACGCCGCTACGGCAAGCCATTGCCAATGGATGTCAGCATCGTCATCGCCGCCCACAACGAGGCGCGGCACATTGAAGAAAAATTGCGCACCTTGCTGGCCCAGGATTATCGGGCGCACTCGCTGCGAATCATCCTCGCCAGCGACGGTTCCACCGACGACACCGTGGCCTGCGCGCGCAACGTCATCGACCCGCGCATCACCGTGCTCGACCTGCCGCGCCAGGGCAAGGCCGCCGCCCTCAATGCCGGCGTGGCCCACAGCAGCGGCGAGATCCTGGTGTTCACCGACGCCGACAATCAATGGGGCCCCGACACCCTCGGCCACTTGCTGGCGTCACTGGGCGATCCGGAAGTCGGGGCCTGCGCCGGGCACATGGTGATTCCCGTGCCGGGCAAAGGCCTGAGCCTGGGCGATAGCCTCTATCGACACTACGAAGGCTGGTTGCGCCGGGTGGAAAGCCGCACCGGTTGCATGGTCTCGGCCGACGGCGCGTTATTGGCCCTGCGCCGGTCGTTGTTCCAGCCGATACCGGCCCAGGTCAACGACGATTTTTTCCTCAGCACCTGCGCGCCGGCAGCCGGAAAATCCATCGTCTATGCACCCAAGGCGCGGGTGACCGACCAGGGTGTGGACGAGGCCGACAAGCAGTTTCGCCGCCGCCAGCGGGTCACCGTTGGCGGCTTGCAGAGCCTGGCCCAGCGCCGGGAATTGCTCAACCCGTTGCGCCATGGGCTCTATGCGATCGGGCTGATCAGTCACAAGTTGATCCGCCGCCTGGCGCCGGTCTTGCTGCTGCCGCTGTTGTTGAGCAACGCCTGGCTGTGGAATGCGCATCCGTTTTATCGCCTGACCTTGGCGGCGCAATTGCTCGGCTACGCCATGGCGCTGATCGGGTTGCTGGACGCAGGCCATCGCTTGCCTCGGCCGTTTCGCCTGGCCGCGTTCGTGCTGGTGACGCTGGCGGGCATGAGCATCGGGCTCTGGCAGTTCCTGCGAGGCCACCGCTACAGCCAATGGAACCCCGAGCAGAACCGCTGAGGAGTACGGCCGATGTCGATCAAACACGTCTTCAAGCGCACCGGCGGCTGGCTGTACCTGAACACGTCCCTGGGTCGTCATCCGTTGCGTGGCGCCGGCGTCATCCTGATGCTGCACCGCGTGCTGAACAATGACCGCGCCGCTGAACTGCCCCATCGCAACGAGCTGTGCGTGGGGCCCGAAGCGTTCGAACATCTGCTGATCTGGCTGCAACGGCATTTTGAATGCGTGCCCCTGATGACCTTGCTGCTGTCCGACCCCGAGAGCGTTCCGAACCGACCTCGGGTCGCCCTGACGTTCGACGACGGCTGGCGTGACAACGCCATGAACGCCTTTCCCTTGCTGCGCCAGTATCAAGTGCCGGCGAGTATTTTCGTGTCCACCGATTTCGTCGGCAGTCGCCAGCATTTCTGGTGGGAAAGCATCGGCGAAACCCTGTGGGGCAGCCACGGCCAAGTGGCACGGCATTCGCTGATCGAGCATTTGCAGCACGCCGGTCGGCCGTTGCCGGTGCTGCTCGATGACATCGACGACGAGCGCCGCAGCCTGGCGCTCCTGCACTACCTGCAAAGCCTCAAGACGCTCGATGCGCGCACGTTGAGCGACCTCACCGAAGCCTGCCCGCAAGGTTCGCAACCCCAGGCACTGGACTGGCCCCAGGTGCGCATGCTCGAGGATTCCGGCCTGGTGCGCTTCGGCCCCCATGGCGCCAGCCACGCGATCCTGACCGAGTTGGATGACCAACGCCTGCATGAAGAACTGACCCGCAGTTGGACCGCCCTGGAAAATGGCTGTGCCCAGCCGCTGCCGGTGTATTGCTACCCCAACGGCGACAATGACGCCCGTGTGCGCGAGCAGGTGGCGGCCCACGGTTTTCCGTTCGCGCTCGGCACCGAGGCCGGGCTCTATCGCCATGACGGCGACCCTTTGAACCTGCCGCGTTTCGGCGTCAGCCAGCGCAACGCCCGTCACCCCGAGTTGCTGGCCTGGCGCATCCGCCGAGGAGCCCGCCCATGAGCCGCGCACATTACCTCAAGCATTTGGCCCTGAGCATGGGCACGCGCCTGGCGATGATCGCCCTGCGCCTGCTGCGAAACGTGTTGCTGGCACGGATCCTGGGACCCAGCGAGCGCGGGCTGTTTGCGCTGCTCAGCACCTTGCCGGACCTGATCAGCGCCGCCACCAGCGGCGGCCTCAATTCCGCCGTGGGCTATCAGGCGGCGCAGCAACGCTCGATGGGGGTGTTGCTCACTCAGGTGCTGGTCTTCGGCTGCCTGCTGGCGGGTTTGTTGACCTTGCTGGTGGTGGCGCTGGTGCGTGAGTTCGGCGCTGAGCTGGATATCGCCATGCAACTCGGATTGCTGGCCTGGTTGCTGTTGCTGGCCGTGCCGCTGACCGTGCTCAAGAGCGGCCTGCTGACGCTGCACAACGCCTCCGAAGGCGTGGGCGCGTTCAATGCCTTGCGGCTGATGGAGTCATTGGCGCCGCTGCTGTTGTTCGTGGCGCTGTTCTGGATGTGGCAAGACACGGCGTTGGAAGCGGCGCTGATCAGCTGGCTGGCGGGCCTGGGCCTGGTGGTGCTGGTCGGCTGGGTGTGGTTGCGCCGCGATCATGTGGTCACCCTGCAATGGGATCGCACCGGGCAGAACGAATTGTTGCGCTACGGCGCGCGCAGTCACCCGGACCTGCTGTTCCAGCAGGTGATGCTGCGCTCGGATTTCCTGTTCATCGGCGCCCTGCTGGGGAGTTCGGCGCTGGGTCATTACGCGATGGCCAGCGCGGCGGCGGAGCTGCTGTTGATCGTGCCCGAGGCGGTCACCACGCCACTGATGAAACGGCTGCTGCAACAGGACCGCGACATGCAGCGCCTGACCCCGCTGGCCTTGCGCCTGACTGCGACGGTAATGCTGGGCGCCTGCCTGGGCATGGCGCTGATTGGCGAATGGCTGATCGTCACGCTGTTCGGCGTCGCCTATCAACCGGCTTATCCGGCACTGCTGGCGTTACTGCCAGGGCTTTTCGGGCTGTGCTACGCGAGCATCTTGCGCCTGGACCTGCTGGGCAAGAACCGGCCCGGCACCGTTTCGCTGCTGATGGGTGCGGGTGCGCTGTTGAACCTGGCGCTGAACCTTATCCTGATCCCGCGCTATGGCATCGTCGGCGCCGCCGCCGCGTCCTCCATCGCCTACCTGGGCGTGACCCTGGCCCTGCTGGCGATGTACTGCCGCCTCAGCGGCGTGGCGCTGTGGCAGACGTTGATCATCCTGCCCAGCGACCTGCTGCCGATGCGCCAGATGTTGACGGGGAAATCCGCTTGAACATCATTGCCCACCCAACCGCCATCGCGAGCAAGCTCGCTCCCACAGGGGCCGGCGGCGGTCGCGACATTTGTGAGCACCACAAACCCACTGTGGGAGCGAGCCTGCTCGCGAAAGCGGTGGGTCAGCTTGCGGTGATGTTGAAGGTGCCGGCCCCTTCGCGAGCAGGCTCGCTCCCACATGGGGGTGGCGGTGGGCGCGGCATTTGTGAACACCACAAATCCACTGTGGGAGCTGGTGGCGGTCGCGACATTTGTGAACACCAAAAATCCACTGTGGGAGCGAGCTTGCTCGCGAAAGCGGTGGGTCAGTTTGCGGTAATGTTGGAGGTGCAGGCCCCTTCGCGAGCAGGCTCGCTCCCACAGGGGGTGGGTGGTGGGTGGGAGATTTGTAAGCGTTACAAATCCATTCTGGCTGCGGGGCTGGGGCTTCTGGTGCTGGCGAACTCGGCTCATGGGGCGGCGATGCAGTGGACCGGGATTCGCGACGGCAGTCTGTATCTGCAGACCGATCGTCCAGACACCGTGACCGTGCGCTGGGTCCCCGCCTGGCAGGCCGATGCCAATTCAGAACATCTGTACCTGCTCGACGGTCAGGGCCGGCTGGTGGGTGAACGCCTGGTCAAGGCCGCCCAGGTGCGTGGCGATCAGCAGTGGCCATTGCTGCCAGGTGCCGCCAGCTATCGGCTGGAAATCCCCGGCTACAGCTTCCGTCGCTACACGGTCGAACACGATGCTCGTACCCACGCCCTGTTCGCCCCAGCCAAGGTGCATTTCAGCGCCGAAACCCATGACGGCGACGAGCTGTATTTCAAAGTAGCGGCCGGCGAACGGGCGACGCTGGCTGGCAAATTCCACGGCGGCTTGCGCGCATTGCAGGCCCGGCGCGTCAGTGACGGTAAACAGCTGCAATTGAATCTCAAGCCCTATCGGGCCTATTGGCAATACGACCAAGTCGCCCTGCCGGTGGCCGATGTCGAGCAAATCTGGCGCCTGCATTTGCAAGGCAACGGCAAGGCAGCCTTCTGGCTCGACGGCACCGCCAACCTGTTCGCTCAAGACCCGGCGCAACTGCAACCGCTGCGCCAGGATCCAGGGCAGACCCACCTGACCCTCCATGACGAGACGCTCGGCACGACGCCAAAGCTGGGAGTTTCCCTGCCCTACGTGTTGCCCCCGCCATCCAGCTATGCCGTCATCGATGCGCTCAAACCCAAGGCGGCTTCTTACTACAGCTTCGTCGATGTCACGGCAGCCAAGTCCGATCATGAAGACCCGTTTCGGCGTCTGTACCAGGACCGCTTCGGCATTACCCGAGACATCACCCTGCTGGCCGGCAGCCAGCGCCAGGCCGATCTGCGTGCTGATCGGACCAGCACCGACGGTTTGCAAGCCTGGCTCACATCGACCCGTGCCCTGGGCGGCAAAGGCATCCATTACCTGAGTTTCGCCGATGAGCCGAACCTCAACTACCCCGATTTCGCCAGCTTCCAGCAGATGTTCGAAGCGATGGCCGCCCAGGTCCGCGCCAATCACGCCAACGCACGCGCCGGTGTGCGTATCGCCATGCCGGCCAGTTCGCAGTTCACCAATGGTCCGATGACCGAAAATGCCGCTGACAAACGCGGTATCGACTGGGCTCGACGGCTGCTGGAGACCTCCGGCGACCAGATCGACGCCCTGGCCTGGCATCAATGGATGATTCGCGACCTGCTGGCCACCCGGGTCTACCGCAACAGCGTCCGCCGCGCGGCCGGCCTGGTGGGGCTGGACAGTCAGGGCCGGCCGCGCAAGGCCTTGCTGCTGGACCAGACCAACATGTCCAGCGGTTCGAGCCTGAGCCCCTACGATCAGGAAACCCATTACGCCGCCCTGTGGTGGACGTCGGTGGTCATCAACGCCTCTGCCGACGGCTGGCTGGAGATGCTCAACTGGTTCCAGTCCGCCGACGAACCGGAGTATCCCAAGGGTATGGTGCGGGTGCTGGAGAACCAGCGCTTCGAACTCAAGCCCGTGGGCCTGGCCCAGCAGTTCATCCAACAGCACTGGCTCGACCAGGTGCTGCGCCTGGACAACGACGCCTTTGAAGTCGATGCGCTGGCCATGGCCACCGGACCCCAGCGCAGCCTGCTGGGCGTGAACAAAGGCACGCGCACGCACCAGGTCAGCCTCGACGGTGCGGCTTGCCCGCAACCCGGCGCCGTCCTGGTGTACTTCGGCCCGGACAACCGTAGCCGCAGCGTCCCGTTTACCTGCAAGACCGGCCAGATCGGATTTCTCCTGCCAGGGGAAACCGTGTTCGCCCTGAGCTGGACAGCCCCCCTTTCCCCCCAACCCGCCACCCGTCAGGAGGCACCATGAACGTTCTGCAAAAACTGCGTGATCGCATCCAGAAAAAAGGCCTGCGCGCCGTCCTCAACCAGCTGTTGAGACGCTACGTGTTTTCCCACTCCCAACTGGTGTGGCTGGAACACGATGTGCGCACCCCACTGCCCCCGCATAACCTCAAGCCCTACCCGCCGATGCGCCTTGAATTCATCACCGCCAGCAATGCCGACGCGTTTGCCCGGCATTTCGGCGACCGCGTCGAAACCATGCGCGAGCTGGCGACCGAAGGCTACACAGGCTTGATGTACCTGGATGACCAGGGCGATACCGTGGGTTTCGCCTGGGCCAGTACACGAGACTATTTCGACCGCCATTTCTATCGCTGCAACTTTCCGATCAAGCCTGGTGAGTACTTTCAGTTCGGTGGCGAGGCGATTCGTAAATACTGGGGGACCAGCATCTCGGCGGACATGCAGCTGGAGGTGTGGAAGGTCATGGCGGATAAAGGCTGCAACACCATGGTCGACGTCTGCGACCTGCAAAACACCCCCGCGATCAAGATGCATATCCGCATGGGCTTCCAGGAGCGCGGCAAGATTACCCACGTGTATCGCCTGTTCGGTCGCTGGCGGTTTTTCCGCGACACGTTTTACCGCGGGTCGGTGCTGGAGGCCTTTCGTAAACCGGCCCAGCCGGTCGCATCGACTGCGGCGGCCTGACGTCCATGGCGATCCGGTTCCAATGGTGTCGCTCACTGAGCGCAGAGGATTTTCCTGCAACAGCTTATGAACAGCTGCGAACCCAGGTGGCCGACGCTACGCCATTCAACACCCTGGCCTGGCTGCAAGCTGCGGAATTCGCCTTGTTGCCGGATCAGCAACTGCATGTGCTGCTGGGCTGGGACGACCAGGCATTGTGCCTGTGCCTGCCGTTGATATCGGACTACGAGCGTATCATCGGATTGCGGTTCCGAGTCTTGCATCACTTGGGGTTTCCATTGGCCGACCGCATCGCCTTGCTGGTGCGCCTGGACGCCGAAGGCATGGGCCAGGCGCTGATGCAGATTCGCCAGCAGTTGCCTCACGCGCTACTACAATTCAATGAAGTGACCGAACCGGTCGGCGAGCAAAGCGCCCTCAGCGCCTGGATGGCGCTGAGTTCCACCGGGGAGCGGCGCCTCAGTTGCCGGGTTCCGGTGCACCTGATCAGCGACAGTGACCATCAGGAAATCTCCGGCGACCCACGCTACAAGTTACGCCGGGCCCGCAAGCGAATCGCGGCGTGCGGTGCCGAGATCCGTAGGATTACGCCGGACGCCATCAGCATGGGGCAACTGTTGCGCGCCCTGGCCGATGTCGAGGACGCCAGTTGGAAAGGCGAGGAAGGTGTCGGCATCTTCGCCGACCCCAGGCGTCGGCAATGGATGAACCTCGCCTTTACCGCCCTCGCCGCCCAAGGCCTGGTACGCGTGGTGATGCTGGAGCTGCACGGCGAATGCATCAGCTATCGCCTCGGCCTGCTGGATCAGGGCCGACTGTATGACTACAACCTGGCGTTCCTGCCGCAACACGCCGACCTGGGCAGCGGCCGGGTACTGCTCGAAGAGTGGATTCGCTGGGGGCTGGACGAAAACTGGCGGTGGATCGATGCGTCGCGCGTCAGCCTGGAAAACTCCAGCCACCAACTGCACGAACGCATGACCGGACAACTGGAACACTGGCGTTGGAGTTTTTATTCCTGGCAACCCGATGGTTTGCTCCTGGGGTTTGCCTTGCGGCTATGGAAGAGCCTGAAACCTTGGCTCGGCAAGCGCAAGGCCAGACCAACCGCGACGACGGCATCGTCTTCCACCAAGCACCAGGAGAACACGAATGCCTCGCCAAGTGATCGTCAACGCTGACGACTTCGGGCTCAGCCTCACTGACAACGACCTGATCCTGCGAGCCTTCGAGGCCGGCGTGATCAGCTCCGCCACGGCGATGGCCAACATGCCGGGGTTCGACCAGGCGTGCGAATGGTCCCGCCACCCATTGCTTGAAGGGCGCGTCGGTCTGCATTTCAACCTCAGCTACGGGCCGCCGCTGAGTCAGGCGATCAGGTCACGGAAAAGATTTTGCAATGCCGCCGGCGAGTTCGACCTGAACCTGTCGCGGTACTGCCTGCGCCTTGGGTCGCGAGATCTGGCGGCGGTGGAAGAAGAACTCCAGGCCCAGTGGCAGTATTGCCTGGACCGTGGCCTGCGTCCCAGCCACTTGGACTCGCATCAGCACGTGCACAACATCTGGCCCGTCGGAGAGCTGGTGGCGCGCTTCGCCGCGCGACACGGTGTACCCGTGCGCCTGGCGCGCAACCTGGGGCCAAACCTGAGCCTGCCCAAGCGCATCTTCAAGACGTTATTCAATCATCGCCTGCGCCGACTTTGCGGCGCGACCGCCGACTACGTCTGCACGCCAGCGGACCTGCAGCACGCTGCGCCGCCGAGCCATGGTTCACTGGAGGTGATTGTTCATCCGCTGGAACTGGATGGTGATTTCGGTGATGCCAGCCTGGCGCCTGGCAACTCACTGACCCAGGTGCTGCACCAGCGCCTGGAGGGAGTGCCAAAGGTGGGGTATGGCGAGAATGGGCGCAGGTTCGTGCTGGTTGAACTGGGCGATGTGCACTGAGGATTATGGTATGCATGCCTGTGGCGAGGGAGCTTGCTCCCGCTGGGCAGCGCAGCGGCCCCGGCAAGGCGAAACCGAAACCGAAACCGAGGGGGCGCTCCGCGCCCCAACGGGAGCAAGCTCCCTCGCCACAAGGGTTGTCGTGTTTCAGTGACCCAGGCTCACCCGTGCCAGCGAGGCGCGGCGATCAATAGCTTCATACAGTCGCCGTTTTTGCGCCTCCCACACGTTGGCATCGACCCGGGCCGAACGCATCAACATAAGCATCGCGGCCTTGGCGTTCAGGTATTCAATCCATGCATCCCGGGCCTTGAGCCTGTGTCGTTCTTCATCGCTCATGTCCATGCGCCTGAGCGCAAGGGTGCATTCGTCCTGGATCAACGGCCCCAGGGTCATCTGGATCCGGTGAGGTGCCTTGAAGCCCGCCGTACCGGTGACGATTTCCCGCGCCCTACCCAGGCCCCATTCCAGCGCCTGGGGAAGCGGTTCACGCGAGGTGCGGTCATGGAATTCCTCGACCCAGACGGACCCGTTCGGCCGAAAAACACAGACGAAAACCTGTGTGATGCTCTGCTGGTTGATCCGTGCCTGGACCTCGACCTGCGTGCCGTCCTCAAGGACTTCTTCGTGGTTGCGAACTGGCAACCGGCTGTTCACCCAAAGCCAATACTGTGCGCTTCTACGTCGCATCCCATTGCCCTCCCCTAGGAACAGGCAGTAAGGCACAGGGATGGGGTAAATTCCAGGGTCGCGAGGCGCGCTTCTGACGAATGACAGCAACCCGTTATCGGTCGAGCTTCTTCTCCACGTCCTCGGCCTTGTCCTGCAATTTCTCGGCATCCTGCTGGTGGCCCCTGATGGACTTGGGCGTGATCGTCTTGTCCACTTTGTCAGTCGCTGGATCCGGTTGGCGCACATCGCGCTCAACTACCGCCACCGGTTCACCGGTCGCATCTTTCGCTGGCGCACCGTGACCGGCTTGGGCCTGCACTTTGGAATGTTCGGTCGTCATGGTTTCGTCCTCGATATCGATGAATGTTGAATTTTCGAGTGGGGCGAAACACTGAGAGTTCGATCGGGTTGCCTACCGTCTGAAGGCAGTGAGGCCCTGTGGCGAGGAGCTTGCTCCCGCTGGGTGCGAAGCGCCCCCATGAGCTGGCGCGGTCTTCCAGATGTGGCTCAGTTGGACTGTTATTCCGTGTGGCGAGGGGATTTATCCCCGCTGGGCTGCGCAGCAGCCCAACAGCAACGACCTCGATCTTACTGGCACACCGAGTTGTCTGGTTGGGGGCCGCTTCGCTGCCCAACGGGGCGGTGCGACGTTTCGCTAAATCCCCTCGCCACAACAAGACCTGTCTCCCTGCGCGACAGCGCAGCGTCGGATACATAGCGGGAACTCCCTCGCCGCAAGGCTGTGTTGGCTGGCGCGGGTCGACGTTGTCCAGCACGCGGTTGGCGAGTTCTCAAAAACAGATAAATCCGATCGCTTTTCGTCGCTTTACCTCAGCTCAATTCATTCCTCGCGAAAGGTAATGTCGTCAAGCCAGAAGTCGTTGTAGGAGTAACCGTCTGGAGTATGGTTATAAATTTCTAAATAGCTGTTTATGGTTGCTATGGCTTCAAATGTTCCTGTACCCGTTACCCAATCTTTACTGGTCGTTTGTACCGACTGTCCGAACGGACTTGACCCAAATGCCTCGTGTACCTTGATCCTCATCTGAATATTGGCTGCAGGGGATATCCCATTGTACGAGCGAACTTTAAAGCTACACGCGTACTTCGTTCCGGCAGTCAACTGAACCCTCCGCTGGATGACTATGCTGCGATAACTCACCCCCGTGACGAGCGTTATGCAGCGGATCGCTCCATTTTCGACTACACACTCGTTCGGGCCAGCATAGGGTCCTACGGGCTCCCATCCTTGGAGGGTGCCGTCATTGAAATCCCATGACAGGCTGATTTTTTCTCGCACCCTGATCATGTACTCAGCTTGCACCGCTCCATTGGGGTATTCCGCGATAAAGTCATGCTGCCCGACGTTTACGCTGTACTGGTCCCGCACCCATTCACCTTGAGAGCTGACCGGCACTTTGCCGATGAAAGTTGTCCCGTCGTATAGTTCGACATCGCTATTCGCCGCGGCTCGCCCGTGCAGGCTCACCGTTCGTTCCGTGGTGGTTTCGCCATTAGCAATAACCTGGCCGCTTGTCCCCCTGACCGAGGTGAACGCCACAGGTACGTCTTGCGCCGTAACGGTAAGTGACCATGGCAGGGACGTTTGTTCGCCTCCATATTTGGCCACGGCCGTGAAACTGAGCAACCCAGGCAGCAGCCCGGTGGCCGTATAGGTCCAGGTTCCGGCGCCGTTGACATCCGCCGTTGCCAGGAACACGCCATTTCGAAAGATATCGACCTGGCCGTCTTTCAGGGCGGTGCCGGTGAGGGTGACGGTGGTGTCGGTGGTGGTTCCGCCATCTGGAATGACAGCGCCATTGGAGTCTTGTGCACCGGTGATCACCGGCTTCTCGTCCGGCTCACCCAGCCCAATCACCGTCGCGACGGCAGTTCTGGACGTACCCACCACGACGTTGTCACGCAGCAGCCTGTACGCCATATGTGCCGTGCTGCCGGAAACGACTTGTTCGTTGGGGATCTGCAACACGCAAGGCACGGTTTGCCCAAAATCGCCTGCTACGATACCGGACACGATGTACACCACATCCGGTTGACCGGCGACTTTGGTGGTGTACGTCGCTTCGATCGTATCCCCTACCCGGAAGCGCGAATCCGAAGTCAGGATAATCAACGACAGCGGCCCGCCAGCCACCAGTTTGTCGCGATCGATGATGCTGGGGTCGTCACTGTTGTCGCTGGTGTCTTCCCGAGGAATCGGCACCGGCAACCGGGCGCCGGCCTTATCCACATCCACTACTTGCACGGCTGACCAGCGGGCGTCTTCGTCCGGGGTGTTATTGAGTTGGTCGTTGACCGTGAAGGAAAAACTGAACTCGGGATCATCGTCACCCAGGTCGGCGCTGGTGACGACGAAGCAAACTCGGGTAGGCGTCGCCAAGCCATGGCTCGGCGGCGGTGGGGCCTGGGTTGCAGTGACCGTGTAATCCAGGTCCCGGCCATTGCAGTTGAGCCGGATACGATCGTAGGCCCGGCAATAAGGGTATTCGACGCACACCGTCGCTTGGGTAAAACCTGGGCCCACGCCGTTCTTGATTTCGTCCGGCAACAGCAAGACCAGTTCGGAGTGCGCATTGTCGCCGGGGGTCAGGTCTTGATTGCCGGGGCGGATGCTGTTGTAGAGAAGCTTGAGCGGCGGCTCGTAAGTCCCCAGGTTTTGGCTGTTGCGCGTCACGCTGTACGTCAGGTAATTGAACCGGCCCGACAGCAGTTCTTGAGGTGGGATGGTCAGCGTGACCGCATCGGAATCACTTTGCGTCTGGCGTCTGTCCACGTCCGGTGCGCCATTGACGGTGATCGACACGGTATCGCCGGGCTGTTGCCCCAGATAGGGCATGACCACCACTGCGCAGCCCGCGAGGTCGTAGATATCCTTGGGCACGCCGAAATCCGCGTCGACGGGATCTCTAGTGGCAAGGGGCAGGTTGGGAGCGTACAGCGCCAGTATGGTTTGATCGGCCGTGGTGGATGAGTCGGACATGAGCAAGACCCCTATGAATAAGCGAGTGGGTTGAAGCGGTATCAGAGCGCGGATGGGTGGGGCTGGCTACTGTCAGGACTGACAGGTAGGGGCGGGTTTTCGACGGAAGGTGGGCTGGAGGGCTCCCGCCGGTTTTCGTGGCGAGGGAGCTTGCTCCCGCTGGGTGCGAAGCGCCCCCATGAGCTGGCGCGGTCTTCCAGATGCACCGTGCCAGCCGGTATTGCGACTGCTGCGCAGCCGAGCGGGAGCAAGCTCCCTCGCCACGGGGCTGTGTTGGCTAGCGCGGGTCGGCGTCAAATTCAGCTTCGCTGAATCTCCCCTGCCGCTAGCGAGTTTGTGCCCATAAGACAAAATAAATACGTCCCCTTCTCTTCCCTTTTCCTCCTTAGTTATTCGGTACCCGACAGTAGGCAGCGTGTGTGGCGTCGAGCGCACTTGTGGTGGAGGTGCCTTGGTAGACGTTTGCAACAACCGGCCAGCCCTGGGGGGCGCTGTGGTCGTATCTACCCGTAAAGAAACTGCGGTTAAAGTCCGGGTCCACGACGTAATACGTTCGCAGTGCCTGCATTGTTCCGCCATCTGGATATGGCGGCTCGTTGAATGAGTTGTTCGCGCCTTGGCCGTTGGCCCAGTTCCCCACATCACGACCTAAAACGGCGCCCGTCCTGACCAATTTCCAAGAATTGGATCGAGTCACTTGGTATGACGCTGATTGCCCATAGGCATCGGTTATGGTGATGGTCGCTTGGCCATTCTTCACGCCTTCGACAGTTCCCGCGCTATTTACGCTGGCGACATCATTATTTGAGGAGCTATAGGTGTAGGGAGGATTTCCCTGTGTCGGTGTCCGAGTAACCGTTGTGCCTGCTGGCATCGGGGTACTGTTTCGAGGCTCGAAGTAGACGAAGAAACCATCGAGCGAAACGGATCCAGTCTCTACGACCAGACGGTGTATGACCCTAAAGCTTCGGATATTGGACTCCTGGCCTGAGCCGTACAGTGCCCTGGCCGTGAAATTGTGTATGCCGATGGCTACGCTGATGGGGGAGCTGGTCCAGATCCCATCAGTAGCTGTAAAGCGTCCAATGCGAGTAGTTCCGTCGAACAGTTCAATTTCCAGCCCGGCTGACGCGGCACCGCTCAATATCACACTGGTTTCCAGTGTCCAGGTATCGTGGGGAATTTCGTCGTTGTTCTGTTGCCCCTTCACTGACGCGATCGTCGGTGTCATGGCCTCAACTCGAGTAAATGTCCAAGCCACCGAGACGTCGCCGCTGCCGTACAAGGCCTTGGCGGTGAAACTGAGCAATCCAGTCGGTAGCCCGATGGCCATATAGGTCCAGACACCTTCGCCGTTGACATCTGCGGTGCCCAAGCGAACACCATTTCGGAAAATATCGACCTGTCTGTCTTTCAAGGCGGTACCGGTGAGAGTGACGGTGGTGTCGATGGTGGTTCCGCCATCTGGAATATCAGTGCCATTGGAATCTTGTGCACCGATGATCACCGGCTTCTCGTCCGGCTCACCCAGCCCAATCACCGTCGCGACGGCAGTTCTGGAGGTGCCCACTAAGACATTGTCACGCAGCAGCCTGTAGGCCATATGTGCCGTGCTGCCGGAAACGATTTGCTCGTTGGGTATCTGCAACACGCAAGGCACGGTTTGCCCAAAATCGCCTGCTACGATACCGGACACGATGTACACCACATCCGGTTGACCGGCGACTTTGGTGGTGTACGTCGCTTCGATCGTATCCCCTACCCGGAAGCGCGAATCCGAAGTCAGGATAATCAACGACAGCGGCCCGCCAGCCACCAGTTTGTCGCGATCGATGATGCTGGGGTCGTCACTGTTGTCGCTGGTGTCTTCCCGAGGAATCGGCACCGGCAACCGGGCGCCGGCCTTATCCACATCCACTACTTGCACGGCTGACCAGCGGGCGTCTTCGTCCGGGGTGTTATTGAGTTGGTCGTTGACCGTGAAGGAAAAACTGAACTCGGGATCATCGTCACCCAGGTCGGCGCTGGTGACGACGAAGCAAACTCGGGTAGGCGTCGCCAAGCCATGGCTCGGCGGCGGTGGGGCCTGGGTTGCAGTGACCGTGTAATCCAGGTCCCGGCCATTGCAGTTGAGCCGGATACGATCGTAGGCCCGGCAATAAGGGTATTCGACGCACACCGTCGCTTGGGTAAAACCTGGGCCCACGCCGTTCTTGATTTCGTCCGGCAACAGCAAGACCAGTTCGGAGTGCGCATTGTCGCCGGGGGTCAGGTCTTGATTGCCGGGGCGGATGCTGTTGTAGAGAAGCTTGAGCGGCGGCTCGTAAGTCCCCAGGTTTTGGCTGTTGCGCGTCACGCTGTACGTCAGGTAATTGAACCGGCCCGACAGCAGTTCTTGAGGTGGGATGGTCAGCGTGACCGCATCGGAATCACTTTGCGTCTGGCGTCTGTCCACGTCCGGTGCGCCATTGACGGTGATCGACACGGTATCGCCGGGCTGTTGCCCCAGGTAGGGCTGGACTATCACTGCGCAGCCCGCGAGGTCGTAAATGTCCTTGGGCACGCCGAAATCCGCGTCGACGGGATATCTAATGGCAAGGGGTAGATTGGGAGCGTCCAGCGCCAGTATGGTTTGATCGGCCGTGGTGGATGAGTCGGACATGAGCAAAAACCCCTATGAAGAGGCGAGTGGGTTGAAGCGGTATCAGAGCGCGGATGGGTGGGGCTGGCTACTGTCAGGACTGACAGGTAGGGGCGGACTCCGGACAAACGGTCAGGGCTGTTTGGACACGACTTCCATCCCCCACGCACACCGTCCGAAATCCCTGCGCACCCAGGAAGGAATCTGCTAAAACGCAGCTTCCGTCCCGAGCAGCGAATCGCATCGATGGCTTCACTTTCACTCTCCCGCATCAAACAGCGCTGGCTGGCCTGGTCTTTCATGGCCGCGATGGTGGTCGGCCTGCCGGTAGGCTGTGCGGCGTTGCAGCACAAGGAGCGCGAGTTGGTGTTTCGCATCGAACCGGGAACGGCGAGCTGGTTCAGTGGCCTGCCCAGCGGCGTGCAGGAATTCGATCTCAAGCCCAAGCGCTTCAAGGCCGGCGAGAATATCCACGGCTGGTGGTGGCCGGCCGAACGCAAGAACGCGCCGGCTATCCTGTATCTGCACGGCGTGCGCTGGAACCTGACCGGCCAGTTGTTCCGCATCCAGCAGTTGCGGGCGTTGGGCTATTCGGTACTGGCGATCGACTACCGTGGCTTCGGCAAGAGCCAAGGCGACCTGCCATCGGAAGCCAGCGTCTACGAAGACGCGCGAATCGCCTGGGAGCGCCTCCAGGTGTTGCAACCGGACCCGGCCCTGCGGTTGATCTACGGTCACTCGCTGGGAGGCGCCATTGCGGTGGACCTTGCGGCGGAACTGGGTCAGGAAGCGGCGAGAAATGGCAGTACCGTGCCGGCCCGAGGCCTGGTGATCGAGTCCACGTTCACCTCCCTGGGCGATATCGCCACCGCAATGGCGGACACCTCCCTGCCGGTGCGCTGGTTGCTGTCGCAGAAGTTCGACTCCATCGACAAGATCGGCGAAATCAACATGCCACTGCTGGTTGTCCACGGCGGCGCCGATCGCTACGTACCGCCGCGCTTCAGCGAGCAATTGTTCAACGCCGCCCAGGAGCCCAAGCGCCTGCTGCTGGTGCCCGGTGCCACGCATAACAACAGCATGAGCCTGGCGGGCCGGACCTACCGGCAGGCGCTGGACACCTTGATGAAGTCCAGCGTGTCCCCCGTCGCCGGACGCTCCGGCATACGCCCGGCCAAGGCCGGTTGACCCAGCTTTTTCTCGATTAAATTTTGTAGGAAAAAGCGTCAGTCCATGCGCTCTATATCCCCAACAGCTCTTCATTTTGGGCGCTGGGCTACGAAACCCGACGAAAACGTCTTACAGCCCATACGCTTTTTCCCACTTTTCAGATCGCTAGGCCCTACATCCATATCCCACAGCATCTCCTTCCCTTGTCCTCTCCCCGGCCCTGAATCGCGGGATGGGGACTTTCAAGCACGACAGTAAAAGTAAATGTGTTGGGGGGATTTTCCTCTCGCCCTGCTTACAAATCGTCATGTTTGACCTCGTCCCGTCGGCTTCATAACGTTGCCCTGCGCCGCAACACGGCGCTCCGAAATCCCTTTAATTGACTCGAAAAAGGAATGACTCATGGGCTATTACATGGCTTGGAATGCTAACGAACTCTCTGACCTGGTTAACGACCTGGAAAGCCCGGACGCCCTGGCCCCGGACCAACTGCTGGAGGACTTGCAACTGAACCCGGCGGAAAAAGCCGAGCTTGACGTCGAGTAAATAAAAAGCGGGGGCCACCGTGCCCCCGTTCCAGGAGTGACGACACATGGACCTATCTCTCACGCCGGAGCGCCAACTGTCCCTGCCTCAGGCAGCCCGACAAGTCGAAGCCGAGCTACGGACGCTGGCATTGGAAAGCCGCCTGCGCACCCTCGGCAACAAGGTCGTATCCATACAGGCTGAAATCAGTGGCCCACAACGAAGCGCCTTGGGCTGCGGCAAGGGGTACGCCGAACAGGCACGCATCGGCGCGCTGTACGAAGCGCTGGAGCATTACCTCAGCGATCCCGCTCTCGTCACGGATTTTCGTTTATTGGCCCCCGCCGACTTGAATGACGAGATATCCGGCACGGACGAGCTGATGAAAACCTTGCAGGAGCAACCCGACTGCCGGACCGCTTGCCGCACCTATACAGCCCTCAGCGACGGCACCTCGTTTCACTACCCCATCGCCCTGACGACGCCCCGTTATGCGGACGCCCCGCTGCCAGCCGACACGACCGACTACCGTTCGCTGCGCCGTTATTCCAGCAGCAGCGGGACCGCCATTGGCGCAACCCGGGACGAAGCCGTCCTCCATGGCCTCAACGAGTGCCTGGAGCGCGATGCGGTCTCGATATTCCTGCTGGATCACTTTTATTACCAGAACGCCTCGGTCCTGCGCATTGTCCAGCACATGTCCGCCGAAGAGGCGTTGGGCCGGCTGTGGGCCGACGCCCAAGCCGAAATCGACGCCCAGATCGTGCTGCTGGATATCAGCACCGAATTCACCGCCACCACTTGCCTGGCGTTTGCCCTGACCTCTAGCAAGCAACCTACCGTCTTTGGCTCCGGCACGTCGCTGGATCCACGCTATGCCGCTTCACGTGCCTTGACCGAACTGGTGCAACTGCACCTGAACGCCAGCGAGGCGCCGGTGCGAGCGCACCTGTCCAAGGCCGAGCGACACCTGGCCAGGTTTGCCCGGCTGCAACGTTGCATGCGCTTTGACCCTCGCCATCTGCTCGACACCCGGCCGCAACGGATCACCCTACTGTCCAGGAACGACGACGCCGGCTCGTTGGACGTGCAGATCCAGCGACTTGCCGATGAGCTTCAACGACACGGCTATACGGCCGGCTGCTCGACGCTTTATCGCTCCGAGGCGGGCACCACGCTGGTCAATGTGGTGGTGCCAGGGCTGGAGCGCTTCTACATCGTATCCAGTGGCAACGTGGTCGTCCCCATGGCACGCGGACGAAAACGCGCCCGCGCAGGCGTCGCGGCCCATGCTTGAGCAACCCGCACGGCGGCGCTTGCAGCGCGAGCTCGGCTTGAACAAGACCTTGCAGGAAGAACCTGCAGCGCCCGGGTCATGGGCACGGTTTGTCGAGCCCCAGGGCATTGGGCTCAATCATATTTTCATCCTGCGTTGCCGAGGCCGCGACTGGGTCGGCCGCAAGACATTGCAACGGGACGAACGCGGACGCCCACACTCAGACAGTCGCGTCGCGCCGTGGATGCTGCTCGGCCCGCTCGGCCAGTTCCATTGGGGCGACGAGGGCCTGCTGGTGGACTATCGGGCGACCCGACAGGGGGAGAAAGTGGCTGCGTTCGCGGATGCACTGGACGACCCTGACGGCGAGATCTACTTCCCTTTCCCAGCCCTTGAGCGCAATGGGCGGGAATTTGCCTGTCCTGCGGGCCACTGGGCCTTCACCGAAACGCTCGCCGGCGAACTCGACAAAGACGAAGCCCATTTGCGGCACCACTGCTGCACGTTGCTGCGGCCCTGGCTGAAACCCGGCAGCGTCATCCACGACCCTGCCTGCTCCACCGGCACGTTCATCCACCATCTGGCCCAAGCCTTGCCAGGCAGCCGGTGCATCGGTTCGGATCGCTCGCCATCGATGATAGACGCGGCCCGGAATCGCTACGGCGGCTCGGTTGATTTCCGGCTGGCCGACGCCTGCACCGAGACGCAGATGATCCACTGCGATGTGCTGGTGCTCAGGTTCCTCAATGCCGAAGTCATGACCCGCGCCGAATCCGAACAGGTGTTGAGCCGACTGGTCCCGACATTGGCGCCCGGCGGCAGGCTTATCGTGTTTGGTCATTCCCCCGTACTCCCGGCCGTGGGTTACCTGGCTCAATGCTATGCACTGACGCTCGTCTCCCGCCTCGCGTCGTGTGACGCCACCGGACAGCTCTTTCAATTTTATGTTCTGACAAGGGACCCACCATGACCCGCCCGCTCGCCAGCGGCTACTACCCCACCGACGACGGCCACTTGCTTTACTGGGAGCGCCACGGCACGCAAGGCCGCGAGCCGTTGATAGTCTTGCACGGAGGCCCCGGGGGGCGATCGAGTCATCGCTACCTGGAGTTGCTGGACGTGCAGCGTTTCGAGGTGATTGTGTTCGACCAGCGAGGCTGTGGCCGCTCAACCCCGGAGGGCGATCGAGAATTGAACGATACACGGCTGTCGGTCCTCGACATCGAGGCCATGCGCGACTATTTCGGTTTTACCCGTATCAGCCTGCTCGGCGTGTCTTGGGGCAGTTGGCTGGCGATCCAGTACCAACGCCGTTTTCCCCATGCCGTGCACAGGGTCTTGCTCGCGTCGGTGTTCGTGCCCTGCGCCGCTATTGTCAACGCATATGACCGGGACCTGTGCCGTTGGCTGGCGAGTGTCGGGCCGGTGACCGGCGCCACGACCGTGCAACATATCTTCGACGAACTTGGACACGTCGCTTTCGACCGTCAACGGCAGGCCGCCGTGCATTGGCTGCTGGCCGTGCTCAAGCCCAGCGGCGTGATCGTTTGCCCATCGGCCCTTGAGCGAAGTGTCAACGAAAACGTCCTGCGTGCCCTGCGTCTGGAGCTGCACTTTCATTTGCAAGGGTATTTTTTCAAAGCCGCCGATGCCTGCCTGGATCCCCATGCCACGGTAACCGTGGTGCAGGGGCTGAAGGATGGCTATGGCATGCAAAGCCTGCGCTGGCTCCAGCAGCATTTGAACGTGCGCAGCACACTGGTCGACGCGGGTCACAACGCCTTGTCGCCCGCCATCGCCAAGGCGATGCGCCGCGCCTTGCCGGCAGAAAAATAAAAACGGCACCTTTCGGTGCCGTCCATTCGTTACGGTCCAGGCCTTACTTGCGCGCAGCCTCCCACGATTTCAGGAGCTCGGTGTAGCTAACCGTTTCGCCTTTGGGCTTCTCGTTCGCCAGTTTCGGCTTCGGTGCGCCCGGCTGGTCGAACCAGTATTGCGCGTCGCGCTCGGGGTTCATCTTAGGTGCACAGGTGGCTTGGGCCTTGGAGCGTTCCAGGCGCGTCATGATCGCGTCCTGGTCCTTGGCCAAGCCGTCGAGCGCCTGCTGTGGGGTCTTCTCGCCGCTGGCCGCTTCGGCGATGTGGCTCCACCACAGTTGCGCCAGGCGCGGATAGTCCGGCACGTTGGTCCCGGTCGGGGTCCATTGCACGCGGGCCGGGCTGCGGTAGAACTCCACCAGGCCACCGAGTTTCGGCGCCAGGTCGGTCATCGCC
>Ga0307412_10000439_pt1 | contig 25160 bp, 21 predicted proteins | sample DK1Cmetagenome_3_FD_203823 | JGI IMG/M metagenome (GOLD analysis project Ga0307412, IMG submission 203823) | Maize rhizosphere microbial communities from greenhouse at UC Davis, California, United States - DK15-C-1 | ecosystem: Host-associated > Plants > Roots > Rhizosphere > Soil | place: USA...
TTCATTCCAATGGCGTTCATGCAGGGCTCGGTGGGGGTGATCTACCAGCAGTTCTCGTTGTCGATGGCGACGTCGATCCTGTTCTCGGCGTTTCTCGCACTGACGTTGACCCCGGCGCTGTGCGCGACCTTGCTCAAGCCAGTCGCGCCAGGCGACCAACACGGCAAAGGCGGATTCTTCGGTTGGTTCAACCGGGGCTTCGATCGCTTCGGCGACCGCTACCAGGGTTGGGTAGCTTATGCGCTGAAACGCAGCGGCCGTTATCTGTTGATCTACGGCGTGCTGCTGGTGGGCATGGGCCTGCTGTTCAGTCGCCTGCCCTCCTCGTTCCTGCCGGTGGAAGACCAGGGCTACACCATCACCGACATCCAGTTGCCTGCGGGCGCGAGCAAGAACCGCACGGTGCAGGTCGTCGAACAGATCGAGGCGCACAATGCCGGCGAGCCTGGCGTCGGCGACAGCACGGTGATTCTCGGCTTCAGCTTTTCCGGCAGCGGGCAGAACGCGGCATTGGCGTTCACCACGTTGAAGGATTGGTCGCAGCGCGGTGGCAATGATTCGGCGGCGTCCATCGCCGAGCGCGCCAACCAGGCCTTCGGTGCGATCAAGGACGCCATGGCGTTCTCGGTGCTGCCACCGCCGGTGGACGGCCTCGGCACTTCCAGCGGTTTTGAGTTCCGCTTGCAGGACCGCGGCGGTCTCGGCCATGCCACGTTGATGCAGGCCCGCAGCGAACTGCTCGCCGCCGCTGAAAAAAGCCCGATGTTGATGAACGTGCGCGAGAGTGCCCTGGCGGAAGCGCCGCAGGTGCAATTGGAGGTGGATCGCAAACAGGCGAATGCCTTGGGCATTTCCTTTGCCGACGTCGGCGGCGTGTTGTCTACGGCGGTAGGCTCGGCCTATATCAACGACTTCCCGAACCAGGGGCGCATGCAGCGCGTGGTGGTCCAGGCCGAAGGCGACCAGCGCAGCCAGGTCGAAGATCTGCTGAAGATCCACGTGCGCAACAGCAGCGGACAAATGGTGCCGCTGTCGGCGTTCGTCCAGGCCCGCTGGACCCAGGGGCCGGCGCAACTGACCCGCTACAACGGCTACCCGGCGGTGAGCATTTCCGGCGAACCGGCACCGGGCTACAGCACCGGGCAAGCCATGGCCGAAATCGAGCGGTTGGTCGCCCAAGGGCCAAAAGGCATGGGCCAGGAATGGACCGGCCTGTCGTTGCAGGAGCGTTTGTCCGGCAGCCAGGCGCCAATCCTGCTGGGCCTGTCCTTGCTGGTGGTGTTCCTGTGCCTGGCGGCGCTGTACGAGAGTTGGTCGATTCCCACCTCGGTATTGCTGGTGGTTCCGCTGGGCGTGCTCGGCGCGGTATTGGCGGTGTCGTTGCGCGGCATGCCCAACGACGTGTTCTTCAAGATCGGGCTGATCACCATCATCGGCCTGTCGGCAAAAAACGCGATCCTGATCATCGAATTCGCCAAGAGCCTCTACGACGAAGGCCACGACTTGATCGACGCCACGCTCCAGGCCGCGCGCCTGCGCCTGCGGCCGATCATCATGACGTCGTTGGCGTTCATCCTGGGCGTGGTCCCGCTGGCGATTGCCACGGGTGCCAGCTCGGCGAGCCAGCAGGCCATTGGTACCGGCGTGATCGGCGGCATGATCACCGCCACCCTGGCGGTGGTGTTTGTCCCGGTATTCTTCGTGGTGGTAATGAAGCGCGTCACGCGTCGCAAATCCGACTGAGGATTGGCGGCGCTACTTGCCCTTGAACGCTTCCCGACGGGCCGTGCGCTCGGCGAGGAAGCGTTCGCTGATCGATGGCAGCAAGTCCTTGCGTTCAACCGGCACACCGCAGTTCGGGCAAACACTCGCCACCCCCACGTCGTGTCCACAGGCGCGATGCACAAAGTGCATCGCCAGCCCTTCATCCTCGCTCTTGCACCATTTCTCGCCCCATGCGCGCAGCGCGTAGATCACCGGGTAGAAATCCCATCCCTTGGCCGTCAGTTGGTATTCGTAGCGCAACGGTTTTTCCTGGTAGGGACGACGCACCACCAGGCCATCGGCTTCCAGCGCCTTGAGGCGCGAGGTGAGCATCTGCGGCGTAGCGCCGGTCTGGATCTGGATCTCCTCGAAGCGCGTCATGCCCATGTACAACTCACGCAACACCAGGATCGTCCATTTATCGCCGACCACACCCACCGAACGCGCCACCGGGCAGACCGTTTCGCTCGTTTCATCTTGCATATGCATTTCTCTCGGATTCACTATTTTTTTCATAGTAACACGACAACCCAACACATAAATCGCCTCGGAAACGGCGTAAATATTGACTATATGATTTTCATAGTTAGTATTGAGGGCACCTATCCGTGAACTGGAGCCTCAAGAAATGACCCAGCCTGTGTATTCCCCGTCGCGAACCGGCCTGCTCTTGGTCGACCCCTATAACGACTTCCTGTCCGAGGGCGGCAAGCTCTTTCCCCTGCTGAAAAACGTTGCCCAGGACGTTCACCTGCTCGATAACCTGCGCGCCGGCGTGGCGGCCGCTCGGCAACAAGACATCCAGGTGTTCTATGTGCCCCATCGCCGCTGGCAACCTGGCGACTACGACAACTGGAACCACCCCAATCCGACCCAACGCCTGATCCAGCAACGCCATACGTTCGCGAAAGGCACCTGGGGCGGTGAATGGCACCCGGACTTCGTGCCACAGGACGGCGATATCATCGTCCAGGAGCATTGGGGCCAGAGCGGGTTCGCCAATACCGACCTCGATTTCCAACTCAAGCAACAAGGCATCACCCATGTGATTGTCATGGGTTTGCTGGCGAACACTTGCATCGAGTCCACTGCACGTTTCGCCATGGAGCTCGGTTACCACGTGACGCTGGTGCGCGACGCAACCGCCGCGTTCAGCCCGGAAATGATGCACGCGGCGCACGAACTGAACGGGCCGACATTCGCCCATAGCATCGTCGATACCGGCACGCTGATCTCGACCTTGCAACAGCACTGAAGGACCGCGCCATGCCCGCGCCGAACGTGATCCCCGCTCGCCTGGTCGGCGTCATGGCAGTGTGTTGCGCCTTGGCCGTGTCGACCATTTACTACCATCAACCGTTGCTGCCGATGATGGCTGCGTCGTTCGGCCTGACCTCGACCCAAGCCGGCCTGATCGCCACGCTGACGCAACTGGGCTACGGCGCCGGCCTGCTGCTCATCGTGCCGCTCGCCGACTGCCGACAACCGCGCCGGTTGGCATTGCTGGCTATCGGGGCAAATGCCATCGCCCTGCTCGCCTGCGCCGCCGCGCCGAGTTTCGCGCTGCTGTGCGTCGGCAGCTTCGCGGTAGGGGTGACGGCGATTACCGCGCAGTTGATCATTCCCGCGCTGTCGGCTCTGGCCGCGCCCACGGAACGCGGTCGGGTGGTGGGGACGTTGCTGGGCGGACTGTCTACCGGGTTGCTGCTGGCGCGTACCTTCGGTGGTTTGCTGGGCGAGCACACCGGTTGGCGATCGGTATTTCTGATGGCCTCGCTTATCGATGGGCTGTTGCTGTTGATCGTGGCGAGATACCTGCCCGCCATACCCCGTCTCTCTTCGATCCGCTATGGCGCGCTGATGCGTTCCCTCGGCAGCCTGTTGCGCGAGGAGCCTGTGCTGCGCTTCTGCGCCGCGAGCGGCTTCCTGGTATTCGCCGCGTTCAGTGCCTTGTGGGCGACGCTGGCTGCGCTGCTGACGCAGCCCCCCTATGCGTTCGGCTCCACCACCATTGGCCTGTTTGGCCTGGCGACGGTGCTGGGCATCGTCGCATCGCCACGCATCGGCACGTTAGTCGACCGCCTCGGCGCCCGAACGCTCGCCATAGCCGGTGCGACAATGTTGGTGGTGGGTTTCGTCTTCATCGCGGCAAGCGCAGAGAACCTGGGCTGGCTGATTGTCGGCATGGTGCTGTTGGACCTCGGCAACAGGGCCGGCCTGGTTGCCAATCAGGCGCGCGTCCAAACCCTGCGCGCCGAGGCCCGCAGCCGATTGAACACGGTGTTCATGGGTTCGTATTTCCTCGGAGGTGCACTCGGCGCGGCCTTGGGCAACTATGGCGTCCACCGGAACGGTTGGATCGGGCTTGCGGCCGTCGGTGCGTTGCTCGCCCTGTCGGCCACCGCCATCAGCGCGCTCGCGCCCCGAGAGACCCGCGTCACGTTGGCGGACGCTCAGCCGTGACGGCCGGTCGCTCAAGCTGTCGCCCGGTGCTGCCCCGCGCCTTGTCCGCCAGCGATTTATCCACCAGTCGTTGTACCCAATCGGCGTCCCGGTCGTTGATCACAGCGTAACGGTCCGACGGGGAAAAGCCCCAACGATGGGATGCTTCGGCGAGGCGACTGGACTCGTCGGCGGACATCCAGTACGAGGATTCCGTCAGCGGCACAGGCGCACCGTCAAAACGCTCACCCAGCGTCACGTGAGTCCCTGGGGCAAAGGCAATCGCCAATTGCTGTTGGGGCTTCATCCGCTGTTCGGGCGCAGGTATTCGGCTGATCTGTCCATGGCGGAAGACGCCGGGAAACTCCTCCATGAGCACCAGCCAATGGCCGGCCGTGGTCATGGCCAGGATCCATTGCGACACGCCGGAACTTTGCACGCGCACCAGCTTGTCGTTTTGCCACAGCATGAGGCTGTCGTGCTCGGGATTATCACTGGCCCACAGGCTGATGCCGGAGATCAGCGTATGACGCTCAAGCTCGACCAACCCTCGATCCGGCATCGATTGCCAGTAGCGCTTGGTCGGGTCCCGTGAGTCGCGCCGGTAATTGGACAATGCCCAACCGCCGATAAAAAGCACAGTCGCCAATATCTGCCAGCCCCAGGATCCATCGATGATCCGGTCGACATCCAGGCCCGGGACGAACCATTTCTCGACAAGGCCCAGGCCAATCACGAACGCCAGGCTTGGCAGCATCAGGCCAACGCTCACCGGCGCCGCCAACCCCATGACCCAACTGAAGCGGTGCGTTGATGCACGCTCGCGCGCCCAGGCCAATTCCTGCGGGAGCATCGGTGATTGCTCGCGAGGGCCGATGCCTGGATCAGGCGTCTCGAAGCGGAGCCTTTGCTTGTAGAGTTCGTCACTCATGCTGAGGCCCAACACTGGCTTGTGCCCTGTCCACCAATCGTTGCACCCAGCGGGCGTCCTCGGTATTGACCACGGCGTAACGGTCCGGCGGGAAGAAAATCCAGTGATGGGCGGCTTCGGTGAGGCGCTTGATCTCATCGGCGGACATCCAATAGGACGTTTCCACCAAGGGCACAGGCTCACCTTCAAAGCGCTGGCCCAGACTGACTTGAGTTCCGGGCGCAAAGGCAATCGCCAATTGCCGACGGGGTTGCATCTGCTTGCCCTTCTCGGGCATCCGCCCTTCTCGCCCATAGCAGAAGTCGCCGGCAAACTCGTCCTTGAGCACCAGCCAGTGGCCGGCCGCGGTCATCGCGAGGATCCACTGCGACACGCCGGAGCTTTGCACGCTCACCAGCTTGTCGTTCTTCCACAGGGTGAGGCTGTTGCAGTCCGGGTCAAAGTCGTTGGCCCAAAGGCTGATGCCCCTGATCAGCGCATGACGCTCAAGCTCGACCAATCCTTGGTCCGGCAACGATTGCCAGTAGCGCTTGGTCGGGTCCCGTGAGTCGCGCAGGTAATTGGATACTGCCCAAGCGGCGACGAAAAGGACCGTCACCAGCGCCAGCCAGCCCAGGGAATCACCGATGATCCGGTCGACATCCAGCTCCGGGGCGAATAATTTCTGGGGCAGGCCCAGGATCGTCAAGTACGCCAAGCCTGGCAGCACGAGGCCCATGCTCAACGGCGGCAGCAGCACCACGAACCAACTGAAGCGGTGCATGAAGGCACGCTCGCGCGCCCAGGCCAACTCCTGCGGGAGCATTGGTGATTGCTCGCGTGGAGGGATGCTGGGATTCGGGGTTTGAAAACGGCAAAAACGTGCGTGGGAGTCGTCGCTCATGGATCGAATCGTTCTCTCGAATCAGTTGCGCATCTTCGAGGATTTTTCGTGGCGAGGACAGTGCATATATCTTCGGCAACAGGACTACCGCTTTCGCGAGCAAGCCCGCTCCCACAAGCACCGTGATAGGCCTGGATTTGGTGGCTGCTGAAGATCCGGTGTGGGAGCGGGCTTGCTCGCGAAAGCGATGGCTCAGCCAATGAAGAAGTTGGATGTGTTCGGGAAGACACCAGCGAAACCGACCATCAATCCGCCTGCACGGTCACCTGACGCTGCTCACCCAAGCCCTCGATACCAAGGCGCATGGTCTGGCCCGGGCGCAGGAACACCGGGTTGGGCTTGATGCCCAGCCCAACGCCCGGTGGCGTGCCGGTGGAGATGACGTCGCCCGGTTGCAGGCTCATGCATCGGCTGAGGTAGGCAATCAGTTGCGGCACGCTGAAGATCAGCGTCCGGGTGTTGCCGTCCTGATAGCGATGCCCGTCGACCTCCAGCCACAGGTTCAGCGCATGCGGGTCGGGGATCTCATCCTTGGTCACCAGCCACGGGCCGAGGGGGCCGAAGGTGTCGAAGCCCTTGCCTTTGTCCCAGGTGCCGCCACGTTCGAGCTGCCATTCGCGCTCCGACACGTCGTTGATGACGCAATAACCGGCGACGTGCTCCAGGGCGTTCGCTTCGTCGATGTAGCGCCCGCCTTTGCCGATGACCACGCCCAGCTCGACTTCCCAATCGGTCTTGAGCGAGCCACGGGGAATCTCGATATCGTCGTTCGGACCGCAGATGGCGCTGGTCCATTTGTTGAAGATGATCGGTTCCTTTGGTACTTCCATGTTCGACTCGGCGGCATGGTCGGCGTAGTTCAAACCGATGCAGATGAACTTGCCGACCTGGCCGACGCACGGGCCGATCCGTGGCTGGCCCGTCACCACCGGCAGGCTGCGCGGGTCGATGGCGGCGAGTTTTGCCAGGCCTTCCGGCCCCAGGACGTTTCCGGCGATGTCCGGCACGTGGCCCGACAGGTCGCGGATCTGATGGTCGTCATCCAGCAGCCCGGGTTTTTCCGAACCTTTTTCGCCGTAACGCAACAGTTTCATGAAGTGCTCCTGTTCAAGTGAAAACTCAAAGGCTCATGCCGCCATCGATCACGTGCACGGCGCCCGTGGTGTAGGCCGACGCGTCGCTGCCCAGGTACAACGCCAGTTGCGCGATCTCCTGGGTATCGCCAATGCGCCCCATGGGTTGGCGGTCGAGAAACTGTCGGTAGACCAGTTGCTCCTCGACGCCCTGCTGCGCGGCCTGGTCGGCGATGCGCTGGCGCAGCGATGGAGAATCCACGGTGCCAGGACAGATCGCGTTGCAGCGGATGCCCTGGCTGACGAAGTCGATGGCGACGGATTTGGTCAGCCCTACCACCGCGGCCTTGCTCGCAGCATAGGCGAAACGGTTGGGCACGCCTTTGACACTGGATGCCACCGACGACATGTTGATGATCGAACCACCGCCACGGGCCAGCATGCCCGGCAGGAACGCGCGGATCATCCGGTACATGGCGGTGACGTTCAGGTCCATCGAACGCGCCCAGGCCGCTTCGTCACAGTCAAGGATGTTGCCACTGTGCACGTAGCCTGCGCAGTTGAACAGCACGTCCAGACCACCGATTCGCTCGCGGGCCGCGTCGATGGCGCCGGCCGAGGTGACGTCTAGCGTAATGGCAGTCACCCCTTCGATACCCGCCAGTGCGCGCGTGTCGATGTCACTGGCGAACACCTCGGCGCCGGCCTGGGCGAAGGCTACCGCGCTCGCCAGGCCGATGCCCTGTCCGGCCGCTGTCACCAGCACCCGCTTGTTCTGCATGCTCATGCCGTCTCCAATTGCGCCGCCGGGGCTGCGCTTTTCGGTGCCCGGCCGAGCATCGAGGCCGGGATGGCCAGGATCAACCCGCCGCTGACCAACAGGCACAGCGCCAGGACGTAGGTACCGTTATTGATATTGCCTGTGAGGGTCTCAGCCACTGCGGTGATCATCGATCCGGTGAAGCCCGACAGGTTGCCGATGGCGTTGATCATGCCGATTCCCGCAGCGGCTGCGACGCCTGACAGTACGGTGCCGGGCAAGGTCCAGAAGATCGGCATCAGGCTGAGGATCCCCGAAGCGGAGACGCTGAGGAACAGCACCGAGAGCACCAGGTTATCGGCAAAGAACGCACTGAGGATCAGCCCGACGCCACCGATGAAGGCTGGAATCGCCGCGTGCAGGCGTCGCTCGCCGGTGCGGTTGGAATGCCGGGCGTTGAGCAGCATTGCTACCACCGCCACCGAGTATGGAATGGCGGTCAGCAAGCCGATGTGCAGACTGTTGGTGATGCCGGTGCTCTTGATGATCGAAGGCATCCAGAACGCCAGGCCGTAGAAACCGGTATTGAACGTCAGCAGGATCAGCACCAGCAACCATACCCGAGGGTTGAAGAACACCTCGCCGAGCCGCGTGGCCTTGCCGTGGTTGTCGGTTTGCAGATTGGCCTTGAGCATGGCCTTCTCCGCCGCCGAGAGCCACTTGGCCTTGTCGATGTTGTCGGCCAGGCAGACAACCACCACGACCGCCATGATGATCGAAGGAATCCCCTCGATCAGCAGCATCCACTGCCAGCCCGACAGGCCGTGCACACCCTGCATGCTGTTCATCAGCCAGCCGGACAATATGCCACCGAGGGTCAGGCTGACCGGCAATGCCAATAGGAACCCGGACATCACGCGGCTCTGCCGGTGGGTCGGGAACCAGTAGTTGAGGTAGAGAATCACGCCAGGAAAAAAGCCCGCTTCACAGATCCCCAGCAGGAAACGCAGCACGTAGAACATCGTGCTCGATTCGATGTGGAAGAACGCCGCCAGCGGCACGGTGTAGGCCACCGCCATGGAGATCACCGCCCAACTGAGCATGATCCGGGCGATCCAGAACCGCGCGCCGAAGCGATGCAGCAACAGGTTGCTGGGCACTTCAAAAAGGAAGTAGCCCCAGAAAAACATGCTGGCGCCCAAGGCGTACACGGTGTTGCTGAATTGCAGCTCGTTGAGCATGTCGAGCTTGGCGAAACCGATGTTCACCCGGTCGAGGTAGGCCGCCATGTAGCACAACAGCAGGACCGGCAGGATTCGCCAGATTACCTTGCGGTAGGTCCGGTCCTCGAAATCGAGTTCGCCGGCTTGCGCCTGGGCGGGCAAATGCTCGGAGATGGTTTGCATGAGGTAACCCCTGATTGTTTTTATTGGGTCACGTCGAATGAGTGAATCATCCGGCGATTGAACGAGGACTCTACTGCCGGAAAGCGATTCTTTCCCAATGGCATTTTTGGATTAGTTGATAACCCAGTGTTATCAGAAATCGAAGGGGGCTGCTGCGTAGCCCAGCGGGAGCAAGCTCCCTCGCCACGGGTGCAGTGCGCACAGGCCCGCCGCCATCGTCGGATCGCCGCCCGGAGCAGGCTCGCTCCCACACCCAGCGATCCCTTGTGGGAGCGAGCTTGCTCGCGATGGCGGCGGCACATTCAACGACTCAATCGGGCGTTGTCCTTGAGGATCTCGGCAAACTCCAGCGCCGCGCCCACCAGCGGCTCGTCCTTGCGGGTGAGGATGCCGTAGTCCTGCGGCACCAGGTGCAGCGGCGTATCGAGTGTCTTGAGCTGGCCGCTGTCGAGCAGTGGATCGACCATGGCATTGGGCAACATGCCGATCATGGGCCCGCGTTGGAGGACCTGGAGGAAGGTCTGCATGGAAATCGTGTCGATGGTATTGCGCGGCATGCCCACCCCCGCTTCGGCGAACGCCAGTTCCATGCGTGCACGAATCGGCGTGCCGACCGGATAGAGAATCCACGGCAGATCCACCAGTTGCTGCAAGGACGTCGGCCCGGCTTCTGCCAGCGGATGGCGATCATTGACCACGATGCAGAACGGCTCGGGCGCCAGGGGTTGGAAGTCGTAGCGCTGCTGCTGGCTTTGATCGGTAAAACGTGCCACGGCCAGGTCGAGCTTTTTCTCTTCCAGCATCTTCATCAAGTGATTGCTGGTCTGCTCCACCACCTCGATAGACAGCAGCGGCCAGCGTTGCTTGATCTGCAGGATCGCCTCGGGCAGGGCCACCGCCGTCGCGGCGAAAATACCGCCGACCTTGAGATAACCGTGGCCGCCCTCGCGCAGGCTGCTGATCTGCTCGACGAACGAACGGGCATCATTCAGGGCGATTTGCGCGTAGCGCAGCACGTGTTCACCGAGGGCGGTCGGCGGCATGCTGCGCGGACGGCGTTCGAACAGGGTGAAGCCAAGCAGACTTTCGATTTCCTTGAGCATCTTGCTCACGGCCGGCTGGCTGAGGTTCATCTGCTCGGCCGCCAAATGCATGTTGCAAGTGCGGCCCAACGTGTCGATCAACAGCAGATGGCGAAACTTGAGCCAGCCGCAAAAGCTGGAAAAGGACAGATCGGACATGGGCACTCCTCGACGGCGCAATAACCGGGCGTTATCAGGTACTGAATATATCTCATTGGAGTTCATCGACAACGCGCCCTAGCGTGAAGGCTTTACGAACCAGGAAGCCTGTCCATGTCGCTATTGCTTACTCCCGAGAACACCCTGCCGGTCGATGGCGTGGCCGGCACCCTGATTGGTCGCGCCTGGGTCCCGGGGCGGATCGCCGGGCCTTCGCCGATCGTGTTGCGCAGTGACGGCGTGTTCGACCTGTCGGAGCATTTCGCGACCTTGAGCGATTTGCTGGAAACCCCCTCGCCCCTCGCGGCGGCGCGCCAGGCACCGGGCACCTTCCTTGCCAGCATCGAAGACCTATTGGCCAACACCGGCCCACACGCCGACCCGGCCAAGCCGTTCCTGCTGCCACCGCTGGATCTGCAAGTGATCAAGGCCGCAGGCGTGACCTTCGCGGCGAGCATGATCGAGCGGGTCATCGAAGAACAGGCCGGCGGCGACGCGGCCCGGGCCGAAGCGGTACGCGCCACGGTCCACAGCGTGATTGGCGACAACCTGCGCTCGATCGTGCCGGGTTCCGAACAAGCCATGCGCCTCAAGGCGTACCTCATCGAGCAAGGCATGTGGTCGCAATACCTGGAAGTCGGCATCGGCCCGGACGCGGAAATCTTCACCAAGGCGCCGGTCCTTGCCGCCGTGGGCAGCGGCAGCCAGATCGGCATTCACCCGGCCTCGCAATGGAACAACCCGGAGCCGGAAGTGGTGCTGGCGGTGGACAGCCGTGGCCGGATCCACGGCGCAACCCTGGGCAACGACGTCAACCTGCGGGACATCGAAGGCCGCAGCGCGCTGTTGCTGAGCAAGGCCAAGGACAACAATGCGTCGTGCGCCATCGGGCCGTTCATTCGCCTGTTCGACGAGCATTTCAGCCTGGACGACGTGCGCGCCTGCGAAGTCGATCTGCAGGTACACGGCGAAGACGGTTATCGCCTGCACGGTTGCAGTTCCATGAGCCAGATCAGCCGCGACCCGCAAGACTTGGCCGGCCAGACACTCAACGCCAACCATCAATACCCGGATGGCTTCGTGCTGTTTCTCGGTACCCTGTTCGCCCCCACCGAGGACCGTGATCATGCCGGCAGCGGTTTCACCCATAAACTGGGTGACCGGGTCAGCATCAGCAGCCCGCTGCTGGGCAGCCTGCATAATCAGGTGACCCACAGCTGCAGCGCCGCGCCCTGGATCTTTGGTGTCGGCGCCCTGTTGCGTAATCTTGCCGCACGGGGACTGCTCGACCGCTGAGCCCGACCGATCGTCGATTCATCCAATTACAAGAGAGACATGAATCATGAGTGACACGCCAAAACGCCGCCTGCGCAGCGAGCAATGGTTCAACGACCCGGCCCACGCGGACATGACTGCGCTGTATGTCGAACGCTACATGAACTACGGGATGACCCGCGAAGAGCTGCAATCGGGACGGCCCATCATCGGCATCGCCCAGACCGGCAGCGACCTGACACCCTGCAATCGCCATCACCTGGAACTGGCCCAACGGGTCAAGGCCGGTATCCGTGACGCCGGCGGCATCCCGATGGAATTCCCGGTGCACCCCATCGCCGAACAGTCGCGCCGGCCCACCGCGGCGCTGGACCGCAACCTGGCGTATCTGGGACTGGTGGAAATCCTCCACGGTTATCCGCTGGACGGCGTAGTCCTCACCACCGGTTGCGACAAGACCACCCCCGCCTGCTTGATGGCGGCGGCGACCACCGATCTGCCGTCGATCGTGCTGTCCGGCGGGCCGATGCTCGACGGCCGTCACAAGGGCGAGCTGATCGGCTCCGGCACGGTGCTCTGGCATGCACGCAACCTGATGGCCGCGGGCGAAATCAACTACGAGGGCTTCATGGAAATGACCACGGCGGCCTCGCCCTCCGTCGGCCACTGCAACACCATGGGCACCGCCCTGTCGATGAACGCACTGGCCGAAGCCCTGGGCATGTCGCTGCCCGGTTGCGCGAGCATTCCAGCGCCGTATCGCGAGCGCGGGCAGATGGCCTACGCCACCGGCAAGCGCATCTGCGAACTGGTGCGCCAGGACGTGCGCCCTTCCCAGATCATGACCCGCGAGGCGTTCGAGAACGCTATCGCCGTTGCCTCGGCACTCGGCGCGTCGAGCAACTGCCCGCCGCACCTGATCGCCATTGCCCGGCACATGGGCGTCGAGTTGAGCCTGGAGGACTGGCAAAAGATCGGCGAGGACGTGCCGCTGCTGGTCAACTGCATGCCCGCCGGCAAATACCTCGGCGAAGGCTTCCACCGCGCCGGCGGCGTGCCTGCGGTGATGCATGAACTGCAAAAAGCCGGTCGCCTGCACGAGGGGTGCGCAACGGTCAGCGGCAAGACCATCGGCGAGATCGTCAGCGGCAGCCTGACCGGCGACGCCGACGTCATCCATCCCTTCGAAACCCCGCTCAAGCACCGCGCTGGTTTCATCGTACTCAGCGGCAACTTCTTCGACAGCGCGATCATGAAGATGTCGGTGGTGGGTGAAGCCTTCCGCAAGACCTACCTGTCCGAACCCGGTGCCGAGAACAGTTTCGAAGCGCGGGCCATTGTTTTCGAAGGGCCGGAGGATTATCACGCGCGCATCGACGATCCGGCGCTGGACATCGACGAGCGCTGCATCCTGGTCATTCGCGGCGCCGGCACCGTCGGCTACCCCGGCAGCGCCGAGGTGGTGAACATGGCCCCGCCGGCGGCGCTGATCAAGCGCGGCATCGACTCCCTGCCCTGCCTGGGCGATGGTCGCCAGAGCGGCACTTCGGCGAGCCCGTCGATCCTCAACATGTCACCGGAGGCCGCCGTTGGCGGCGGCCTGGCGCTGCTGCAGACCAACGACCGGCTGAAAGTCGACCTGAACACCCGCACCGTGAACCTGCTGGTGGACGAGGCCGAAATGGAACGGCGGCGCCTCGCGTGGACGCCAAACATCCCGCCCTCGCAAACGCCTTGGCAGGAACTTTATCGGCAACTGGTCGGGCAACTGTCCACTGGCGGCTGCCTGGAACCGGCCACGTTGCACCTGAGGGTGATCGCCCGCAGCGGGGAGCCGCGGCATTCTCATTGATTCAACACCACCCACCGTTCCCCGTGGCGAGGGAGCTTGCTCCCGCTGGGCAGCGAAGCGGCCCTAAAAACAGGCCACGCGATCAACGTGGCACACCGAGGCGCGGGCCAGAGGGGCTGCTACGCAGCCCAGCGGGAGCAAGCTCCCTCGCCACAGGGTCTTCACAGATTCCCGAACATTTCCCACAACGATGCCCCCACCCCGGTGATGCTCTCCCCGGCGATCAACCCGGCCGCCGCGGTAATCGCGAAGCGTTCGGTGAGGCTCGGCCAGCGGCAGCTCACCAGCCAGGTGAGCACGGCGCCGAGGGCCATCATCAGCGACACCGAGGCCGGCAGGACAAACGCCAGGCCCAACGCCGCTGTGCTCGGCAGGTAGCGGGCGTGATGAGCCGGCAGGAGGCTGTCGAGAATGCCCAGCAGCAAGCCGGCGAAACCACCGATGAAGATCGCCCAGCGGATGCTCGCCGACAACGAGTCCAGGCCATGGGTCAGGGTTTGTGCCACGGCCTTCCACGTGGCGACCGCCGGGGCCGGCCATTCTTCGGTGAGCAGCATGGCTTGCGGGTCGGGGATCAACGCCAGGTAGGCGAGCACGCCGACGATACTGCCGATGAAAATCCCCAGCGTCTGGGCCAACAGTTGCTTGCGCGGCGTCGCGCCGATCGCCCGGCCGACCTTGAAATCATTCATCAAGTCGGTGCATTGCCCGGCCGAACCACCGGCGGTATTGGCGCTCATCAGGTTGATCGGCACCTGCCCCGGCGCGACGATGCCGAAGCTCAACTGGGACAACTGTCCGATGGCGCCGATGGGTGGAATGCCCGTGGCGCCGACGACCCGGGCCGCCACCGCCGCCAGGCAGATGGCCAGGGGAATGGTCAGCAACGCCATCCACGGATTGATGCCAAACAACACCGCTTGCAGGCTGACCACCAGGACGATCGCCAGCAAAAACCCAACCGCGGGCCCGGCCTTGGGAATCGCCCAGGTTGTCCCGCCGCTGGCCCTGGTGGATGCGTGCAGGGCCCACAGGCGGATCGCCAGGGAAGCCAGGGTCGAGCAGACCATCAGGCTCACGCCCGGCCACAGCAGCCATTCCACCAGCACGGCGAATTGCGGGCCGCTGCTGCCGGGTGGCAACTGCACCAGGCCGTGTTCGAGCAACCACGGCGCCAACCCGCCCCACGCCAACAGCGCGCCGAGCAACAAAGTCAGGCCGACACGAATGCCGATGATGCCGCCAAACCCCACCAATAACAGCGAAGGGTCGGCGGTGAAGGTCAGCCGCTCCAACTGGGCGCTCGGCGACCAGCGTGGAATGGCCCAGACGAAACTGTCGACCCACTTGGCCAACCCGGACAGCAGCGTCGCGCCAAGCAACACCTTCAGGCGCGTCGCCGCTTCGTGGCCATGGTTGTAGATATGCAGCAGGGTTTCCAGGGTCGCCATGCCCTCGGGAAACCTCAGGGCCTTGTCGTTGAGCAGCGAGGGCCGCAGGTACCAGGCGATCCAGATGCCGAGGAAGCTCACCGAAAACACCCAGGCGACCATCGGCAACGCGTCAAGTTGCTGGCCGGTGAGCAAGGTGTACGCCGGGATCGGCGCCACCAACCCGCCGGAAATGATCGACGCCGCGGCGGACGCCACGGTCTGGTTGATGTTGCTTTCGTGCAGCGTCCAGGGCAACCCGCCGGCTGAGCGTTTGGCCAGGCCTTGCCAGACGCCGTAGCCGACCAGCAGGGCAATGATCGACATGTTGAACGACCAGCCGATCTTCAATCCCGCATAGACATTGGAGGGCGTCAGGAGGATACCGAGCACGATTCCCGTGATGACCGCGCGCGGACTGAACTCACGCTCTACAGGGCGCGCGTGGGAGGTCGAGGTTTGATCCATGCGAATTCCTTATCGGCAAAAACAGCGTGCTCACCCGAGGTGACGACCTAACAAGTGAGCGCTGTATTGGCGGAAGGTTCATCCAAAGGGCAACCCCGACATCGCGTTACCAACCCAACTGCTTGTTGAAACCAAGGGCGTCGTAATAGTCGTGCTGGGTGAGGATCTTGCCGTCCTTGAGCCGGATGAAACTGACGCCCTTGAAGCTCAAGGGGCGTCCCGTGGCCGGGGTTTCAGTGCTCCATGGCCCGGTATTGTTGCCTTTGAATTCCCATTCGAAGGCAATCCCTTCGCCATTGAGGATCGGCTCGCCGAGCATTTTCCATTGCAGGTCCGGCACCGCCTGCATGAACACCTCGACCACCTGGCTCCTGGCATTTTCACGACCCACCTGAGGCACGCCGACCGAGGCGTCGAGAAATTCGACATCCGGGGCGAAGTACTGCGCCGCCGCTTGTGCGTCGTGGGCATTCCAGGCCTTCATATAGCCGTGGATGATCTCCAGCGTCTGTTCCTGGCCAGCCGCCAGGACGCCATGACTGGCGAGAATCAGAAGCAGGCCAAGCAGCATTGATTGGATTCGAGAGGTCATAACGTCCAGCCTTTTCGAAGAGGTGTTGCCTGCCGTGGGAAACGGCAGGCGTTCTTGTTCGTCTAGCGTGGCTTCCAGGCATCCGAAGCCGGCGCCGTGCCCTTTTCGTAGGGACGGAACAGCGCCATGTAGACGAGGCCCGCGAGAATCACGATGGCGCCCACCAGCACGATGCCGTAGTTCACGTACCAGGGCGCATCAGGCGTGCGTGGCCAGGACATGTTGACGATGGCGAACACGCCGTAGCAAAGGGCGGCGATGTTCACGATCCAGCCCCAGCGGCCCAAGGTGAACTGGCCCTGGGGCTTCCAGCCACGCAGGCGGGCATACAGCACACCGCTGACAATCATCTGGAACGCCAGGTAGATACCGATGGCGGCAAAACTGACCACCATCGCGACGGCGTTTTGCAGATAAAAGCCAACGCACACGATGATCGCCGGCAACACGCCACAGACCAGCAACGCCGCCGTCGGCACGTGGGTCTTGGGCGACAGTTTTTTCAGCGTCGCGCTGCCCATGAGCATTTCATCCCGGGCGTAGGCGTAGAGCAGACGGCTGGCCGAAGCCTGCAGGCTCAGCACGCAGGAAACGAACGAGACGGTGATCACGCCCATGACCACCCGGGACATCACCGGGCCGAACGCTGCGCCGAAGATCGTCGACATCGGGTCCTTGTCCTGTCCGGAAATCACCGCGGCGATATCAGGCACGGCAAGGATCAAGGCGAGCGCCGCGAAGATCGAGGCGGCGCCGCCGATCCAGATCGTCATGCGCATCGCCTTGGGCACCTGGCGGCTGGGGTTCGGTGTTTCCTCGGCAACGTCGCCACAAGCTTCGAAACCGTAATAGAGGAACATCCCCGCCAAGGACGCCGCGAGGAACGCCGGCCAGTAGGCCCCGTCGATGGAAATATCAAACGTATCGAACAGCACGCTCAAGGGCTGGTGACGCTCGAAAATCAACAGATAGCCGCCAATCACCAGGGCACCGACCAACTCGCAGAGAAAACCGAACATCGCCACCCGCGCCAGCAGCTTGGTACCGCTGAGGTTCAAGACTGTCGCGGCGGCTGTCAGCGCCAGCGCCACCAGGGTGTTGGTGACCGGCGAGGATTCGAAACCCAGCAGGCTGGCAATATAGGGTCCGGCCCCCAGCGCGACCGCCGCGATGGTGACGCACAGGGAAATGGCGTAGATCCATCCGACCATCCACGCCCACTTCTTGCCCACCAGGCGCCGAGCCCACGGGTAGACACCACCGGAAATCGGGTACTGGGAAACCACCTCGCAAAAAATCAGGCACACCAGCATCTGGCCGAACCCCACTAGCAGGTAAGACCAGAACATCGGCGGCCCGCCGGCGGCCAGGCACAAGCCGAACAAGGTGTAGACGCCGACCACCGGCGACAGATAGGTAAAGCCGAGGGCAAAGTTCTGCCACAGGCTCATGCTGCGTTCGAAATTCGAGGTGTATCCCAGCGCACGGAGTTGCTCCGCGTCCTGGTCCACTGCCACCGAGGCGTTCATCGAGCTGTTCATTTCACCATCCTTCAGCAGGAAAATTGTTGTTATAAGCGTCGAACAGGCAGCGCTCGCACGGCTCAGAGTTGTATCCAGGTGGCCTTGATCTCGGTGTATTTGTCGAAGGCATGCAAGGACTTGTCGCGGCCATTGCCGGACTGCTTGTAGCCACCGAACGGCGCCATCATGTCGCCGCCGTCATACAGGTTGACCCAGACACTCCCGGCCCGAAGCGCCCGCGCGACGTTGTGGGCACGGGACAGGTCCGCCGTCCAGACAGCGGCCGCCAACCCGTAAGGCGTGTCGTTGGCAATACGCACCGCATCCTCGGCGTCGTCGAATTCGATTACCGAGAGCACAGGCCCGAAGATCTCCTCCCGGGCGATCTTCATTCCATTGTTGACGTTGTCGAAGAGCGTCGGCTCGACGTAGCTGCCACCGCTCTCCTCCAACGCCACGCGCCCGCCCAGCAATAACCGCGCGCCCTCCTCCTGCCCGCCCTGGATACGTTGCAACACCCCTTCCAGGTGACGGCTGTCCACCAGCGCGCCGACGTTGGTGTCGGGATCGAGTGGATGCCCCGGCTTCCACGCCTTCAGCGCCTCGATGACCATCGGCACGAACCGCGCCTTGATGGACGCCTGGACCAGCAACCGTGAACCGGCGGTGCAGACCTCGCCCTGATTGAAGGCAATCGCGGCGGCCGCCGCTTCGGCAGCAACCTGCAAATCAGGCGCGTCGGCAAACACGATGTTCGGGCTTTTACCGCCGGCCTCGAGCCAGACCCGCTTCATGTTCGATTCGCCGGCGTAGACCAAAAGCTGCTTGGCCACTTGGGTCGAACCGGTGAACGCCACGGTGTCGACGTCACGGTGCAGGGCCAGCGCCTTGCCGACGGTGCCACCGTAACCTGGCAGGACGTTGAGCACGCCTGCCGGCAAACCCGCCTCCAGCGCCAATCGAGCGATGCGAATGGCGGTCAACGGCGAGCGCTCCGAGGGCTTCAGGATGACCGAGTTGCCGGTCGCCAGTGCCGGCCCCAGTTTCCAGGACGCCATCATCAACGGGAAATTCCACGGCACGATGACCGCCACCACGCCAACCGGTTCGCGGGTCACCAGGCCAAGCTGGTCAGGCGCCGTGGCGGCGACCTCATCGTAGATCTTGTCGATGGCCTCGCCGCACCAGCGAATGCTGTCGATGGAACCGGGCAGGTCCACCGCCAGCGCATCGCTGATCGGCTTGCCCATGTCCAGGGTTTCCAGCAACGCCAATTCCTCGGAATGGGCCTCCAGAAGATCGGCAAAACGCAGCATTACCGCCTTGCGCTTGGCCGGTGCCTGGCGCGACCAGACGCCCGCATCGAAGGCCGATCGGGCGCTGGCGACCGCCAGGTCGGCGTCTGCCCCATCACAACTGGCAACCGCGCCCAACAAACGCCCATCAATCGGACTGATGCAATCGAAGGTCGCCCCTGAACGGGCCGGCACATAGCGCCCGTCGATAAAAGCACGCCCTTCGATGTCCAGCGCGTTGGCTCGGGTTTCCCACTCTGCTCGGCTCATGTGACTCATGGTGAAGGGTGCTCCTGGGTTCAATGACGCGATCTGGGCTCGCTTAAACCTATGGAACCATATCTTTTAAACCCTGAGAACCCCCGCCGAGAGGAATACGGGCATGTTTCTTTGACTTGCAGTGCCTCCAATCCCTAGAATCCCCAAGCGGTCGAGGAACGAAAACCGTTAAAAAGCTGAAATAGAATTTTTTAAGAACACACGGAACCGTTCGCGCTTGACGCCACATCGGACTCTTGCCAAAGGTGTCAATGACCCCGTTTATGAATGAATCGACCATGAGCCCCACATCGAGCCTCATACGCGTCAACCAGGAAGGGAAAACGGAATCCGTCACCCGTCGCCTGATTGAAATGATCGACCTCGGGCTGCTCGTCGAGGGCGAGCAACTGCCCAGCGAAAATAGCCTGTCCACCCAGCTCGGAGTCGCGACGGTCACGCTGCGGGACGCCCTGGCGGCGTTGCGCGAACGCGGGGTGATCGAAACCCGGCGCGGTCGCAACGGTGGGAGTTTCATCTGCGCCGCGCCGGCGACTTCGGATGAGGCGCTATTCGATCAATTGCGGGAAATCAGCACTCTGCAATTGCGCGACCTCGCCGATGAACACTGCGCGATTTCAGGCGCCGCCGCTCGGTTGGCCGCCCAGCGCGCCGGGCCGGAGCAGCATGCGCGGTTGGACGGCTTCATCGACGCCTTGGCAAACGCCAAAGAGCGTCGTGAGCGGCGGCGCGCCGATGCTCGGTTTCATATCGAGATCGCCGTGGCGGCGCAGTCCGTGCGCCTGACCCACAGCGAGGCGCGCTTGCAGGCCGAACTGGGCGAACTGCTGTGGCTGCCGTTCGCCGGCCAGCCGGATCCCCAGTCCATTGAACGCGAACACCGGGCCATCCTCGAAGCCATCATTGCCAACGACAGCAACCTGGCCGGCGCTCTTGCCGAGGCCCACGTAGCGCGCGGCATCCGCCGCCTGAGCAGCGTGCGGTTGCAACAAATGGCGCAGGACGCCGGATGACTGGAACAGAACTTGCTGAACGATTGACTCGCCCTGCAGCTCGACGCCTAGCCCGTGTCGCCTGCCTCCCGCAGCATACCCTCCGAGTCATGAGGTAGAGCCATGGCCAATGAAATGTCGGCACACGAACTGACCCAATGCGCAGCGCTTATCAACGCTTCGATTAGTAACGTATTCAAAGGCCTTGAGGCGCTGGGCGCCCAGGTATCGAGCATTTGGGAACAGCAACGGTGCAAGGCGAAGCAACCCGACCAGGGCGATCTCAAGCCGCTGCTGGCGGTCGTGCGACAGATCCTCCACTCCGAAAGCCTCAAGTTCCATGGCGCCGGCGTGGTCTTTGCGCCGGGCGAGTTGAAGGATTGCGAGATGCACCTGCAATGGTGGTGTCGCACCCAGAACGAAGCCATACAGCCGCTCAAATTGAACCTCAACAGCCGCAGCGATCGTTTCTACGACTACTTGCACATGCCGTGGTACACCCGTCCCCAGCAAACCCGCCGGCCGTCCATCGAAGGGCCTTTTGTCGACTTGTATGGCACCGAGCAGTACATCGTGGCGTTTTCGCTGCCGATCTTCTTCGATGATCGCTTCATCGGCGTCGCCGCTGCGGATATTTCCCTGCATTCGCTGGAGCCGCTGCTGGTGCGCAGCCTCATGCGGATCAGCAATGAAGCACTGCTGCTCAACGCCGAGGGCCGGGTGCTCGCCGCCAACACGTCGAGCTGGCTGGCCGGCGATCTGATCCGGGACACGCTGAACCAGGACAAGGAGCACAGCCGCGTGTTGAGCCTGATCGACACGTCGTCCTATTGGAGCGTGGTGGAACGGCCCGCCCCACGAATTTGACCATGGCCCTCAAGCAGCCCCTGGCCCAGCCGATAACCTCAGTGACGAAGGCCTCCAGGCCTCGCCAAGGCTCTGCTGGTTGCATAGGGTAATGATCAATGGCTTCGCAGCTTAACCGCTTACTGGTGTTCGGCGTCCTGATACTCCTGGTTGCAGGAGGATCGGCTTCGGCCATCGCGGCAGAGCCGCCGCTGCGCATCGTGACCGAGGAATTGCCGCCCTACAACATGACGCAGGACGGGCGCGTGACCGGCATGAGCACCGAGGTGGTCGAAGCCGTGCTCAAGGAAGTCGGCATGACGGCATCGATCCAGCCCATGCCTTGGGCGCGTGCCTACGAACTGGCGCTCAACGAAAGCAACGTCCTGATTTATTCGATCGTGCGCACGCCAGAGCGCGAATCGCTGTTCCAGTGGATCGGCGCCATCGCGCCGACCAAGTGGTACATCTACTCGCTGGCCGACCGGCCGGTGAAACTCAACTCCCTGGCCGATGCCCACGGGCACCAGATCGCGACCGTCAACCAGGACGTAGGCGAGCAATTCCTGGTCTCGAAGGGCTTTCGCATCGGCGAGGAACTGCAGTCCAGCACCAAGTACGAACACAACTACCGCAAGCTCAAGGTCGATCATGTGGAGCTGTGGATTTCCAACGAACTCAACGCGCTGTACCTGACCCGCCAGAATGGCGAGGACCCGGACAAAGTCCTGATCCAGTCGCTGCCCCTGCCCGAACTCAGCAGCGCCGACGGCCTGAACATGGCGTTCAGCCGCAAGACACCTTCACAGACCGTGGAAAAGTTCCGCGCCGGCCTGGAGACCATTCGTCGCAACGGCGTCTACGATGCCATCGCGCGCAAGTGGTTGTGAGATGGACGGCAGATTCCGCCCGACTCCGTCTCTGCAACCGCAGGCCAAGGCCCTCAGCTCGCTCGGGCGGCGGCTGGTGCTTGCGACCTTGTTGTTCTGCCTGCTGTTCACCCTCGCCATGGTGACGTGGCGAACCTGGTTGGCGTGGGAAAACAACCTGGCGGAAATGAACTCCGAACTGGGGCTGATCGACCAGGTGTTCCGGGACACTTTGGCCCATGCCATCTGGGAAATGGACCGCGAATCCCTGGACAAGCAACTCACCAGTGTCGCGAGCGCCGCGCCGGTCGGACGCGTGGTGCTGAACATCCTGCGGCCCGGCCGATCACCGGAGATCATCGAACTCAATCGCTACGCCTCCGGTGCCGCATCGGGCGCGGCACCGGTACTGCATCGCGAGCTGGTCGCCGAACCCTACCTGGGCGCCCATGAAAAAGTCGGCGAGCTGACCATCGAAGGCGACAACCGACTCCTGTGGGAGCGCCTGTGGGGTGAAGCGCGCAGTATTGTCATTACCCAGATCATCCAATCCATGCTGCTGGCCGGGTTGGTGATGACCATGTTCAATCGCCTGGTGACCGTCCATGTGGTGCACATCGCCCGGCATCTGGGCGCGCTTGCGCCGCAGACGCTCCAGCGCCACCTCAAGCTGCAACGTTCGGTCAACCGCCAGGATGAACTGAGCCTGCTGGAATCCCAGGTCAACGAACTGCAGGACAATCTGCGCGCGCACCTGGAGCGCCAGCGAACGGATGAACTGGCGATTGCCGCCAGCCGCGACCAACTGGTTGAACTGGTGGAGGCGCGCACCGCGGAGCTCAAGGCCGCCAACCACGCCCTTGAAACCTTGTCGCGCCATGACGCCTTGACGGGCCTGGCCAACCGTCGTCATTTCGACGAGTTGAAGGAAGTCGAATTCCACCGCGCCATCCGCCACCGGACGCCCCTGGCCGTGCTCATGTGTGACGTGGACTTCTTCAAGATCTACAACGACACCTACGGCCACGTGAACGGCGACCAATGCCTGCAACAAATCGCCGACACCCTGCGCAATGTGTTCGGGCGCTCCGGCGAATTGACCGCGCGGATCGGTGGCGAGGAGTTTGTGGTCGTGCTGCCCAATGTGGACGCGCAACAGGCCTGCGAAGCGGCCCAACGACTGCGCGCCGCACTGGCCGAACGCCAATTGCCCCACAGCGGCTCATCGGTCTCCCCTTTCGTCACCTTGAGCATCGGCGTCGCCCAACTGGAGCCCGAAGCCATGGACCATTTCGATCAACTGATGCAACGCGCCGACCAGGCGCTGTACCGGGCCAAGCACCAGGGGCGCAACCGCGTTTCCCTCTGACACCAACGCCAGCCACGAGGTTTGTATGCGCCACCACCTGATGCTCTATGCGTTCGCAATGCTGGCCCTGGTCACCGTCAAAAGCCAGGCCGATACCATCGAAGTCGTCACTGAAGACTCGCTGTACGCCTACCTGCTCGACGACAAACTGGTCGGTCCCGGCATTCACATTGCCTCCGACACGTTGAAAAGCGCCGACCTCGGCGACTTCCACATGACCTTGTACCCCTGGGCACGGGCCTACGAAATGGCCCTGCGCGAGCCCAACGTGCTGATATTCCCCCTCGATCGCACGCCGGCCCGGGAGCAACTGTTCAAATGGGTCGGTGAAATCCATCGCTCCACCAGCCGGTTCTACAAACTGCGAGACGCCGAACCCATCACCATCGGCAACCTCGAAGAGGCCAAGCAGTACAGCATCGGGGTGGTGCGCAACGACGCCAAGCAGATCTACCTGCAGGATCGCGGCTTCAAGAGATTGGTCGTGTCGGCGGACAATCACGATAACTTTCAGAAGCTGCTCAATCACCAGGTGCAACTGGTGCCAATGCCCGAGAACACCGCACGCCTGATGAGCCAGGATGCCCAGATGGATTTCAATCTATTGGAAGAAGTCTATTCATTGGATGAACAACCCCACCGGGTCTACCTGGCGTTCAGCCTGAACACGCCGGACGAAACCGTCGCCAAGGCCCAGCGCGCATTCGATCAGCTCAAGGCCTCGGGCGAGGTGGAGCGCATCATGAAGGAAAAACGCTGACGCGCGGCAGCGGTCGGTGGTGTTGAACTCCGCTATCGAAAACCCGTCCAGACCATCAGATGCGTGTGGGAGCTAGTCTGCTCGTGAAGGCGGTGGCATATTCGACACCGATGAGGTCTGACACACCGTTTTCGCGAACAGGCTCGCTCCCACAGGCCGGGTTTTGCTACCTGCGGTGGAGACTTTCGATGAGCACGCTCAACGCGATGCCGGATGCCATACAAACGCTGATGCTGGAGCGCAACGATTGGGTGCCCAACAACCCGCGCCTGCCAGTGATCATTTATCGGGATGCGATGGCCAGCCAGGAAGGCGACCTGGCCACCCGCATCGAAGAAGTCTTTCGCGCCAACGGCTGGCCGCCGCAATGGCGCTACGGGATCTACGATTTCCATCACTACCACACCCAGGGCCACGAAGCCCTCGGCGTCGCCAGCGGCCAGGCACGCCTGATGCTCGGCGGGCCCGATGGGCAAGTCGTCGAGGTCAAGGCTGGCGATGTATTGCTGCTGCCTGTCGGCACCGGGCATTGCAACCTGGGTTCCAGCGACGATTTCCTGGTGGTCGGGGCTTACCCGCCCGGCCAGCAAGCCGACATCCGCCGCGAAGCGCCGAGCGAGGCGCAACTGGCGGACATCGACAGGCTGCCGTTTCCTGATCGGGATCCGGTGCTGGGCAGCGAGGGTGGCGTCATTCGGTATTGGATGAGCCAACGTTGACGCTCAGCGACCGTAGACCTTGCGCAACTGCTCTTGAGTCAACGCGTCTTCGAACGGCACCGGCACCGATTTCACCGCACCGTAGAGGTTGCGATAACGCCAGTAATTACCATTGTTGGCCAGTTGGTAGCCGCGCTCGACCACGCGTTGACCGTCCAGCACATAGCGCAGGGTTTCCTGGGCCGCTTCCGGCGGTGCCGGCAGCATCAGGTCGGTGGCCAGCACGCGCATCGACTCGTCGATGCACTCGTCGAGAGCCGCCGTCACCTGCGCCAGGTCCAGCGCGCCATCGTCGATGCAGCGCTTGCCACAGCGCCTGATCGGCTGGCTGGAAACCTCGATGCGCATGCGATACAGCGCGGATCCGGCGATGTCCTGGACCTGCACCTGA
>Ga0307412_10000440_pt1 | contig 25159 bp, 22 predicted proteins | sample DK1Cmetagenome_3_FD_203823 | JGI IMG/M metagenome (GOLD analysis project Ga0307412, IMG submission 203823) | Maize rhizosphere microbial communities from greenhouse at UC Davis, California, United States - DK15-C-1 | ecosystem: Host-associated > Plants > Roots > Rhizosphere > Soil | place: USA...
GGCGCCGCAGGTCGGGCAAAGGCCCTTGCAGTCGGGCCGACACTCGGCGAAGCCGGGGACGCTGAGCAGCCAGTGCTCGCGGATCGCCGGACGCAGATCGAGCTCCGGCTTTCGCGGGTCGAGCAGGTAGACGTCCGGGTCGTCGGCCGTCTCGTCGTCGTCAGACTCGACGAAGATGAGGTGCAGCCCGCGCTCGGCGACCGGCGAGGTGACTGGCGTGAGGCACCGCCGGCATTCGCCGACCACCGTGCCGGCGAGTTCCCCGCTGAAGTAGTAGCGGTCCGAACCGGCGGAGGAGAGGCGCCCGGTGACACGCAACGGCTCGGCCGGAACGGGGTCGGACTCCTCCCAGATCGGGTCGTCGGGGGCCAGCGTACCATCCACCTGGACCGCCCGCGAGTCGAGCGCACGAATGTCAAAGGACAGCATAGCCAGGAAATGTACCGGGCTCGAAGTGCCTAATCAAGTCATGGGCCCGTGTGAACTTAGGCCCATCGGCCAATCGGACGCGGCTCGCTGTCGCGAGGCATCCCCGGTCGGGAATGTGGGGGCAAGCCGCCACTACGGACGCGGTCTCGGCCGCCGGCTATAGGGCGCGCAGCACCTCGGACTCGGCGAAGAAGAAGCCGGCCTCGCGGAGCGCGTTCTCGTCGGAGTCGGAAGCGTGAATGGCGTTCCGCTCCTTGGATTCGGCGAACAGCTTGCGCACCGATCCGGCGGCGGCCTCCGCCGGATCGGTGGCGCCGATCGCGGTGCGGAGGGCGGCGACGGCGCCGGCCTTCTCGAGGATCATCGGCATGCACGGGCCCGAGGTCATGAACGTCGTCAGCGACTTGAAGAACGGCCGCTCGCGGTGCACGGCGTAGAACTCGCCCGCCTCGGCGTCGGTGAGGTGCACCACCTTCGCGGCGCGGACGACGAAGCCCTGCTGCTCGAGGTGGGCGATGATCTTGCCGGCCTTGCCGCTCCCGAACGCGTCGGGCTTGACGATCGTGAGGGTGCGATTGTTGGGCATGTGTTGAAGAATTGAACGATGAGAGTGACGGAGCGTCAGGAGCCGATGAGCTTGCGCACGATGTCGCCGCGCGTGATGAAGCCGACGAGCCCGCCGTCGCGCACCACCGGCAGCCGGTCCACGTCCTTGTTGGTCATGAGCGCGGCTACCTCGGCGAGGGGCTGTTCCGGCGAGACGCAGAGGACCTGACGCGTCATGGCGTCGCGCACGTCGCCCCCGGTCCGGTCTGCGGGAGCGCCCGCCTCGCGCCCGCCGCGGGGCGCGGTGGCGCGGTGAAGGTAGCTGCCGAGCAGGTGGCGCATGAGGTCGCGCTCCGTGAGCATGCCGATCACCTGCCCTCCTGCCTCGACCACCGGCATTCCCCCGACACCGGCGCGCACCATGTCCCGGGCGGCCTCGCGCAGCGGAGTCTCGGGCGAGACAGAGCGCGGGTTTCGCGTCATCAGGTCGCCCACCGTGAGCTCCTCGCGCAACTCGTAGTCGGCGAGCGACGGCAGCCCCAGAAGCGCCTCGGCGGTGGGCTGCGCTAGCACGGCGTCCACGCGTTCGGCGCTCGAGAGAAAGCGGGCGAATGCGCCGACGACCTGCAGGTATCGCGTCGCCTGGCGCGGCGGCGCGACGACGAGGAGCAGAATGCGGGCACACTGGCGGTCGCCGTCGCCCAGCTCGCGGCAGATCGGGCGGGGTCGCGTGCCCAGTGCCACGGCGAGGTCGCGGACGGTGTCGGTGCGGTAGTGCAGGAGAAAGGCGCGGTCGCCCATCGCCACGATGTCCTCGGGGCGCGCCTCGTCGAGGCGCTCGCGCAGCCGCGCGGGATCGGCGACGCTGCCCGCGGCGACGAGGCGCTCGAGGAGCGCGTCCGCCGCCGCGGGCAGGGTGTCGGCGTCGAGCGGCACGATCACGCGGTCGGCAGCCAGCAGGTCGGCCAGATTCTTCATGCGCGCCGGTGCTAGTGCGAGCGACGGACGGAGTTACGACTTCATCCGCTCGCGGAGCAGCGGCACGAAGTCTATCGGGCGGGTGGCGACACCCATGCCCGCGTCGCGGAACGCCTGGATTTTCTCCGCCGCGGTGCCGGCCGACCCGGAGATGATCGCGCCGGCGTGCCCCATGCGGCGGCCCGGCGGCGCCGTCTGACCGGCAATGAAGCCGACGACGGGCTTCTTCATGTGTTGCTTGACGAACGCCGCCGCCTCCTGCTCGTCGGTGCCGCCGATCTCGCCCATCATCGCCACCGCCTTCGTCTGCGGGTCGTTCTCGAACGCCGCGAGGACGTCGATGAAGTTGGTGCCGTTGATCGGGTCGCCGCCGATACCGACGCAGGTGCTCTGCCCAATGCCGGCGCGGGTGAGCTGGTAGACGACCTCGTAGGTGAGCGTGCCGGACCGGCTGACGACGCCGACGCTGCCCGACGTGCAGATGCGGCCGGGGATGATGCCGACCTTCGACTGGCCGGGCGTGATGAGTCCGGGGCAGTTCGGGCCGACGAGCCGCGCCCCCTTCTCCCTCACGAACGGGTAGACGAGCGTCATGTCGAGGACGGGGACGCCCTCCGTGATGCAGACGATGAGCTTCACGCCCGCGTCGGCCGCCTCCATCATCGCGTCGGCGGCGAACGGCGGCGGCACGTAGATGACGCTCGTGTTGGCGCCCGTGGCGCCGACCGCCTCGGCGACGGTGTTGAAGACCGGTACCGCGTTCTCGAACTTCTGTCCGCCCTTTCCCGGCGTGACGCCGGCCAGGACCTTGGTGCCGTACTCGATCATCTGGCGGGCGTGAAACGAGCCGTCACGGCCCGTGATGCCCTGCACCAGCAGGCGCGTCGAGTGGTCGATGAAGACGCTCACCGCGAGGCCCCCCCGGTGACGAGGCGCACGGCGGCCTGCACGGCTTCGTCCATGTCGGTCATGGCCTTGAAGCCGCTGTCCTCGAGAATCTTCACGGCGATCTCCTCGTTCGTGCCGGTGAGGCGGATGACGATCGGCACCGTGAGCGGGTTCTGCTTCGTCGCGGTGACGATGCCGTTGGCGACGTCATCGGTGCGCGTGATGCCGCCGAAGATGTTGAACAGGATGACCTTCACGCTCGGGTCCGCGGTGATGATGCGGAGTGCGCTGACGACCTTCTCGGGGTTCGACGAGCCGCCGATGTCGAGGAAGTTCGCGGGCTCGCCCCCGTAATACTTCACGAGGTCCATCGTGGCCATGGCGAGGCCGGCGCCGTTCACGACGCAGCCGACGTTTCCGTCGAGCTTGATGAAGGTGAGGTTCGCGTTGCGCGCCTCGACCTCGCTCCCCTCCTCCGAGCTCTCGTCGCGCAGCGCCGCGACCTCGGGCTTGCGATCGAGCTCGTTGTCGTCAATGACCATCTTCGCGTCCACGGCGACGACCTCGCCCTTCGGCGTGACGACGAGGGGGTTGATCTCGGCGAGCGAGCAGCCGCTATCGACGAATGCCTCGTAGAGCTGCTGCATGATTTTGGCGGCGGCACGGGCCTGCTTCGCGTCCTGGTAGAGGAAGAAGCCCATTTGCAGCGCCTCGTAGGGGCGCAGCCCGTACCGCGGGTCCACCGGGTGGTAGTGGATCTTCTCGGGCGTCGTCGCCGCGACTTCCTCGATGTCGATGCCGCCCGCGGCGCTGACCATGAAGACGGCCTTCTTGGTCGCGCGGTCCACGATGATGCCGACGTACGCCTCGGTGCCGATGTCCGCGGCCTCGGTGACGAGGACCTTCTCGACCGTCAGCCCCTTGATCTGCATGCCGAGGATCGCCGCGGCCTTCTCGCGCGCATCAGCCGGCGTCTTGCAGAACTTCACGCCGCCGGCCTTGCCGCGTCCGCCGGCGTGGACCTGCGCCTTCACCATCACCGCCGTCCCGATCCGCCGCGCGATCGCCTCCGCCTCGTCGGGAGTGGTGGCGACCTCGCCCGGCGGGATGGGCACGCCGTAGCGGCGCAGAATGTCCTTCGCCTGGTACTCGTGGATGTTCACGGATTCTCCGTTTCAGGTACGCTCGTTCGGCCACACACCGTCGTCCTCCCCACCCGGCCGGCGGCGCGGCGCCCCTTAAGCTACAATCGTCGTTCCGCCATCGCCGCGAACGGCGGCGCGGCCGCGACTCAGCTCGGTGATCACGGCCCGCCCGCCGGTCCGTCGCACGAAGTCCACCGCGGCGCGGACCTTGGGCGCCATGCTCCCCTCGCCGAAAGCGCCGGCCCCGTCCAGCCGCTCCGCCTCGTCCGCGGTGAGGCGGGAGAGCGGGCGTTGCGACGGGGTCCCCCAGTTGGCGTAGACGGCGTCAACGTCGGTAAGGATAATCAGCAGCTCAGCTTCGAGGTCGCGCGCCAGCACGGCCGCCGCGAGGTCCTTGTCGACCACCGCGTCCACGCCTTCCCATCCGCGCGCCGCCCGGTCGTAGTAGACCGGCGCGCCGCCGCCGCCGCAGGCGACGACGACCGTGCCGCTCTCGACGAGGCGGCGGATGACGTCCACCTCGTGGACGGCGCGCGGTCGCGGGCTGCCGACGATGCGCCGCAGCCGACCGCGCGCGTCGGCCGTCACGGCGTGCCCCTCGGCGACGAGCTCGCGTGCCCGCTCGGGCGTCAGCGCGTGGCCGATGAACTTGGCCGGCTCGACGAGCGCGGGGTCGTCGCGGTCCACCTGCACCTGCGTAATGAGCGTGATGACGTCGCGCACGCTGCCGGCGCGGCGCAGCGCGTTCTCCAGCGACTGCTGCACCATGTAGCCGATCCACCCGGCGGTCGCCGCGACGAGTACGCCGAGCGGGAGCGGCGCCGCCACGTTCCGGGCGAGCTCGTTGCGGAGCAGCTCGTCGCCCACCTGCGGCCCGTTGCCGTGGACGACGCACAGCCGCCACCCGTCGAGGGCCAGGTCGACGACCGGCCCTAGGCTCTCCCGCGTGTGGCGAAACTGGTCGTGGATGCTCGCCCGCTCGCCGGCCGGCGCGAGTGCGTTGCCGCCCAGCGCGACGACGGCGGTGCGCGATGCGGTCGACGGCTCGTCACCCGTCATCGCCGATGGATGAGCGCGCCGAGGTCGCGGTACGCGGCGCCGAAGGCGGCGAGGTCGCCGCGTCGGAGCGCGGACTGCATGGCGTCGTAGAGCGCGGCCACACGGGCGCGGAAGTCGAGTGACGTGGGCACCCCGGTCGCCGGGCCAGGACCGGTCGTGCTGCCGCCACCGCCGCCGATGGCGGCGAGCAGCGTGCGGCCGAAGCGCGCCGCGCCGCCGTCGGCGAGCAGGCCGACGCGGGTGAGCGCGGCCACACCGTCGGCCCGAGTCACGTAGTGCGGCTGCACATAGGCGATGCTCCCCGCCACGGGCACGGCCCGGATGCGGCCGAGCCGCGCCTGCATGCCGGGAAGTGTCAGCGCCGCGCTGTCGGGCGGCCCCTGAAGGCGGCTCGCGACGCTCGGCCACGGCACGTCGCCGGCCGGCGGCGCGGGGCGCCACCAGGTGCGGTGCGCGGCGCCGCCCGAGGCGACCACGATGCCTTGGACGCGCTCCCCCGGACCGGTGAGCGGGACGCTCCACGCCACCGGCGCCGACACGCTGGGGAGGACGAACAGTGGCTCGCCGGCGAGCGACGTGGCGGTGTCGAGTGCCGACGCGCCGACAACGCGCAGCAATGCGGGCGGGCCAGCGACGTTGCTGCACGAGGCGACGCCGTTGCAGCGCGCGAGGGCACGAGCCTGGGCGTACGCACCGTCGAGCGCCGGCGGCACGAAGACGTCGAGCCCCGAGGGCAGCGAGGTCCACTCCGTGAAGAGCGCCGGAAAGGCGCGTCGCCAGCTCTGCGCGATCGGGTCGGCGAGCGAATCGGCGACCAGGGACACGTGGCCCGTGTGGGCGTTCACGACGGCTGTCGCGGCGTGCTGGAAGTAGTTCCATTCGTCGCCGCCGAACCGGAGGCGCTGGCTCAGCGGATAGCTGCGCGACGCCGAGTAGACGTGCAGCAACCAGTAGAGGGAGTCGGCGTAGACGACCGGCGTGAGCGTGCGGTCCTGGACGAAGAAGGGCGCAACCGCGCGCACGCGCTCTCGCACGCCGCGGCGGAGGAGGATGCGGGGCGACGGACGCGGAAGGTCGCCGAAGAGGAGGCGCCAGTCCTGGCGGCTCCAGGCGTGCGCGAGCCGCGACGTCCAGCTGTCGAGCTCCGACGCGGGGAGCCGGCCGGCGCTGTCGCTGACGACGACGAAGCCGCCGATCGAGTCGGCGAAGTGGACCATCAGAAGCTGCGTGAACTCGTCGCTCGCCTGCCCCGCCGAGTTAGCGCGAACGGGGCCGCCCCGATCGTCCGCCGCCTGGCCGAGCACGCGGACGAGGGTCCAGAAAGCGAGCGGCCCGCTCCCCTCGGCGGCTGACGGCCGCACGATGATGTCGCCCTCGGCGACGGCACTGAGCGACGAGTGCCAGGAGACCACGGGTTCGGCGGCTCCGCCGACCGCGGCGCGGTCCACGAGGCGCGTCAGCACCGGCGTGTCCCAGACCGGGACGAGGCGCGCGGCGGCCGTCAGGTCGTCGTAGCCGAAGGAGCTGTCGGCGAGCGCGATGCGGTCCGCGGCGTAGGCGCGGCGAGTGAAGCTGAGGCCCGTGGCGAGATAGGCGGCCTCGCGCGCCGGTCCGGCGCCGGCGTCGCCGAAGCGGCGCACTGCGCCCGGTAGCGCCTGGCGCAGGGCCACCGAGAGCACGATGACCGACGTGACGGCGGCGAAGGCGACTCGCATCTGGCCGGTCCACCCGGCCCAGAGGACGAGCAGCGAGATGGCGAGCGTGAGCGCGGCGAGCCCGAGGTTCGCGGGGATGACCACCGTCCTATCCACCGCCGTGAACGTCCCGCCCGGCCCGCTACCGCTGGCGAGCGTGGCGTAGGCGTCGAGCCGGTAGCTCCAGGCGAGCAGGAGCAGGAGGAGGACGCCGAGCACCGTGAGGTGGCGTCTCACCCAGGAGGAGGCGCGAAGAGTGCCGCGCTCCCACCGCAGGCTCGGTGTGAGCGCGTAGAGGAAGATGACGACGGCCGCGGCAAGCACGAGGGCGATGATCGCCCACACGTAGAACGCGGTCTCGAGCGGGAGCCAGTAGACGTAGAAGCCGAGGTCCGTGGAGAAGTAGGGGTCGGCCTCCCCGAACTCCTGCCCGTAGTGCCAGAGACCGAGCGTCGTCCAGCTCTCCTGCGGCAGCGTGAGCAGGCCGCCGAGGAGGATGGAGAGGAGGACGACGGCGGCGGCGATGTAGCGCGGGGGGACCTCCTCGCCGATGTCGAGGTTGCCGAGCCGACGCGGCATGACGAGCGAAACGACCGAGCGGCGGACGGCCCACAGGTTGGCGAGGATGAACGCGGTGCCGAGCGTCGCCGAGAGGCCGCGCAGCGCGAGATCGTGGAGCGTGCGCGAGCGCCAGACGACGCCCGCGCCGAGCGCCTCGTACCAGCGGTAGTCCACGTAGAGCGACGCGACGATGCGCCCGACGACGAGGACGACCGCGAGCGCGGCGACCGCGACGACGACCCAGCGGCGCCGCGTCACGTTAGACGCTGACGCCCTGCGCGCGCAGCCAGCCCTCCATCTCCCCCCGAATCTCGGCGAGGCGCGCCTCCGTGAGCGCCTCGTAGCGCGAGACGAGCACCGGCTGGGTGTTCGAGGCGCGGATGAGGCCCCAGCCGTCGCCGAAGAGGACGCGCACGCCATCCACGTCGATCACGTCGTGGCTGCGCCGAAAGTACTCGGCGGCGCGGGCAACGATGTCGAACTTCAACTCCTCGGGACAATCAATGCGCAGCTCGGGCGTCGAGACGAACTTCGGCACGTCGGCGAGGAGCTCGTCGAGCCCACGGCCGGAATCGGCGACGATGCGGAGTAGTCGCGCGGCGCCGTAGAGCGCGTCGTCGTGGCCGTAGAAGCCCTCCGTGAAGAACATGTGCCCCGACATCTCGCCGGCGATCGGCGCGTGCAGCTCCTTCATCTTCTCCTTGATGAGGGAGTGCCCGGTCTTCCACATCACGGGAGTGCCGCCAGCGCGGGCGATGGCGTCGGGCAGGGCCTGCGAGCACTTGACGTCGAAGATCACTGGCTGGCCCGTGCCGGTGCGGGCGAAGACGTCTCGCGCGTAGAGAATGAGAATGTGGTCGCCCCAGACGATCCGCCCGTCGCGGTCCACCACGCCGAGGCGGTCGGCGTCGCCGTCGAAGGCTACGCCGAGGTCCGCGCCCGTGCGGCGTACGGCGGCGATCAGGTCCTGCAGGTTCGCGACGACCGTCGGGTCGGGGTGGTGGTTGGGAAACGTGCCGTCGCTCTCGCAGAAGAGGTAGGTGGTGCGGTCGAGCCCGAGGCGGCCGAAGAGCCGCTCGGCGACGAGCGAGCCGGCGCCATTGCCGCAGTCCACGACGACACGCAGCGGCCGCGAGATGCGGCCGACGCGCGCCGAGACGTCCTCGACGTAGCGCTCGAGGACCGATTCGGCTCGCACACCGCCGCGGGCAGTCGGCCCGCCGGAGTCGCCGCGCGCTTGCAGCTCGTAGAGCCGCTGTATGGCCTCGCCGTGCACCGAGCCGGTGCCGAGGCTCATCTTGAAGCCGTTGTACTCGGGCGGGTTGTGCGATCCCGTGATCTGGATGCCGCCCGCCACCGAAAGGTTGTGCAGGCTCCAGTAGAGCACGGGCGTGGGGACGACGCCGACGTCCACGACGTCCACCCCGCTCTCGGTGAGCGCCCCGACAAGCGCCGCGAACAGCATCTCGCCGCTCGGGCGGTTGTCGCGACCGACGGCGACCGCCCCTCGAGCGCCGGACTCGCCGAGCAGCGCCGCGTAGCCGCGGCCGACGGCGCGCGCTGCCTCCTCGGTGAGGTCGTCGCGGACGATGCCGCGTATGTCGTACTGCCGAAAGATCGCTCGGCTTACGGCCATGAAGTCCTCGAATGAACGATGAGCTCTCACCTCGCCCGCCGCGGACACCGGCGCGGGGACGGCGAGCGGCCGGCGTCGCTCAGCGGGCCGGCGCCGGAGCGAGGAGCGGACGCGACGCCGGCGGAGGCGCCACGGTGGTAGCCGTCGCGGTGCTCGGCGTGGCGGAGGCTGGCGCGAGCGTCCCATGACTCACGGCCTCCAGCACCTGGGTCGGCGCGAAGCCGAAAATGAGGATCACGGCGACCGTGACCCCGATGACGCTGCCGGTGAGCCCGCCGATGGGCGGCAGCGGCCGCGCGTCCGGCTGGCGCGGCCGCATGAACATCATGTTGACGACCGCGAGGTAGTAGCCCGCCGAGAGCACGCTCGTGAAGACGAGCCAGACGGCGAGGATCGTCAGCGGGTACGCGCCGCCCCTCAGCGCTGCCTGGATCATGTACCACTTCGCGAAGAAGCCGATGCCGCCGAACACCGGGAAGCCGAGCAGCGCCAGCAGACAGACGCTGAGGCAGAGCGTGAGCCCGGGGCGCGCGATCCAGAGCCCGCTGTAGTCGGTGATGTCGAGGTCGGGCTCGCCCGGCGTGCCGAGGGCGAGCACGCAGGCGAAGGCGCCCATCGTAGCCAGCGTGTAGGCGAAGAGGTAAAAGAGGAAGGCGCTCGAGCCGGTGACGCCGACGCTCACGCCAGGCTGCCCCGCCCCGACGGCGACGGCGACCAGGACGTAGCCGGCGTGGGCGATGCTGGAGTAGGCCAGCATCCGCTTGATGTTGCGCTGGGCGAGGGCGGCGATGTTGCCGACCAGCATCGTGAACGCGGCGAGGTACCAGATCACGATCTGCCAGCTCTCGGCGACGGCGGGGAGGGCCTCGATGAAGAGGCGCAGGAAGGCCGCGAACGCCGCCGCCTTCACCGAGGCCGCCATGAACGCGGTGTTGGGCGTGGGCGAGCCCTCGTAGGCGTCGGGGGCCCACATGTGGAAGGGCGCCGCGGCGACCTTGAAGCCGAAGCCGACGACGAGCATTCCCAGCCCAACCTTGAGCAGCGCGCTGCCGGCCGCCCCACCGCTGCGAAGCGCGGCATCTATGCCGACGAAGTCCGTCGCTCCGGTCGCGCCGTAGACGAGGGCGATGCCGTAGAGCAGGAACGCGGTGGAGAAGGCGCCGAGCAGGAAGTACTTGAGCGCCCCCTCGGCGGAGCGCGCGCTGCGGCGGTTCATCCCGGTCAACACGTACACAGAGACGGACATCAGCTCGATGCCAAGGAAGACGACCATGAGGTCGCGCGCTGCGGCCAGGAGCATCATGCCGGCCGTCGCCAGCAGCACGAGGACGTGCGTCTCGGCGGCGTCCATCCCCTCGCGGCGGTTGTAGTCCACGGAGAGCGCGAGCGTCATCAGCGCGCCGACGAGGAAGATCAGGTCGGCGATCCACCGGAACGTGTCGGCGGCGATCGGGCCACGCCCGACCGTGTACCCGCGGAAGGCGAACCAGACGACGAGCCCCATCGTCACCGCGACGAGCGCCATCGAGGCGAGGCCGACGACGCGCTGGTGCGAGACACTCGGCGGACGCCAGGCGGCGACGAGGAGGAGGATCATCGCGCCGCCCATGAGCACGACGTCGGGGAGGAGGGCGAGCGTCAGCTGCCCCGGCACGGCGAGGTCGAGCGGCATCTCAGTGCCCTCCGGCGGCGAGCGCCGCGGCGGCGGTGGACGCGGGCGGCAGACCGGCGGTGGCGCCCCGCTCCAGCGCGGCCTCGAGGGCGGCCTGCCGGACGGCCCCCGACTCCACCTGCCGGACGAGGCGCGTCAGGGAGGGCTCCATCCGCTTGAGGAAGGGCGCCGGGTAGACGCCCATCAGCACGATGAGCGCCGAGAGCGGGAGCAGCATCCCGGCCTCACGCCAGTTGAGGTCGGGGAGCCGGCGGTTCTCATCCTTGTCGAGCGGGTTGAACAGAATGCGCTGGATCGCCCAGAGCATGTAGCACGCGGAGAGGATGACGCCGAGCGTGGCGACTACGGTGAGCACAGGGAAGCGCTCGAAGGAGCCGAGAAGGACGAGGAACTCGCCGACGAAGCCGAACGTGCCGGGAACGGCGATGCTGCTCAGCGTGGCGACCATCAGGAAGGCGCCGAACAGCGGCATGACGCGGGCGAGCCCGCCATAGGCGGCCAGCATGCGCGTGTGGCGCCGGTCGTAGACCATGCCGATGAGGAGGAAGAGCGCGGCCGACGAGAGCCCGTGGGCGAGCTGCACCATCATCGCGCCCTGCATCGCCTCGGTGGAGAGCGCGAAGATGCCGAGGATGACGAACCCCATGTGGCTCACCGAGGAGTAGGCGACGAGCTTCTTGAAGTCGTCCTGCACGAGGGCGACGAGCGCCGCGTAGATGATCCCGATGACCGCGAGCCCGAGGACGACCGTGCGGACGATGGAGCTGACGACCATCCCCGGGAAGAGCGGCAGCACGACCCGCATGAAGCCGTAGGTGCCCATCTTGAGCAGGATGGCGGCGAGGTCCACGGATCCTTCGGTGGGCGCCTCGACGTGTGCGTCGGGCAGCCAGGTGTGAAATGGGAAGATCGGCACCTTGACGGCGAACGCGGCGAAGAACGCGAGGAAGAGCCAGAGCGACTCCTTGCCGGTCAGCTGCAGGTACTGCATCACGTTCTCGAACAGGAAGTTCGGGTGGATCGTCCCCTGGACGCCCGCGGCGAACATCGCCTCCCCCGTCTTGTAGCCGAGGTAGACGATCGCGACGAGCATGAAGAGCGAGCCGATGAACGTGTAGAGGAAAAACTTCGTCCCCGCGTACAGCCGGCGCGGCCCGCCCCACACCCCGATGATCAGGTACATCGGGATCAGAACGAGCTCCCAGAAGAAGTAGAACATGACGAGGTCGCGCGCGAGGAAGACCCCGATCATGCCGGTCGTCAGCACGAGGAAGAGCGCGTGGTAGCTGTGCACTGCCCGCTCGATGCTGGTCCAGCTGCTGAGGACGGCGATCGGCAGCAGGAACGTCACCATCAGTACGAGGAACAGCGAGATGCCGTCGATGCCGAGCGACATGTGCACGCCCCAGTCCGGAATCCAGTTCCAAGTCGTCGTGAACTGAAACGGGGCGCCGGCGGGGTCGTACGCCCACCACATCCCGAGCGAGAGGGCGAACTCGACGATGAAGATGCCGAACGGCAGGTAGCGGGCGAAGGCGTCCACATCGCGGCCGGTGCGCCCCTGGCGGAACTCGTAGATGCCGTGGAGCCAGGTGAGGATGGCGCCGATGGCGGGCAGGAAGAGCAGCGTTGGCAGGATCCACCGCTCGTAGCCGACGGAGAGCAGGAAGTCGCGCATCGGGCTAGCGAAGGGTGAAGGCGCCGAGGACGACGACGACGCCGATCAACAGGGCCCAGGCGTAGCCGCCGAGGCGGCCGGTCTGGAGCCCCGAGCCAATGGCGGCGAGGAGGCGCGGGAACTGCCAGCCGAAGCCGACGACGAAGATGCGGTCAATGATCCCAACGTCGAGACCGTGAAAGAGGATGTTGCGCGAGGCGAAGAGCGTCGGACGCACGACCGCGGCGTCGTACCCCTCGTCCACGTAGTACTTGTTGGCGAGCACGCGCTCGATCCCAGGCGGCTCCTCGGGGGCGAGCGCCTTCGGCTTGAGGCCGGCGGGGCGCAGCCGGAGGACGGCGTACACGATGCCGGCCGCGGCGACGGCGACCGCCGCCCCGATGAGGAAGACCTCGGTGGTGTGCGATGCCTCCCCTCGCCCCTGAGCGAGCATCGCCGTGGGCGCGCCGACGACGGGCTCCAACCAGTGCTCGAGCGCGCCGACCGGCCCGATTGCACCGAGCAGCGGCGGGACGTTGAGCCATCCGCCGACGACGCTCAGCGCGGCGAGCACGAGCAGCGGGACGAGCATGGGCCACGGCGCCTCGTGCAGGTGCCGACGCTCGAGGTCCCCCGCCCTGTTCGGCCCGTGGAAGGTGTAGAGCATCATCCGCGTCATGTAGACCGCGGTGAGCAGCGCGGAGACGAGCAGCAGGCCGTAGGCGGTGTAGAGCACGACCGAGCCCGGGACGCCGAGCCAGCTCGCCTCGGAGAGGAGCGAGCCGCCGGCCTGCGCGAAGGTCATGCCGAGGATCTCGTCCTTCGAGAAGAAGCCGGCAAAGGGGGGCACCCCGCTGATTGCCAGCGTGGCGACCCACATCGTGGCGAAGGTGGCCGGCATGTACCGGCGCAGCCCGCCCATGTTGCGCATGTCCTGGGCGTCCTCGGCGCTCCCCGACGCGTGAAACGCCTCGTGCATCGCGTGGATCACGGCGCCCGCGCCGAGGAAGAGGAGGGCCTTGAAGAAGGCGTGCGTGACGAGGTGGAAGACGCCGGCCGTGTACGCCCCCGCCCCGACGCCGACGAACATGTAGCCGAGCTGGGACACGGTGGAGTAGGCCAACACCTTCTTGATGTCCCACTGCTTCAGCGCGATCGTCGCCGCGAACAGCGCCGTCACGGCGCCGACGACGACGACGGTCAGCGATGCCGCCGGCGCGGCGGCGAAGACGGCCGCGCTGCGGGCCACGAGGTACACGCCCGCGGTCACCATGGTCGCGGCGTGGATGAGCGCCGAGACGGGCGTCGGGCCAGCCATCGCGTCGGGTAGCCAGACGTAGAGCGGGATCTGGGCGCTCTTGCCGGCGCACCCGAGGAAGAGGAAGAGACCGATCGCGGTGGCGACTGCGGTGCCGACCGGCAGCGCGCTCGCGCCCTGGGCGACGCCGGCGAAGTCGAGCGAGCCGAAGTTCCAGAACATCAGGAACATCGCCACGAGAAAGCCGAAGTCCCCGATGCGGTTGACGATGAACGCCTTCTTGCCGGCGTCGGCGTTCGCCTTCTCGGTGAACCAGAAGCTGATGAGGAGGAACGAGCAGAGCCCGACGCCCTCCCACCCGACGAACATCACCCCGTAGTTCGCGCCGAGCACGAGGAGCAGCATCTGGAAGACGAACAGGTTGAGGTACGCGAAGTAGCGCGCGTACGCCCCGTCCGTCCGCATGTAGGCCGTGCTGAAGAGGTGGATGAGCGTGCCGACGCCGGTGACGACGAGTGTCATCAGGACGGAGAGCCGGTCCACCTGGAGGGCGGCCTCGAGGTGCAGCTTCCCCGCCTTCATCCAGTCGAAGTAGCGCAGGACGTACGGCGCCTCGGCGCCGGCGCGGCGCATCTCGAGGAAGACGAGGAGGGCGACGACGAATGCCGCCGCGACCGCCCCGACGCCGACGGCGCTGACGATCGGGAGGAAGGGGTGGCGCGCCGCCGGCGCGTGCGAGCCCTCGTCGTGCCCTTCGTCGTGGTGGTCGCCGTGGTCGCCGTGGTCGCCGGGCGACTGGCGGCGGTCGGTGCCGGTTCCCCGTCGCTCGGCGCCGGAGTACCCCTCGACCGCCGCCATCAGACGGGGCGTCCTGCGCTCGGCGCGCTCTACGAGCGTGCGCGTCGGGATCGGGAACTCCCCCGTGTGGACCGGGTCGGGATCGAACGGGCCCGGCCGCCACTCGGTGATGATCGCCAGGACGCCGTTGACGAACGCGCCGGCGAGGGGGAGCGCCAGGACGAGCCAGATCCAGTCGGCGATCGTACCGCTCAGCGGGTGGGTGCCGCTGGCGGCCGCCGCCGCCCCCGCCGCATGCTGGAGGAGCATCTAGCCCTTGAGCAGGTTGATGTTCTCGAGATCCACCGACTTGAAGTGGCGGAAGACGCCGATCACGATCGCGAGCCCCACCGCCGCCTCGGCCGCGGCGACAGTCATCACGAAGAGCACGAAGACCTGGCCCGTGACGCCATGCAGCCGCGACAGCGCGACGAACGAGAGGTTGACGGCGTTGAGCATCAGCTCGACGCACATGAAGACGATGATCGCGTTGCGGCGCGTGAGTACGCCGACGATGCCGATCGCGAAGAGGATCGCCGAGAAGAACAGCGCCTCGGCGATCACGCGGCCACCGCCCGCCGCTTGGCCAGCACGACCGCGCCGACGATCGCCGCCAGCAGGAGGACGCTCGTCAGCTCGAAGGCGAGCAGGTAGCGCCGGAACGCGGCCTCGGCGATCGGCTCGACGGCGTTCGTCATGACGCCCTGGTCGAAGGGCACCTGTGGCAGCTGATCGCGGAGCGTCGAGAGCAGGAAGGCGAGCACGACGAGACCGACGAACACCGCCGCCCCTCGCAGCGCCCCGCGCTTGATGTCGCTCGGCTCCCCGACGTCGCCGAGATTGAGGAGCATGACGACGAAGAGGAAGACGACCATGATGGCCCCGGCGTAGACGAGCACCTGGATGATCCCGATGAACTGCGCGTCGAGGAGCACGTACAGCGCGGCGAGGCTCGCCATCGTGCTGACGAGCCAGAGGGCGGCCGCCACGGGGCTCTTGCGCGTGACGAAGGCGAGCGCCGAGGCGACGGCGAGGAGCCCGAAGAGATAGAAGTGAAACGTGTAGAGCAGGGGCATCGGCGGCTCCTCACTCCCCCTTCGGGTCGGCCGGATCCCACATCTCGCACACCGGGTGCGTCTGCGCGGTGAGCCGCTCGAGGTCGTAGACGAAGCCCTCGCGGCTGTACTCGGAGTTCTCGTAGTGCCGCCCGACGTGGATCGCCTCCTCGGGGCAGACCTCCTGGCAGTAGCCGCAGAAGATGCAGCGAAACTCGTCGATCTCGAAGACCAGCGGGTAGCGGTTGCCGTGCTCGTCCTCGCCGGGTACGAGCTTGATGCAGTTCGAGGGACAGACCGTCGGACAGAGTCCGCAGGCGACACACTTCGCCTTGCCGTCCTCGGTCGTCAGCATGCGGTGCGTGCCGCGCCACCGACGGGAGATCGCCTCCTTCTCCTCTGGGTACTGCGTCGTCACCTTGTGCGGCCGCACGAGGTGGCGGAAGGTGTGGGTCATCCCTTTGAGGGTCGCCCGGATGTAGCTCACCTGCTCGACCGGCCGGTCGAGGACCTTCACGTTGATCGCCATGTGGGCTCCGCTAGTCCCCGGCTTCCGGCGCCGGGGCGTGCGCGACGGCGCCGCGGTGGCGTCCCGCTGCCGCCCGCGCCGACTCGGCGCGCAGCCGCGCCACGGCGTCGCTCGCCAGCCGCGACGAGGCAGGGCTGATGATCCGTCCGCGATCGAGGAAGAAGAACAGGGCGACGGCCAGCATGACGTTGAGCGCGAAGAGGACGAGGCCGTACCGGTTGAAGAAGCCGCCGCCGTGGCGCGAGACGCCGGCCGCGTCGAGCGCGAGGATGGCGCCGGCGATGATGACGATGTAGGCAAGCGCGAGCGGGAGCATGAACTTCCACCCGAGCGACATCAATTGGTCGTAGCGGAAGCGCGGCAACGTCCAACGGATCCACATGAAGAAGAAGAGGAAGAACAGCACCTTGAGCAGGTACCAGCCGACCGAGGCGAGCACGATCCACCCGCTGACCGCCGCCAGGTCGTCGGCGCGGTAGAACGGCAGGTTCCACCCGCCGAAGAAGAGCGTCACCATGAGCGAGCTCGCCGTGACCATGTTGGCGTACTCGGCGATGAAGAAGAGCGAGAACTTCATCCCGCTGTACTCGCTGTGGTAGCCCGCGACGAGCTCGGACTCGGCCTCGGGGAGGTCGAACGGCAGTCGGTTGGTCTCGGCGAATGCGGCGACGAGGAAGATGAAGAACGCGATCGTCAGCGCGAAGACGTACCAGCCCATCGCCGCCTGCTCGCGCACGATCGCCGTCAGCGACACGTTGCCGGCGAGCAGCAGCACGGGGATCGTCGAGAGCCCCATCGCGATCTCGTAGGACACCATCTGGGCACTCGAGCGGAGGCCGCCGAGCAGCGCGTACTTGTTGTTCGACGCCCAGCCGGCGAGCACGATGCCGTAGACGCCCAGCGAGCCGATCGCGAGAGTGAACAGGAAGCCCACGGGGAGGTCGGCGAGCACCATGTCCACGCGCCCCCACGGCGACGCCCAGGAGGCGCCGAAGGGGATGACGGCCCAGGTGAGCAGCGCCGGGAGGAAGGCGAGCATCGGCGCCATCACGAACAGCGGCTTGTTCGCGGTCGCGGGGAGCGTCTCCTCCTTCATCAGGTTCTTGAGCCCGTCCGCGGCCGGCTGCAGCAGACCGCCAGGCCCGACGCGGTTCGGGCCGTGACGGTCCTGGATCCAGGCCGACACCTTGCGCTCGGCGAGCGTGAGCAGCGCGACGCCCACCATGTAGACGGTGAAGACGACGAGCATCTTGAGGATCGTGAAGATCACGAACGGCCAAAAGGTGAGCGGCGCCTGGCGCTCGGCGACGGTGCCCCCGACCGCCTGGAGCAGCGGGAGAAGCGACGGGGCGAGCGTCATCGCGCCGCCCCCGCCACCTGGGGCGCGCCGGCGTCCTGATCCACGACCGGGAGCCCTCGCAGGCCGAGCGTCTCGTACGACAGCCCGGTGAACTGCGGGTGGGATGCGGCGAGTGCGGCGAAGACCTCCGAGGCGAGGAAGTAGCCCTCCGTCGCTCCGATCCCGCCGAGGAGATCGCCGAGCACGAACCAGCTGGGACGCGCCAGCCCGGGCGCGGCGCGGGCCTGCAGGAAGCGCTGCACGCGTCCTCGAAAGTTCGTGAACGTCCCCTCCTCCTCGGCGAAGTTGGCGATCGGGAGGACGACCTGGGCGCCCGCGGCCCACGCCGGCACGGTCGTCCCGACGACGATCACGGCGGCCGCATCGGCGACCTTGGCGGCGACGACGTTGGGGTCGCGGCCGGCGAGCTCCTCGTCCGCGACGACGAGGACGTCGCCCGGCTGCATCGCCGCGAGCGGGGCCTCGACGCGGTCGAAGCCGAGCAGCTCGGCGCCGCGGACGTTCGCGGCGCGGTCTCGGCGGAGCGCCAGGTCGTCGGCCCCGGGGAGCGGCGCCTCGGGCCCCGTCTCGACCCGGAACGCCCCGGCGCCGCCCGTGCGCTCCACGAGCTGCGAGAGCAGAAAGAGGCTCTCGTTCGACAGCATCGGCGACGCCAGCACGTAGGCGCGCTTGCCGCGCAGCAGCTTCGCGGCGGCCGAGAGGGCGACCTCCCAGTCCACGCCCCGCAGCGCCTCACGCTGCCGGACAAGTGGGCGGTCGACGCGGTCCTGTCGGTTGATCCAGCGGTAGTTGAGCCGGCCGTAGTCGCAGAGGTAGAACTTGTTGACGTCCTCGTTCGCGCGCGGCCGCATGCGCACGACCACGTTGTCACGCGTCTCGAGGATCGCGTTGCAGCCCTGCGAGCAGTTGGGGCAGATCGAGGCCGAGCGGTCGAGTTCCCAGGCCCGCGCCTTGTTCAGGAAGTCCTTCGAGAGCAGTGCGCCGACCGGGCAGAGGTCCACCACGTTGGCCGCCCACGGGTGCGTGAGGTCCTGTCCCTCGAACTTGCCGATCACCGCGCGGTCTCCGCGCTCGCTCACGTTGAGGACCGGGTCGCGGGCGATGTCGTCCATGAACCGCACGCAGCGCGTGCAGAGAATGCACCGGTTGGGCACGTAGACGACGTCGCCGCCGAAGTCCTCGACCGGGTTGAAGCGCTTGGGCTCCTGGTAACGCGAGTCCTTGCGCCCCTCGGCGAAGGTGTAGTCCTGCAGCTCGCACTCGCCCGACTGGTCGCAGATCGGGCAGTCGAGCGGGTGATTGATGAGCAGGAACTCGAGCACGCCCTTGCGGGCCTCACGCGCCTTCTCGGAGTGCACGTGTACCACCTGCCCCTCGGCGACCGCCGTGGCGCACGACGGAGCCAGCTTCGGCGCCTTCTCCACCTCGACGAGGCACATGCGGCAGACGCCGGCGACGGGGAGCCCCGGGTGGTAGCAGTAGTGCGGGATCAGCACGCCTGCGTACTTGGCGGCCTCGAGAATGCTCGTGCCCTCGGGGACGCGGACCGAACGCCCCTCGATGGTGAGAGAGACGAGCTTCGGCGCGGGCGGCGCGGCTGCGGTGGACTCGGCCATGGGGTCAGGCAGCGGCGGTGGCGGCGGACGGTGACGGGGCCGCGCGCATCGGGCAGCGCTTGCCGGAGATGTGCGCCTCGAACTCGTGTCGGAACTTGGCGATGCCCGAGACGATGGGGGTCGCGCACGAGTCGCTGAGCACGCAGATCGTCTTGCCCGTCATCTGCTCGGAGATCTCGAGCAGCGTGTCGAGATCCGACATCGTCCCCTGCCCCGCCTCGATCCGCTCGAGGATCTTGGTCGCCCACGCCGTGCCCTCGCGGCACTGCGTGCACTGGGCACAGCTCTCGTGCGCGTAGAAGCGGGCGAGCCGCCCGATCTGGCGGACCATGCACTGCGAGTCGTCGAAACAGATCACGCCGCCCGAGCCGAGCATCGAGCCGGCGGCGACGAAGCCCTCGTAGTCCATCAGCGCGCCGTCGCATTCGGCGGCCGTGAGGATGGGCACCGAGGAGCCTCCCGGAATGATCGCCTTGAAGCGGCGGCCGGGCGGCGGCCCGCCGCAGAGGTCGTAGAGGAAGTCCTTGAACGGAAAGCCCATCGGCACCTCGTAGTTGCCGGGGCGGGCGACGTTTCCGCAGACGGAATAGAGCTTTGTGCCGGTGCTCTTCGGGTTGTCCGGGCGGCTGAACTTCTTGTACCACTCGGCGCCGTTCGTGAGAATGTCCGGGACGGCCGCCAGCGTCTCGACGTTGTTGATCGTCGTCGGCAGCGCGAAGAGGCCGGACACCGCCGGGAACGGCGGCTTGATGCGCGGGTTGCCGCGGCGCCCCTCCAGCGAGTTCATGAGCGCCGTCTCCTCGCCGCAGATGTAGGCGCCGGCGCCACGGTGCACGTGCACGTGCAGGCGGCGGCCGGTGCCCATCGCGTTCTCGCCGAGGGTGCCGGCCGCATACGCCTCGCGGACAGCCTCGTTCATCCACCGCAGCGGCTCGGTGAACTCACCGCGGATGTAGATGTAGGCGGTGTCGGCCCAGATCGCGTGCGCGGCGATCGCGACGCCCTCGACGAGCGCGTGAGGCGTCCAGCGCATGATCTCGCGGTCCTTGAACGTGCCGGGCTCGCTCTCGTCGGCGTTGCAGCAGAGGTAGTGCTGCTTCCCGTCGGGCTTCATGAAGGACCACTTGAGCCCCGTCGGGAAGCCGGCGCCGCCCCGCCCCCGCAGCCCCGAGTCCTTGACGATCGCCTGGATGGCGGTCGGCTCCATGCCGAGCGCCTGCTCGAGCGCGCGGTAGCCGCCGCGGGCGCGCCAACCGGCGAGCGACCGCGCCTCGGCGTCGCCGAAGTACTTCGAGAGGACTACCGTCTCGCGCGGGTGCGGCGGATGCGGAAAACCCATCAGTCAGGCGTCGTTCGAGGGTACGGTTCGGACTTTTCGAGAGCGAAAGGAGAGACTGTCGGTTCGACCTTGCGAGCTACGGAGGAGCGGGAAGGAAGGCGGTGCGAATGGTCTTTCGTCGTTCGCGACGCTTGCTGCTCACGCGAAGCGCGCCACGATCTCCGGCACGCTGTCCGGCGTCACGCTCTCGATGAACTCGTCGTTCACCATGATCGGCGTCGCGAAGCCGCAGGCGCCGAGACACTCGACCTCGATGATCGTGAAGCGTCCGTCCGGCGAGGTGACGCCGAGCTCGCGGCAGCCGGTCTGGTCGAGCAGCGCACGGACCACGTCCTCGGCGCCGCAGACGTGGCAGGGAGAGGTCGTGCACACCTGCACGAAGTGCCGCCCGACCGGGTGCTGATGGTACATGGTGTAGAACGTGACGACGCCCTTCACGTAGGCCGGCGTGAGCCCGAGCACTTCCGCGACCTCGGCCATCGCGCCGTCGCTCACCCACCCACGCTCGTCCTGCACGATCCAGAGCGCTGGCAACAGCGCCGCCATCTTGGTGGGGTAGCGCGTGAGGAGCTGATCGAGCTCAGCGCGCCGAGGGCCAACGAAGACCGGCTCGTGCGGCGCGTCGTGGTCGTGGTGTCCGGCGGCGAGGCCGGCCGGTGCGGTCCGCTCGCCCATCGCGTGCTGTGCCCCGTCGCTCACCTGTCGTCCTCCGCGGTCTTGAGGCGTCCGCGCCGCGTGGCGCTCGCGCCCCGAGAAGACGTGCGGGTCATCGGTCGATCTCCCCCATCACGATGTCGATGCTCGCGTTGATCGCGATGACGTCGGAGAGCAGGTGGCCCTCCACCATCTTCGGGATCGCCGAGAGGTTGACGAAGCTCGGCGGGCGGATGCGCCAGCGCACCGGCTTGGAAGTGCCGTCGGAGACCATGTAGTAGCCCTTCTCTCCCTTCGGGCTCTCCATCGCGACGTACGACTCGCCGACCGGCGGCCGGGGGCCCTCCATGACGAGCTTGAAGTGATGGATCATGCTCTCCATCTCGCTCGTCGCCTTGTGCTTGTGCGGCAGGATGACGCGCGGGTCGTCGACGTTGATCGGACCGTCGGGCAGCCGCGCGATGGCCTGCTCGATGATGCGGACCGACTGCCGCATCTCCTCGACGCGGACGAGGTAGCGGTCGTAGACGTCGCCGTTCGTGCCGACCGGCACGTCGAAGTCGTACGTCTCGTAGTCGTAGTACGGGAAATCCTTCCGCACGTCGTAGGCGACGCCCGAGGCGCGGAGCATCGGGCCGGACAGCCCGTAGTTGATCGCCTCGTCGGCCGTCATGACGCCGAGGCCGATCGTGCGGCCGACCCAGATCGCGTTGCGGGTCAGCATCTGATCGATCTCGTCGAGCGTGCGCGGGAAGGTGCGCAGGAAGCCGCGCAGCCCGTCCACCCAGCCGTCGGGGACGTCCGCCGCGAGGCCGCCGACGCGCGTGATCGTCGGCGTCAGCCGCGCCCCGACCCACGCCTCGATCAGGTTGTAGATGTTCTCCCGCTCCTGAAACGCCCAGAGGAACGGCGTGAAGGCGCCGATGTCGATGCAGGTCGTGCCGAGCCAGACGAGGTGCGACATGATACGCGACAGCTCGGCGGCGATGACGCGAAGCACCTTGCACCGCTCGGTGACGTCGATCCCGAACAGCCGCTCGGCACCCATCGCCATCCCGATGTTGTTGCCCATCGAGTTGAGGTAGTCTTCGCGGTCGGTGAGCGGCAGGATCTGATTGTACTGCCGGTACTCGCCGAGCTTCTCGAAGCCGCAGTGCAGGTAGCCGATGTGCGGGATGCACCGCACGACCGTCTCGCCGTCGAGCTCGAGGACCAGCCGCAGCACACCGTGCGTGGCCGGGTGCTGCGGCCCGATGTTGATCAGCATGTGCTCGCCGGCGATCTCGGGCTCGGCGGCGGGCGGTGCCTCGACGGCGACGCCGGCGCCGTTCTCGTCCGTGACGAGCGGGGTCCGCTGCGGCCGGCCGTGGGCGTCCACGCCGGTCGTCGAGAGGGCGACGTTGACGGTGCGCTTCGTGGTGGCCATGCCGTTACTCCCCCGTTCGCTCGCCGGCGGAGAGGCGGTGGCGCACCTCCTCCGGGAGGTCGGCGAACGCGTCCACCACCGAGAGCTCCTCCATCGAGTAGCGGGCCTCGGGGTTTGCGGCGAGCGCCTGCCGCAGCTGCTCGGCGCGGCTGAAGCGGCCGCGCAGCGGGAAGTCCTTCCGCAGAGGGTAGCCCTCGCGGTACTGCTCCCACATCAGCAGGCGGCGCAGGTCCGGGTGCCCGCGGAAACGGATGCCGAACATGTCGAAGCACTCGCGCTCGAGCCAATCGGCGCCGCGATACACCGGCCAGACGCTGTCGATCTCGAGCGGGCGGTTCCTGGGGAGCTCCGCCTTGAGGCGGACAAAGCGGCGGTAGGGAAGCGACCGCAGGTGCCACACGACCTCCAGCGGCTGCTCGAGGTCGCGATACTCGACCGCCGTGACGTCGGAGAGGTAGTCGTAGCGCTGCGCGGGGTCGTCGTGCAGCCAGCGGACGATCTCGAGCACGCGCGAAGGGTCTACGAAGACAGTCGTCTCCCCCCACACGACGTCCACGCGCCGCACCGCGTCGCCGAACCGCGCACGCAGGGCGGCGGCGGTCGGGTTCTCGGGGCCTCCCCGGTGCGGAACGGCGCGCGGCGACGCGGGCGGGGCCGCGTCGCCTGCCGCACTGCCGGGAGTCACCAGGCCGGCGGTCGCGCTCACAGGCCCGATCGCGTCTGGTGAACCGAGTTGCCGAAGGGCTCCGACAGCTCGTCGATCAGGGACGGCGGAATGTAGAGCTGGCTCGAGGGGTCGGGGACCATCTCGTCGCGCAACGCGGCGTCGCCAAGCCGCTCGTTCTTCACTTTCTCCTGAAGCATCATGATCCCGTACATGAGCGCTTCGGGCCGCGGCGGGCAGCCGGGCACGTACACGTCCACCGGAATGATCGTGTCGATCCCCTGCACCACCGCGTAGTTGTCGAAGATGTTGCCGGTGGACGCGCAGGCGCCCATGGCGATGGACCACTTCGGCTGCGGCATCTGCTGCCAGATACGCCGGATCACCGGGGCGAGCTTGAAGGGCACGCGGCCGGCGCAGATCAGGACGTCCGCCTGGCGAGGCGAGAAGCTCATGCGCTCCATCCCGAAGCGCGCGAGGTCGAAGCGGCTGGCCGCCGACGCCATGAACTCGATCGCGCAGCAGGCGGTGCCGAAAGGCATCGGCCAGAGCGAGTTGGCGCGGGCCCAGTTCACGAGGAAGTCGAGCCGCGTCGCGACCCAGCCCTCCTGCGACTGCGGGTCCACCGTGGCGGTACGGACCGCCGAGCCGTCAGGGCGCGTCGTCAGTCCCATTGCAGTGCTCCACGCTTCCAGACGTAAACGTATCCGACCAGCAGGATGGCGATGAAGACCAGCATCTCGCCGAGTCCGAAGAAGGAGATCCGTCCGGCCGGGCAGGCGCCGGCGGCCAGCGGCACGGCGCAGGAGAGCTGCCGGAAGTAGACCCCCCACGGGATCATGAACACGGTCTCGATGTCGAAGATGATGAACAGCATCGCGACCATGTAAAACTTCACGGAGAAGCGCTCCCTGGCGTCGCCGAGCGCCGGGATCCCCGACTCGTACGCCTCGCCCTTCGCCGGCGTCGGGCGGGCCCGGACGGTGAGGTGCGAGAGGCCGACGAGGAGCACCGCGTTGAACGCGACGAAGCCCAAGAGGAGGAGAATCGGCAGGTAGGCGGTCACCGTGAATCCCGAAGGGCCTCCGACTTCGTGAAAAATTTCACTAACTCCGTGGCCGAAACATATCCCACGCGCCGGGCGAATTCAACGCGCCCCGCGTGGCGCGCGGAAGGGGGCCGGAATACATTCCGCGCCCCAGCCTCTGGCGCCCTCACCGGTCCGCTCCAGGCCCGTCGCCGCTTCGCGGCGACCGAGGCTCGACGGCCACCGGCGACGGCACACCCCTGCCCCGCCCCCGCATGTCCATTCAGACCGACCGCTGGATCACCCGCATGGCGCGCGAGCACGGCATGATCGAGCCGTTCGAGGACCGCCAGGTTCGCCAGGGCGTGATCTCGTACGGCGTCAGCTCGTACGGCTACGACATGCGGGTGGCGCGCGAGTTCCGGATCTTCACGAACGTCCTCAACTCGATCGTCGACCCGAAGAACTTCGACCCGCGCTCGTTCGTCGAGTTCGAGGGGGACGTCTGCATCGTCCCGCCCAACTCGTTCGCCCTCGCGCGCTCGGTGGAGTACTTCCGGATCCCGCGCGACGTCGTGACGATCACGGTCGGGAAGTCCACCTACGCCCGGTGCGGTATCATCACGAACGTCACGCCGTTCGAGCCCGAGTGGGAGGGATACGTGACGCTCGAGATCTCGAACACGACCCCGCTCCCGGCCAAGATCTACGCCAACGAGGGGATCGCCCAGGTACTCTTCTTCAAGGGCGACGAGGCGCCCGAGGTGTCCTACAAGGACAAGGCCGGAAAGTACCAGGGCCAGCACGGGGTGACGCTCCCGCGGCTGTAGCGATCACGATCGCGGCGGGATCGCGGCCGGAGCGCGCGAGCGCAAGCTGAGAGACTGGATCGCCTCCGATCATGCCGATCGGGCGAGCAAACCAGTCTTTCTTCTTTCGCTCTGTCTTCGTCGTTCGCCTTTCCGCCGACCGAGCTACCGGAAAATTCCGAACGCGTAGACGAGGGCGATCGCGAGGGCGAGCAAACCCACGACCCAGGCGGTTACGTTGAGCCCGCCGCCGGTGCCGGCGCGAGCGACCACCCCGGCGCGGGGAGCGCCGGCTGGCTCCGTGCCCTCGCCCGTCACGT
>Ga0307412_10000441_pt1 | contig 25135 bp, 21 predicted proteins | sample DK1Cmetagenome_3_FD_203823 | JGI IMG/M metagenome (GOLD analysis project Ga0307412, IMG submission 203823) | Maize rhizosphere microbial communities from greenhouse at UC Davis, California, United States - DK15-C-1 | ecosystem: Host-associated > Plants > Roots > Rhizosphere > Soil | place: USA...
GCTGTTTTTAGTAATTTATAGATCTTATTTAATTCTCTTGTAATCCGATTTACTTTGGCAATTCTTTTTTAAGAAGAGCTTCCAGTTTACTTTTTTCTTCTTTTGAAATATCTTTGGTTTCTATAACAATTATTCCATTTTGAGCCTTCCCGGAAAAGAGATTAGCAGCTTTTTCTTTACTGATAACAGTAATATTTTTAATCTTTTTTGAATCCAACTTTCTAAAAGTTTCCATATCAGAAACAATTCCATTAATAACAATCAAAGGATCCAACCCGGGTTTTTGAGAACTGTTCAAAACATCTGCTTTACCAGAACCCGTGCCAGAAATTGAGTTAACAGCCACTCCCGGAACCGCACCACGCACTGAATTTAAAAACGCATTTCTCCCTACCTTATTTCCAATATCTGAGGTTGCCACAGGTTGTTTTGCTCTGTATCCTTTATTATAGCTCAGGATTTCCGGTTCACGTGCCTGCTTAAGATCAAATACATTATTTGGATATATTACTTCAGCGGTATCTGCCACAGCATTCAGGACGGAGACTTTCTTTTTCATTGCAGAAGAAGCAATTATTTCAGAACCGCTGGTCATTGCTGACTTTTCTTTCCGGATTCCCGTAGCTATTACCTCTTCGATATTCTGTCTCTTCAGAGTATCCATTCTCATCTTCAAAGGTGGCATCGCATCTTCATGGGATTCCTGAATCTGTGTTTCATAATTCTGTAAATCCGGAACTGCATAAGATTTTGGAGCTTGATTATAGGCAATATCCGCAGGCGGTGGCAACATTTTATTTTGAATATTAACCTTCACCGTACTATCAATTTTTTGAATATTAGCAGGAACTGAAACTGCAGGCAAATTAGGTTCAATTTTATTTTCTGCGATCACAGGCTTTGCAATTCCCGTATTTTCTTCTTTATTATTAAAGTAAAAAATTCCGGATCCTATCAACAAAGTAGCAGCAATTCCGTAAGGAAGCCAAACCGGAAGATTTTTTTTCTTCTCCTGTTTTTTATCTAATTTTTCTTCAATGGTATTCCAAACTTTTTCAAACCCAGGAAAAGTCGCAGGCTCTTCCGTTTTAGAAGCCTCATTGAAAGTTTTATCTATATCGTGATTATTTTCCATTGTTTAAAGTTTAAATATTTTGATGTACCAAAAGTTCCTGAAGCTTTTTCCTTGCAAAATTAAGCTGAGATTTCGACGTTCCTTCACTGATAGAAAGCATTACGGCAATTTCTTTGTGAGGATATCCTTCAATCGCGAACAGATTAAATATTGCCCGACAGCCTTCAGGAAGAAAGTTTAAAAGACTAAGAATATCCTTTTCAAACGACAAATTTTCCATTGTAAAACCGGAATCCGCCAGATGATATTCTTCCAGGGAAATATGCAGCGCTTTATTAGCTCTCAGTTTCTGAAGACATTCATTGACCGCAATTTTTCTTGCCCAGGCTTCAAAAATAGCAGGATTCTGAAGCTGATGGATTTTTGTAAAAATTTTATAAAAACTATCAGCCAGAGCTTCTTCAATATCTTCATCATTTTTCAGATACCGTTTGCAGACCGAATACAGTTTTCCCGCCATCTTTTCGTAAACTTTCCGCTGTGCATTGCGGTCGTTACGTTGACATTCTAACAGTAGCTCTATTTCCATAATCAGGCATTATACTTATATAGATGCGGAAAATTAAAAAAAGGTTGGATAAGAATGAGATTTTTTTTGAAATAAATTAAAAAGCAAATGGGTAAATTAGTGTAAAAGCCTTTTAATACTAAGAAAAATGGGAAATTTCATTCAATAATTATTTCAATACATTGACCATAATTTCACAATAATTCAATATTACATTTAACTTTCCTTTGTGTAACATATCTGTAATAATAACGACTATTCATTTAAATAATCTTTATAGTAATGAAAAAAACTAAAATTGCGTCATTACTTTTTGTTTTGTCTGCAGGAAGTATGATGTTTGCTCAAGATGACTTAATCAACAAGTTAAAAAACAATCAATCTCAAAATGCTAATTTCCAGTTCACAACATTGAAGGATGTTGGAGCAACTTCAGTTAAGAATCAAGGTTCTTCAGGAACATGCTGGAGCTATTCCGGAAACTCTTTCCTTGAGTCTGAAATGCAGAGAATGGGTAAAAAACCTGTTGATTTAGCAGAAATTTTTACAGCAAGAAATTCTTATCACGATAAGGCAAAATTATATGTTTTAAATAATGGAGCAATCAACTGGGGAGACGGAGGCGAATTGCATGACGTTATCAATATGTACAAAAAATACGGAGCAGTTCCTCAGGATGCTTATACAGGGCTAAAACAAGGACAAACCATCAACAATTTCTCTGAAATGCAGGGTAAATTGAAGCCGGTTTTAGACAGTTTGGTTCAAGCTTCGCAAAAAGGAAAGCTTTCTGATAACTGGATGTCTGCCGTAGATGCAATTTTAGATGAATATTTAGGAAAAATTCCTTCTAATTTTACTTATGAAGGAAAAAATTACACTCCTCAAACTTTTGCTAAGGAAGTTGTAGGGATTAATTCCGAAGATTATGTAGAAATTTCTTCTTATAAAGATTATCCATACTATCAGAAATTTGTAGTTCCGATTCCTGATAACTGGAGCCATGATTCTGACTGGAATGTTCCAATGAAAGATCTTACGGCAATTATTGATAATGCAGTAAACAAAGGGTATTCCGTAGGTTGGGCAACAGACGTTTCTGAACCTTATTTTTCTTATAAAAACGGTGTAGCTTACGTTCCGGATATGGATTTAGACCAAATCAATGCAGAAAATAAAGGAACTTTATTCACAGAGCCGAAAAAAGATAAAACAATTACGGAAGACATGCGTCAGAAAGCGCTTAACAACCTTTCTACAACGGACGATCACGGAATGCATATCGTAGGACTGGCAAAAGATCAGACAGGAAAAGAATATTATATGGTGAAGAATTCTTGGGGTGTAACCAATGATTTCGAGGGTTATCTGTATGCCACAAAACCTTATATCGAATACAAATCAACTGCGATTTTGGTTCACAAAGATGCTCTTCCGAAAAGCATTAAAAAACAATTGAAGCCAACTAAAAACATTGGCCTATAAAAAGATCACGCTTGTCATTAGAATATGACAAATTAGATATTTAAATCTGTTAAAAACCGTTTCAAAATTTTGGAGCGGTTTTGTTTTATTTGAACCATTAAGATTATTTAAAGGAGTTTAGAAATATTAAGCTGAACTGAGTTTTAGATTAAAACTAAAGATCAATTTGATTTCTTAACTAAACTTAATTCTTAAAATAAATCTTAATGGTTCAAAAATATTCAAAATTAAAACCGCCTTAAGAAAATTCCTTAAGGCGGTTTTGTTTAAAAATATAAATAGGTAAATCAAGATATATGAAAATTGTCAACAGTGAATTTTACTTCGCCAGTGAATAGTAAAATGTCAATTCAGAAAAGTTGTAAAAAAAATCAAATTGACAGCGAAGCAGATTCACCATTAACAATTGACTTTTAATACAATACGCCCATACTTTCTGCTGAAAAGTCGGAAATATCTTCTGTTTTTCCTTCCTTAATTTTGATCACCCATTCCGGATCCTGCAAAATTGCACGGCCAACAGCCACCAGATCAAAATCTCCTCTTTCCAGTCTTCTTGTAAGCTCTGTAAGCTCCTCTTTTTCAGTCCCCTGTCCTGCAAATGCACCCATAACATCACCTTTTAACCCAACTGATCCTACCGTAATGGTTGGCTGACCGGTAACTTTTTTTGCCCAGCCTGCAAAGTTCAGGTCAGAACCCTCAAATTCCGGTTCCCAGAAACGTCTTTGCGAACAGTGGAAAATATCAACTCCCGCTTCTTTTAACGGCAATAACCAATCTTCCATTTCTTTTGGAGTATTCGCCAATTTTGTTGAATAATCCTGCTGTTTCCATTGTGAAAGACGAATAATAATCGTAAAATCTTCACCAACTGCAGCTCTGATTGCTTTTACAACATCAACAGCAAATTTGCTTCTTTCTCTTAATGTTTTTCCGCCGTATTCATCAGTTCTTGTGTTGGTAACTTCCCAGAAAAACTGATCAATCAGATACCCGTGCGCTCCATGAATTTCAACAACATCAAATCCTAAGTCTTTTGCGGATTTTGCAGAAGCCGCAAACTGTGCAATCGTATCCTGGACATCTTCCAACGTCATTGTAGAAGCTTTTTCCATCTCAATTAAAGGATAATCTGCGGAGCTTCTCGTGTCTCCGACATGCCAGATTTGGGGTCCCATTTTTCCTCCATTTTCATGAACAGCATCAATTACGTTTTTCCAGCCGTTTAATGCTTCTGTTCCGTAAAAATCAGGGATGTTCTGCATATTTTTTGACGCAGGTCTGTTGATGACAGTTCCTTCCGAAAGGATCAACCCAACTTCGGAACCTGCTCTTCTTGCATAATAATCTGCAATTTGTTGAGTGGGAACTCCATTATCTGATTGAGCTCTCGTCATCGGAGCCATTACGATTCTATTTTTTAGTTCTAAATTCTTGTATTGAAATGGTTTAAATAATGATTCTGTGCTCATTTTTAGTATGTATTTTTATAATTGTTACACAAAGTAACTAATAATAGTTCGTATTTGTATCTTATGTAGAAAAAAAGTGGTAACTTTACGGTAACTTACATTAGTAACGTAAAAGTAACGCATGAAAATTCTTATTGCCGGAAGTATTTACCTTGTGTCTTTTGTGGTTAATTTTAGTTAGTTTTAAAATGAATCAATATGAAAAAAAACGAATTAATGGAATACAGCTGTCCTCTGGGCAAAGCAATGTCTGCGCTGGGAAGCAAATGGAAGCCCATTATTGTATTGGTAATCAAAGATAGAAGATTGCGTTTCGGTGAACTTGCAGTACGCATTAACGTGATCTCAAGAAAGGTTTTGACCGATCAGCTAAGGGAAATGGAAGCCGATGGATTAGTGATCCGGGAAGAGTTTAAGGAGATTCCTCCAAGAGTTGAATATTCGCTGACGGAAAAGGGGTTGGCGTTGTTACCGATTTTGTATCAGCTGGAAGAGTGGGAAACAAAATATCATGTTTATGATCCGGATAAGGAAAAGGATTGTAAAACGATTTTGGAAAATAAGAAAATAAAAAAGGCTGTTGTTTAACAGCCTTTTGTTTATTTAAAGTAAATTAGTCAATACTTAATCTCTTTTAAAGTTATTCAATTTGTTGATAACTGTCAGATTAAGTATTGACTAATTCAACCAATTAAAATATCGCAGGATATTTCTGAGGATTTGTTTCATTAAATAAAGCATAAATCCTTTCCACCATATCATCCGCAGACGGCTTACTGAAATAATCTCCATCACTTGCATACGCAGGTCTGTGATCATTCGCAGCGATCGTCAATGGATCAGAATCCAAATATCTGAAAGCTTTTTGCTTCTCTAAAATCTGTTGTAAAATAAACGCTGAAGTTCCACCTTCTACATCTTCGTCGATTACAACTAATCTGTTGGTTTTCTTTACACTTTCAGCAATTTCGTGGGATAAATCGAAAGGAATTAATGACTGAACATCAATAACTTCTGCAGAGATTCCTAATTTTTCAAGCTCTTCTGCAGCTTCCATCACAATTCTCCAAGTCGAACCGTAAGTAACCAATGTCACATCTTTTCCTTCTTTCGTAACTTCAACTTTTCCGACGGGAACAGTGAATTCACCCAAATTATCAGGTTGTTTTTCTTTTAATCTGTAGCCGTTCAGACATTCAACAATTACAGCTGGATCGTCGCTTTGAAGCATAGTATTGTAGAATCCGGCAGCTTTCGTTAAATTTCTAGGAACCAATACCAAAATACCTTTTGAAAGATTCAGAATTCCCGCCATCGGAGAACCTGAATGCCAAACTCCTTCCAGTCTGTGACCTCTTGTTCTGATGATTACAGGTGCCTTCTGACCGCCTTTTGTTCTATACTGAACCGTCGCCAAATCATCACTCATTCCCTGTAAACAGTACAAAATATAATCTAAATACTGGATTTCAGCGATCGGTCTTAACCCTCTCATTGCCATACCAATACCCTGACCCAAAATCGTAGCTTCACGGATTCCCGTATCTGCAACACGAACTTCACCGTATTTTTCCTGCATTCCTTCCAGTCCCTGGTTTACGTCACCGATATTTCCGGCATCTTCACCAAATACTAAAGTTTCAGGATATTTTTCGAAAATTTTATCGAAATTATTTCTTACCACTACTCTTCCGTCAACATCTTCTGAGCTTTCCGAGAAAATTGGTTTAATTTCTTTTACGTTTTCAGCTTTCCATTGAGACTGAGAATATAAATGAGAAGAATAATTGTCTTTCTCAACTTCAAAAATCTCGTTGTATTTCTGCATTAATTGGTTTCTTTCCGCAGAATTTGTTCCTCTAGTTGCCAGTAAAGATTTTCTTACCAAATGGAAAACATCTTTCTTAGCTTTTGAAACTAATTTATTAAATTGATTAATATAATTTTCAATTTCAGTATTTTGCCCTTTAAGATTTTCAACAAAAGGTAAAACTGAATGAATTAAATCCGTAATTGTTTTCTGGTAATTTTCCCAGGCATTTTTCTGTCCTGCCTTTACCGTTTTTCTTGCTTCATCATCAATGGCATCAAGCTCTTCAATCGAAGCAATGATTTCCTCTTTACCTTCAATTTCGATAGAATAGTTTAAAATCCATTCTCTGAACTTCACTAAACCATCAAACTGAGCTTCCCAAGCCAAACGCTCTTCATTTTTATATCTTTCGTGAGATCCGGAAGTCGAGTGCCCCTGAGGCTGTGTAACTTCAATCACATGAACCACAACAGGAATACTTTCAACCCTTGCAAACTGCTCTGCTCTTGCATAAGCATCCAACAACGCAGGATAATCCCAAGCTTTTACCTGGATAATCTCACAACCTTGAAATTCACCTTCTTTTCTTTGGAAACCACTCAACATTTCAGCAATATCCGCTTTTGCTCTCTGCTTCATTGTAGGAACCGAAATTCCGTAGCCATCGTCCCAAATTGAAACAATCATCGGAACCTGAAGTGCACATGCAGCATTCAGAGTTTCCCAAAAATGACCTTCCGCAGTAGAAGCATCGCCGATTGTTCCAAAAGCGATTTCGTTACCGTCTTTTGAGAACTTTTCAGAACCGTCGAATTTTACTGTTTTATATATTTTTGAAGCCTGCGCCAATCCTAATAATCTTGGCATTTGTCCGGCTGTCGGAGAAATATCTGAGGAAATATTTTTTTGAGCTGTTAAATCTTTCCAGCTTCCGTCTTCATTCAAACTTCTTGTGGCAAAATGCCCGTTCATCTGCCTTCCTGCTGAAGCTGGCTCTCTTTCTACACTTGTATCTGCATACAACTGAGCAAAGAAACTTTCAACCGTTAACGCATCTACAGCCAATGCAAAAGTCTGATCCCTGTAGTAGCCTGAGCGGAAGTCCCCATTTTTGAAAACTTTCGCCATTGCAAGCTGAGGAAGTTCTTTACCATCCCCAAAAATACCAAATTTAGCTTTTCCCGTAAGAACTTCTCTCCTGCCCAGATAAGACATTTCGCGAGAGATCCTTCCTAATTTATAATCTTCAAGTATCTGATTTTTAAAATCTTGAAAGGAAATTTGCTGTGTTTCAATATATGTTGTCTGCATAGCCAAATATAAAATTTTTAAATTCTCGAAGTATTTTGCTAATATACACTTTTTAAATTAATTTTAATTTTTAATAATCTTTTTTAAAAATTTGATAATAAATAAAATAGTGCTTATTTTAGAATAAATTTGTAAACCATGGAAAAGAAATCATCACATATTCTTAACGCATCGAGCAATCTTTTAGGATTTTCACTGATAATCATTACTTCATTAAAAATCACTAAAATCAGTGGCAGTACTCATTTGGATGAATTTGCAGCAGTTTCTTGTCTCGGTTTTGCGTTCAGCTGTTTTTTTTCCTTTCTGTCAATCAGATCAAAGCATGAAAAGCGTAGAAACAAGTTTGAGGATATTGCGGATTATTTATTTTTAATCGCTTTATTTTGTATTGTGCTGTCAGTTATTATTGTAACAGTGAGAATTATTTGATTTAAAATTTTCGCTCAATTACGTAATCCAGCATAATTAATAAAGATTTTTTTGCTTCAGAATCTGGAAATTCATTAAGAATATCCTTTGCTTTCTGCTGAAATTCTTTCATAATTTTAATAGCATAATCAAGTCCTCCGGATTCTTTAACGAAATTAATTAACTCTTTTACACGTTTCTGGTCATTATTGTAACGTTTTATCGTGTTGAAATAGTATTTTTTATCTTTTTCGTTGGCAATTTTTAAGGTATGAATTAAAGGTAGTGTCATTTTTTGTTCTTTAATATCAATTCCGACCGGTTTTCCGATGACATTTGAAGTTAAATAATCAAACAAATCATCCTTAATCTGGAAAGCCATTCCTGTAAAAGTTCCGAAATCCATCATTTTTTTCGCTAATGCTTCATCAGCATTATTTGATAAAACTCCGATTTCACAACAGGCCGCTATCAAAGTTGCCGTTTTTTGACGGATAATTTCATAGTAAACATCTTCCGTAATATCCAGTTTTCTGGCTTTTTCCAATTGAAGAAGCTCGCCTTCAGACATTTCACGGATCGTTCTGGAAATCACACCCAATAGGTCATAATCTTTATGGTCTGTGGATAATAAAACTGATTTCGACAGAAGATAATCTCCCACCAAAACTGCAATTTTATTTTTCCATAAAGCATTGATTGAAAAAAAATTACGACGTTTAAAACTTTCATCCACCACATCATCATGCACCAAAGTTGCGGTGTGAATCAACTCAATCATTGAAGCTCCGCGGTAGGTTTTTTCGTTGACATCACCTATTAATTTAGCACAAAGAAATACGAACATCGGACGCATCTGTTTCCCTTTGGTAGTAACGATAAAACGAGTGACTTTATCTAATAAAGGTACTTTACTCTGCATTGATTCATAAAACTTTTGCTCAAAAAGCTTCATTTCCTCATTGATCGGTTGCTTGATTTCTTCTACAGTATTCGCCACAATCTATGGATGATGGATAAATTATTAATTCCCACAAAGATAATTTTTTTCGTTCAATTTTAAGAGAAATTAATCTTTGAGTTTTTCTTTCGGAATAAAATAAAGGCTTGCTTTTGTACTTCCCAATGGTGAATTGAATTTTTCCCCTGAAATATAAATCCCGGCTTCATCAACTGCAATTCCTTCAATTTGCCCTACTGACAAAGCACTTCCCAAGTAATAATGCTTAGGTTTTTCTTTGAAGAATATTCCGGGCTCGGTTTCATTAAAAACATCCAGGAATACTTCCGTTTTCTTTGTATAGCCTATTAAATACAGCTTTTTGTCGAAGTAAGAGGCATCTGTTACAATGAAATTCGTTTTGTAGGATTCTACTTTTTTAGCTTCCTGCTGTTTTGAAATTTCAGGATTAATAATATAATGTGTCGTTGATTTTGAAGACCATTCTTTCGTAAAAAGATGAATATTTCCGTTTAAATATATCACGGCTTCCGCATCAAAATCAGTTTCCGTGTATTTTGGAACAAATTCAGTTTGTTCCGGATATTTAAAGGAAATTATTTTAACAGAATCATTTTTTATTGAATTTTTTTCAAAAGGAATCTTATAAATCTCCAGGTCTTTTCTTGTTCCGTTGTTATTCCCAAAATCACCAATATAGAAATTGTTTCCGTCATTTGTTAAGGCTTCCCAGTCTTTATTTTTCCCGTTAATTTTTAATGTGCTGACGATTTCTCCTGTCGTTTTATCCAACTCAAAAAGCTCGGGAGCATTTCCGCTGTCGTTAAAAGTATACAGCTTCCCATTCATTACATTCAATCCTGAGGTTTCCTGAATTTTTTCATTTAAATAAGTGATTCTGTATTTTCTGATCTTAAAAATATTCGTTTTTTGAGCAAATGAAACGGTGGAAATAAGTATTGCAAAAATTAGAAGAAACTTTTTCATGGGATAAAATTAGACTTTTATTTAAACACAGATGACACTAATTTTTTTACACTAATATCTACAAATACTCGAAAACTACAGTTCCTGTTGCTATCCTATAGTTTTTATATTTTTATTAGCCGAAATTCCCTACGGAATGACAAACTGAATGCAAAGATTCGTGATAATTTGTGTTAACAATTAAGCTGATTTCTTTTGTTTTAATCCTCTAGCCTGCTTTTGCAAATGCTCTTTCTGATATTGCCGTACTGTTTTTCCGGTGCCATCATGTCGCCAACCGGGAGAATTGAAAAAATAATTAATTCTGTCTGAAAATTTTAAACCTGGTTGTTTTATATCTTTCCATATTTTTCGCCATTCATATAAAAGAACGGTATCTGGTTTATTGTCCGGCATTTTTGGATAAATTCCATATTTTACTGGGACATTCGGATCTTCTTTTTCAAAAGTCCCAAATATTTTATCCCAGATAATGAGACACATTCCCATATTCCTGTCGAGATACTTGATATTACAACCGTGATGAACACGGTGATGAGAAGGCGTTACCAAAATATATTCCAAAATTCCCATGCTTTTTACCGTCTGCGTATGAATCCATGTTCCATAAACCTGTCCGATTGCATAAACAACCATAATATGCCAAGGATTAAACCCTAAAAAAGCCAATGGTGAAAAATACAAATACCTGTAAAGAGGCTGTAGAACCGGGCTTCTGAACCCTGTTGTTAAATTAAAATATTCGGAATTGTGATGTGTAATATGAACTGCCCAAAACGCTCTGGAATGATGATCTACGTAATGTAAAACGTAATATGCGAAATCTGTAATTACAAAACAAATCAGCCAATACCAAACCGTAAAATCCCAGGAAAAAAGTCGGTGATTGTAGAAAAAAAACATTACACCCATCGCAAAAACCTTCATTATAAAATCTAATCCGAAGTTCAGCAAGGCAAGGTAAATACTGGTGGCTACGTCTTTTCCGTTATATAATTTAGCGTCAGAAATGTGGCTGTAAATCATTTCAGCTAAGATAATTATGGCATGAACAGGAATAGACCAGGCGTAAATATTTTCTAATCCATCTTCGCCTAAAAAGTAATCTGTCATTACTATTAGTTTTACACAAAGTTAGGATTTTAAGAAAACCTTAAGTATTTTTTTTGATTTTTAATGAAATTTTAATCTACAGTTTTGTTAGCCAACTGGCCGCAAGCCGCATCAATATCTCCACCCCTGCTTTTACGGATCATGACGGTAATTCCTGCATTTTCAAGCTGACGGACATAGTTTTCCTCTGCCTGCTTATTGCATTGGTCATATTTCCCGTCGCCAATAGGATTATACTGAATTAAATTAACTTTAGAAGGAATTTGCTTGCAATATTTAATTAAAGCCTTGATATCTTCATCACCGTCATTAATGCCCTTCCAGACACAATATTCGAAAGTGATGACAGAACCTGTCTTCTTGTACCAATACTGAAGCGCTTCCATAATATCCGTTAAAGGAAATTTATCGGAAAAAGGCATAATTTCGTTACGCTTGGATTCTATCGCGGAGTGAAGGGACAATGCCAGTTTCACACGCAATTCATCATCAGCAAGCATTTTGATCATTTTGGGAATTCCGGAAGTGGAAACAGTAATTCTTCTCGGAGACATCCCTAAACCTTCCGGCTGAGTAATTTTTCGGATGGCTTCCACCACGTTCTTGTAGTTCATCATCGGCTCACCCATTCCCATAAAAACGATATTGGAAAGCGGTCTGTTGAAATACATTTTACTCTGGCTGTCAATTAAAGCAACCTGATCCACAATTTCAGCAACCTCAAGATTTCTCATTCTTTTGAGTCTTGCTGTTGCGCAAAATTCGCAGTTTAATGAACATCCCACCTGTGAAGAAACGCAGGCTGTAGTTCGTGTTTCTGTAGGAATTAGCACAGATTCCACCAATAACCCGTCATGAAGCTTTACGCCGTTTTTGATGGTTCCGTCCGTACTTTTTTGAAGCTGGTCAACAGAAACAGGATTAATGGTATATTCTTCGGCAATTCTTTCGCGAAGCGTTTTTGAAAGATTCGTCATTTCATCAATAGAATGGAGATTTTTACTCCACAACCAATCGTAGACCTGTTTCGCACGAAACGGCTTTTCTCCCAAAGTAAGAAAGTAGTCTTTGAGCTGGTCTAGTGATAAGGTTCTGATATCTTTCATTGTAAGGTTTTAGATTTTAGGTTTCAGGTCGCAGGTAACTACTACCTGCAACCTTTTACCTTATATCTATTAAAGAATTAACATTGCATCACCGTACGAGTAGAATTTATACTTCTCTTTTACGGCTTCTTCGTAAGCCTGCATGATAAAATCTCTTCCTGCAAACGCTGCAATCATCATAAGTAATGTAGATTTTGGCGTATGGAAGTTCGTGATCATACAGTTGGCTACTCCGAAATCGTGAGGCGGATAAATGAATTTATTTGTCCAACCATGGAATGCAGAGATTTTTTTGTTTGAAGAAACTGAAGTTTCCAATGCTCTCATTGTAGTAGTTCCTACCGCACAAACTCTTCTGTGCTGATCTACTGCTCTGTTGATGATATCTGCATTTTTTTCGTCGATTACAACTTCTTCAGATTCCATTTTGTGCTTAGAAAGATCTTCTACTTCAATTGGGTTGAAAGTTCCCAAACCAACGTGAAGCGTGATTTCCGCGAAGTTGATTCCTTTGATCTCCAATCTTTTCATCAAATGCTTTGAAAAGTGAAGTCCTGCAGTAGGTGCAGCAACAGCTCCTTCTATTTTAGCATAAATCGTCTGATATCTTTCAGCATCTTCCGGCTCTACAGCTCTTTTGATATATTTTGGAAGTGGAGTTTCGCCCAATTCTTTCAATTTAGCTCTGAATTCTTCGTAAGAACCATCGAATAAGAATCTTAAGGTTCTACCTCTTGAAGTAGTATTATCGATAACTTCTGCTACCAAAGATTCATCTTCAGTGAAGAATAACTTGTTACCAATTCTGATTTTTCTTGCAGGATCTACCAATACATCCCAAACACGGGTTTCTTTATCTAGTTCTCTTAAAAGAAATACTTCAATTTTAGCACCAGTTTTTTCCTTATTTCCATATAAACGGGCAGGAAAAACCTTGGTATTATTAAAGATAAATAAATCTTCCTCATTGAAATAATCTACCACATCTCTGAACAATTTGTGCTCGATAGTCTGGGTTTTTCTGTCTAAAACCATTAATCTCGCTTCGTCTCTATGCTCTGATGGATGTTCTGCTAATAATTCCGCAGGAAGATCAAAATTAAAATCTGATGTTTTCATTTTTTTAAATTACGGTTTAAAAATTATCGAAATTACAAGGTAATTTTCGGACTGCAAATATACGACATCTGATACCCCTTTGTCAAGTATTATTTACATTGATGTGAAATTAAATTTTAAATCAAATAAAAAACCGTGATATTACGGTAATATTTAAAGGCAAAAAAATTGTATTTTGGCAGTTAAAAATATACTATGAGCAAATATTCAATTGAAGCTTTCGTAAATGAAACGAAAGAAAATCCGCAGGAAAGAGACTATTTCGAGCTGGAAAAACCGGCGCTTCTGGAGATCAACCTGAACAATCAATCTGTATGGACAAAAGCCGGAAGCATGGTTGGTTACGTTGGAAACATCAATTTTGAAAGACAGGGAATGCTTTCCGGAGGTATCGGGAATCTGTTAAAAAAAGCCCTCAGTGGTGAAGGCTCGAAACTGATGAAAGCCGAAGGAACCGGAAAATTGTATGTTGCTGATGAAGGGAAAAAAGTCCGTATTTTATATTTAAACAATGAAACGGTTTGTGTTAATGGAAACGATGTTCTAGCGCACGAGCAAAGTGTAAAAAGTGATATTACAATGCTGAAAAGTATTGCCGGAGTGATGTCTGGGGGACTTTTCCAGGTAAAGCTTTCAGGTACGGGACATATTGCGATAACCACTCACGGAGAGCCTTTGACGTTAATGGTTACTCCTGACGCTCCTGTTTTTACAGATCCGAATGCAACGGTAGCCTGGTCCGGAAACCTCAGCCCTGAACTGAAAACCAATGTTTCATTTAAAAGCCTGATCGGAAGAGGAAGTGGTGAAGAATTCCAGATGAAATTCTCCGGTAGTGGATGGGTGCTGATCCAGCCGTATGAAGAGGTTTACAGAGTGGAGAAATAAAGAATTATCAAATAAGAAAGCAAGGAGATTTTCCTTGCTTTTTTTTTATTATTATCTTAAATAGTTTTTCATAAATATTCTTTAATCTTCTTCCATTCCTCCAATTTCTTTTCAAAGGAAACTGTATGAAGCGGACTTGTTGAGGGCAACAAAAATACAGGAGTTTTAAAATCTTTTCCTAAAATTTTCTTTAAATTTTTATATGATTTTCCACCATTACAGAAGATCGCTTCAATATTCGGGTACTGATGCAAAAGCTGCCCAATTTCATTGGCTTCTTCATTTTTAATCTCAGAATCGAGGCTTCCTTTTCGCTCACAGGAATCAATGACATCCCAAAGTGCAATATTGTGTTTCTTTAAAATTTTAATCCTTTCAGCATAATCTTCTGTAAATTCTTCATTACATAGTTCAAAGATAATTTTCCAGAATTTATTTTGAGGATGACCGTAATATTGCTGTTTTTCTAAAGATTTTACACCGGGAATTGAACCTAAAATTAAAATTTTAGAATTGTTATCAATAATTGGCGGAAATGAGGAAATACGGTTTTCCATACTTCAAATATATAAATTTTGACTAAAGCTTCTACAAATTATAAAATAAAAAGCAGGCTAAAGCCCGCTCCTATTGATATTTATTGATAATTAACCAAACTAGACCACCCCGTCAAAAATTTTTACAAATTTTTGCCACCCCTCCAGAGGAGGGGAATATGATGGCGGATTTTATAGAGTTTCTTTTAACCAGTCAAAGAATTCTCTTTGCCATACCAAACCGTTTTGCGGATGAAGAACCCAGTGATTTTCATTCGGGAAATAGACAAATTTTGTTTTTAAGCCTTTTAGTTTTGCTGCCTGGAAAGCTTCCTGACCTTGTTCGTAAGGAACTCTATAGTCAATTCCGCCCTGAACAACCATGATTGGTTTATTCCATTTATCAACAAAATTGCTTGGATTAAAATCCGTATAAGCCTTTGGCTGTGGCTTTTCCCACGGTGAACCCAGATCCCAATTGGCAAACCAAAGCTCTTCCGTTGTCAGATACCATGATTTCATATCAAATAATCCATCGTGTGCGATGAAGGTTTTGAATCTATTTTCGTGAATCCCGGCCAGCATGAATACGCTGTAACCACCGTAGCTTGCGCCAACAGCCGCTACTCTGTCTCCATCGACATACGGTAAAGTTTTTGCAAAATCTGTTGCCGCCAGATAATCTCTCATCGGTTGTCCGCCCCAGTCTTTTGAAATTTCTTCGTTCCATTTTGTTCCCCAACCCGGCATTCCGCGGCGGTTTGGAGCTACAACAATGTAACCGTTTGCTGCCATTAATGCAAAATTCCATCTTGTGCTAAAAAATTGAGTTAAAGCAGATTGCGGGCCTCCCTGACAATATACTAAAGTCGGGTATTTTTTGTTCGGATCGAAGTTTGGAGGATAGTGGAACCACACTCCCATTTCTTTTCCGTCCGAAGTTTTTATCATTTTAAGCTCAGATTTTCCTTGAGCTAATTTGGCGTAAGTTTCTTTATTAGCTTCGGTAACCTGTTTCATTTCTCCGTTTTTCAAGTTTACAGAGAATAGATCTGTAGCGTGGTTTATGTCAGTTCTTCCTACTAAAAGTGAATTTTTGTTATCTGTAAAAATTTCATTAATATCAAAATCACCTCTTGTAATCTGCTGAACCTTAGCATTTTTCGAATCTAAAGAGAATAATTGTTTTGTCCCTCTGAAAGCCGCCGTAAAATAAATCGTTTTTGAATCGCCGCTCCAGAACACATCTCCTGAAACACTTTCATCCCAGTTATTGGTAAGATTTGAAGTTTTTCCTGATTTCCAATCTAATATTTTGATGTCATTTTTATCTGCTTCATAGCCGTCTCTGGCCATGCTTTGCCAGATCAGAGACTTTCCATCCGGACTGAATTTTGGATTTACATCGTAACCTTTGTTCGTTTCAGTTAGGTTTTTTGTCTGTCCTGAAGCTAAGTCGTAAGCGAAAATATCTGTATTGGTGCTTGTTGCATACTCTTTCCCGCTTTTTGGTTTTGTAACATATAAAAGCTGTGAAGAATCCGGGCTCCAGATGAAATCCTCGGCGCCACCGAAAGGTCTTTGTGGAGAATCCCAGGTTTTACCTTCCAATAAATCCTTTGCAGCATCCACTTTATCTGAAGTATTTACGACAAAAACATGATTGTATTTTCCTTCATTAAAGTAATCCCAGTGTCTGTGATTCAGGTCTGTATAAACCTGTGCGGTGGTTTTTGGAGTATCGGAATATTTGTCTTTCCCCATTACTTTTTCCACCAAAACCTGCTTGCTGAAAGCAATTTTTTTACCGTTCGGAGAAATTACCACATTATCAACCTCACCGATTGTATAAAACTCCGACCAGGTTTTTCCACTGTCTTTGGAAAGGGAAATTTTATCGCCTTCCTGAGCGTAAATTCCGTTTTTATCCCACTGAATAAGCGCTTTTTTACCAAAGTCTATTTTTGTGGATTGATTATTCAGAACATTTAATAAATAGTTCTCGTTTTTTGTTTTTTCTGTTTTAAGATCTACCTGTCCTACTTTATAAATAAGCGAAGACTGATCCGGTGAAACTGCCTGTACTCCCACTTTTTTCAAAGTCCAAAGTATTTCAGGCGTCATTACTTGTTGTGCATTCATTAAGAGCGGAGCTGCCAAAGCCAGCAGACTGTACTTAAGTTTCATATGTTGATATTAATTCAAAGATGGCCAAAGTTAATATTTAAGTTTTGTTTTTTGAGTAGAATTAATATAAATGTTTTTTAGAAGTGATGTGATTGTAAGAATTTTTGCTATTAAAAGATATTTCCTCTCTGTTGTGTTGATTGTGAGAAATCGAAAAAACGACAAATACCCTAGCCCAGATTGCAGTGGAAATCCTTTTTTGAAAAAAAAGATTGCAGCGGAAAGCTGGAAAAAGCTCCAAAAAAATTCGCCAATCAAACTGACTGGCGAATTGAACATATATGAATTTAACTTTTACTTTTTAATCTCCATCCGAAAACATGGAATTGGCGAGAGAAGTAATAATTGAGAGTAAAACACTAAAGATCAGTGCCCACCAGAAGCCGTCTACTACCATGCTGTCGATGAAATAATCTGCTATCAGAATAATTAACGCATTGATTACCAAGGCAAATAAACCTAGAGTAATAATGGTTAAAGGTAATCCGAAAAGGCTCAGAACTGGTTTGACGATTAAGTTTAAAAGGGCCAAAACAATTGCGAAAATAATGGCTCCTGAAAAACCTTCAAAATGTACGCCCGGTAAAATTTTCGTTAAAAGATACGCAACAATTGCCGTTACGAGTAGCCGAATAATTAAGTTCATAGTTTATAATTTTAATGTTATAGCTACTGTTGTACAAAACTTATTCCATTACGGAAGAAATTTTCAATTGATTTTTTTCTATTTTATTTTCATCATAGTCACCAGAGAAGTTGCGACATGGCTTTCTGATTCACCTTTTTCATCGACGGTATAGATCTCCGTTCTTATTACACTGATCTTTGCACCGCCTTTTACAACATAGGATTTGGAAACCAATGCATCGCCGATCGCGGGTCTTAAATAATTCACTTTTAATTCAACGGTGACAACATAACAGTCTTCTTCATAATGACTTACCGCAGCATATCCCGAAGAAACATCCACCAAAGAAGCGATCATAGCGCCGTTGAACATTCCGGCTTTTCGGGTCATTAAATCCATTTTCGGGATTTTCATGGAGATGAAATCTGTTTCCACCTGCAATAGTTCTGCTTTGTAGAATTGTAGGGTTTCGGAGCGGTTGAAACTGTCGGTGATGAGTTGTTTTTTTTCTGAAGTCATTATTTTACTTTAATGCAAATTTAATTTTTAAACACTAATAGCACGAATTTTTTCACAGACAACACAATATTCCTGGAGAATGACAATTTTATTTTAGAATATTTTAATTGTATTTATAATCAACTGAGAATTAAAGTAAAGTTCTCATCCAAGGACACAATCCCTTCCGTCAAGCCATCAGGATGCGCATTAAAGCCTTTTAACTTTGAAGTTTTCCCTTTTAAAACTAAGTCCATCAACTGCTTATCCGAAATCTTTTTCCCGAAAATCTCGAAGGCAACTTTAAAGCCACAATTTTTAAAATCAGAACAGCCGACAGCGGTTTTTCCTTTCATTAAATTATGTCCTTTGCATTTCGGGCACTGTGTTTCTTCCCAGGATTGGAGCTCTTTTTTGGCGGCCGGCTCGCGTTTTTTCTTTTCAACAACTTTTTCTTCTTCCTGCAACGTGATTACTTTTCCTTTCCCGTCGACTACTTTTTTGGTGAGTTCTGTTACCATTTGAATCAATTCTTCTTTAAACTGATTGGCTTCATATTCACCTTTTTCAATTTTGCGGAGTTTTGATTCCCATTCTCCGGTCAGTTCCGGGCTTTTCAGCAATTCATCTTCAATGATGTCAATTAATTGTATTCCGGTTTGAGTAGCGATCAGGTTTTTCCTTTTCTTCTCTATATACTTTCGTTTAAAAAGTGTTTCAATAATGTTTGCGCGGGTTGAAGGTCTTCCGATTCCGTTATTTTTCAACATTTCACGAAGTTCATCATCTTCCACCTGCTTTCCGGCGGTTTCCATTGCCCGCAGAAGTGTAGCTTCAGTGTAAGGTTTTGGGGGTGAAGTTTTTCCCTGGTGAATCATCGGGTCGTGAGGTCCGGTTTCGCCAACCTTAAATTCCGGAATTGTCTGTTCTTCCTCCTTATCTTTTTCTTTATCGGTCGGCTCTTCTTTGGGTTCTTTGGCATAAACAGCTCTCCACCCTGCTTCCAAAATCTGTCTTCCACTGGTTTTGAATGGAATAGTTCCAACTTTTGCTTCAACCAAAGTATTTGAAATTTTACATTCAGGGTAAAAAACTGAAATAAAACGCTTTGCAATTAAATCGTAGATCAATTTTTCTTCCCTGCTTAAGTTTTGAGAAGGTGGAATTTCGGTTGGGATAATTGCGTGGTGATCGGTAACTTTCGTGTCATCAAAAACCGTTTTCGACTTTGGAATCGGTGCTTGCAACAAAGGTGCAACCAACTCCTGATAAAATGTCATTTTCCTAAGGATTCCTTCTATTTTCGGATATAAACTTTCCGATAAATAAGTGGTATCGACACGCGGATAAGTCACGTGCTTTTTCTCGTAAAGACTTTGAATATAATTTAATGTATTTTCCGCAGAATAGCCATATTTTTTGTTGGCTTCCACCTGAAGACCGGTCAGGTCAAAAAGCCTTGGATTTTTCTCTTTTCCTTCTTTAATTTCAAAAGAAACGATCTCAAAAAGGTTCTCTTTTAAATATTCCAGACCTTTTTCAGCGCGGTCTAATGTTTTTAAACGGTCAATCGCCGCATTGAAAATTACATCGCGGTATTTTGTTTTGAGTTCCCAATATTCCTCAACCGTAAAAGCATCAATTTCTTTCTGACGCTGAACCAGCATCGCCAACGTTGGAGTCTGCACCCTTCCAATGGAAAGAACAGCTTTATTTCCTCCGAATTTTTTCGTAAAAAGTCGAGTTGCATTGATCCCTAACAGCCAATCACCGATCGCCCTTGCATTTCCTGCGAGGTATAGATTTTTGTAATCTTCGGCGGGCTTTAAATTGGAAAAACCTTCTTTAATCGCCTCTTCTGTAAGGGACGAAATCCACAAACGCTGAATCGGTTTGTTGCATTTTGCTTTTTGTAAAACCCATCTCTGGATCAACTCTCCCTCCTGCCCGGCATCCCCGCAATTAATGACCTCATCACATTCTCCGACCAATCTTTCAATGACTTTAAACTGATTTTCAACGCCTTTGTTGGGAATTAATTTGATTCCGAAATTGGTGGGAATAATCGGCAACAAAAACAGATTCCAAGATTTGTATTGAGGCCCGTAATCGTGAGGTTCTTTTAAGGTGCAAAGATGTCCGAAAGTCCATGTCACACAATAGCCGTTTCCTTCCATATAGCCTTGCTTAGGCATGGTAGCACCTAATACCTTGGCGATATCTCTGGCAACACTGGGTTTTTCGGCGATACAAAGTTTCATGAATTTCCGGAATTTTGAAGAGGGCAAAAATCGGGATTTTTTTTGGATTTTACTAATTTAGTTGAGAATGGGCTGGTTGATAGATGATTGGAATAAAAGTTTAAAGTTATTAATTAGATCTTAAAAAAATTTACCAGCAACCAGAGATACGTTCTCAATTCAATTTAAAATCAGGAACTTCTATTAAAAGAATTTCCGTTCCTTGCGTTGTTGCCTTAATATTTACATCTACCATATCCCAAATTCCGAAACCGTCTCTTTCTTCCAATTTCCTACCTTCAATTTCTGCGCTTCCTTTAATAATAAAAGCATACACACCGTTACCTTTTTTCCTGATTTGATAATTGATTTCGAAATTATTTTCAAAATTCCCTAAATGAAACCAGGCATCCTGATGAATCCAAACGCCTTCATCATTGGCATTGGGGGAAACAATCTGCTGAAATTTATTCTTGCTTTTTGTTTTGTCTAAAGTAATTTGATCATACCTTGGAACGACATTCCTTTTATTGGGATATACCCAAATCTGGAGGAATTTTACCGGGCCATCATTATTTTGACTAAATTCGCTGTGCATCACTCCTGTTCCGGCACTCATCACCTGGATTTCCCCGCTTTTTATAACGGTTTTGTTTCCTATGCTGTCTTCATGTTCCAAATTTCCTTCAAGTGGAATGCTGACAATTTCCATATTATCATGAGGGTGCACTCCAAAACCTTTTCCTGCTTCAACCATATCATCATTTAAAACCCTTAAAGCACCAAATTGCATCCTTTCCGGATCATAATAATCACCAAAACTAAATGTTTTTTCACTCAGCAGCCATTGATGATCTGTTTTTCCTCTGGATTCAGATTTATGCAACACATTTTCAACCTTATGCATCGATAAAAGACGACTGTTTACCTCACTTTTAAACAATCCGCTTCCGCCGCCGTAATGATCAATTACTTTAATATCAGAGTTCAAATTTTCACAAAAAGTTTTGATTTCTTTTTCAAACTGCTCTTCCAAACCGGAACTCAATAATACAATATCAACCTTATTTTCTTTAATTAAATCATAGGATTTGCTTTCATCAGTCAGGATTTTGGCTTTCCAGTCTTTCTCTTTCTCAATAATCCTCTTTAAAACCTTTAGGATTTCCTGATTTTTTCCGATAACTAAGAAATGTAATGTTTCCATTCAGTTATATAATAATCACTTTTACAATTCTTCTTTCAACCAAACATCATTATATTCCTCCGGATGACGCTTGAATTGAGCGTGGACGTACGGACACAACGGCACTATTTTCAGGTCATTTTCTCTTGCATAGGAAACCAACCTTTCCAGCAATAGTTTTGCGAAACCTCTTCCTTCGTATTCGGGATTAACTTCTGTATGGTAAACGGTTAATTTTTTTCCGATTACTGAAATATCCATTTTTCCAGCTTTGTTATCGTCCGAGAAAAGTTGAACTTCACCTCTTACGTTTGCTAAAACCACTTCTGTTCTTTCCATGTTTTGATTTATTAAATTAATAGTTTAAAATTAACACCTTTATTGCAACTGATTAATGATCTATGTTAAGTTCGGCATATTCACTTTATTTTTTACGTTTTTAATTTTTAAGTTCAATTTAACAAACTGATGTACTCATCTTTTCAATTAACAAACTGATTTAGAAAATCAATTATTTCAAAATTATATTTTCTCAATTTGAGATAATAAATATTTTTACTATTTTTGTTTTCAATCAAAAAAGGCTTTTTATGTTCAAGAAAACCGCCATCGTAAGTTTATTTACCCTTATTTCTGCTTCGTATATGGCTCAAAATAATACTGCTCTGCCCGTTTATTTAGATGATTCAAAACCTGTTGAGCAACGCATTAAAGATGCACTTTCAAGAATGACGCTGGAAGAAAAAATTGCTATGATCCATGCACAGTCAAAATTCAGTTCGCCGGGAGTTCCAAGACTTGGAATTCCGGAATTCTGGACAACCGACGGCCCGCACGGCGTTCGCCCAGAAGTAATGTGGGACGAATGGAACCAGGCAGGTTGGACGAATGACTCCATTATCGCCTATCCGGCATTGACAGCCCTTTCCGCAACATGGAACAAAAATATGTCCTGGAATTACGGTAAAGCGCTTGGAGAAGAAGCCCGCTACAGGAAAAAAGACATTCTTCTGGGACCCGGAGTGAATATTTACAGAACTCCACTGAACGGAAGAAACTTTGAGTATATGGGCGAAGATCCTTTTTTAACATCAAAAATGGTGGTTCCCTACATCAAAGGAGTGCAGTCGAATGGTGTGGCAACCTCGGTGAAGCATTATGCTTTAAATAATCAGGAAATGTTCCGTCATACAAGCAATGTGAATGTGGACGACAGGACGTTATATGAAATTTATCTTCCGCCTTTCAAAGCAGCGGTGACAGAAGGCGATTCCTGGACGATCATGGGCGCTTACGACATGTACAAAGGACAATACGCGAGTCAAAATCAATATTTATTAAATGATATTCTTAAAAAAGAATGGAATTATAAAGGCGTTGTAGTTTCCGACTGGGGCGCTGTAAACAATACGGAACAGGCGATCCACAACGGATTAGACCTTGAATTCGGGAGCTGGACAAACGGGCTTTCGGAGGGAAATTCTAATGCTTATGACAATTATTATTTAGCTAAACCTTATTTAAAATTAATTAAAGAAGGAAAAGTCGGAACTGAAGAGCTCGACGATAAAGTGACCAGATTGCTCCGATTGGCTTATAAAACGACCATGAACAGGAATAAACCTTTCGGAAATATTGCTTCTGAAGAACATAAAGCGGTTGCCAAAGAAATCGGTGAAGAAGGAATTGTTTTGTTGAAAAATAAAGGAAATGTACTTCCGATTGATCTTAATAAAGCTAAAAAAATTGCCGTTATCGGTGAGAATGCCATTAAAATCATGACGGTCGGCGGTGGTTCATCTTCGTTAAAAGTGAAATATGAAACCCTTCCGCTAGCCGGAATCAAAGCCAGATTTGGAAAACAGGCTGATGTACAATATGCAAGAGGTTATGTTGGTGATATCGGCGGAGAATACAATGGTGTAAAATCGGGCCAAAACCTGAAAGACGACCGTTCCCCACAAGAATTATTGAATGAAGCTGTAGAATTGGCAAAAAATTCCGATTACGTAGTTTTTGTGGGAGGATTAAATAAAGCGGATTTCCAGGACAGTGAAGGAAACGACAGAAAAAGCTACGGACTGCCTTATAATCAGGACAATGTGATTTCTGCGCTGGCAAAAGCAAACAAAAACCTTGCGGTAGTCTTGGTTTCGGGAAATGCTGTTGCAATGCCTTGGGTAAAAGAAGTTCCGACGATTGTCCAGGCTTGGTATTTGGGTTCTGAAGCCGGAAATTCAATCGCTTCCGTGTTGGCGGGAGACGCGAATCCGTCAGGAAAACTGCCGTTTACTTTCCCTGTAAAATTAGAGGATAATGCCGCTCATCAAATGGGAGAATATCCCGGAAATAAGGAAGAATTGGCTGCCGGAAAAGGAAAAGACCAGAATAATCCGATCAATATTACTTATAACGAAGGGATTTTGGTGGGTTACCGTTGGCACGACACGAAAAAAATTAAGCCATTATTCAGTTTTGGACATGGTTTGAGCTATACCACTTTTGAATTCGGGAAAGTAAAAGCTGATAAAACCACAATTTCTCAAGACGATAAAATTACATTTACCGTTAAGGTTAAAAATACAGGAAAAAGAGCCGGTGCGGAAGTTGCTCAGCTGTATATCAGCGATTTGAAGTCTTCTGTTCAGCGTCCTGCAAAGGAACTGAAAGGTTTTGAAAAAGTATTTTTAAATCCAGGAGAAGAAAAAGAAGTCACTTTTACGATTGATAAAACTGCTTTAAGTTTCTTCGATGCCGATAAGCACGACTGGGTTGCAGAACCGGGAGATTTTGAAGCAATGATCGGAAATTCTTCCGATGCTATCAAAACGAAGGTGAAGTTTACATTGAAGTAATTTTACTTATTTATATTTCTAAAGAAGAATGCCTGGATTTTATTCGGGCATTTTTTAATTGAATTGATATTCGGTCAACCTCTGTTCACCGGATTTATTTAAAATTTTATTTTCAACAGCCCATTTCAAATCCCTGCTTGCTGTTGGCGCAGAAATATTTTTAAAATTCAGCAAATAATCTTTTCTGCTAAATTTTTTACTTTCTATCTTTTCTTTGAACAAAAATATCCTGTCTTTTATACTTAAATTAATATTTTGAGATTGTAAAACCTGTTGTAAAGATTCTAATATTATTCCCAGCATAAATTCAATAAAAGGAGTCGATTGACCGATTTTATCCGATTCTGAAAGCTTATTATAATATTCCTGCTGATTTTTTTTGATGAGACTTTCAACGGGCAAATATTCAAAAACGGGATATTGCTGCATTAGAATTAAGGTCTGCCACAATCTTCCCATCCTTCCATTTCCGTCGATAAAAGGGTGTATAAATTCAAATTCATAATGAAAAACACAACTTTTGATTAAAATTAAATCATTATCATTCTTTAAATATGAAAAAAGATTATTCATCAATCCTTTTACCATTGTACCGCCCGGAGCGAGATGCTCAACTTTGGAACCTTTTACAATTCCTACATTAGTTGTTCTGAATTTACCTGCATTGTCAACCAAATTTTTCATTAAAATGGA
>Ga0307412_10000442_pt1 | contig 25120 bp, 19 predicted proteins | sample DK1Cmetagenome_3_FD_203823 | JGI IMG/M metagenome (GOLD analysis project Ga0307412, IMG submission 203823) | Maize rhizosphere microbial communities from greenhouse at UC Davis, California, United States - DK15-C-1 | ecosystem: Host-associated > Plants > Roots > Rhizosphere > Soil | place: USA...
ATCTGATCAAATGGTTGGCGATGCTGACAATGGTCATCGATCACTTGCGGTTGGTGTGGCCTGAACTGAGCACGCCGTTCATTCCAGGCCGGCTCTCTTTTCCACTGTTTTGCGTCGCCATCGCAGCTAATGTGGCGCGGTCCAGGCGTGGCGAATGGCTGACTTACAAAAACGGCCGCTACCTCGCCTTGATGCTGTTGTTCGCGGCCATTTCGCAGGTGCCTTATCGCATGATCAGCACTTCCGGCTCGTACAACGTGCTGCTAAGCCTGGCATTGGGGTTGGTTGTGGCCTGGGGTTGCCACCATCGGACATTCTCGAGTGGCGCCATGGCGTTGTTCGCTGGCGCCATCGCCAGTGCGCTGGATGATCCGCTTATGTTTGGTTTCTACGGAGTTCTTGTCCCGGCCTCGGTCTTGTTGGTGATCAACAAGCCTGCTGTGCTGTGGCTGTTGCCAGCGAGTCTGTGTGTGTTGATCAATACCCGCAGCAGCATTGTCAGCCGGGCGCTGGATCTTGAGCTCTATTCGATATTGGCCCTGGGCACTGCTTTTGCTGCTCCGCTGATTGGGCTCTGGCTGCTGCGCCAGAGGTTAAGCTTCAACGTCTGGCCGGTGGGGCAATGGGGTTACTGGTTTTACCCAGGCCACCTCGCCGCTCTGCAAGCGGTGCGTTTGCTGGTGTGACGGCGCCCGGCCAGTTTTTGAAAGTCATCGAGCTCGTGATCAGCTATTTGGCCACCGGCGATGCTGATCATCAATCACATACGGGTGTTCGTGCTCAGTATCCTTGCCTTCCTGGTGAGAGTGATCGTCCGCAAGGTTTTCATGAGTGTGTTTGATCGAGGCCTGATCATGGACGGGGCGCCAGATCACCACGCTGACCAACAACGCGCCACCGGCCACCAGTGCGAGTCCGATAAATGATGCCGTCAAGCTGATGTGGGCGCCCAGCCATCCTGCCAATGGATAGGTAATTAACCAGCAGGCATGAGACAGCGCGAACTGAGCGGCAAAGAGCGCAGGGCGGTCTTCGGCATGGGCAGAACGACGCAGTATCCGGCCACTCGGAGTCTGTGCCAATGAATAGCCCACGCCCAGTACCATCCAAAGCGGTAACAGGAAATTGTAAGTGGTCAGGCTGATGCCTATGGCCAGGCCGACAACCAATATCCCTCCACCGAACAACATCGCTGTTCGGTCCTTGATATCTTTCAACAGCCGAGGCAACACCAGGGCCGCGATCATGGAGCCACCACCAAACGCGGCCAGTGCCAGTGCGGTGGAGCTCTGAGGCAACGAGAAACGCGATTGGACCAGCACAACCGTATTGACGATGACCATGGCGCTGGCCGCGGCTACCGTCAGGTTCAATGCCAGTAGTCCGCGCAAGCGAGGTGTCGCCAGGAAGATGCGCATGCCGCGGGTGGTTCGTTCGTAGATGCTGCGTTTGGGGGTTGGCTTCGCTTTCGGTAGCAATACTGTCGCGACCAGGGCCGCCGAAGCCAGGAAACCAATGACGGTGCCGGCGAACAGACTATGGAAGCTGATCACGGTCAGCAATGCAGCTGCGAGCATAGGGCTGGCGACGCTTTCGAGGTCATAGGCCAGTCGCGACAAAGACAAGGCCCGGGTGTATTCGTCCTCATCGGGCAGGATGTCGGGAATGGTCGCTTGAAAGGTTGGAGTGAACGCGGCCGAGGCCGATTGCAGGATGAAAATCAGCACATAGACCTGCCAGACTTCCGTCACAAACGGCAGGGCCAGCGCAACCAAAGCACGTACCAAGTCCAGCGAGACCAACATGGCCTTGCGTGGCAGGCGTTCTGCAAAAGCCGCGGCAATCGGTGCAACTCCGATGTAGGCCGTCATCTTGATTGCCAACGCTGTGCCGAGGACTGCACCCGCTTGGGCTCCAGCCAGGTCGAAGGCCAGCAGCCCCAGCGCAACGGTCGCAAGCCCCGTACCTACCAACGCAATGACTTGGGCTAGGAAGAGATGACGGTAGGTTCGGTTGGCGAGTATTTTCAGCATGAGGCGTCTCACAGAGGAGGGCGTGTGATCACTTGATTGTCGAAGTACGCTTGAGGAAAGGGAGCGGCGATTTGTTCGTTCTCAAGGAACTCTGCATCCCCCTAGGGGGGATATAAGGCCATCCTAAACCAGAGCCCGTGGTAGCTCAAGGAATAGACACACGAGCCTTTCGTCGAACACTTAACAAAGGAATGAAGTAGCTGCTTGCTCGATAAAGGCAATTGGCCATACTCTGCGAGGTGTGAAGATCTCACATCAATAACAACACGCGCATGGAGCAACCCCTGATGAAACTGTCTGCCATTCTGATCGCCGCTGTACTCTCGTTTATTTCCGTCACTGCCTTTGCCCACAGCGGTGGCACTGATTCAAAAGGTTGCCACCGCAACCACAAGACCAACGATTACCACTGCCACTAAAGGTAAAAGCCCAGCGTCAAGCTGGGCTTTGGTACGGGCAGGCCTCCTCACATACGTGGAGGCGAGATCGTTAGTCAATCGCTGTGCTCTAGCGCAACAGATGCACGGCCAAGCCGACGAGCGCACAAGCCACCAGTACCTGAATCACGCCGCGCTTGTAGCGGAACAAGGCAATCGCCGCCGCAATCGCGATCAGCGCCGAAGGCCAGTCGAGACCGCCGCTGAAACCTGTCGGCCACAGCACGTGATATCCAAAGAAACACGCAAGATTGAGGATCACCCCCACCACTGCAGCGGTGATCGCGGTCAGCGGCGCCGTGAACTTGAGTTCGTTGTGGGTCGACTCCACCAGCGGGCCTCCAGCGAGAATGAACAGGAACGAAGGCAGGAACGTGAACCACGTCACCAGGCTGGCTGCGACGGCCCCGGCCAGGAACACTTGATCGGCACCGAACACCTGCGAGACATAAGCCCCGACAAAACCGACGAAAGCCACCACCATAATCAGCGGCCCTGGGGTTGTTTCCCCAAGAGCCAAGCCGTCGATCATCTGGGTCGGGGTCAGCCAGCCATAGTGACCGACCGCACCCTGATAAACATAAGGCAGCACCGCGTAGGCGCCGCCAAAGGTCAGCAATGCGGCTTTGGTAAAGAACGAGCCCATCTGGGTCAAGGTGCCTTGCCAGCCATAGAGGGCCGTCAGGATCGCCATCGGCACGGCCCACAGCAGGGCGCCGACCAATGCCAGCAACGTCAGCTTCATCCAGCTGAAGCGGGCATGCGCGGGGGTGGGGGTGTCGTCATCGATCAAGGCTGGACCAAAGGATTTTTTCGCGCCGCCATGGCCCCCTGTCCTGAACTTCTCAGGCACCAGGCGACCGCCGACATAGCCGATCAACGCGGCGCCCAGCACGATCAGCGGGAAGGGGACATTGAAGGCGAAAATCGCGGTGAATGACGCAGCGGCGATAGCCCACAGCCAGTTGTTCTTCAGTGCTCGTGAACCGATACGATGCGCTGCCTGTACGACGATCGCCGTCACTGCCGGCTTGATCCCATAAAAGAGTCCCGCTACCACAGGCACTTCACCGAAAGCGATGTACATCCAGGACAAGGCAATCAGGATGAACAGCGAAGGCAATACGAACAGCGCTCCGGCAATCACGCCGCCCCAGGTTCGATGCATCAGCCAACCGATGTACGTCGCCAACTGCTGGGCCTCGGGCCCGGGCAGCAACATGCAGTAGTTGAGCGCATGCAGAAAGCGTCGCTCGGAAATCCAACGCCGGCGTTCCACCAGCTCCTGATGCATGATCGAAATCTGTCCCGCTGGCCCACCGAAGCTGATGAAACCGAGCTTCAGCCAGAACCAGAAAGCCTCACGCAGGCTGATCGGCGCGGGCTTCGATAGATCTGTTTCAACCGTCGATTCGAAAACCTTACTCATTGGGTTGCTCCTCTTTCACGAATGCGGCGAGCAGGCCGTCGAAGATGGCGCTGGCAGCAGCCAGCAGATGGTCGTCATGGGAAATCGTTGCGCGTAGACCGGCCAGCACCCGTTCTACGCCGGCAGCCTCCAGGGGGTGGGGGCCACCGATATCTAGGTAATGCACCAAGGCCGCGATGCGGTTTAACCCTGGTTCTTGAAGTTCAAAGCTGGCTTGCAGGGTTTCGAAGGTCACACGGTTGCCGACATGGCTGAAGGCCGCGTCATCGAAATCAAAGCCCAAGGCCTCGGCTGGGCAGTCTTGGGGATGGTTCAGCCAGAGGATCTGGGCCTGCGGATCAATGAACCGCCGGATCAACCAGGCGCAAGCCAAACGGTCAACCCATGGGCGCTTGCGGGTCGCCCAGACACGACCCTGATAGTCGACCACGCTGAGCACCGTTATTGGCAGGTCCCGGCTATGTGGTTCGTCCGTCGACAACGCCTTGCTGACTGCTGCCTCAAGTTCCTGCAAAGCGGCGTCGATCTGTTGCTTGGGCTTGCCTGGAAAGTAATCGATGACGGTCAACTGATCGTAGGCTTTGCGTAACTTTCGAATTTGCTTGGTGGTCGACAGCGCATTTTCCGCCGTCAACTGCCCTCGGCATTCCTCGATCTCAAGTCGCAGTTTGCTGTAATCCTCGTTGCGGTCGAACAGTTCGATAAAACGTTCGCCGGCCGGGTCCACCACGGGCAGGACAACGGCGGTGCCATTGATGGCCAGGATGTCCCGCTCAACTGCGGCCAGCGCTTCGCGACAGGCAGCCGTATCGGGCAAGAGATAGACACCGTCGCGCAGAACAGCAGCCCCCGAAGCTTTTAGGGCACGCCAAGCGCGCATGCGCTCCGTCGCGTTTGCAGTCGGCAATCCGAGAACCAGTGTCAGCCAATTATTCATGTAGTTAGAGAGCGAAATAATGTAGATATCGCTACGTTATTACTGCGCAAGGAAAAAGAAAAGCTGTTTCGATAGGTGAAGAGGTCACGCATCTTAAATGGGGCCGCCTTGCGATTGACGACGTTCATCAGGTTGGTTCTTGATTTTCCGGTCATTCGGGGTGCAGGCGAATCACGACGGGGTGCTGGGTATCCTGTCGCTGATTTCTGGTCACTGATTTGGGTTGTCTCGATCAAATACGTGCTGTTCGTTCTGCGGGCCGACAACCAGGGGAAGGCAGCATCATGGCGCTGACAGCCCTGGCCCGTCGTGCGTCGTCACCTTATCCGAACATGAGCAAGGTCCTGGTTCTGCTAGGCCTGTTTGGACCCGTACTGTTTTACGGGGACAGTATGGTCACTCCGGCCATTTCAGTGCTTTCCGCGGTCGAAGGGCTTTTCCTCAGTCGCGAGACCGTGATCTCAACCAAGCGTATTGGCATCGCCCGGTGGCGCGAAAACCTATTCGGTTTTTTGCTGAAGAATGCCAATAGCAACCTGAAATACTTCAAGCTGCCTTTGAACCGGGTGATATAGCTTGGTACTCAGGTTGAGATGTAGGGGGCCATGTCCTGGGAAGCGGGTCAGTCGACGATTTAAGCCAGGCAGGTAGGTATGGAGTGCTCATTTCAGCGCTTACTCGGACCACCAACCTTTTTCCACCTGGCTGTAGTGTGAACCACTGAACCAGCTTTCCAGCTGCACGTCCAAATTGGTGATCTGTGCGAGGTTCTCCTGGAGTGGATCTAATTGGTCAGCCTGCTTGTGAGCCCAATCAATCCATCTCTGGGCCATTTCGGGATCTGCCAGAGAGGCAGATTTAAGCCTGTCTTCAACACTCTTTATGAACGCCCGTAAGCGCTCGGCGCGTTCCCAGCACTCCGTATGCTTAACGAGTGACCGCCTGAGACGACGTTGTATTTCTGCTTCTCGGACATGTTCAAGGCGACGTTTCTCATTTTCAGCCCATTCACGATTTCTTGCTTCCTCTTTCTCTCGAAGCGCCTTGATGGAGATTGAGGCGGACGTGAGGCCGGACAAAATGCTAGGTAGTTTTTTCTCGAGCGGTGCGGTCTTGGTGTCCTTCCAATTTTTCCGTTCCCCATAATCCATCCGCGCTTCAATCTGAAAGGTCAGCTCACCCGTTGAGGTCCACTCAAACTGTGGCCTTCGCAGAGACATAAAATCAGGTTCCCAAGGAGCACCGGGGCGGCGCTTGGGGGGAGGCGGGGGCGGTATCGGATGTTTGTCTAAGCGTTCCACGAGTCGCACGGCTATGGGCTCGTCGTTAACAGTGACAATGGTTTTTCCTTCAGCATTGATCTTCCATGCATAAGCTTCAGCTTCACCTTCTTTTACCAGTGCATCAAACAGGATTGCGCAGCGTTCGATCAATGACGAGGAGATCATTGCATTCAAGACACGCTTGCCTGCGTAATCGAGGTAGCCATCTTTGAGCTTTGCTGCCTTTGCGCTTTTTAACCACTGACTCACCAGAGCGTGGGGCTCGGTCAATTGAGACGGGACTTCAATCATTCGCTGGACAGTAGGTGAGTTTGTCTCTGCATTATTCGCAGCGGGTAGGGGGGCACGGTCGAGAACTTGGAATTGGATCAGGCCCTCAATAGCAGGAAGCTTGGGTTTGCGTGGTCGCTGCTTTTCCTCCTTCGCCCAGTAGCCACGGCCAGGGAGAGGTATGCCGGCTTTGCGGCAAGCCTTGGCGACGGCAACGTCAGACACACCGATGTCCTGAGCTAATTTGACCATCGGCGTTTCCCATACCTTTTCGAACAGTTCCGCAATGGTGAAGGTCACTAATGTGTACATGCAGTCTGTCATTCCCAATCTATCGCGAGTTTAGGTCAACGTGTTCGGAGCCGATGTTAAATTTCGGAGAAGTCGGGGTAAGCGTTTGGGCCAGCTCGGTGATCAATCATTAGGCAAGTGCAACTGCATTTCCATGGCGTCATGAAGGAGTCGGACGACCTCGATCACGTCGTCGTTTGCCACGCGATAGAACACGACATGGCGCGGGCTTTTGACCGTTCCATGGGGGTGTTTAGCCTGCTGGCGTGAATAGATGAGGTGATAGCTGCGAAGGCCCGGTGCTAGCTCATCGCGGTCGTGGCTGCCAATGCGATAAGGCGTATCGGCAATCGCTTGAAGCGCCGCGAGGATCAGCGCCTGGTAGCGCTGGCGTGCTTGATCGCCGAACTGCGTCTGGGAGAGCCTGAGGATGTCGACAATGTCGGCGCGCGCCGCGTTGGAAATCCGATACTGCGGCATGCTCAGTGTTTCTCTCTCGCGGGGAGAGTGGCCTCCAGACTTAAGCCCTCGAGGTAGTGCTCCAGCTCCCCTTCGTTCAACTGAGTGAAGCGCCCGTGCTCAAGATCCATAATGCCGATCGAGGTAGCCTGACGCAGAGCCTCAATTTTGGCAGCGTCTTCGGCGACGCGCTGTTCTAATAGGCGCAAACCTTCTCGCATCACTTCGCTGGCATTCTGATAACGGCCGGACTGCACCAGGTCCTGGATAACCTGTTCCTGGTGAGGGGTGAGCACAACGTTTCGCGTTGCCATAATTAGCTCCAGCTTTGGGCAAACAGGTTTTTCGACCATTGGCATAATATGCCATTTTTACCGAGTAGCACATATCTTAAGAGCTGTATCTGACGAACTGAGTCGTACAGGTTCACCCGCCGCGCATTGATGTGTGGCAGGCTTGTTCAGGATTTGGCCAAAGCCAAGCGTATTCCAAAGCTAACCTGAAAGACATAAACGGAACCGCTGCACTTGGTCGATCTGTCCACTGTCCCCCTCCGTAAATGGGGAATCACGCGCAGGTAATTGATCGACACTGAGAAGGATCAATACCCCGCAACGCACAAATGGGCTGAGGCGATCCACCGCCAATGCCCAGATGCGCGAGGGCTGTCTTGGGTGTCGTGACAAGACGATTCGGCACGTGCGGTGGTGCTCTTCGGTGACCGGATTCCTGACGGTGCGCTCCACCCGCAGGGGGGCGCTACGCAGCTTGACCAAGGATTCGAGTATATTCGACACGGTGCTATTTCTGGCAGACCGGATTGGTGTTGCCATTATTGCCGAGAAAAGGTTTATCAAATGACCGAGCAGCGCCCTGAAGTTACCCTCCTTGCGCGCCTCAAGAGGGAATTATTTTCATGCTTCGTTTTGTGAGTGACTGCATTTGGATTTATCATTAGGCCATAATCAAGTCTGTTATTGGTTTCTGGTAAATGGGTTGTCCATAGTTAATGAATCCGGTTGCTGTCTTTCGTAAAATATATACGACTAAAGTGTAGGCTCTGTATTGTTTTTGTCCACCTTTTGCAGCAGTGCTTTAGCGTTGCGCTCACGGTCAACGATGAATAGCAAGAATATAAACCAAGCCGCTCCCAGAATGCCGGCACTTACAGCGATAAATCTTTGAGACTTAATGGCTTCTTCTATTTGTGGATTTTGGTTTCCCAGCACTAGATCGCAGATAACCTCTTTGTCCCATTCATTGGCGAGCGGGGCGGTATCTGTGGAAAATAGGCAATATTCTGTATCGATTATCCAAGATTCTGAGAGCCAATCCAAAGCTTTTCCGGTAGAACTCCTGGCTTGGTTCTCTTCAACCCAGAAACTAGTCTTGGTTTTGTTCACGGTGTAAAAAGCCAGTCTGGCATCGACAAATACCGCCCAGACCGCAGTCAGTATTGCGATACCTGCCAAGATGCTGGCGCGCATCGTCCACCGGTGCCACGGTGTAGGAATCGCAAATTCGAGTTTGTTTGCGTTGAAGTAGCGTCGCGCACGGCAGAGTTCCTCGATAGTTAATTCATGGTGATCTAACCAAGACAAGAATTTTGTCATATTACGTGAGGTTCGGAGGTTCATGCCGAACCACAGGTTAAATCGTTGGAAATCTTCATGCGCTTTCCAATGACGTTGGGCGGACTTGCTATGAAAGTCTTTTGCTCCCCCTAAAATTTGATGGCCACGGTATACGATATAGAAAAGCGCATTCGTTCTTCCTAGAACGTATATCGCCAAGATGAGCGCTCCGAAGTATGGAGATATTTTAATTCCAGTATCGATTAGTTGAAATGGAGAAATTGCGAGCGGTTCTGACAATGCGCTGCTTCCTGTATGGCAATGTAGGTCTGTCGAAAAGCATAAACTATTTTTTTGGTGCTTGGACATGCCGGCGTTGAAATCTATATCAACAACAAAATGATAAGGCCAGTAGTTACTGCTACGGCAGCCCCAAGGATCATTGTTGCGTTGGAATTACCGTGCGACGTGATCCTGGGGTAGTGTCTTGCCGATATTGTAACGTGCATGCAGGTCGTTGCCTCCAGTACCAGCCGCTCCCGCTTCAAATCCGGTTTGCGTTCGCTTTCGGTGCGAATGCTTTTCAGGCAATGTATCCTCGGCGCTATATCCAGCCGCCCTCCCTTTGCCAGGAATGCAGGCGTATCGCTCAAGGAGACGTTGATGAGCATGAAGATCGAGGCGGTTGTCGCCCGAAAAGTCGGCTTTGCCTCGCACCAGAACGCTGTTCCACTGCTGCGTGAGCTTAGTATCAGCAACGAAGGAGACGTGCCTGAGCAGGGCTTAGTACTTACGCTCACCACTGATCCTGAGTTTGTTGAAACCCGTACTTGGCACATCGACCGGGTCAGTCCTGGTGATCGACTCACCGTTAGCGATCGCGATATCAGGCTAAATGCGAATTACCTGGCTGGTTTGAGCGAAAGCTTGGCCGCAGAAGTAATATTGCGATTATTCCAGGGCGATGAGCTGCTTGCTGAAGAACGCTTGCCGACTGAGCTCTTGGCGCGGGCAGAGTGGGGTGGCCTCAATGCTATGCCAGAGCTACTGCCGGCCTTCTGTATGCCTAACGATCCAGCCGTCGATCGGTTGTTGAAGGCGGCGTCAGACGTACTACGCGGTGCAGGAAAAAAAGATGGCATTGATGGCTATGAAGGAAAATCTCGCACGCGGACCTGGGAGCTTGCGTCTGCTATCTGGTCAGGTGTGTGCAGCTTTAAGCTGAGCTATGCGCTGCCTCCGGCGAGTTTTGAGCAGCAGGGGCAGAAAATCCGCACGCCCAGTCAGGTTCTGGAAAACGGTGTTGCCACGTGCTTGGACAGCGCACTGTTGTTTGCCGCGGCATTAGAGCAAGCCGGGCTTAACCCTCTAGTAATCATGACCAAGGGGCACGCATTCACCGGAGTCTGGCTACAGCCTCAGGAATTCTCACAATTGTTGACCGATGAAGCGTCGGCCGTTCGTAAACGTCTCGATCTTAAGGAACTCGTGGTTTTTGAAACCACATTAGCTACGCAATCTCCGTTTCCGAGTTTTAGCCATGCCGTTTCTGCTGCCGAGCGCCAACTGAGCGATGACGACTTCGTCATGGCAATTGATGTACATCGCGCGCGCATGCAAAAGATCCGTCCACTTTCGGCGAGCGTAGCGGCTTACGATGTTCCCGTAGAATCGGGACAACAGCCACAGCAACGTGAAGTGTTAGAAGGGGCTCCGTCGTTGCCAGGCTTCGACGTTGAGATCGTTGTGGAGACCAATGGTGCCGCAGGTAAGCTCATCTTGTGGCAGCGTAAGTTGCTGGATCTCACTACGCGCAATCGCTTGTTACACCTTCCGGACAGCGCGAAAGGTGTTCGTTTGATGTGCCCGGACCCTGCGGGGCTTGAGGATTTACTAGCTAGCGGCAAGCGTATCCGGGTAGTCCCGGTGCCTGACCTCAGGAGTGGCGGTCGTGACCCAGCGTTATATGAGCAGCAAAACAGAGAAAACCTCTTGGAAGAGGTGGCCCGGCAAGCGCTGGATCGTGGTGAGGTACTAGCGAACCTGGAAAAGACTAAGTTGGATGCCATCTTGGTCGAGCTCTATCGAAAGGCGCGGACTGATCTCGAGGAAGGTGGTGCGAATACGCTGTTTTTGGCTATTGGGTTTCTGAAGTGGAAGAAAAGCGCGGATGATCCCAAAACCTACTCCGCGCCATTGGTCCTGTTGCCAATAAAACTTGAACGCAAAAGCGCATTGTCGGGGGTGACTCTGAGCATGCTCGACGAAGAGCCTCGTTTCAACCTGACGTTACTTGAGTTGTTGCGCCACGACTTCGAATTGGTGATCCCAGGATTGGATGGAGAGCTGCCCGCAGATGAAAGTGGGATCGACGTCGCTAGCATCTGGAACATGGTGCGCCGCGCCGTGCGTGATATACCGGGTTTTGAGGTGGTCCCCGATGTGGTGATGGGAACGTTCTCATTTGCCAAGTACTTGATGTGGAAGGACCTAGCGACTCACTCCGCTCAGCTTATGCAAAGCACGATGGTCAAACATTTGCTAGAGCGAAGCCCTGGGGGCGAAGGCTTGATCGGTAGCGATGAGTTTCCTCGCCCCGAGCAGTTGGATATGGTCGTGACACCGGCGCAGTTGTTTACTCCGCTGCCGGCCGATTCGTCGCAGTTGTCGGCGGTGGTCGCTTCAGCAGGCAACCACAGTTTTGTGCTCGATGGACCACCCGGTACCGGCAAGTCTCAGACCATTGCCAACATGATTGCGCAAAACCTGGCAATGGGTCGCAGGGTGTTGTTTGTCGCAGAAAAACGCGCTGCGCTAGAGGTGGTATATCGACGACTGGCGGAAAAGGGCTTGGGGGAGTTCTGCCTTGAACTTCACTCTAGCAAAGCATCGAAGGTGGCGGTTCTAAAACAGCTGGATCGTGCCTGGGATGTTCGCGATGCTCTGACAGCAGAAGATTGGGAGCGCGAAGCAGGCCGGTTGCAGGTTTTGCGCTCGCGTTTGAATCAATTGGTTGAAGTGCTGCATCGACGTCATGCAAACGGACTTTCGCTACACCTAGCCATCGGCCGGGTGATACGTGATCACACCAGTGCGACGCCAAAACTTCAGTGGTCGGAGGCGGCCGAACACGATGCAACTCAATACGATGAGTTCCAGGATCTTGCTCGTCGACTCGGGTTGAATGGCGCGGCAGCCAGAGATCTTTCTCCTGCGTTTAGCAGTTTGGCGCAGACGCAGTGGTCCAATGCCTGGCAGTCCCAGATTGCGGCCTGCGCACGCGAATTACCGTTGGCGCTAGATGCCTTGAACAACGCCTGTGATCGGCTCCTGGGACTGATGAACGCGTCTATTCCGAAGACTGAGGCCATTCATTATCAGCACATCTCGGAATTAGCATCGCTGCTCGGTAAGTGTCACGGAGTAAACCTTTCCTTTGCCTTTGCTCCGGATGCACAGGTACGTATCGAGTCCGCGCACCGAGCGGTTGGTTGGGTCGATCGCTATCAGGTACTTCAGCAAAGCCTTTCGGTAAATTACGCCGACGAAGCATGCCGTCGTGTTCCAGCTGAGGAGCTTCGTGCGGCATGGCATGGGGCCGCGGGTAAGTTCTGGTTTTTCGCATCGCTTGCAAAAAAGAAAGTCGCCAAGCGGTTGGCGGTTCTCGGCGGTGCAACGGAACTGCCGGATACGATCAACGACTTGGAACTCCTGGAGCAGCAACAGGCCCTTCTGCTGCAGCTGGACGGTTTGGCGGTGGACTTGCAGTCTGTTCCCGGCTGGCAGGGTACCAACAGCGACCGGGCCCGACTCGCGAAAGCGACTGAGCTGGCCGAGCAGTTGCGCCGCAAAATCAGTGCACTAGCTGAATCACCCGACGCACTGATCTCGTTGCGCGCTGCGATCCAGCGCGTAGTTGTGGACGCTAATGAGATGCTTGGTCCCGATACTCATATCGGTATCGCGATCGCTGAGCTGCAACGTACTTATTCCAAGTATGAGGAAATATCGAACCAGTTCAGTGCGCTAGCTGCTACACGGGGCAACGTCATTTCGTCTATCGCGGGGTTGCGCGATATCTCCACTCAGATCGTTAGCCAAGAGGGGCAGCTTAAAGCTTGGTGCGATTGGTGCCGGGTGAAAGAGCAGGCCGATGAAGCAGGCCTGGCGCCTATCGCCAATGCGCTGGAGCGGGGTAGCCTGCTGCCTGAGGCCGCTATTAATGCGTTCCAGACAGGATATGCATATTGGTTCGCAAGAAAGGGCATCGACGAAGAGCCACTGCTGCGCACCTTCGTGGCCGCAGAACACATGAGTGACATTGCGGCGTTCAGTAAACTTGACGACGAACTGGCAAAACTGACCGTGCGCTACATCCGTGCCAAACTGTGCGGGCAGATTCCGTCCAAGAATGATGTCTCCAAAAGCAGCGGTTTCGGCACACTCAAGCATGAGTTGCAAAAATCTCGTCGGCACAAGCCCGTTCGCCAATTGGCGATTGAGATGGGCGATGCGTTGAACCGTTTAGCACCGTGCATGCTTATGAGCCCGTTGTCGATCGCTCAATTTCTTCCGGCTGATCTGCCGCCTTTCGATTTGGTGATTTTTGACGAAGCCTCGCAAATCGCCCCCTGGGATGCCATTGGTTCAATTGCCCGGGGCAAGCAGGTAGTCATTGCAGGTGACCCTCGGCAGATGCCGCCCACCAATTTCTTCAACCGCGGCGCTAGCGCTGCCGATGACGATACCGAAGAAGACATGGAAAGCATCCTGGATGAATGTCTGGGGGCTGGCGTACCGAGCCACAGCCTTAGCTGGCACTACCGCAGCCGGCATGAAAGCCTGATTGCCTTTTCGAACCATCGTTATTACGACAGCAATCTCATAACCTTCCCTGCGTCAGAGACGCGCGCCAGTGCCGTTGAGTGGCGCCGAGTGGAGGGCACCTACGCCAAAGGAAAGGGCAGATATAACCAGGCCGAGGCAGAGGCTATCGTCACGGAAACGGTTAAACGGCTGATGGACCCTGCGTTTATTGCGGCGGGCCATACCATAGGAATCATCACCCTTAACTCCGATCAGCAAAAGCTAATCAACGATCTACTCGACGTGGCTCGGGCTCAACATCCCCAAATCGAGCCGTTCTTCCAGGAAACTCAGACTGAGCCAGTGGTGGTGAAAAATCTTGAAACCATGCAGGGGGATGAACGCGATCTGATCATGTTGAGTATCGGTTACGGCCCCACCGAGGCGGGAGCTCAGAGCATGTCGATGAACTTTGGTCCGCTTAATAAGGACGGCGGTTGGCGTCGTCTGAACGTAGCCATTACCCGCTCGCGCCGCGAGATGCTGGTGTTCTCATCGTTCGATCCTTTCATGATCGACCTTAACCGTACCAATGCACGAGCCGTTCGGGATCTGAAGCATTTCATCGAGTTCGCTCAACGCGGGCCAAAAGCGCTTGCGGAGGCAGTACACGGCTCTGTGGGCAGCTACGATTCGCCTTTCGAAGAAGCCGTGGCGAAGGGCTTGCGTCGACTGGGCTGGGAAGTGGTACCGCAAATAGGCGTTTCGCGTTTTCGCATTGATCTCGGCATCGTCCATCCTGATCGTCCAGGTGATTATCTGGCAGGAGTGGAGTGCGACGGCGCCACTTATCACAGCGCAGCTACCGCGCGGGACCGGGATAAGGTGCGGGGCGCCATCCTGCGCGGACTCGGGTGGAGCTTGCTCCGCCTGTGGTCTACCGAATGGTGGGTAGACAAGGAGGGGGCCCTTCAGCGGTTGCATGCGGCGCTGAACAGTCTGTTGGATGAGTCACGGGCCAATCGTGAGGCTTCTATGGCTCCTGATTCGCCAACTGTCGCGGCGATCATCGAGTTTCCTGTAGGACGGGAGTTAGAAGAAGAGAATGGCGAGTCGCTAGTTTCTGAGCCTGTTGCCCAGGCTACGACTGCGTCGGAGGCTCGCATCGCCCGTTCAGCGATGGCAGGGTTTATGGTGACTCCGCAACGTGGTGAATATCGCATCGCGGATCTCTCTGGCATTAAGCCCTTGATCGATGCGGCCCAGTTTTACCAGCCGGATTATGTGTCTGTTCTGAGCGAGGTCATTGCTGAGGTGTTGCGCCAGGAGGCTCCCATGCTCGATGCTGTACTGGTTCAACGCGTAGCTCGTGCCCACGGCTTTCAGCGATCGGGGCGACTCATCCGAGATCGTGTGCTTGACCTCGCAGAGCAACATCACCACGTGCAAGTTACGGCGGCAGACGAGGCGTTTGTCTGGCATTCGGAATCGGACATTGCGAACTGGTCGACTTATAGAGTGCCTGCGTCGGATTCGGATAGTCGTTCCATCGAGGAAATCGCGGCTGAAGAGCTTCGTATTGCTGCGGAAGTGGTCGGCATTGGTGACCGTGCGCTTGAGATTGCTCGACTGATGAGAGTTAAAAGGTTGACGACTACGGCACGGGAACGGCTGGAGCGCATCCTAGGGGCATGATTGGAAATGCGGCATGGCGAAGGTCAATCCTACGGTTCTGTTGAATATGTAGCTGCCTGCCGGGCCTGCGGCAAATCTCCGGCATCGGCCATCAGGAATGGGAAGAGCGTGATAGGTGGTTATCGTATGAGCAGGGACTGTCCGATGAAAGCCAAGCGCTATCGGACACTCAGGATTTGGGTTGGCGCGTAGCGTCGTCAACGCTTAGGTTTGGATGTCCCTTCTTGCCCGTTGATGTGCTTTTAAAATAAGTCCAGAATCAAGTCTTTTCCTGCCCCGGCAAGAAAAGAAACCCCATAGATTTCAACGAGTCGGACACCAGATACGAGTCTCGTTTCCCGCTCCAAGATTCAGAAAAAAGCCACTCAGATGAGTGGCTTTTTTTGTGCCTGAATTTTATAGGCAGAGGCGCGAGTTCGTTGGCCCCTCAAAGGGTTCTGGCCGGTGGACGCACCTGGTCGGGCTAGGTTTCCGATATCAGAGCTTACACTCCCGGCAACGCGTAGGGGACGCAACGCCCTGGACGCTGTTCGGACGGCTACGCACCTGGAGTTGATTTGAAAACCCCGCTGAGGATAAAGGCATAGCGTTCCGGGCGGATGAAAAACGTCGTGCGGTCGCAACAGCGGCCATCGGCGAAATAGGATGTGCGCTCCATGACCAGTAGCGCCGCGCCGCGTTTGACGTGCAGCGCATTGGCCAGGCTTTTGTCGGCCTCCTGGGCGCGGATCGCCAAGTCGGCGCGGATAACCGCCAGACCGGTGATCGACTCGAGGATGGAATAGATCGGTTGGTGTTCTACTTCACTCCAGGTCACGTCGGCCAATATCGCAGGCAGGTGGCTGCGTCCCAACGCAATGGGTTCGTCATCGACAAAATGCAATCGCTCCAGCATCAGGCAATCGTCCGCTGTCTCAAACAAACCACGCATGGCCTCTGGAACGGGCTGCAGGGTATGGCTGAGCACTCGCATGCTTGGTTGCAGTCCTTGCAGCAACAACGCCTCATGAAAGCTGCGCAATGCATCCAGGCCGTGGCGTACCTGTTTGGCTGCGACGAAGGTGCCTTTGCCTTGCTTGCGCTCCACCACGCCGTCGTCGCTGAGCTTGCCCACGGCCAGGCGAACCGTGACGCGGCTCACCCCGAACCGTTCACCCAACTGCGCCTCGGACGGTAGCTTGCCGCTGGGTTCGTAGTCGCCGCGCTGGATTTCCTCCAGCAGTTGGTGGGCAATCTGTTCGTAGAGCGAAGTGGTGCTGTCGCGAAGAATGGAGGTGGACACTGTCAGCTTCCATGGCCTTGAGTGGGGCGGGGCGCCTTCACTTCTAAGGTTATAAAGATAGGTTATTGGGATAACTTGTATTAATACGTATTATGTCAGGCATTGCCATTGTAAACGACCTGACGCCACTTGCCATGCTCAAGACTTCTCCTTACGCATTAACACAAGCCGATGCCCTGACGGTCGATGACATCAGCTTCAGTTACCCCAATGGGCACCGCGTGTTTTCTTCTTTCAGCCTGAACGCCAGGCCCGGTGAGTTCGTCGCGATCCTGGGGCCATCCGGCTGTGGGAAGACCACCTTACTGAACCTGTTGTCAGGTTTCGTGCAACCGCAACGTGGTCGCATCACCATCAACCAGACAGCGGTGCGACCGGAGCGTTCGGAGTTGGGCTATGTGTTCCAGGCGCCGCAATTGTTTCCCTGGTTGAGCGCTTTGGAAAACGTCCGTTTCGGTCTGCGGATGAGCGCCCGCATCGACGAAACGCAGCAGCGCGCCCAGGCATTGCAGTACCTACGGCTGGTCGGCCTGGAGAGTGCGGCGCATCGTCTGCCACACCAGCTTTCCGGGGGTATGCAACAGCGCGTCTCACTGGCCCGGACCCTGGCACTGGAACCCAGCGTGTTGCTGATGGACGAGCCGTTCGCCGCGCTCGACGCCATCAGCCGCAACAGCATGAACGAAGAAACCTTGCGCATCTGGGCCGAACTGGGCCAGACGGTGTTGTTCATTACCCACGACATCGACGAGGCGGTGTTTCTGGCCGATCGGGTCATTGTGCTCAACATCGCGCCGGGAGGTATTCACAGCGAGTTGGAAATCCAGCTGCCACGTCCGCGCAGCAACCTGAAAACCCGCCGCCTGCCGGCGTTCCTCGATTACCGAAATGAATTGATGACGCGAATCGCCCAGGTGATGGACGCGGGCGATGCCACGGTTTATCCCACCCCTCGACTTGAGCTGACAGCATGATCAAACGTTCGCTGCTTGCCTTTACATTGTCTGCTGCCACGTTGGCAGGCAGCGCATTCGCCGTGGCTGGCGAGGATAAACCCCTGCGCGTGGGTTATGTCTACGCCATGGCTAACGCCCCGGCGCTGATCGCTGACGAACAGGGTTACTACCGTGAGGAAGGCTTGAATGTCGATCTCAAGGCGTTGGGCGATGGCCCGGTGGTCCAGCAGGCATTGGCCGCCGGTGAACTGGACGTGGCCTATGTCGGCACCCCACCGGTGTATCAGTGGTTTTCCCGTGGGCTGCAAAGCCGGATCCTGGCGAAGGTCAATTACGGTCAGGCCGCAGTGATTGTCGACGCCAAGAGTCCGATTGCCCAGCTTGAAGCGCTCAAGGGCAAGAAGCTCGCCGGGGTCAAGAAGGGCAGCGGCATGGATGTGCTGCTGCGTGGTTATGTCCTGAAGGAAAAGGCCGGGCTCGATCCCGACAAGGACCTGGACATCGTCGACATGCCACCGGGCAACATGAACGCCGCCCTTGAACGCGGTGTCGTCGACGCGGCGTTTTCCTGGGAGCCCTTCGTCAGCCAGTCGGTGTTGCGCGGTTCGAGCAGGATCCTGCTGGACGTGAACCAGGCGTTGCCCCAATACCCGTGGTACGTGGTGATCGCCTTGCCAAAGACCCTGCAGGAGCGCCCGGATGACGTGGTGAAGCTGCTGCGCGCCCATCGCAAGGCCATCGCTTTCCTCAATGAACATCCCGACGAGTCGAACCGGCTCATTGCCGAGGCCTTCAAGCTCGAAGCGGTGCAGGGCATTGACGGCAAGACCATCGCACCAGAGGCCATTGTCGCCCAGGCCCGCACCCGGCTGGGCTGGTCGGCGGACTTGGAGGCGTCGGACATCCAGTTCATCCAGCGCCTGATGAATTACTCCCATGACCTGGGTTTTATCGACACCACGCTCAAGACCGAACAGATCGTGGATACCTCCTACCTGGAAAAAGCCGCGTACTGAGCCCGTCATGTCCTTGCCGAAACCGAATTGGGGATGGGCGTCGCTGCCATTTCTGTTGTTGATCTGGATCGTCCTGGCGAGCCGCTTTCCCACCTACATCCTGCCACAGCCCTGGGACGTTGGCCGCGAGGCGCTGCGCTGGCTGGGTGACCGTTCGCTATGGCAGCACTTGCAGGCCAGTGTGCTGGAAGAACTAGGCGGTTTTTGCGCTGCGGTGATCGTGGCAGTCCTGCTGGGCACTGCCGCTGGCCTGTCCGCGCGCTTTCGCGATTTCATCTCGCCGCTCAACAGCCTGTTCATGGCCATCCCGCCGATTGCCTGGGCGCCGCTGATCATGATCATTTTCGGCCTGGGTTATGTCTCCATCGTGCTGGTGATTTTCATTGCCGCGATGTTCCCCATGGCGGTGACGATCCAGGAGGGTGTGCAGAGTATCCGCGGCGGTGAGGTTCGCGCGGCACGCACCTTGGGCGCCAATACCTGGCAACTGTTGGCCCATGTCTACCTGCCTGCCTCGTTGCCGTTCGTGACCGCAGCCTTGCGCATCGGCTTCAGCCAGGGCTGGCGGGCCCTGGTCGCGGCGGAAATGATCGGTGCCTCCCAGGGCATCGGCTGGATGGTCTCCACCGGCGGGCAGATCGGCAACAGCAGCCAGGTGCTGTTGGGCATTGTCGTGATCGGCCTGATTGCCTGGCTCATGGAAAGCTTTGTGTTCCGACGCATCGAGCGTCACTACCAGAAATGGCGCGTGCAATAGGCACCGTTCGTTGTCTTCGCACGCCCCTTCAAATCTTCAGTGGACCACTGCACGAGGTGTCATGTGACTAACGTTTTCGATCCCCGCGAAGCCGGGCATTACATCGCCCCACAAGGCCTGTACGAGCGCAACAAGAAACGTCCGTTCCTGGGCAGCATTCACTGCGATCGCGACACGCTGGTCGCCGGGCAGTGGGATGAAATCACCCTCGTCTACGAGGTGGGCGGCAGCGGCCTGGCCGACGGTGCGTGGCTCAAGCTGGCCTTCAAGTTCTATTCCGACTGGGCCTTGTTCCAGACCTCGAACCCCGCCGGTCCCAACTACGTCAGCGCCGAATACCAGGCCGGTGAATTGGTCCCCGGCCAAAGCCAAGCCACGGTGCAGCACTTGAAAGTGCGCTTCGACCAGAAGGGTCACGAACGGCCGTTCCAGAAAGCGATCATCATCGACATCATCGACGGCTACCTGAACCCGGGCGATAAAGTCGTCATTCGCCTGGGGGATCGACGCCAGGGCGGGGCGGGGACGCGGGTGCAGAGCTTCGTCGAGAAGGACTTCCGTTTCCGCCTGTTCATAGACCCGTTGGGCAGTTCGAAATTTGCCGAGGTGCCGGGCGATCCCCTGTTGAACATCGTGCCGGGGCCGGCGCAGCGTGTGCAGGTGATCGTGCCGCGATTGGTCAGCGCCGGTGAGGCGTTCGACGTCCTGTTGCGGGTGGACGATGCTTGGGGTAATACCTGCCGAAATTTGCCGCTCGAGGGTGTGCTGACCTTGGTTGACCCAGAGGGCGGCGAGCGTCAACAGCCGTTCACATTGTCGTCCGAAGGGTGGGCGACGACACGGATCGAGGCGCTAGACCTCGGTGCCGTGGGCGAATGGCGGTTGTCTGCGAAGGTAGATGCGCCGTTTGTCGACGGTGCCCAGGCCTTTGTCACTGTCGACCCGGCCGGCTCGACGTTGCGCCCGCTCTACGCCGACCTCCATGTGCACTCCGATGACACGGTGGGCACCAACGACACCCTGTACAACCTCAGCTACGGTCGCGACGTTGCCGGGCTCGACGTCCTCGGCTATACCGCCAACGATTTCAATATCACCGAGCAACGCTGGGACCAGGCGGTCAAGCTGATTCACGAACTCAATGAACCAGGCCGATTCGTGTGTTATCCCGGAACGGAATGGTGCGGTAATTCTTGCGCCGGCGGCGACCGCAACGTCGTCTTCCTGCATGACCGCAAACCCGAATTCCCTTTCGACAATCAAGGGCGGCTGGTGCGTTCCTTCGAGTGGACCGAGTTCACTGCCGGCACCATCAAGCCGGGCGCCTGGCCGGTGGACGAGTTGTACGCCGCCTATGCCAAAGACCCCGAAGGTCATCTGATGATGCCGCATGTCGGTGGACGTCGTTGCAATCTCGATTGGCATCACCCCGAGCTCGAACGGCTGATCGAAGTCGGTTCGGCCTGGGGCCAGTTCCATTGGGTCTACGCCGAAGCGCTGCAGCGTGGCTATCGGGTCGGTGCAGCCGCAAACAGCGATGAGCATCAGGGCCGCTGCGGTGGCGGCGTTCCAGCGACGGCGGTGTTCGGCTCCCGTGGCGGGCTGACCGGCGTGGTCGCCGAAGCTTTCGACCGCGCCAGCGTCGGCAAGGCCCTGCGCGCCCGCCGTACCTTCGCCACCACCGGGGAACGTTCGTTCGCCAGCTTGCGCCAGGGCAGGCACTTCATGGGTGAAGTGTTCACCGCCGATTCGAATGCCTCCCTGGACTATCGACTGCTGGGCGAGGCGGGCTGGGAGCAGGTCGATCTGTTCGATGGCGACAAGCTGGTCTGGTCGCGCAACCTGCACGAGGAGCTCGGTTTTTCCGCGCAACGCATTCGCCTGCGCCTGGGTGGTGCACGGATCAAGGACCGTTATCGCGGCGCCTACTGGACCGGCGAGATTCGCATCACCGGCGCGGTCATCAATGGCTTTCGCGCCCTGGGCCTCGATCATCCCGAGCAGACCGTATGGCGCAAGGATGCCACAGTCCTGGCGTTTCGCACCGACACCAATGGCGATACCGACAGCATCGAGATTGACCTGTCGCAACTGGCCGGCGCCACGCTGCAAATCCAAAGCCGCATCGACAACTACGTCAAGGTGGGCGACCCGTCCGAGCCGCAACCTTACATACACGCGCCCACGGTGCGGATGGAGCTGTCCGGCGATGAACTGCTAGTACGATCGCAAGTGGTCGAAGCGTTGCCGGGCGCGGAATTGAAGATGTCCCTGGAGCGGATGACTGCTGCACCGTTGCCCCGTGAGTTGCAGGGCAGCATCGAACTCGGGCAGTTGAGGCTTGAGGCTGGGCGAGAACATCCGTTGTTCATCTGTGCCCGGCAGCGGGATCAGTCACGGGTCTGGACGTCTGCGCTGTTTCTTAAGGTGTAGTTGCCAGCACATGTGCAATTGGATCGGTGTACCCATTAGCGGGGGGTTAAAGAGCGGGGGGATGTGCGCTGCGGATTGAAACCGCAGATGTTGGCGGTAGCAGCTCTTCGGGAAGGGCGGCTATCGGTCAATAAACGGACATTTAAATCCGAAATCTTTAGGGGCTATCCTGTCGTCATAAGCGCTTCACTGGCCGCGTGAGAATGGGCGAGCGCTCCAAGGTTAACTCTTCGCAGCCAGTCAATGAATATCTGCCAATCAAAGTAAAGCCCTTTGGCTACTCGACAAGCTCGACGTAATCAGACTCGCCGCCTCCAGTCGCTCCGGACAACCAACCCCAAACGAAGTGGAGAGTCGTGCGCCCAGCTGGGTCGGCGCCCACCGTACCGCGCGACCAACCCGCAAGAAGCTCACCATTAGTAGTTAAGCAGTGATAAAGAAGTTCAATGGTATCGGGGCCCGTCACGCGACCCACCTGGTTTCCTGTCCGGATCCGTCCGCCTTGGTAGCGGCTGGTAATGGCACCGTCTTCGACAAAGTAATGAAATATCGTGCCGGCACCTGATAACCCTTTGGTGTTGTTCGCTACTGTGAATCGACGATTGTTCAAGCGCTTGCTGATTAGGGAAAACGCTATTTCCATAGGTTTCGTGTCCTTCCTTTGAGAAATCCATTCAAATTTACACTCACCTTAAACCAGGCTACGTAGCGGGCTCCATCAGAAAGTCCGCTTTGAGTTGAAAACAGTTTCGGGACTGGTAGTTTTTGGCCGGTTAGCGACAGCCTGACTTCGACCGCCGCTATGCATGGTCAGACCTCAGTTTGTTCCGCGATCTCCAAGGTATCGTCGGCCTAGATCCTCAGATATCGAACCGTGCTCTCCAGCTTCGTATGGCCGAGCAGACGAACCGCTTGCAGGTTTTCGGGAGCCACAGTCGACACATACGCTCATCGCCATGAGCGATGTCTGCCAGTCTTATCCTATGGCAGGGCAAGATATGCCCGTTCTGCGCGATGTGACGCTCAATATTCGACGTGGGCAAACGTGCGCGATTCTCGGTACATCCGGTTCCGGCAAAAGCACACTGCTGAGCATCCTGGGACTCCTTGACCGTCCGGCATCCGGCCAGTTCTGGTTCACTGGCCGCGATAATCGAGGCGACGGCTGACGTTTTTATGAATGCTGCCGATAACTAATTTACTGGCCACGTTTTCAGGAATGGCTGATAACAGGGAGGACATTATCTTGGTCGGTTCAATAAATTCAAATGCATTTTCTGGTTCGCAGATTTCCAATGTGACGGCTGCCCAAAATGAATCGCTAGCGAAAACTCAGGTGGCAACTGAAAGCGCTGATGTGGGTAGTCATAAGGATACCAGCCGTCTTTCTTCACTCTCTCTACAGTTGAGTGAAAGTGCCGCGCGTGCGGCGACTAGAGATTCGAGCTTGAGCAGGAAAGAGCTTGGCGCGAAAGCGAATGACCTTTTGAGCAAGATTTCCGGTGATGGTTATTTTGTCAACAAAAAAGCCTATGATGCTGAAGTGCCTGACACTCAGGATCCTGTGTTATTGGCTCGTGCGGCCAATGCAACGCAGTTTGTCAATGGCAGTGGTAAAAATCCATTTGCGGGTATGTCGAGCGATCAGCTCTCATTGATTATCTATGATGACAGTGGAAATTTTACGACTAATGAACGCGGCGCGGCGTGGAAAGAGTCATTCGATCAGGAATTTGCTTGGCGGCAGAAGGTTGTTGCCAATGCGATGGCGGAATATAACGGAACCGGGAAACTGACGAAATTCTTTACTGCAGCCCTTGAGCATTACAAGGATTTGCCCGTTATTGAACAGGCACAATATCCTAATAGTTATGAGGCGAAGCTGCAGGGTTGGATAGCACTCGATTTCAACTACAAGACCCATACCGTTGAGGGTAAGGGCAGTCCTCAGGAGGTGATGGACAAGGTCTTGAATCTCGACAAGCAACTGTTTGATGACGCTGGGCCAGATAAGGCTTGAGTGCGGCACTTACCCAAGATTGAGCCTGTCCAAACAAAAAGCCCCGCAAAAAAAGCCACTCAGATGAGTGGTTTTTTTTGTGAGAAATGTCGGTACTCATGTCGCCAGGCAGCTTTCGGCGGGAAGCGGACATCGCAGCGTTTGTGTAAGATCCCCCCACGTCCGAAGACCGAGGTGCCGAATGGATAGCCGGTATTCCTATTCGCTTACAAGAGCAGCCCAAGACCTGCAAAATGCGCGTTTGCTCGTGGGTAAGCGACTGCGGGTGCTGATGCATGACCAATATTATTTCAATGGAGAGAAGAATCTGGGGGATGTAGGTTCCATTCAATGGCTTTTCGGCGAACAAGAGATGATATCCATGTACCTCTTGAGTGATGGTGAGAGCGTTGGAGCTGACTTATTTCCCATCGACACGCCCAATTCCTTCGAGATCGAGCCTAATGCTACGTGCTCTTGGAAGAGGGAAAATCTCCTGGCAGTCTTATCAGCGCCCTGGCTCGAAGGCCAAAAAATCTGCGAGGTTGAGGGGATTCTCGACTCCTTCAACGGCCAGGAGTCCCGGCTGGTGGGGTTTAAAATTGAGTTTGAGTCGGAGGACTTTCTGATTTTTCTTAACCAAGGTGACGATGCCGTCATCTTGATGAACAGGCTCCCTCCCGCAAGCGTCGAAATCGAAACCAGCTTCGTTACTTTCATACAATAATGACAGCCATGGACCGTACGCTGCTCCTTACGACAGGCAGAAATCGGCCAGCAGCTGCCGGTCAGTAAGGGCTGGAATTCACCCGAAAGCTGCCTGTCGACATGAATACCGACATGTAGCCAATAAAAGCCAGTTGGCAGAGCAGGCGCTTCACTCGATTGGCGGGCTGTACGAAGTCGAGCGACACGCCAAGGAAATGAGCGACGAAGACCGTTGGCGATTACGCCAGGAAACAGCGGTGCCCATCGCTGAAAAACTGCATGAGTGGATGCTGGCCCAACGTTCTGAAGATAGTCCGGCACCTTCGAACACCGCGCAGGTGAAGCAAACGGGTGCAGGGCCTGGCACAGTAATGCTTGGTGACTAGCGTTCAAAATCTTCTGAACGCTTGATGCACTCTTTCACTCGCAGCCTCTACAGAATCATGGCGTTTGCCCGAAAGCGGACACTGGGCGCCACGTATTTACCTGAGGCCTATCGCGCGAGTAGAATGCGATTAATTATCAATCATGTACTTGCCGGTATTCCGATGCGCAGCGATGAAACACTAGGTACTGCAGATCTAGGGCTGCTCTATCGCACCCACCACTCGTGGTTACAAGGTTGGCTGATCCGACGCATTGGATGTCGCGATAACGCAGCAGATTTGGCGCAGGACACCTTTGTACGTCTGCTCAAATCCCGTCAGTCCAGCCCCTTGCGTGAACCACGCGCCTATTTGAGCAGTATCGCCCGC
>Ga0307412_10000444_pt1 | contig 25059 bp, 19 predicted proteins | sample DK1Cmetagenome_3_FD_203823 | JGI IMG/M metagenome (GOLD analysis project Ga0307412, IMG submission 203823) | Maize rhizosphere microbial communities from greenhouse at UC Davis, California, United States - DK15-C-1 | ecosystem: Host-associated > Plants > Roots > Rhizosphere > Soil | place: USA...
GCTGGTTTCTGGGGCGCTCGTCCAGAGCTGCACGCAAGCGAGTGGTGTGAAAACGACAGGCGCACGGCATCTGTCGAAATTGCGCCTCAGCCTGTCTTTATCCATTAGTAAAACCATCATTAAGCTGTAAAATGCGTCCCTTGTTCGATCGTGCCTACATGCATGTCGATTCAGACTGACTCTGACGGATGCCAACTGATAGTGGCTCTGCATTCATGGATTAGACCGCGCTCTCTGGCAGCGCTGTCCGCAGCTCAAGGGTATCGCTTCGCGTGAAAATTCTAGTTACCGGCGGCGCCGGCTTCATTGGCTCGGCAGTCATCCGTCACATCATCTCCAACACTGCCGATGCGGTCGTCAACGTCGATAAGTTGACTTACGCCGGCAATCTGGAGTCGCTGGCAGAGGTCAGCCAGAATTCGCGTTACGCCTTCGAGCGCGTCGATATCTGCGATCGTGACCAGATCGACCGCGTCCTGCGTGATCACCAACCTGATGCAATCATGCACCTGGCCGCAGAATCCCACGTTGACCGCTCGATCTCCGGCCCGTCCGAGTTCATCCAGACCAACATTATTGGCACTTACACACTCCTAGAAGCTGCGCGCCATTACTGGGCTGCTCTGGATGACACGCGCAAAGCCAATTTCCGCTTCCACCACATCTCGACTGACGAAGTTTACGGAGACCTCGAAGGTCCGGAAGACCTCTTCACCGAAACCACACCTTACCAGCCAAGCTCGCCTTATTCGGCCAGCAAGGCCAGCTCCGACCACCTGGTCCGTGCCTGGGCCCGCACTTACGGCCTGCCGACACTGGTCACCAACTGCTCGAACAACTACGGCCCATGCCACTTCCCTGAGAAGCTGATCCCGCTGATCATTCTCAATGCGCTGGAAGGCAAACCCCTGCCGGTGTACGGCAAAGGCAACCAGGTTCGTGACTGGCTGTATGTCGAAGATCACGCGCGCGCGCTTTATAAAGTCGTCACTGAAGGCGTCATCGGCGAGACCTACAACATCGGCGGTCATAACGAAAAACAAAACATTGAGGTAGTGCATACCCTGTGTGCGTTGCTCGATGAGTTGCGTCCTGATTCTGCCCATCGTCCGCATGCCAGCCTGATTGCTTATGTTCAGGATCGTCCTGGACATGATGTGCGTTATGCAATCGATGCGAGCAAGATTCAGCGTGAGCTGGGTTGGACTCCGAAAGAGACTTTCGAGACTGGTATTCGTAAGACTGTCGAGTGGTATCTGAATAACACTGAGTGGGTTGAGCACGTGAAGAGCGGCAGCTACCAGCAGTGGATTGATCAGAGCTATGCGGATCGCTCGAATAAAGCATGAAGATCCTACTTCTAGGAAAGAACGGTCAGGTGGGCTGGGAGCTGCAACGTTCCCTGGCTCCGCTTGGCGAACTCGTCGCTCTTGATCGTCACCTTGTTGATGGCCTCTGCGGTGATCTGTCGAATCTTGAATCCTTGCGTGCAACGATTCGTCAGATAAAGCCCGACGTTATTGTTAATGCTGCTGCTTATACGGCGGTTGATAAAGCTGAGTCGGAAACCGAATTGGCAGATCGCGTAAATGGACTCGCGAGCGGCGTCATGGCGGAAGAAGCCGCAGCGTCGGGCGCATGGCTGGTTCACTACTCAACGGATTACGTCTTCAGTGGCCAAGGCGTCACGCCATGGCAGGAAACAGACGCTGTTGCGCCAGTGAACCATTACGGCGCCAGCAAGCTCGCCGGCGAGCAGGCAATTATCGCGGCGGGTTGTAAGTATCTGATCTTTCGTACTAGCTGGGTTTACGGAGCTCGCGGCAACAACTTTGCGAAGACCATGCTGCGCTTGGCGAAAGATCGCGAAGCATTGAGCGTGATTGCGGATCAGATCGGAGCACCGACAGGTGCTGATCTGATTGCTGATGTAACGGTGTTGGCTATCCAGCAAGTTCTGAGGCGTCCAGAGCTGGCCGGTCTCTATCATCTAGCCGCTGCTGGTGTAGTGTCCTGGCATGGCTATGCCAGTCATGTCATTGACTTCGCAAAATCCCAAGGCGAGGAATTGGCTGTGACAACGGTCAATCCTATCGAGACCACTGCCTATCCGACACCTGCGCATCGCCCTCTGAACTCACGTTTGAATACTCAGAAGCTGCGCGACCATTTTTCTCTACACTTGCCGGATTGGCAAAGTGGTGTAACCCGAATGCTTAGGGAAGTTCTGAACAAATGACCACGACAAATCGTAAAGGCATCATCCTCGCCGGTGGTTCGGGCACCCGACTGCACCCGCTGACTCTTGGTGTGTCCAAGCAGATGCTGCCGATCTACGACAAGCCGATGATTTTTTATCCGTTGTCAGTGCTGATGCTCGCGGGAATGCGAGAAATCCTCATAATCTCGACGCCGGAGGATCTGCCTTGTTTCCGTAAGCTTTTAGGGGACGGCAGTGTTTACGGCATCAAGTTGACCTACGCTGAACAGCCAAGCCCGGATGGGTTGGCACAGGCTTTCATTATCGGAGAGGAGTTCATTGGCAAAGATCCTTGCTGTCTGATCTTGGGCGACAATATCTTCTACGGTCAGCACTTTTCGGACAACCTGCGTTCCGCGAGCAGCCAAGCGTCTGGTGCTACTGTTTTTGGGTATCACGTCTCCGACCCTGAGCGATTTGGAGTCGTTGAGTTCGATGCGTCAGGGCGAGCACTGAGCATTGAGGAGAAACCCCTCAAGCCAAAATCCAACTACGCAGTGACGGGGTTGTATTTTTACGATAACCGAGTTGTGGAAATAGCGAAGGGTATTACGCCTTCGGCTCGTGGTGAGTTGGAAATCACAGATGTCAATAGTGCTTATCTGGAGCAGGGTGAGCTTAACGTTGAGATGCTGGGACGAGGCTTCGCTTGGCTTGATACTGGAACACACGATTCCTTGCTTGAAGCCAGTCACTTCGTCCACACCATAGAAAAGCGTCAGGGGTTGAAAGTTGCATGCCTTGAAGAAATTGCATTCAACAATCGATGGATCAGCATTGATGAATTGCGCATACAGGCTGAACGATTGAAAAAAACCGGATATGGACTTTATCTTCATAGTCTTGCGCAATCAGGATCGGGAAAGGGCTGATGGCTTCGGGCTTTTTCGGCCCACTGACTGCGCCACGGTATAAATTAGGAGCTTATCGATGTGTTGATAGGTTTTCCAAACTAATAAAGGGTCATCTCAGTTTATGCAAAATAATCCCCTGAATCCTGCTTTGTCACAGGAGATAGATTTCAGTAGTGTGCTCAAGATATTGTGGGAGCAAAAATGGGTAGTGATCGGTGTCGCATCCATCGTTACTTTAATTGCAGCTGTCTACGCATTCATGAGCACGCCCGTCTATGAGGCACGGGCTTATGTTATACCTCCAACACAAAATGATATAGCTAACTTTAACTATGGGCGTAACAAGGATGCTGAGCTTGTGCCTTATAGTGTGAAAGATGTCTACGATATTTTCTCCTTGAGTTTGCAGTCTGAGTCCTTGCGCCAAAAATTCTATGAGGAAAAATATCTTCCGACCTTGAGTAGTGGTGAGCGACAAGGCTCAAAGGATATGCTCTATTCGCAGTTCAACAAGAAACTTGTGGTGCAGCGTCCTACTAAAGATGTGCCCGATCGTTTTTTGATTATTGTCCAAAATAAGGATCCGGTTGTCGCGAAGGAATGGGTCGATACTTATGTTGAGCGGGCAGGCGAACGTGCCGAGCGTGAAATGATTGCCAACGTGACTCGTGAGGCTGAGGTGCGCTCGCGTAACCTTGCGCAGCAAATTGAATCCTTGCGTGAAACCGGCAAGCGGAATCGCGAAGATGCCATCATCAAGCTTCGTGAGGCGAAAGAGGTCGCCAGCGCGATCAATCTAGATAAGCCGCCGATTATCTCTGGAAATCCTGCTGTTGAGCTTGCTGGCAGTATGGAAGGGCAACTGATTTACATGCGTGGTACCAAGGCGCTTGAGGCTGAGATAAAAAATCTCGAGGCCAGGGTCTCTGATGATCCGTTCATCGGACGCTTGAGAGAGCTTCAGGCGAAATACAATTTTTACAAAGGACTGCATATTCGCTCGCAGGATGTCGCGGTTTATCGTGTCGATGGCGCAGTAGAGTTGCCTGATACACCAGTCAAGCCGAAAAAGGCGGTGATCATATTGCTTGGTTTGCTGGGCGGTTTGGTTCTTGGTGGTATGGTCGCCGTGGCGTATCGGCTTCTGGGGCAGCGCGGAATACGGCTCTGATTTCCAATCAGTTTAATTCACAGCTCCAGGGGAATACACGCGGCATTGATTTGATTAAATCGTACGCGCGGAGCGGTGAGGATCTTATACTCGACCTCGCTAGGAAGACGGGTTGACGGGGTAAAGATTGCTGGCTTGCACTCATGGTTTTCGCAATTAGCGTCTTTGCAGGTAGAATGAAGTGCTTTTGGTGGCGTGATCTCTTAATTGATTTGTGTTCGCAGGCGCGATGCGTGATGGCTGATCTCCCTGCCGCTAAATGGTCGGCAGGGGGCTCAGGTGAACGCCTTGCTGCACGCCAAACGAGTAGCTGAAAAAAATTACCCTTTGATGTGTGTATGGATACGAAAATTCAAGATGTCAGAAGCGACTTTAGCGCTCTCTGGCAACAAACGTGGTATTTCATTCAGTGCAAGCCTTACCTAGATGGGGGCACCGAGGAGCATTCGCATCGCACAGGTTTCCAACGCCCGTGGCTGCCCTCGTGAACAATCGGTACGGGGGAGCGTCAATCATGACGCCTTTTCCATCAGCACGATTCAGAAGTACCTAGACGATTTAGATTGCCAATGTAATTGAATATCAAATTTTTTCAGGGTTACGAAACTAATGCATTTAAAAGTACTTTCTGTATTTGGGACGCGGCCAGAAGCCATTAAAATGGCCCCTCTGGCGTTGGCGCTCGCAGAGGATGATCGTTTCGAGTCGAAAGTTTGCGTCACTGCGCAACACCGGCAGATGCTGGATCAGGTGCTGGATTTGTTTGAATTAAAGCCTGATTATGATTTGAACATCATGCAGCCAGGTCAGGATCTTAACGGCGTCACATCCGCTATTTTGCAGGGAATGAAATCAGTCTTCGAAAATTTCAAACCCGATATTGTTCTTGTTCACGGCGACACCGCAACGACATTTGCAACTGCGTTGGCTGCGTACTATCAGCAAATTCCTGTCGCTCATGTGGAGGCGGGTTTGCGAACAGGCAATCTATATTCGCCTTGGCCTGAGGAAGGCAATCGGAAACTTACAGGCGCCTTGGCCGCAATTCACTTTGCACCAACAGAAAACTCACGCTCCAATCTGCTGAGCGAGGGGGTCAGTCCGAAGGATGTTCATGTAACAGGCAATACGGTAATTGACGGATTGCTGGATGTCGTCAAGAAGCTTGAAAAATCAGACAATCTGAAAAGAACTCTCGACAACCAATTTTCGTTTATTCGTGACGCTGAAAAGGTGATTCTGGTTACCGGTCATCGCCGAGAGAGTTTCGGTGGTGGGTTCGAGCGTATTTGCCAAGCGCTTGTTGATACAGCCAAGGAATTTCCAAGCGTCAAAATCGTTTATCCAGTCCATCTGAATCCTAACGTCAGAGAGCCGATAAACCGCCTGTTGTCGGGAATCGACAACATTCATTTGATTGAACCATTGGACTATTTGCCATTCGTCTATCTAATGGATCGGTCATATATCATTTTGACCGACTCCGGTGGTATTCAGGAGGAAGCTCCGTCGCTGGGTAAACCCGTGCTGGTCATGCGAGAGACTACCGAGCGTCCTGAGGCTGTTGAGGCAGGTACCGTCAAATTGGTCGGCACAGAAAGAAATGCAATTGCCGAGAGTCTGAAGTTGCTGTTGACCGATGCGAAAGCTTACGAAGATATGAGTTTTGCTCATAATCCTTACGGTGATGGCAAAGCTTGCGAACGCATAATTCAATTGCTCGCCGGCTATGCCGTCACCCGACACAACTAATTATTGACACCGGGAGGATGATCTCCCAGGAATTGAAGGGCGGGCATCGTGTTTAAAACTATCTCAGTTATCGGCTTGGGCTATATCGGCCTACCTACTGCAGCGGTTTTCGCATCGCGTAAGATAAAAGTAGTTGGCGTTGATGTGAATCAGTTCGCTGTTGATACCATCAACAAAGGCGAAATTCACATCGTTGAGCCGGATCTGGACATCGTAGTTCATGCAGCCGTGACAGAGGGTTATCTGCGCGCGACCGTCGTGCCAGAGGCTGCGGACGCTTTTCTCATCGCAGTGCCAACGCCGTTCAAGGGAGATCACGACCCCGACCTTTCATACATTCAATCCGCGTGCGAAGCCATTGCTCCAGTACTGAAGGCCGGTGATCTGGTCATTTTGGAATCAACTTCTCCTGTGGGCGCCACGGAACAAGTTTCTCAATGGCTGGCTGAAATTCGTACTGATCTTACATTTCCACAGACCCATGGCGATTCGTCTGATATTCGCGTCGCTCACTGTCCTGAGCGCGTTCTTCCAGGGCATGTTTTGCGAGAACTGGTTCAGAATGACCGCGTTATCGGCGGCATGACTGCAAAATGTTCCGAGCGTGCCACTGCGTTGTACAAAATTTTTGTAGAGGGTGAGTGTGTCGTTACCAACGCCCGTACTGCAGAAATGTGCAAACTCACAGAAAATAGCTTTCGCGATGTGAATATTGCTTTCGCCAACGAACTGTCGATGATCTGCGACAAGTTGGAGATCAATGTCTGGGAACTGATACGTTTGGCGAATCGTCATCCACGGGTCAATATTCTCCAACCCGGTCCTGGCGTGGGGGGGCACTGCATTGCTGTCGACCCTTGGTTCATCGTAAGTAAGACGCCTGCAGAGGCGAGGATCATTCGGTGCGCAAGGGAGGTTAATGATTCCAAGCCTGAGTGGGTCATTGATAAGGTCAAATTAGCGGTAGCGGAACACTTGCAGGCCAACCCTGAAAAAACAGCCAGAGACGTTACGGTGGCTTGTTTCGGACTTGCTTTCAAACCGGATATAGATGATTTGCGCGAGAGCCCTGCGGTGGCAATTACTCAACGTATCGCACAATCCCACCCGGGTCGTGTTTTTGCAGTAGAGCCTAATATATCTGAATTGCCGATAGCCCTCAGCGAGGGAGTGGAGTTCAAAACGATTGACGGTGCATTGAGTGAGGCAACTATCGCGCTGGTCCTAGTTGATCACAAAGAATTCAAAACGTTGCCATTAACCCACTTTGATCGCCTAGATCTGATCGATACACGAGGAGTCTGGGGTAAGTAGAACAAATAACGTCAGGGAGGGGGGAACCCCTTTTTGAGCCGTTACAAGCAGTGCTCCAAAGGCGCTGCTTTGTGCATATTGAGTGTTTGTAAAAGGGCGGCTCGGGTTTATTGGAAAGCCAAAAAAGGCATCTGGCTTAACAATAACTAAATGAAGTTACGATTTGAGATAAGACATTGCTGCGTAAAGATCTGACAAATATAGCGTCGCTCGCGTGCATTCAAGGCTCGAACGCTGTCCTGCCTATCATTATTTTTCCCTACGTTTTGCATTTGTTTGGCTCGGACAAGTATACCGGTCTCGTCGTGTCCGAAGCTGTCTCGGTAATAATTCTGGCCTTGGTTCTATTCAGTTTTGAGGTTAATGGAGTTTCTCGAGTCGTAAGTTCATTCGCGCTAGGCGGAATTTCGGCGGCTTCAACGGTTTATTGGGAAGTTTTTTTCTCCCGATTTGTAATTTGGCTGATCTGTCTTGCTGGTGTTTTAGTCGCCGGATTTTTTTTAGAAGTCCAGTTTTTTTTCTCGTTACTGTGTTGGATGCTGGTGCCACTTAGCTTTATCTTCCAATCTACCTATTTCTTTCAGTCGATAGAAAATAATCTTCCTATCGCGATTTTTACATTAATTAGTCGTCTTGTGTGTTGCCTGACTGTTTTTTTTGTCTTAAGTTCGGAAACGCCCGTTTTCGTTTTGCCGCTAATTGCGGGTGTTTGCTATCTGGCAGGGGGGCTTGCCGCAACCATTTATTTGCGAAAAGCCTTAGGGCTGAAGTTCGTCAGTGTTCCGTTTGCTCGTATTGTGGCATGTTTGCTCGAAGGGAAAGAGATATTCTTCGGAAATATCGCTGTTGTTCTTTTCAGGGATTCGAACTTGCTGATTCTCAGTTTAATGTCGGTTAGCCCAGTGGCGATTGCCAGTTATTCTGTTGTCGAGAAATTTATCAAGGCTTTTCAAGCGCTTATCAGGCCTCTCAACCAGTTCTTTTTTACTCGTACCATTCACGCACTGCGCGATGAAATCGCGCCGCGGCCAATGGCAATGATCAAAATCATGAAGTTAACCTGGATACAGCTGTCGGCGCTGGCCGTGATCTTGGCTGGCATGATTGTGCTTTGGTCACTGTTCCATGATTATTTTGACTTTCTGAGAGCTTATCCAAACAAGAGCCTCATGGCTGAGTTGTTCTTGTTTATGTCGATCGGCGTGTTCTTCGGAGTGGCCAATTTTATGCTGGGTACTGCGGGGCTGAATAATCTGAATTCCAGAAAATATTACGCCACTATCTTGGTAGTGACGGGCGTTACGACCGTTTCCTTGTGCCTGGTGTTGGTCAGTTTGTTGGGGGTTTACGGTGCAGCAACCAGTTTTGTTATGGGTGAGCTGATTTTATTCACGTTGATCTCAGCCAGATACCTGAGAACATGAGGCAGGAGAGGATCTTGCAAAATATGGATCCCGTGGTCTTGAAAAATTCGGACACTGCGTGTGTCGCTGAGTAAATATATTCGGAGTTAGCATGAGCAAAAGATCCTATCAAATTTGCACCAACTGTGTAATGGATACCACAGACGAGAATATCGTATTTGATGAAAAAGGGGTTTGTGATCACTGTAATGGTTACTATCGGGATCTGCTTCCCCATTGGGATACCGGACCGAAAGGTCGAAAGCAAATCACCGAAATCTTTGAAAAAATCAAAGCGGAGAACAAAGGTAAACCGTTCGATTGCATAATGGGCATGAGTGGTGGGTTGGACAGTTCCTACTTGCTGCACATTGCGGTGAAGGAATTTGGACTGCGCCCTTTGGTGTTTCATGTGGATGGCGGTTGGAATACCCAATTGGCGGTTCATAATATCGAAGTTATCGTCGAGAAGTTAGGTCTCGATTTGTACACTGAGGTGATTAACTGGGAGGAGATGAAAGACTTCCAGCGAGCATTTTTTAAGGCATCTGTTCCGCATCTTGATATTCCTCAGGATCACGCTTTCATTGCCACGCTCTACCACTTCGCAAACAAACATGGCATCAAATATATTCTTAATGGCGGTAACTACTCCACCGAGTGCGTAAGAAATCCACTGGAGTGGATGTATTATGGTACCGATATGTGGCAGCTAAAGGATATTCATAAAAAATTTGGTGAGCGACCATTGGTTGATTATCCTCTGAGCAGCATCTGGTTTCATAAGGTTTACTTACGTTTCCTCAAGGGGGTGAAAGTAATCAAGCCTTTGAATTATGTTCCATACATCCGCTCTGAGGCGATCGAAACGCTTTCCAGGGAATATGGTTGGAAATCGTATCCGCGTAAACACGACGAGTCGCGTTTTACAAAATTCTATGAAGGCTATTGGCTGCCTGAAAAATTTGGTTACGATACGCGTAAGATCCAGTATTCGAGCCTTATCCTCACTGGACAGATGACTCGTGAAGAGGCACTGGAAAATCTGGCGCAACCTGCGTGTGATCCGGAGACTGCGAAGCAGGATTTCGAGTATATAGCGAACAAGTTGGATATGACTGTTGCCGAGTTGAAGGCATTGATGGAGCTTCCGAATAAATCCTATCGTGATTATAAGTCTCAGCATTATCTGTTCGAGCTTGGTGCGAAAATTATGCACATGCTGGGTATGGAAAGGGCCGTTAAAAGATGATCACAATCATTAATTATGGCGTCGGTAATATTTTGTCGTTCGTCAACCTCTATAAGCGTCTTAACATCGAGTGTAACGTCGCCAGTTCGAAAGATGAGTTGGCAGGTGCTACGAAAATCATCCTTCCTGGCGTCGGCTCATTCGATCATGCAATGTCTAGTCTCGAAAAATCGGGTATGCGGGAAACTCTCGATGATTTGGTACTCAATAAAAAAACACCGGTATTGGGTATTTGCGTTGGCATGCAGATGCTAGCGAGCTCAAGTGACGAAGGGGAATTGCCAGGACTCGGTTGGGTGCCTGGTATAGTAAAAAAATTCGATGTCAAGATGGTTAAGCAATTGCCTCATATGGGGTGGAATGATGTGGCTCCCATACATGACGACGGATTATTCAAGGATTTTGCGCAAGCGCCAAGATATTACTTTTTGCACTCTTTTTATTTTGAATGCGAAAACTATGAGCACGCTTTGGCGACGTCTATATATGGCGAAAAATTCGTCTGCGCGGTGAATAATGGTCCGGTTTATGGTGTGCAGTTTCACCCGGAAAAAAGTCACCACTTCGGTGTTAACTTATTGAAAAATTTCTCGGAGTTATAATAAATGCTTAGGCCTAGGATAATTCCCTGTCTGTTGATTCGTAATAAAGGTCTGGTCAAAACTGTAAAATTCAAGGAGTCCAAATACATCGGAGATCCTTTGAATGCAGTCAAGATTTTCAATGAGAAAGAAGTTGACGAGTTGATCGTGATTGACATTGACGCGACTACCGAAGGACGTGAGCCGGATTATGCGTTGATAAAAAAAATGGCACTTGAGTGCCGTATGCCATTTTGTTATGGCGGCGGTATCAAAACAGCGGAACAAGCTCGGAGGATAATAGGACTAGGTGTAGAAAAGATTGCCATTAGCTCTGCCGTGATAGAAAACCCGACTTTGGTCAGAGAAATAGCCCAAGAGATAGGCAGCCAAAGCGTGGTCGCAGTTTTAGATGTAAAAAAACGACTTCTAGGTGGCCGTTACGACGTCTGGATCAACAACGGCAAGAAAAACACTGGCAAGTGCCTCTTGGAAACATGTAAAGAGCTTCAGGACCAAGGTGTCGGTGAAATAGTTATCAATTCCATCGACTACGACGGGGTTATGAAAGGCTATAATCTTGACGTCGCTGGCAAGGTTCACGACAAGGTTCATGTACCACTGACGATACTAGGCGGTGCTGGTACAATTGACGATGTAGGTACCTTGATCAATAAATACGGCGTTATCGGTGCTGCTGCGGGAAGCCTTTTCGTATTCAAGGGGGTTTACAAGGCTGTCTTGATTAACTACCCGAGTTTTGCTGAGAGAGACTCCTTGCTGGATCGGTATTTTCCCGCATGATCAAAGTGATCGAGACCTTTAATTTGAGCAGGCTGACATGAAAGTAGCAATAGTTTGCGTTTGTTATAATGCATATGACCATTTGTTAAGTTTCACAGAGTCTTTGAAGACGTCGTTTTCCCTCTCAAATGATGTGGATTTCACTTTGGTAGTTGTCGATAATTCGACGAATTCAGCTGAGCAGCAGGTACGCGCAGCACTGGGTGAGGCGAGCTTCAAAACGCAATATTTGAAATCTGAGAATGTCGGCTATTTTCCCGCGTTCAAAAAGGGAGCTGACTTGCTAGGTCCACTTCTTGATTTCGACTGTATTGCCGTTTCTAACGTAGATCTGACTGTTCGCTCTGACTTTTTTGAAGCGTTGAATGTTCAGATCCAAAAGGTCTCTGATAGCGTTGGGATCATTGCTCCGGCCATTCTTTCCAAGGGGCGAGGAGGGGATCTCAATCCAAAAACGCTGTTCCGCCCTACACGTTTTTCACTAATGAAGAATATTTTCATATTCAAGCGTCTGTGGCTGTTGAAGATTTATCGAAAACTTTCTGATTTGAAAGTCAAGAGTACGATAGGTTCGCTGGCTCCAGGCGATTCATTTTATTCTCCTCACGGTTCATTTATTTTATTTACCAAGCAATATTTTGCGCGAGGTGGCTCGGTCGATTATCCGCAGTTTCTGTTCGGTGAAGAGGACTTTGTCGCTGAACAGTGTCGGATGGTCGGGCTCAAGGTCCAGTATCAACCAAGTATTACCATTGTTGACGATGATCATGGCTCTACATCACGCGAGAAGCTCGAGTTTATCGCGAATGAACATGTTAAATCCCTTAAATATATTGTAGATACTTATCATTCTTGATGGCGGCTTTATGAAACAGATTTTGCAGGATATGGCGAAGGGTGGAACCACTATTACCGAGGCTCCTTCGCCTCAGGTTTCCCGCGGTAGCTTGATAATCAATACCAAGGTGTCTCTGATTTCGGCGGGTACGGAGCGCATGTTAGTCGGTTTCGGCAAGGCATCATATCTGGAGAAGGCGCGGCAGCAGCCGGACAAGGTCAAAATGGTATTGGAGAAAATCCAGACCGATGGTCTTGTTACGACATTAGAGGCGGTGCAATCGAAGCTCTCGCAGCCTTTGCCGCTGGGATACTGCAATGTTGGTGTAATCCACGAAGTGGGAGCAGGAGTTGAGGGCTTTAAAGTCGGCGATCGAGTTGTATCGAATGGCCCGCACTCTGACGTTGTCAAAGTTTCGAAGAACCTTTGCGCGCTGATCCCCGAAGAAGTCGAGGATATTGATGCTTCTTTTACTGTCGTCGCAAGTATTGGCTTGCAAGGAATTCGACTTGCGCAACCGACTCTTGGAGAGACATTTGTCGTTATCGGCGCAGGCTTGATTGGGCTTCTGACTGTTCAATTGTTGCGTGCGCAAGGCTGCCGTGTATTAGCTGTTGATTTTGACGAATCCAAACTTGCGTTAGCGCGTCAATTCGGAGCAAACACTTGTAACCCAGCAAACGGCGAAGATCCAGTGTCTGCGGGTATGGCATTCAGCCGGGGTAAGGGTGTTGATGGCGTCATCATCACGGCGTCGACAAAAGCCAGTGACCCGGTTACCCACGCGGCGAGGATGTCACGTAAACGCGGACGTATCGTATTAGTAGGTGTAACAGGTCTGGAGCTTAATCGTGCAGACTTCTATGAAAAAGAACTCAGCTTCCAGGTTTCCTGTTCCTACGGTCCGGGACGTTATGATCCGCTCTATGAAGAAAAGGGGCAGGATTACCCGATCGGGTTTGTACGCTGGACTGAGCAGCGCAACTTTGAAGCAATCCTGGACATGCTTGCTTCACGACAGTTGGACGTGAAACCGCTGATAAGTCAACGATTCGCATTTGAAGACGCCGCCGAAGCCTACAAAATGCTGACAGAAGATAAATCCGGTTTGGGGATCTGTCTCGAATACGCATCGGACGTGGCCAAACGATCAATCAAGAGTGTCGTTCTTGACGCGTCCTTCGCCTTCAATCCGCAAAAACCTGTAATGGGATTCGTCGGCGCCGGTAACTACGCTTCCAGAATGCTGATCCCTGCGTTCAAGTCAGCTGGAGCGCAATTTCACACCATCGTAACCGCCGGCGGTGTCAATGGTGTTATCCATGGTGGTAAGGCGGGATTTGCGATTGCTTCCACCGACGTTGATCAAATGCTGGCTGAACCCGCGATCAACACTGTTGCTATCGTTACTCGTCATGATAGCCATTCCTATTTTGTCAGCAAGGCAGTTGTTGCCGGAAAGAACGTGTTTGTCGAGAAGCCTCTGGCAATCACTCATTCGGAACTGGACGAGGTTCAGGCTAGTTACAATCAGGCGCATGCGTCTGGCACTGGACCCCAGTTGATGGTTGGGTTCAATCGGCGTTTTTCGCCGCATGTTGTAAAAATGAAACAGTTGCTGAATTCGGTCAAAGAGCCAAAAACGTTCCTTATGACTATGAATGCTGGCGCAATTCCTGCGAATCATTGGACACAAGACAACGTGGTTGGCGGTGGGCGGATCATTGGCGAAGCCTGTCACTTCATTGACCTGATGCGATTCCTTGCTGACAGCAAGATCACTTCCGTTCAGGCCCGTCGAATGGGGGACTCACCCGGAGTAGAGATTACAGAGGATAAAGCCTCAATCACCCTGGGTTTTGAAGATGGCTCATTCGGTACGATAGTTTACGTGGCTAACGGTGCTTCCAGTTTTGCCAAGGAGCGAGTTGAGGTTTTCACAGCGGGACGTGTTCTGCAGTTGGATAACTTTCGGAAACTCAAGGGTTTTGGATGGCCCGGATTCAAAAAGCTCAACTTGTGGAAGCAAGACAAGGGACAGAATGACTGTGCGGCGAGTTTTATGAGCGCCATTCAGAGTGGGAAACCAGCAATTCCTTCCGACGAGATTTTCGAAGTTGCACGGGTTTCTATTGAAGTTGCCACTTTATTGCGTAATCAATAATGAGCAGGCTGACAAAACTCACTTCCATTCTGGCATTGGGAATTCCCAATTTAGCTAGGGTGTTCCTTTACAAAATTGGGATCAAGTTTGGTGTGAGTCCGGTACTACGACTGAAGGGGACCGTGCAAACTGGGCCTTTCTTTGTCGAGCGTGTTTATCCACCATTGAACATGGCGTTGCCTCCTCAATGGGAAGACACAGCCTTTCTGTTTGGTCATTGGTCCTATCCCGTGACCGTCGCTCCGCCAGATTGGCACCGTAACCCGCTTACTGGCGTCAAGATGGAGCAGCCCCATCGTAATTGGTGGGAAATCCCAGATTTTGATCCGCGACTGGGCGACGTCAAGTCAGTTTGGGAGCTATCTCGATTTGATTGGGTACTGGCTCTCGCGCAGCGGGCAAAAGCGGGAGAAAGGAATGCACTAGTGCGCCTTGACGCCTGGCTGGTTGATTGGTGCGCGGAAAACCCACCTTATAAGGGCGTGAACTGGAAGTGTGGGCAAGAGGCTTCCATTCGAGTCATGCATCTCGCGATAGCAGCTCTGATATTGGAGCAGGCGGGTGAGGCGACGTCATCCCTCCTTGAGATGATTAAACAGCACCTCCGTAGAATCGAGTCCACGATCAGCTACGCAATGGCTCAAGATAATAATCACGGCACTTCCGAGGCGGCAGCGCTTTACATTGGTGGTAGCCTGCTGGTCCATAATAATCAAACAGAAGGCCTGAAGTGGCTCAAGGCCGGCGCGCACTGGTTGGAAAACCGGGCGGAACGTTTGATTGGAGTAGATGGTAGCTTCAGTCAGTACTCTGTGAATTATCACCGGGTGGTGCTTGATACGTTCAGTATGGTTGAAGCATGGCGCCTGCATTTGAAACTTCCGAAACTTTCTCAAACCTGGTACTCGCGTGCGGCCGCGGCGACGAATTGGCTGCACGCGATGGTCAGGGCGGAGAATGGAGACGCGCCGAACCTCGGGGCCAATGACGGAGCTCGCCTTCTTCAACTGGGCTCGTCAAGTTACCGCGACTTCCGACCAAGCGTTCAGCTTGCGATGAATCTGTTCCTGGGTAGGAGCGCATACGGACCAGGGCCATGGAGTGCGCCTGTTCAGTGGTTGGGACTGGCTGAATCCACCGAGCTAGCCGCCCCACAGCGCAGCCAAATCTTCGATGACGGGGGGGTTGCCATATTGCGCGTCGGAAATGCAATGACTATGTTGAGGTACCCTCGATTTCGCTTCCGGCCGAGCCAAGCGGATGCACTGCATGTTGATCTATGGGTGGGCGAACTAAATCTTCTGCGGGACGCGGGTACTTACTCCTACAATGCTGAAACAAAGTGGCTGAAGTATTTCCCCGGCACTCAAGCACATAATACCGTTCAGTTTGACAGCCGTGACCAGATGCCAAGGATAAGCCGGTTCCTTTTCGGTAACTGGTTAAAGACATCATGGATGCAAGCGCTGGCGCAATCAGAATCAACGGCTAGTTTTGGCGCAGGCTACACAGATGCATCTGCGGTCGAGCATAAACGTAAAATTCAATTGAATTCAGATTCGCTGAGTGTCGTTGATGATATTTCGGGTTTTAAAGTTAATGCAGTTCTTCGTTGGCGACTGATGCCAGGTAACTGGAGTCTAGAGGGTAACCGTCTCAGTTGTGATGATCATATTGTCGAAGTGCATGGCACGATGCCCCTCGTTCGAATTGAATTGGTCGACGGCTGGGAGTCACTTTATTATCTCGGCAAGTCTAAGGCTCCAGTACTGGAATTGGAAGTTTGTCAGCCAGGTACGTTGACGACGAATTATCGGTGGAACTTATGAAAATACTCTATTTCCATCAGCATTTTTCTACCCCAAAGGGAAGTGTTGGTACGCGTTCTTATGAAATGGCTCAGCGTCTGCTTGCGCGTGGGCACTCAGTGACGATGGTTTGTGGAAGCTATGGCGGAGGTGACACCGGGCTGACTGCGCCATTCGTAAATTCGCGGCGCAGCGGCCTGGTTGATGGGATCAATATTATCGAGCTGGATCTTTCATATTCAAATAGTGATGGATTTGTAAAACGCGGCCTGACATTTTTGAAGTTTGCATGGGCGAGTGTTTGTATTGCGTTGACCGAGAAGTACGATTTGGTGTTTGCAACCACGACGCCTTTAACGGCGGGAATACCGGGAGTCTTTGCTCGTTGGTTGCGCGGTAAGCCATTTGTTTTCGAGGTCAGGGATCTGTGGCCTGAACTGCCCAAAGCGATGGGTGTAATCACTAATCCGCTAGTATTGGGTGCAATGTCGATACTTGAATGGTCGACGTATCATTCTGCTCATCGTTTGATTGGTCTTTCGCCCGGTATCGTTGAAGGCATCGTGCATAGAGGCATTGCAAAGGATAGGGTCGCGTTAGTGCCTAATGGCTGCGATTTGAAGATTTTTAACGCAGATGTCCAGGCGTGGCGTCCTGAAAGCCTTGCGCCTGATGATCTTCTCGCTATCTTTGCTGGCACCCATGGAATTGCGAACGGCCTGGACAACTTGCTTGATGCAGCGGCTGAGTTAAAACGCCGAGGCCGAACTGACATCAAGCTCATGCTGATAGGTCAGGGCAAACTCAAGCCAGCCCTCATGGCGCGAGCCAACCTTGAGCAGTTGGATAACGTCATTTTCCACGATCCAATCAATAAACAAAAACTGTCCGGGCTTATGGCCAGTGCAGACATTGGGTTACAACTGCTAGCGAATATTCCGGCCTTCTATTTTGGTACATCGCCCAATAAGTTTTTCGATTACATATCAGCAGGTCTACCGGTGTTGAATAATTATCCCGGCTGGCTAGCGGGTATGATAACAGAGCATCAGTGTGGGTTCGCGGTACCCGCACAGGATCCTGCCGCTTTCGCTTCAGCACTCGAGAAGGCTGCTGACGACAGACTTTCTTTGAAGCGGATGGGAGCGAATTCTCTCCTGCTGGCGGAGCGCGAGTTTGACCGGACATTACTGTCTAATCGTTTTGTGGATTGGCTGGAAGGAGTCACACCATGATCAAGCGTACTTTCGATATCGTAGCGTCGCTGACTGGACTGATACTGCTGTCGCCCGTAATTGCCATCACAGCTTGGCAGGTCAAACGGAAACTAGGATCTCCCGTGTTGTTTCGTCAAGTCCGTTCGGGTCTCAATGGCACTCCATTCGAGATGATCAAGTTTCGCACGATGCTTGACGCGTACGACGCTGATAACAATCCGTTGCCTGACTCCGAACGAATGACGTCGTTTGGCAATTTTTTGCGGTCGACGAGTCTCGATGAGCTTCCAGAGTTGCTAAACGTTTTGAAAGGGGAGATGAGCGTAGTCGGTCCGCGTCCGCTGTTGATTGAATACCTTCCGCTCTACAACGCTGAGCAATTTCGTCGCCATGAGGTTCGGCCAGGCGTGACGGGGTGGGCGCAGATAAACGGGCGCAATGCGTTGAGCTGGACAAAGAAATTCGCTCTTGATGTATGGTACGTCGATAACCGTTCGTTTTTGCTCGATATGAAAATTATCCTTCGAACTGTTCGCAAGGTTGTCGTGCGAGACGGCATTAGTGCCGATGGCGAGGTTTCTATGCCAAAATTCAACGGCAATGAGTGAACCGAACCATCGGCGCTGTGAAACTCGTTCCTGACGTTTTTCTCATGGCGACTTTGACAAGGTCACGGCAAGCTGAATCATCTGTCGGGCCTCAGTCACCTATCAATAAATTGGGTTTTATATCAATGCTTAACACTCCATTTTCCCCTTGGCCCTCCTTCTCCGCTGAAGAGGCTGACGCCGTGCGTGATGTCATTTTGTCAAATAAAGTCAACTATTGGACAGGGCAAGAATGTCGGGAGTTTGAGAAGGAATTCGCAGCATGGAGTGGTACCCAGTATGCGGTGGCGGTCGCAAACGGGACTGTGGCTTTGGACTTGGCCTTAAAAGCCTTGAAAGTAGGCGCAGGTGATGAAGTTGTTGTCACTTCCCGGACCTTTTTGGCCTCAGTTTCAAGCATAGTTAATGCAGGAGCCATACCTGTTTTTGCCGATGTTGACCGGAACTCTCAAAATGTTACTGCCGGGACTATTCGTGCCGTTTGCAGTACTAGAACTAAAGCAATCATATGCGTTCACCTCGCGGGCTGGCCTTGCGACATGGATCCCATAATGGCGCTGGCGTCCGAACTGCAGCTTAAAGTCATTGAAGACTGCGCCCAAGCGCATGGTGCGACCTACAAAGGTACACCCGTGGGGAGCATAGGTCACATCGGCGCGTGGTCATTTTGTCAAGATAAGATTATGACCACCGCCGGCGAGGGTGGCATGGTGACGACAAATGATCGCGAACTGTGGGCTGATATGTGGGCGTACAAGGATCACGGCAAAAGCTGGAGTGCGGTATACGAGAAGGAACACCCACCAGGATTTCGTTGGGTGCATGAAAGTTTCGGGACAAACTGGCGGATGCTTGAAGTGCAGGCAGTGATAGGGCGAATCCAGCTGCGCCAGATGGCTGATTGGACGGCGAGAAGGCTCGACAATTCGAAGCGGATCTGGGGGAGCGCGAAGATGCTGTCCGGCCTGCGCGTACCCGCTATTCCCGAGAACGATCGCCATGCCGCCTACAAATGTTATGTATTCGTCAAACCTGAAGCACTAAGAGAAGGTTGGTCGCGAGACAGGATTCTTGGCGAAATCAATGCGCGCGGCGTCCCTTGTTTTTCTGGCTCTTGCTCAGAGGTATATTTGGAAAAGGCCTTTGACAATACTGGCTGGCGTCCAGCCAAACCGCTTGAAGTTGCAGCGGAGTTAGGTAGAACAAGTCTTATGTTCTTGGTACATCCAACGCTTCAAGAATCTGAGATTAATAAAACGTGTGAGGTCATGACTGAAGTGATGAATCTTGCGACGGAGTAAGAAAGACTCGCAGCGTGAAAAAAACTGTCTGAAAAATGGCAGTTTTTATGTTATTTTTAAATGTTGGCTGGTGAGATCATTTCCATAAGCCTTAGGGGTTTTGTGATCATCGTTGGAGATTCACGCGGTGTTTGAGAAGGGAGTAAAAGGGTTGAGAGGTTTCTTGCTGGGTTTGCCGCGCCGAAAAAAACGAGCCTTCCAGTTGATCGCAGATGTCATTTTAGTTTGGGTTGCGCTCTGGATGTCATTTATTGTTCGTCTCGGTATTGACGAGATGATAAACCCTTTCAAAGAACACGTTTGGTTGTTTCTAGTCGCCCCTGTTGTTGCTATTCCGGTTTTCATTCGGTGCGGTATGTATCGCGCGGTTATGCGCTATTTTGGCAATGATGCACTAATTGTAATCATCAAAGCCGTCACGCTGTCAGCGCTAGTGCTGGGCTTCATAGTTTATTGGTACAGCAATCATGAGCATGTTGTACCTCGCTCAATCATGTTCAATTATTGGTGGCTGAGCATGGTGATGATTGGCGGGCTACGTTTGGCTATGCGCCAGTATTTTTTGGGTGACTGGTTTGCCGCTGCCCAGCATGTACCGTTTGCCAACCGAGCGGACGGAATACCGAAAGTTGCGATTTATGGTGCGGGTGCCGCCGGCAATCAGCTAGTAGCAGCATTACGGATGGGCAAGCTGATGCGTCCTGTTGCGTTCATTGATGATGATCATAGTCTCTCGAAGAGCGTAATCGCGGGTCTGCAAGTTTACAAACCAAAGCATATCAAACGAATGATTGATGTGACTGGCGCGCAAGAGATCTTGTTGGCGATTCCTTCGTCTACTCGTGCCCGTCGGCGAGAAATTCTGACCTATCTTGAAGGATTCCCCCTGCATGTCAGAAGCGTGCCCGGGTTCATGGATCTGGCCAGTGGGCGCGTGAAGGTTGACGATATACAAGAGGTCGATGTAGCAGATTTGTTGGGTCGCGATTCGGTTCCGGCAAAGGAAAATTTGCTTGAGCACTGCATCAAGGGTCGTGTTGTTCTCGTGACAGGGGCGGGTGGATCGATTGGGTCTGAACTATGCCGGCAAATTCTGACGTTGGGGCCAACGACACTTATATTGTTTGAACACAGCGAATTCAATCTCTATGAAATTACTTCCGAGCTTGATCGGCGATTAATTAGAGAGTCTCTACCGGTAAAGCTATTACCGATACTTGGTTCTATTCGGAACCATGAAAAATTATTAGATGTTATGAGGATGTGGAGAGTTGAAACAGTTTATCATGCGGCTGCGTATAAGCATGTTCCAATGGTCGAACATAATATTTCAGAAGGTATTCTGAATAACGTAATCGGCACTCTAAATACAGCACAGGCTGCGCTTCAGTCAGGTGTTTCCAACTTTGTTCTCGTTTCTACTGACAAGGCAGTTCGGCCGACTAATGTTATGGGTAGCACCAAGCGACTAGCCGAAATGATATTACAGGCCTTGAGTCATGAGCGGGAGCCGTTATTGTTCGGCGTCAAGGATGGAATTTCTCGTTCGAACAAAACACGCTTCACGATGGTGCGTTTTGGCAATGTATTGGGCTCGTCAGGATCAGTGATTCCCCTCTTTCATAAGCAGATAAAGGCAGGCGGGCCGCTAACCGTAACACATCCGAAGATCACACGATATTTCATGACAATCCCTGAAGCCGCCCAGTTGGTCATTCAGGCTGGCTCCATGGGGCTTGGCGGCGATGTATTTGTGCTCGACATGGGAGAACCAGTCAAAATCATTGAACTCGCCAAAAAGATGATTCATCTTTCTGGGATGAGCGCGCGTTCTGAATCTAACCCGCACGGGGACATTTCGATTGAATTCACCGGACTACGCCCGGGCGAAAAACTTTACGAAGAATTGTTGATCGGTGATGATGTTGTACAGACTGAGCACCCAATGATCATGAGTGCCAATGAAGATTTTATTCCTTGGGAGCAGTTGAAAGCGCAGCTTGGTGAGTTGAGCGTTGCGGTCAATGCGGACGACTATACGCGTGTACGCCAGTTGCTTCGTGAAACGGTCAGCGGATATAGTCCTGATGGCGATATTGTTGACTGGTTTTATCAGCAGCGACGTCTCGAGCCTTAATCTTAGCTATAGTGTGAGTAGGTACCATGTAGCCTTCGCAAGTTGATCTATTGGCGTATTTTCTGAATAAATTGCTTGAAAGTGTTATTCATAATTTTACAAATACTGCCATCTTTAGTGAAGCTAATCAAATAAGTAGTACAAGAGATGAATTATATGAAGGCGGTCTTAACTTTGTTTCTGGCTTTGCACTATATGTCGGCTTCAGCGGCAGAGCAGGAGCGTCCGGCAGGTATTGAGGGTGCGGTTTCTTTGACTAGAGAAGTGCCGTCGAAGCTTACTGTTGAAACTAATAAAATTACAATTGACTATGGCAAAGTCAATTTCTCGCGTTTAACAATCAGTCCTAATCTCGAGAATGTTGGGAATACGATAATTGTCAAGCTACGAGAAAGTAGTGATCCCGATCCGCTTCCTAGTACGGGGCCGGAGAAGATCGGTGTTCGATACTTTGAGCAGAGCATAACGTTGCGAAAAGGTTTACAAGCGTTAGAATTGTCGCCAGTGGATAAGCGTTTAATGCCTGCAAGTGTAGGTGCTGTGATGCCATTTCGCTACGTAGATATACTTGGTTGGAAGGGTGAATTTTCGGAACAGTTCCTGAATGTCGAGTCTGCACGTTCATCGAAATATCAAAAAGTGGGTTTTAGCTATTTTTCTGGAAGTCAGACGGCTGAGGAATTGAATAGAATTATCGAACTGGCCAATCATACCATTGAGGCAACAAGTTTTGGTGGGGTTTTTGTTGATGGTGACAGAGAACGACTTCCATACGAGGCAGATGCGTACATTAACATGCTGGGCTGGTATGCTAATGTAAATGATGTAACAGTTCCACGGCGAACGTTTGAGTTTCTGGTCGACCATCCTAGTTGGCCGACGGAATGGCAAACCCATATGATTTTCATGGCGTGGGCTGATTACACACAGACCGGCGATAAGAAATTTTTACGTAAGCATTATGATTGGCTCAAGAAAGTCAGCTTGTCGGGAGCCGTTTCTGAAAACGGGATGGTTGATATAACGAGAATTTCAGATAAGTTGAAGAAGGAACTCAAGGTTACTTATCCGCTCAGCGATATCGTTGATTGGCCGCCCAATCAACGAGATGGCCATGAAATGCTCCCGAACAATACCGTGACTAATGCTTTTATCTATAAAGGTTTCATCCTTATGGCTGAGATTGCTCGGGTCCTGGGAAAAGAAGCTGATCGAGAAAGCTTCATGCGTTCAGCAGGCCGGCTAAAGACTGCAATGGATATGAAGGTGAAGGGTGCAAATGGCTTGTATGTGGATGGTGTAGGTTCAACTCACACCTCCGCGCACAGCTTGTTCATTCCTCTTGCCTTCGGCATGGTGAATACGCAAGAGCGTGATAGCGTTGTCGCAGGTCTGACTAATAAAGTAGAGGCATACGGAGGCGGCTTCCCTTGTTCGGTTTTCACAGCTCAGTATCTTCTAGAAGCTTTGTTTGAATCTGGTCAGGATGAGCTTGCACTATCGTTGATACTGAACAAGACCCAGCGCGGGTGGATGAATATGCTAGATAAATACGATGCTACCATGACTCATGAAGCGTGGGATGTTTCTTTCAAGGACAACGAAGACTGGACTCATCCTTGGGGCGCGGCCCCAGCTAATATCATTCCTCGATTCATTCTTGGTATTAAATCGGTTTCCGCAGGTTGGCGCGAATGGGAAATCAAACCCTCGAGTGTTTTAAAGTTCTCGGCAGAAACAACCGTGCCTACTCCGCAGGGTGTCATAAAAGTAACGTATGATTATCCTGGGAGGATGATAAAATTCAATGTGCCAAAAGGTACCATGGCTACCGTCCATTCTGGCCAATCAGCTCGTCAGTATTCTGCAGGAGAACATCAGGTAGAGTGGCATGTTCTATAACATGATTCATGTTTAAAAAAAGCCGACATTCGTCGGCTTTTTTCTTCACTATCAGTCTGTCCTGTTTTACCGATTTGTTATTCGGCGCTTTTCTTGAAATCTTTTGTTGAGTGTAAGTACGGCCGAAAGGGTTATAAATAACGCAAAAATGCTGTTCCATACCATGATGCTGATAATGAATGAGGTATAGATGTATCCTGCCATGCATATATAGATTGCGACCGAGATTGCTGGGCTCCTGTTTGAAAGTATATTTACGTAAGCAAAATTGAATACTGCACCTGTGATGGCCATGTAAATCAGCGCGCCGACCATTCCAAAGTCTTGAATAAGACCTCTGTAAATCGTGTAGATATTTGTTTGAAGTATTTCTTTGTACTGAAAGTATTCATCATAGTAACCATCCGGCACTGGCGTTACGTCGCCCAGAGCCCTGAATATTGCCATGAAAGTCGAAAAGCCGAGCGTCAGGTTTCCATCGTGGTAATAGTCCTGCCAAGAGCTATCGAAATTGTAGTTGGAAAACCAGTCGGAGAACGCATAAAGATGGCCGAACGCATAAGAAGAAAGATAGTAGATAAGTTTGTCCTTGACTTCATTTGTGTCGCTACTGTCGATTCCTCTGGCAAGAAAGGAAGAAATTAGCACTGGTGTTAATATTAAAAGTGAGATAATTAGTATTTTGTTAGTCGCTGCGTTTGTAAGCGCGGTATCACCTTTCCTAAGCCTGCTGATAATAATTCCGCCATAAAACAACGATGCACATAAAAATAACGTTCCCTTGTCCGCGTATACGATCATATGCAACGCGGCAGGTACAAAACTTAAGACAAGAATTGCAAGCTTTTGCATTGTTCGGTGTTTCGAGCTCAAAATAAGGCCGCCTATGCAAACCCCGGTATAGTTCAGCAAAACGCCAAGTTGGGCGAATACATTGGGCTGGACCTCTCCAGAATATCTCAATGCAAGGTAACGATTGGCGGTCCCGAACAAGTCCGTTATGAAGTCTGCAGGAGAAAATCCTTGTATGGCTAAATTCAGTAGTATGCAAAATACGGTAATGACCTGCAGTGCGAAAAACGTTAAAGTCAGAAATTTTCCGGAATAATGATCCAGAGAGTCTTTCTTATTCTGGGAGTTTATTAGCAGAGGCGCTCGTAAGCCAGATACGAGCCCAGGCAGCCCGAACATAAAGACGCATGCAGCAATGAACAGCACCGCCCAAGGGTTCGCCGGGATCTTAAACATTACTGCCAGTGGGAAGAATGTAAATAGAAACCAGAAGACAGAAAAAATAACGCCAGGCGTCACCCATGATTGTGCTTTTCGTTTCAGAATGAGTGCATACCCAAAAATACATAGGCTGAAAAATATCGCCAGCAATTTTTCGATTATATTGATTTCGTCCATTTTATTTCTTTATGCCCTCACGCAGCAGATGTCGATGGGTTTTCGACCATGGCAGAACAAGTCCGTTTTTGTTACTCTCGGATCGGGTCGGACGATATGCGTCAAAGGTATTTCTCCCCCTTGGCTCTGGTCCTGATCTTTTTGCACGGAATACCGTAATTTACGGTGAAAGGCTCGACATCCTGCATGACCATTGATGCGCCACCAATGATGCTGTGTGCACCTATCTTAACGCCGTGTTTTACAGCGGCACCTATCCCGACAGCTGAGAACTCACAAATTC